>ERZ795044.228-NODE-228-length-50343-cov-57.675370_pt1 | contig 50343 bp, 41 predicted proteins | sample MGYA00375128_ERZ795044 | MGnify/ENA primary metagenome ERZ795044 (study PRJEB30173, sample SAMN05720213) | anaerobic digester metagenome | isolation source: active sludge of municipal wastewater-treating anaerobic digesters | place: USA | collected 2014-12-22 ...
TCGTTGCCGTAAACCGCTAAGTTGACAATGCTTCGGGGGTAAAAAACTTTCGCATCGGCCTTTTCGGCTATATTGAAAAAGTAGTAGAAATCTTTTCTCTTGTAACCCAAAGAGATAAGATTGAGGTGCAGTTCCGATGTTAAATAGTCAATGGAATGAAGTTTTCGGGCAATGGCTTCACCATCAATGTATTCTTCGTTGCGAGAGAGGTCGTTATACGAAACACCCGTTGAACTGACATTCGCATACAATGACGATAGGGCGGGAAGCCCTATGAACCATTTGCATTTGGGCTGTATGGCAGGGTTTACGTAAGCCGATTGGGGCAACTCGTGCATGAGAAACAGGGTGCGACTTTGCTGTGCCATGGCGGGGATGAACGACATTAAAGCAAGCCCTATGGAAAAACCAACAATATGCCGCTTTGCCATCATAGGTCGAATATATAGTCAATCCCTATGCGCGCTCCAATTTTTACCGACAGGGAATAATCTTTATAGTAATCGAAATGTTCGGGAGATACCCCCATGTTCGATATTCTGCTGTGCAGAACTGCCCGTGTGGCAGGTTTTAGCTTTTCTATTCGGCCGGGCTCGTAAATAATGCTGGTTGTGGAAAAACCTCTCTTAATAACCTTACCATCATCCGGATTGGCTATCCCGTTAACTATTTGAAACATATTGGGATAAAACAGGGAATCAACTTGATACAGATTATCGTCAATGAAGTAAACCTGAAGTTCGGCATACGATGGAAAGTCGTTCCACAGGGCTATTTTGAATTCGAGGAATGTTATGACCTCCACAGTATCCTGTATATCCGATAAAGCTAGGGACAGGGTGTCGATGAGGTATATGGTGTCGAAATCAGCCAGATCAATGGTGTCCAAATCAAATTGAGGGTAGCCCAGCAGTACCAATGAGTTCTCAATGTTTAAATCGGCGTTAATCAGGGGGATGGCAATGGTTGGTCTCAGTCGAATGCTCTCGGGCAATGGCTTTTCAAACTCACCAATGCAGGAATGGATGATAGTGCCTAACAAAAGTATCAACGATATCCTGAAAATCTTGCCCGGCATAGGAGTATGTTTTTGACAATGGCAAGGTAAAAAAAAATAGGCACAAATTGCCTGTGTCAAAAAAATAAGTACCGATTAGAATGTATAGAAATGGAAAAACCCGGCTTTCCACCGGGTTTGTGCGGATAGAGGGACTCGAACCCCCACGCCTTTCGGCACTAGATCCTAAGTCTAGCGCGGCTACCAATTACGCCATATCCGCAATGGCGGTGCAAAAGTATAACTTTTTTTGTTTTCACCAAAAACATTTTTTTCTTTAGGGTTTTTATGCTTTAATAAAAGCAACGGAATTACTATCTTGCATAAAAAATTTCATGAACTTTTTGGCCCACCTGTACCTTTCTGGCGATGATGTTGATATCAGGATGGGAAATTTTATCGGAGATTTTGTTAAGGGGCGATACCAGAGTCGCTATAACGACGGGGTGCAGAAGGGAATTTTTCTGCATCGCGATATCGACTATTTCACCGATAATCATCGGGCTACCTATGAGGTTAGATTGCTGTTCAGGGAAGGATACCGTAAGTATGCCGGTGTGGTAGTGGATGTTTTTTACGACCATTTTCTGGCACGCTACTGGAATTCCTTTTCGCCATACCCGTTGAAAGGTTTTACCCGTAAGTTTTACTACCAGATGGTTCAGCGTTACAGGGAGTTGCCTCTTTCTGTCAAACGATTGCTGCCATTCATTATTCAAACCAACAGGTTTTACAGCTACCATACCATCGAGGGCGTTGAGGGGGCGCTCAACATCATGAGCAGGGTAACCTCGCTGCCCGATAAAACCGATTTTGCCATTGCCACGCTTCGAAACAACTACTTGTTCATCAGAAATCAATTCGAGATGTTTTTCCCCGACCTGATTGACTACGTCATTGTGGAGTACGGAATCATCCCCTCGGGGTGGAACGATGGATCAATCCATTCGGGAACTATCGAACTTAAGGAGGATGAAGAGTAGGATGGTGAACGACCAGAGCGACGACCCGCCATAGCTGAAAAAGGGCAGAGGGATACCGATTACGGGGAAAAGCCCGATGGTCATTCCGATGTTCACTCCAACATGAAAAAACAGTATGGCCACTACTCCGTATCCGTAGATACGGGCAAATGATTCGCGTTGCCTTTCGGCAATCATGATCAGGCGAAGCAGGAGGAATACAAACAGCGCAATAACCACGAATGACCCGACAAATCCCCACTCTTCGCCAACGGTACAAAAGATAAAATCTGTACTTTGCTCTGGCACAAAATTATACTTGGTTTGCGTGCCATTTAAAAATCCCTTCCCGGTAAGCCCTCCCGATCCAATGGCAATCTTCGATTGGTTGACGTTGTATCCCCAACCCAATGGATCCGATTCAATTCCAAGCATGTCGTTCACCCTTTCGCGATGGTGGCTGGCCAGCACATTGTTGAAAATGTAATCGACGCTGAAGCTAAACACAGAGGTAATGATAAAAAAGAAGATGATGTAGAGCACGCTACTCAGTTTATGCCTAAAGGCATAGAAAAGGGCGAAGGGTACCCCTATTCCGATGGGAATGAGCAGCAGCTTATAGGGAGAAATGTTTAAATCGAAAAACTCCGATATTCCGAAAAGCAAAACCGATAGCCCAAAAATGGCAAATGAAAAACGTAGGGTGTCACGATATTTTCTGCTAATCAGTGCAAAGAGGATCAAAGAGAGGATCAATAGCCCTGCGAGTATGGTTAATTTGTTGAATAGCAAAACAAGGATGAACAAACCCACAAGGAATACGAAAAAAATTAACACCCACCCGGGCATCCCCTCTCTGTACAGAACCCAGATGAACGCGCTGAAAACCATGGTTGTGCCAATGTCTTTCTGTAGGATAATGAGCAGAACGGGAACTAAAATGACCATCCCAACTTTGGCGTATGATGAGAATTTATTCAACCTGAATCCATAGACACTCATGATTTTTGCCACTGCCAAAGCGGTGGTAAATTTGGCAAACTCAGCCGGCTGGATTCTGAATGAACCCAATTGAATCCACGATTTAGAGGCATTAACTTCAACACCAAACAGTAATACGAGGACTAATATCAGCAGGATAATGAAGTAGAGATAGTTGGCAAAAATGTTAAAAAATCTGGCATCAATGGAGAGTATTACTATGGCAATGAGAATGGCAGTAAGAATCCAAATCAGCTGCATTCCGTATCGTTGCGATATGTCGAAGATGCTCATGTGATCTTCCGAAAAAACCGCAGCGTAAATGTTTAACCAGCCCATGATCATTAGGGCCAGATAAAGCAGAACGGTGGGCCAATCGATCCACTTGAATATTTTGTTACTTCTTCTTGTCATGCCTGTCAAGTAGAATTGCGTCCAACATCCTTTCTTCCAGCCACGTCCTTTTCACTGTGCCGGTCAGGTATTTTTCAATCATCAGGCTGGCAATGGGCGCAGCCCAGGTTGCTCCAAAGCCTGCATTTTCAACATATACGGCTATGGCTATCTGCGGGTCGTATTTCGGGGCAAAGGCGATGAAGACAGAGTGATCCTTCCCGTGGGGGTTTTGCGAGGTTCCTGTTTTGCCACACACTGTAACTCCCGGGATGGCAGCAATACGTGCAGTGCTTCCACTGCCTGGCTCGCCGTTTACGGCCAGATCCATGCCTTCAACGATATAGTTGTACCATACCGAATCGATAGTTGTGTAATGTTTTAGTGAAAATCTTGGCTCTATCTCCGGTTCTCCCTCGATGGATTTAACCAAATGGGGTGTGTAGTAGAAACCACGGTTGGCTATTGAGGTTGCCAGATTGGCCATTTGCAGCGGAGTTGTACCCAACTCGCCCTGCCCTATGGCCAACGAAATGATGGTGAGCGAATTCCACTTGCCTTTACGAAAATACCTGTCGTAGAATTCTATGCTTGGGGTTATACCTGCCAATTCGTTGGGCTGGTCAATATTCAACTTTTTCCCATAGCCAATTGATTCCACATGATTTTTCCACACGGTGAATCCCTTTTCAGTGCCACCCGCTCCAAATTTGTCAATAATGTTACGGAAAACGTTGCAATAATATGTGTTGCACGATACCTGAATTGACTGGATTAAATCGGTGGGTGAGGGGTGGGAGTGGCATCCAACACCTCGACCAACGCGGTAAGCGCCATCGCAATAGTAGCGGGTTTGAGGGCGTACAACCCCTTCCTGAAGGCCAATTAACGCATTTACAACTTTAAAGGTTGACCCGGGGGGGTAAAGTGCCATAAGCGCACGGTTGAAAAGTGGTTTCAAGGTGTCCTGTTCCAATACCCTGTAGTTGGCAGTGCGCGGGCGACCCACCAGCAGGTTGGGGTCGTAGTTGGGGCTGGTGATCATGGCCAGCACCTCGCCACTGCCCGGCTCCAGGGCAACAATGCTCCCGATTTTGTTTTGCATCAACCGTTCGCCGTACTCCTGAAGGTCGGCATCAATGGTGCAGGTCAAATTTTTCCCCAGAATGGCTGTGGTATCGTACTTCCCATCGGCATAGGATCCTTTTATGCGGTTATGCACATCGACAACAAAAACATTAACCCCTTTCTTTCCCCTTAGTTCAACCTCATAGCTGCGCTCTAAACCGCTTATGCCAATATAGTCTCCCATTCTGTAGTAGGGTTGTTCGCGAATTATCCTATCGTCAACTTCTCCCACATAACCCAGAAGATGCGAGGCGATACTTCTCGGGTAAGCCCTTAGTGTTCGGGGTTGAACGTAAAACCCGGGGTATTTGAACAGTTTTTCCTGTAAAACGGCATAGTCCTCAGCCGAAAGCTGTTTAAGCAGAATGGAAGGTTTAAAAGTGGAGTGTTGCTTAGCTTCCAGCAGACTTGCATCGAACTGCTCGCGTGTAATTCCCAGTATAGTAATTAGCTCAGTGGTATCAAAGGTCTGTACCTGACGGGGGATTACCATCAAATCGTAGGTAGCCTGATTGTAAACAAGCAGTTCGCCATTCCTGTCGAATATTAACCCTCTGGCAGGGTACTGAGTTATCTGTCTAAGCACATTGTTGCTTGCCGATAATTTATAGGAGTGGTCAACGACTTGAAGGGTAAAAAGGCGCACCAATATTATGATAAACACCAGTATGATTACTGTTGAAAAAATATTGCGTTTATCAGTACTTACGTTTTGAGACACCTTCGTTGATTATTTCCGATGCGTGAATAGTAACTGCGTTATCAGAATAAATGCCAATGTAGTTAAAGAGCTTAGAATCGTCCTCCAAAGCGTTGCTCCAAGGTTTACGAATGTAAAGCTTTCGATAAGAAAAAGCACAAGGTGATGGGCAACGGTTAAAATGGTGGCATATCGAAAAAACCAGCTGAACCCATATTGCGACATTGAGGGAATACCCTTATTTTCAATCTCTCCACGTTCGGACAGGTAGTTTAACACGTACGGACGAAGGAAAGCCATTAAAAGCGTTGCCGACGAGTGCACCCCATGGCTATTCATAAATGCGTCAATAGCGAGCCCGGTAAATAATCCTAATAAAAGGAGTAACCAACCGGGCGTGTCGTAGGGTAGAAGCAGGATGAAAAGTATGTAGAAATAGGGGTTGATATATCCGCTCAGCTGGATATTGTTGAACAGGAACAGCTGAAGAAAAATCAGCAGGACGAACAAACCGGAATATTTAATCAATCCATTTTGCATATTGCTCTACTCTTCCTTTTTGTCAAGCATTTCACTCTCCTTCTCGTGTAAATTTTTCACAACCCACACATGGTTAAGCTGTTTGAAATCGCACAGAAGGCTTGCCCTGATGGTATAGAAATTTCCGGCCTTGGTATCGAACGACTTAATGGTTGCCAAATTGATGTTGGGCGGAAAAATGGCTGAAAAGCCACTGGTAATAATCGTGTCGCCCACATTCAACGCAACATGCTGAGGTATTTCGGTGAGCAAAACCTCACGGTAGTCCCTGCCATTCCAAAACAATGAGCCGAAGTAGTGAGAACGTTTTAGCTTGGCTGATACTTTTAACTCCACGTTGAGCAACGATATTACCGTTGAATAGTGTTCGGATACCCCTGCAACAATACCCACAATGCCATTATTGGTCACCACCCCCATCTCCTGTTCCACTCCGTGAAGTTTGCCTACGTTGATGGTTAAAAAGTTGTTCTGCTTGTTGACAGAGTTATTTACAACTCTTGCCGGTATGTAAAGGTAATGTGAATCGGACAGGGTATCATTCTGTGCCAGTTGTAGCCTTTCAAGGTTAATGGACAGCTTGGACAGCTGATTCCGAAGGTCGAGATTCTCCTTTGCCAACTGTTCATTGGTTGCCCTAAGCTTTAAATACTGTCTGCCCCTGTCAATCCGATTGCTGAAATAGCCTTCAATGGTTCGGGTTGCATTTTCGAACTTCGAATGTTGATAGTATGTGTGGTTAGCCAGAATCCATAAGGAAAAACTTTCCAATACAAGGAATAGCAATGCGAAGTGATATTTAACTATAAATCGGATAAGGCTATTCATGATCGGAAAATAAACCGGTTAACGATTGTTGTAAGTCAGTCCCTATCGAACTAAGAATGGGAATCTGTCAACATTCTTCAGGGCAATGCCTGTCCCCCTTGCCACTGCGTGCAACGGATCTTCGGCAACATGGAAGGGTATGTTTATCCTGTCGGTAAATCGCTTGTCGAGGCCTCTTAGTAAAGCGCCACCGCCCGAAAGATAGATGCCTTTCTGAACGATATCGGCATATAACTCGGGAGGAGTTTGCTCGAGAACGCCAAGTATGGCCGTTTCAATTTTCGATATGGATTTATCGAGGCAATGTGCAATTTCTTGGTACGAAACGGGTACCTCAATGGGTAGTGCCGTCATCAGGTTGGGTCCTCTGACTACGTAATCGGCCGGGGGATTTTCCAAATCGGGTAGTGCCGACCCTACGGCGATTTTAACGTCTTCGGCTGTACGATCGCCAATCTTTATGTTGTGCTGCTGTCGCATGTATGCCTGAATATCGGCAGTAAAACCATCGCCTGCAATGCGGATGGACTTATTGCATACTATTCCTCCAAGGGCGATAACGGCTATTTCGGAAGTGCCTCCGCCTATGTCAACCACCATGCTGCCATCGGGGGCTTCCACATCGAGTCCAATGCCCAGCGAAGCGGCCATGGGCTCGTAGATCATATAAACATCGCGACCACCGGCATGTTCGGCCGAGTCGCGGACGGCCCGAAGTTCAACTTCGGTGCTGCCGCTGGGTATGCACACAACCATCCTCAGCGATGGGGAAAAGAATCTATTCTTTGTGTTGATAAGTTTAACCATGCCCCGGATCATCTGCTCAGCCGCATTGAAATCGGCAATTACCCCATCGCGAAGCGGCCTGATGGTCCTGATATTTTCATGAGTCTTCCCGTGCATTTGACGCGCCCTTTCGCCAATGGCGATAAGCTTGCTTGTAGTATGGTCGATAGCTACTATCGAGGGCTCGTCAACAACTATTTTGTCGTTGTATATAATGATGGTGTTGGCTGTTCCAAGGTCAATGGCCAACTCCTGTGTAAGAAAAGAAAAAAGTCCCATGTTTAGTATATTTTGTTTATTCTATTTTATTTGCTTTTCTCAAAAAGGTTTAAGCGGTTATTGTTTAGTGTTTGAAATGCCTTATGCCTGTGAATACCATGGCTATGCCATGATTGTCGCAGTAATCTATTGTCTCTTTATCCCTCACCGATCCGCCCGGCTGAACTACTGCCCCGATACCCGCTTTATGGGCAATTTCAATGGAGTCGGCAAATGGGAAAAAGGCATCCGATGCCATTACTGCACCCTGCAGTGTAAAACCGAAGGTTTTAGCCTTTTCAATGGCATGTTTCAGCGCATCAACCCTCGACGTTTCGCCAACCCCGGTGGCTATCAGTTGCCTGTTCTTGGCCAGTACGATGGCGTTGGATTTGGAGTGTTTCACAATCTTGTTGGCGAATATCAAATCGGTTATCTGTTCGGCGGTTGGCGAAACCCCGGTAACAGGTTTCATGTCATCGGACGATTCGGTTCTATAATCCCTTTGCTGTACAAGAACCCCATTCAGGATACTCCGGAATTGCATTTTGCCAAAAGCAATGCCTTTGTTAACCAGAACAATGCGATTTTTCTTTGAGCAGATGATTTCAAGGGCTTTCCCGTGATAATCCGGAGCGATAACCACTTCAAAAAACAGCTTATCCATCTCCGCTGCTGTCTCTGCATCTATGGGGCGATTTGCAACAATTACCCCTCCGAAAGCCGAAACGGGATCGCCGGCAAGGGCATCAATCCATGCCTGCAGCAAACTCTCGCGGCTGGCCAAGCCGCAGGCGTTGTTATGCTTAAGAATGGCAATGGTGGGTTCATCAAATTCGGAGATCAGGTTCAGAGCGGCATCGATATCCAGCAGATTGTTGTACGATATCTCCTTCCCGTGAAGCTGGTGGAAAAGGGCATGGAAATCGCCATAGAACATCCCCTTTTGATGGGGATTCTCGCCGTAGCGCAATTCCTTCAGCCCCACAATGCTCTGCTTGAAAGCAATGGGCGATGTATCTGCGGCAAAGTAGTTGAAAATGGCTGTATCGTAATGGCTGGTAGTGCTGAATGCCTCAAGAGTATAGGCTTTCCTTTGTTCAAGGGTGGTGTAGCCATTGTTAGATTCCAGTAGGTCGATTACTCCCTGATACTGGGTCCTCGAGGAGACAATCAGAACATCGGAATAATTTTTAGCTGCGGCACGTATCAGAGAGATTCCGCCAATATCAATCTTTTCGATTATCTCATCTTCAGGCGCTCCTGAGGCTACCGTTTCTTCGAAAGGGTATAGATCAACGACAACCAGGTCGATTTCGGGAATGGTGTAATCTTTTAGCTGTTGAATATCGTTTGCGTTGCTACGGCGGGCCAAAATGCCGCCAAAGACCTTGGGGTGGAGTGTTTTTACCCTGCCGCCAAGTAACGAAGGGTAGCCGGTGAGGTCGTCCACAGGGGTTGCCTTTACTCCACAGCTTTCAATGAATTGAAGTGTTCCTCCTGTTGAAAGGATTTTAACATTTAACCTGTCGAGCAGCGCGATTACCTCTTTAAGGCCATCTTTATGGAATACTGAAATTAATGCTGTTTTTACCTGCCTGAGCTCGTTCATTTTGAAAGCAGTATTTGCCGCTTAGCTATTTTAAAAAACCTTACTTTTTTCCGATACAAAAATGGCTAAAAGCTTCCAATTTATCATTCTATTACATATCTAAAATGTTAAAAATATGGAGTTTTTTTAAACTATCTTTACACAGCTGTTTCCAATCGTTATTCGTTTTGATACCGAACCATTTTTCAGCAGTTGACATATGAAGCCTTTTAAACTGGTAGTAATTATTGCCAAGGTGACGCGCGAAAGTTTTGCGTTTGCATACCAATCCATTACGGTTAACAAGATGCGGACTTTCCTGTCGTTGTTAGGGATTACCATTGGCATTTTTGCCATTATCTCCGTTTTTTCTGTACTCGATGCGCTGGAGAAAAATGTCAGGGATAGCCTGCAATCGCTTGGCGATAACGTTTTGTATATTCAAAAATGGCCCTGGTCAATGGGTGGCGAATACCCGTGGTGGAAATACATGAATCGCCCACAGCCCAGCATGGAGGAACTTGAAGAAATCCGTTCGAGGAGTAGTTTGACAAGTGTTGCTATTTTCATTGCTCAGTTTCAGGCCATGGTCAGCCACGGGAAAAATTCGGTTCCCGAAAGTACTGTGATGGCCGTTACAACGCAGTACGAAGAGATGCGTTCATTTGAAATAGAGTCAGGACGCTATTTTTCGTTATACGAATTGAATGCAGGGAAAAATGTGGCTTTGTTAGGCCATGAATTGGCATCTGAACTGTTTGCTGGGATTGATCCCATTGGGCAAAATGTTAAAGTTAGAGGATATAAGGCTGAAGTGATTGGTGTAATAAAGAAAGAGGGGGCTTCAGCCTTAGGGGACGACAGCCACGATAAGGTAGTGTTGGTACCGGTAAGTTTTGCAAAACAGCTGATCAACCTGAAATGGGTGGGACCCTGGATAATGGTTAAACCCGTTGAAAATGTATCCACAACCGAGTTGACCGATGAATTACGTGGCATTCTCCGTTCGTTCCGAAGATTGAAACCCATCGAAGATGATGATTTTTCGATAAACCAGATTGGCCTTCTCAAACAGGGGATAGACAATATTTTTAAATCCATCAATTTGGGCGGTTGGATTATCGGTGGATTCTCCATTCTGGTGGGCGGGTTTGGCATAGCCAACATTATGTTTGTATCGGTTAAAGAGCGAACCAATATGATTGGTATTCAAAAGGCATTGGGAGCCAAAAATTCATTCATCCTTTTGCAGTTTCTCTACGAATCGGTTTTGCTCTCCGTTTTAGGTGGAATTATCGGGCTCCTTGTGGTTTTTATAGGAACGTCGCTGGTGTCGGGCTTCACTGAGTTCAATATTTCATTGACATTGGGAAATATTTTTTTAGGTATAACCATTTCTGCCGTCATAGGGGTTGTGTCGGGGTTTGCCCCTGCATGGTCGGCCTCACAGCTCAACCCCGTTGAGGCTATCAATGCTAAATAACGTGAGGTTTACCTAAGCCACCTTTACGGAATTACACGTGCGCAAGTGCGTTGGAACAGGCACACTCTTTGGCAAGTTTTGGTTGCAGCGTGGCTTGTGTGGCTTGGCTATGTGTGTGGCTGTGAAGCGTTGATATTACTTTGCACTTTCAATGATTTCATTTCTTATTCTGAATATTTGAAACAATTAGAAACGAATTGTGTAAGTATCCTTTGCGTAAGATCCAAAAAATCCGTATCCGTTGCTAATATTGCATAAAACAGGTACAGGGTACTCCCCAAAGGGATCTTCCTCTGAAAACATATTTTGCTGCCTGCTGTACAAGTATTGAACCAAAGGCGAAGAGAGATGGTATAGCATAACTTTTATTTCATCGAGATTACTATTTAATATGAAAATCGACACACCCTCAATAATGCCATTGTTAGATACTTCATCACCAATAACATTATCAAACATATTGGGAGTACCCCACATAAACTCATCTTCATCCCCTGCCAAAATTCTTACAATGTACTGATTTCTTTCAAACGGAATATCAGTAAAGCAATAGTGAACTTTCACCTTGTAGGGGGTTTCTGTTGTCGAAATGTAAGCCGTATCAACGGAAACTATTTGCATAGGGCTGACAGTCGAAGAAATGGCACATGCCATCCCATCTGCTTCTGCTTTAACATGGTATTGGCTACCAACAGTGGGTGAAAACGATGAAGGGGAATTGTACAAATAACCATCATCGGTGTTTAGGTCGAACAGGTATGTCCCATTCTCATAAAGCGAAACCACTCCATTGCTCACCTTGTTGCTGCATTCGTTACACGAATGGGGAACTGTTTTCTGTAAAATCAACCGAACTCCTTCGCCTTGGCAAATAAAGCCATGTAAAACAAGGAAATCCCCCCTATACGGGATAGGCAATTCAGTTTCTATTTCTGAAATATTGCACGAAAAAGTTGTTAATGATAACAACACACAGATAAAAGATTTAAAATGCGATTCCATAGCTAATGGTAGGTATTATTCCAAAAATTGAGGTTAAAACTAATTTGCCACTGGATGGGTTAACATGTGCATATGATGCATTACGACGGTTATATGCATTGTATATACTTAACCGAAAATGCTTTAAACTTCCTTTTTCCGATGTCCACTCGTGAGTTAGCATTACATCCATACGATGGTAGGGAGGTAATCTATAGCCATTTATTGTAGAATAAAGGTTATGCGATTCAAAACTTTCATTGCCTGCAAAATAGCCATCTGTTAGCGTAAATGCCTGCCCCGACATAAACCTGAAGGATGATGAAATCTCCCACCCTTTCTGTATGGTAATGGAACTTGTTAATGTGAGTACATGTCTGTGATCGTAAGTGAAAGGGAATGGTTCCCCTTGGTTTATGTCTCTAAAGCTTCTTTCGCTCCATGAAATTGTGTATGCCAGAGTTCCTCTAACTTTGCCGGAGTTTTTCTCACAGAGAAACTCAACACCATAGGCCTCACCCTGCCCATCAGATGATATCCGATCGTATATATTACCTGTATTCTGTCCCACTCCTGAAAACCTGTACTCTACAAGGTTGTACATCTTTTTGTAAAATCCTTCAATACCATAGTCAAGATGATGACCTGAACCAAAAAATCCTGCTGCAATCTGATGCACTTCCTGAGGCTTGACCCTGTGGCTGGAAAGAATCCATACTTCCTTAGGGTTCCCTTTGAAGTTGCTAAGCAGCAAATGTGTAAACTGATGGTTAAGGGTATAGCTGGTTTTTAGAGAGGTTTTCTCACTCAGCATGGTTTTGTAGGATACCCGAGGATCTAGTTTTATGTATTCGTTTCCCTGATCCATAAAAGTACTAGCCCTTAATCCAATGTTAATTGATGTTTTAACGAATGGCTTATACTCACACTCAACATAGGATGAGATATGGATTGCACGAAAAATAAAATTTTGCCCGTAAGTGGTATCCCTTAAAGTACCCGATGCACTTTTTGCAATCTCCTGTGCGATGTTAGGGGTTGCAGCATAAGCAGAAACATCAACTCCAAACTTGTAGTGCATTTTGGATGAAAAGTAGTAATCTGCACTGCTCTTGACCGATAGGTAGGATATTTTTGCTTGGTCAGACGATTTATTGTGCTCGTCTCTTTCATCCTTATAGATTAATTCGTTGAAAAAAGTGTTACTATACAATGAGTATGCAGCGGATGTGGAGACGAACAAGCTGGATGAATAGTTCCTCCTGCTACCCGCAGAAACAAGAAGGTTATGGTGGTTAAACCCCGAGTTGTTATCTGAACCTTGACTCTTGTTATATGCTGAGTAAAAATCATTTGAGGAGAAGACGTTGAGATACTGCTTCGAATTTTGGGTACGTTGGTGGCTCAACTTCGTATTGATATCGAATGCATTGAGGCTAATCATGCTGATCCCATCGTTTTGGAGCGCTAATTGGTATTCGAGGTCATCAAGGTACTTGATTCGCTTGGGGATGTTAATGACATCGAAGTATGTGGTGCGTGCTGCTACCATGTAAGAGGTTTTGCCTTTGACAATTGGCCCTCCAATGGTGGCACCAGCGGTTAGGGTTCCAATTTCCACTTTATACTCATGTTCCGAACGGCTGCCCTCTCTCATACGTATATCGAGAATAGAGGAAGAGCAGTTACCGTAGCGGGCAGGAAATCCGCCTTTATAGAGGTCGATGTTGCCAATGGCCTCGGTGTTGATGCTCGAAACCAAGCCCAGCGCATGGTTGGTGGTGAATAGCGGTGCATCATCAATTAGGAAGAGGTTCTGTCCCGATGTTCCTCCCCTCACGTAAAGGTGCGAAAAGCCCTCTTTCCCATTGGTAATACCAGGCAGATAGGTAAGGCTTTTAAGTATGTCGGGTACACCAGCAAAGGTGGGGGAAGATTCAATTTTGCTAACCGGGACAGCAATTTTCCCCAGAATGGTTTGCATGTGCAGCTTCTCACGGTATGCAACAACCACCTCCTCCAGCTCATGGGGGTTAAGGTAAATCGTTAGCAGGGTGTCTTTTAAGCTTGATATAGTAACCGTATCGGGCTGGCAACCAACAAAGCCAAATATCAGGGTGGTAGGGCCATTGCTTTTCAGGCTAAAGAACCCCTCGTGGTTGGTATAAGTAATACCCCGATTGTTAAGGTTGATGCAGTAAGCGTATGGGATACCCTCTTCGGAGCCCTTGTATTTCACATACCCATACACATTATGGCTTTGCGCCTGTAAGCTGCCACCGTGTGCCGGAAAGCTGCTAAGAATAGAAATAAAAACTAATCGCTTTAACCTATTCATCACGTTTTGAAAGCCTTATTTTAAAAGAAGCGTACACGTACCATACGTTGTACTTGAAGAATGTATCCGGCTCAATACCTTGTTGCTGAGCCAACCAATATGAATAATCAGCAAATTTTGACAGGTAAATGTGCTTTACATAACCCAGCTCAAGCATATCGAAGAAGGTATAGCTGAGCCCCCAATAAGGGATGAATGTGTACTCTTTAATGTTGTAGAAATATTGTATTTCTTTGTAGGTGTGTTTCAAAAAGAAATTATTAACAGCTCCTGCCTCTAACCCTATCCCCCATTTAGGATTGTACTTCATACCTATGGGAATAGACAAGTAGTAGAACCTGTGTGATTTTTCAACCCACCCTTCCGGAGGATCATCAATAAAAGATTCGTGCAAACCTTTCTTGCAGGAGTATGCTGCAAAACCACTACCTGCTTTAAGGGAGAATTTGCTTGTAATATTCTGGTTTACACCTATCTCATAGATTTGGTAAAAATTGGGAATAAAAGGAACTGCCAATCCTCCATGATGAAGTTTTAATACCTTGACCTCACTTTTCCCTATACCTGCTGTTACGTAAATGGATGTTTGAGGATATGCCTCAGAAATAAGCAGAATAGAAAAAAACACAATTAAAATTTTACGTAATCTTGCCATAGATTTCTTTATTAATAAGATAATAACTTCTAGTAAATTGCTTCCCGAGCAAGGGTTGGTGCAGCCATACGACTTGCAAAAAACCAATCCAACCTGTTGCTCGGAAAGGCAATTGGGTTAGCTAAAACGGACAGTGAACATAGTTGCAGCATATAGCGGCATAAACATTAGATCCTGTCCCTCGTGTCCATGCCTTAAGCCTAGCCTTATGGAACTTGGTGGTTTGGCTTATCGGGTCGTTGTGAACTCGAGGACCAGTGTGTAGCCTTAAGTCGAATATTCTCATCTCTGGGGAGTGCCCATCGGGGACTGTTATGGTATATCCTCTCAAGAATATTGCTAGATCGCAGGTTGGACTGGTACAGCCATGAATGTTAGTACACTGGTAAGTACCCGATTTGCTTAGGCGATCAAAATCAACCTCAAGGTACTGCCAGTAGTGCACCGTTTCATATGTGTACATCTGTCCCCACATATTCAACTTTTTGCCATATATCTGCATGTTTACATGTTGTTGATAGACAACACAACAGGGATCATCATGAACAATCTCAATTTCAATTTTTAACCAAGCCACCACCTTTCGATAGTTCAAATAGTTTTGCCCATTATCTTTCTCATCTGTAATGTAGTGTGTTCCGCATCCTTGGGCTTTCAAGTCAATAGTTTCCACCTGAATTTGGTGACTGACAACGTCTTTATTCGTATTAAAATTGAGTAGGGCAGATTTTAAATCCTCTGCTTGGGTCACCTCAAGTACTTGTGGAAATGCCCTGTGGTACATGTCGTTAATGCAAAAAATTCCATCTATGTTGCCTACCAGCCTATAGTTAGAGCCAATATCAACTAATTCCATCTCGTTATCTCTAATGTAAACCAAATTTGGATTTTCAGCTGCAATCCAATAGTAATCATCTTCTTTCGAAATCTTTTCGACTCTTTCAAGAATTGCATGTTGTTCTGACCAAAATGAAGAAAACCCTATGGACTTTTCCCATTGCCTAAACTCTTTGTAATCTAATTGGATAAGGGAGTCGACCAAATTGAAGTAGGAATCAGCACTTGAAAAGTGTAACACCCCTTCGCAAACCCAGTAAGGAGCATTAAGGACTGCTTGCTCTTCGTTTTCAGTATTCACCATAATATCCTTTTTGCATGCATAGTTAAATACAGCCAATAATATTGTTAAAAGGATAATACTAGATGTTAAAAGTAATGTTTTTCGTTTCATTATTGTATTTTTGTAAGGTTAAACTTAGGTTTAGCCGCCTCACCCCTAAAGTTGATTTTACCATCGTCACTCAACGGGGTGGGGTTTTCTTGTGATTTCTGTTAATTGATGAAACCACACAGGTTCTAGTTAAACAGAACCCAAATCCCCATGCCACTCGAACCCTAGGCTCTTATGGCAATTATTCTTATTTCATAGGCTTTCGTTTTTTTTGTTCTGGTTGATTTATATGCCTTCGCTATTTACACTAAAATGCTAAACAATACGCTAAATCACAACTATTAATTGTTTTGTTATCCTTAAGTTGTTCGTTTGTTTGCACTGTACCCTCAATTGTATGAGTAAAGAACTTATTCAAATTTTTTTCTTTATCGTATTGTTTTCTTTTAGCCATTCAAATTTAGAAACTTGACAAAAACAAGAAAATGAAGTAATGTTGTCCTGATAGATGTGTATTTTTTTACTTGTTGTCAACTCGCTATATGAATACAAAAAACTATACTTATCCAACAACCCTTTGTCGTATATGTATAACTTGTGTGTGATTCATAAGCAAATGTAATAATAGTTTGCTAATAATCAAATAATGACTCATTTTTTTTCACACTCTGTTTAGAAGTATTGGCATATATTGCTGTGGCTTTTGTCGCAGATTGGGTGGAACAGGATCATAATGGTGATCATCTCACTATCAGAGACCGCATACGCACGGTTTCACCACCTTGTGGAAGTATTCTCAGAAAGTATGCGCCCCTCATGGAATTATTTTAAATTATCTATTTATGTATTAGTGCATTAAAGATGCTTAGTCTCCTGTGATTTTCCAAATAAATCTCCTGATTTCTTATGTCGAACGCACGTTAAATAGCTTTCTCTATTTCTCCAATAAAATTTGTCAAATCCACAAAATCAGCAACGCTAAGCTGCTCTGGTCTTTTGTCAAAAAGCGAATGCCCTTGGCTTGGCTTGGAAAGCAGGGACTTAAGTGAATTTCTGAGCGTTTTTCTGCGCTGGTTAAACCCTGCCTTAACAACCTTAACAAACAGTTTCTCATTGCATTCGAGTTTGCTTATGCTGTTTCTGGTCAATCGTATCACTGCCGATTTAACTTTTGGGGGCGGGTGAAATACACCCTCGTTCACTGTGAAAAGGTAGCTGATATGGAAATAGGCTTGTAGCAAAACGCTGAGAATGCCATAGGTTCTCGACCCCGGAGGCTCGCAAATCCTTTGGGCCACCTCGCGTTGAACCATGCACACAACCTCATTGACCAAATGCCTGTTGTCAAAAATTTTGAAAAATATTTGCGAGGAGATGTTGTAGGGGAAATTTCCAACCACAACCATGTTGTTGCTGGCAATTTCAGATAAATTGAGGTTGATAAAATCGGCAAAAAAAAGGTTTTTACCAAGTTCAGGGAAGTTCTCTTTTAAGTACTCAACCGATTCGGCATCTATTTCGACACCATAAAACTTGTCGCCATACCGCTCCAGCAGCAGACCCGTCAGGATACCCGTGCCGGGACCAACTTCAACAATGGCATTGGCATTGCTTGCGGCAATGCTGTTCACTATTTTTAGTGCCACGCCCTTGTCCTTTAGGAAATGCTGACCAAGCCTTTTTTTGGGAGTAACGTTCTTCATAATCTTTTGCGGTTCCTATCGCTTTTAAAAAGCATCAACTGTATTATATAATTTTATCAACTTAAATAGTTTTCAATGTATTGCATAATTTTGCTTTACTCAACCGTCAAAACTTCATGCGAATCTGGATTCTGGCATCGCTTCGGGTTGGACCACTAATTCTATCGAGTCCCGAGCCCAGCTCATCCTGAGTGGCAAAGAACGTTTGTGCAACTTTAAACCAGATATCTACATTCCTGCCAACGGAATATTTTACGAGCAGGTAGGCGCTTGTTCCCCTCGAATAGTACGCAGGGATTGAGAAGTAGTACAACAGATCGCTTTCGTATGCATATATGCGTGTGTTCCACGAGTCGGTTTCGAAAACGGCAAAACGCCCTGTAAGTGTAAGCGGACTCTTTTCGGGGCGATAGGAAATATCCTGATAGAACATCAGGCCCTTTTCCATGCTCAAATTTTCCTCCTGGTACCACGAAAATTCAATGCGGCTTTTCAGCTGCACTGTTCGCGAGGGGTTGTACGCCATGTGGAAACGTAACCCGTGCGTGGAGTAGGGGACCACCCATTGCACTTGAGCCGAATCTATGGCCTGATTCTTCTCCTTTTGTTTCATGCGATACCTAATCTGGAAATTAAAATTTTGGCGTGGGCTATAGGTTGTCTGGATCAAAAAATCCCTGCCCCTCGATGGGGCATTGACGCCAAATCGCAGCCACGACGATGCAAAAAAATCGGCATAGCCGCTCACATGCCAATGCTTAACCGGCAGCAGGTCGAATCCCGTGTAAATCCCATTTTCATTGGCAGGACCGGTTGATTCGGACAAGGCACCGGTGTAGTACGTACTGAAATCTTTCTGGTAGTGCCTTCCCAAAATGGAAACCTTCAGCTGCTGATGTACTCTGAACATACCTCCGCCTACAACGCCTGCACCATGGTTGAGCGTACCCGAGGCCTCGCCGAAGAGCATATGATTGCCCAGCGCATAGGTGAAGTCAACACCAATGTTGGTCCTGTTGTTTAGCGGGGGCTCAAAATAGCGATAGGGTTGGTTGGGCATGTTGTAAAAGCCATCGAGGTTGGCAAACGAGGCGGTGGCACCGACCTTAAGGTTTTTCCAGCCGAAATTGATATTCCCTCCGGTAACTAATTCGCTCAGGGTCTTTTTGTTGTTTATTTCGCTGGGCGTACGATGAAGTCCGCTGATGGGTAAAGATGAAAAAACCACGCTATCTTCAACTGATAAATCGGAGATGTTGGCATCGATTTTTTTGTATGAGCCGAAAACCGTGATGTCGAAACGCCCTAAAGTTACCGTTGTGCCAAGGCCACGCAAAAACTGATTCTCGTTGGTTGAACTGGAGCGGTATAATCCCTTGGCGCGTTTTCTTACTCCCATTGGGTCGGGCGATTTGCCAAACGAGGCGCTGGTCCATAGGGTTAGACCCTGGCCAAAATCGGCATTGAAATCGCCAACCACCAGCGTTCGTATCATGCCGATATCTTTAACCTGTAGGTGGCCCGAGTAGTGATCGAAGCCATAGGGATTTGATCCCCTGAAGAACTCCTCACCGGGATCTTTTTCGCCCACAAAACCGGCCTGAAAACCGCTGCGTGTTTGATATGTATAGCGTGTGTAAAGTCCCAATTTATTGCCTGCATATCGGGTGGCATCGGGATTGCTTGCAGGCGGGGGTTTATACCCTTCAGGAGTTTCGATAAGCGATTTGGCCCTGAAAAATAAATCGTGTTTGCCACGTTTCAGTTGGGGCAATGAAGTGTCTTTTTTCGTCTTGTCTTCAAGGGTAATGAATGGTATAAGCCTGACAATATCGCTGTAATCAAAGCCAATTACAAGCTGCAGCTCGTAAATGGTTACAATCTTACCGTTCTGCTTAATATAGTCGAGCAGGGATTGAATCTGAAAACTGGTTAAAAATATTAGCTTGTCAAGCTCTTCGCTCGTTGCACTATTGATGTTGATGGGGTTCTCGCTCAGGTAAATTAAATCCTCTGCCAGAGCGTCGGGGTCAACTCCCTCTTCGCCTGAAGCAACCATATCTTCCAGGATATCGGCTATAACGCTTTGGGGATCAACCTCGGGTATTTGTCCAGGAGAAGTGTTTGCCAAAAGGCAAATAATGGAAAGGGTTAATATTAACCTTATCAACTTCATTGATCTGCAGAATCATCGGGTAAACCTTTTTTCTTCACGCCAAATTGGTAAGCAGCCGTGAAGTGCGGTGTATAGCCCATGTATTCGTGACGCGTAAAGGCTGCACTAATTTGAATCGGCCCCTTGCTATAGCCTATCCCAAAGCACATAAGCGAAGGATTTGTGGCCATCCCGATTCTAAAGGCAAGGTTAGGCAAAGGAGTGTACTCAACGCCACCCTTAAATGATTGCTTTTCATCAATGTTTTTCTCAACCCCGACTGTCAATAGCGCCTTTTCCCCCAGAGTGTAGGCCAAGCCAAAATCTACGATTGTTGGGATTCTCTCGTCCCGTAGGATTTTACTTCGCGTTGGATTCAGGATATGAAGGCCTACGGCTAAGTCGGGAAACGGAATGTAAAGAATCCCCCCTTCGGCCGTAAAGGCTGCGGTACTACCATATTCACCGGCAATGTAAACATGATGAACATTCAACTGCACTCCTGCGCTAAGGGTAGGCATCAACTTCATGCCATAGGCCAATCCCGCCTTGGTTTGGCTAAACTGGGAAAATCCCAAACGCTTAATCGAGATTCCGAGAGAGCCCGGGCGAACGGGAATAATCGACCCTAATGCGGAGAAGTTTAGTTCAGGTGTGATAAACCGATTCTCGTGATGAACTCCAATCCATGCATACTCCTGATACCCCAAACCCGCCTGATTGTAGAATAGCGACCAGGCATCGGGGATACTCACCCCGGAATAACCCAATGCTATAGCCCTGCTTCCCGGTTGCTCCACGGGAAATCCGGCCGAAACCCTTTTGCAAGGTGTGAATACACAGGCTAACAGAACGGCCAGGAGTATTACCCTATGCAGTTTCGATGGTTCAAATCGGGTATATGGATGTTTCCCTGTCATTATTGGTTTGTTCTATACTCAAAATGTATTTTCGACAGCTCCTCATTGGCCGCAACAACCTTTTTGGCCAAGTCGTTTTTTAAATTAACAACCCTTTCCATGACATCGTTTTCTCCCGTTCCAATAATCTGTGCAGCCAGAATGGCTGCATTGCGCGAGCCATTTAAGGCAACGGTGGCCACGGGAATTCCGGCAGGCATTTGCAGAATGGAAAGGATTGAATCCCATCCGTCGATAGAATTGGATGACTTAATGGGTACCCCAATCACCGGAAGCGGCGTGAAAGCAGCAATAACCCCGGGCAGATGAGCAGCCCCGCCGGCCCCTGCAATAATTACCTTTATTCCTTTCCCTAAGGCATTGCGTGCAAATTCAGCTACCCTGTCGGGTGTTCTGTGAGCAGAAAGCGCATTGAGTTCGAAGGGTATTTTAAGGTCGTTGAGCAGCTTGCATGCGTCTTCCATAATCGGCATGTCCGAAGAACTGCCCATGATAATGCTAACTTTAGGATTCATTGCGGTTCCGTTTTTTATTTTTCGTCTAAAATAACTCTTTTCAAGTTTTCTGTCAAAGATAACTGTTGCAAGGCATGTGAAAAACTTCTTTTCCGCCTATTGGTTGGGTTAACTGTCAACTTTCTTTACAAGGTAAACCCTAATCATAGTACTGAGGGGCAATCTGTTTGTGAGTATTGACACACAGTGTATGCACCTCTTCAATGAATTGGCCAATTTCCTTTTCCCTGTATTCATCGGGTAGGATTGCAGGCAGAATTCGCATTTTGAGAACCTGTTTACCCTTAATAGTGTAGCCATTTTTTGGGATTACTTCCATCGACCCATCAATGATTACGGGCAGAACAGGGTATTCGGTTTTTTTTGCCAAAACAAAAGCTCCATCCTTAAAACGTTTTATTTGTCCATCGGTAGAGCGCGTCCCCTCGGGAAAAATAAGTACAGATGTATTTCTGTTTAGGTGATATTGCGCCTCCTTAACCATTTTTAAGGCTCCCTTTAAGCGTGTCCGATCGATGGCAATGTGGCGGTTTAGCCAAAGGTTCCAGCCTATCACAGGGATGTTGAATATTTCGCGTTTTGCTACCCACTTGAAATGCATGCGGAGACGGTAAAGCAGCACAATGTCCATTGCACTTTGGTGGTTTGAAATGATGATGTAGGGCTGTCCTTTACGGATATGCTCCTCCCCCTGAATATCAATTTTCCAAAAAGGATTTATTCGAATATAGAACATGGCCCAAAAGATGGAATACCTATGGAGCAATCTCAACTCCTTATCCCACCATGCGGTAAAAAGCCATACAAGAATATTGAATGCAAAAAATATAATGCTTGACAAACCGATTAGGGTCCAAACAAGGGGGGTTGTAAAGTACTTAACCAAAAATCTGTACATGTACTCGGTGCTTTTAATAGTGTACGCCTCAATTGCAAAGCATGAAAAGCAATGGCAAAGTTAGACATTTCATTCGTTTATGAGCCTTCATCCATTTTTAATAATTTGTGCAATATCCTAACCTCTCCCTAATTTTCAACCCGTTCTTTTACCCGGATACTTATTTTGCAGTGGGTTAAAGAGGTACATCCCCATGATGAAGAAAATTTTTAATAAAACTTTTTGATTATTTTTTTTGGCACTACCTTTGCAATCATTAAGACATTTTTACAAATGGTTAGTTTTATTCCATATGTATATGTTGGTTAACCGAGACAAATTATTTAGAATGAGATTTATTATCAGCTTTTTTCTACTGATTTTATTCTCTCTTCCGCTTTTTGCACAGGCCCCTGCTTCAGCAGAAAAGGAACCCTCCGATACCATTGTGCTCATTAGCGGTAGGAAAATGGCAGCTTTTGTTCAAAATGTATCCCCCAGTAAAATATCATACTTTCCCATAGGTTCAAAAGAGCTAAAGGATATGGACCGCAAGCAGGTGCATAAAATAATGTACCGTAATGGCAGGGTTGAAACATTCAATACGATGGCAGTGCAGGTTGTATCCGAAGGTGATTGGCAAACCGTCATCCTTACTGACAACATGGATGATGTGGAGGGTTTTTTCCCCTTGGGTGAAGTACAGGCCCAGTCGTCACCAAAAAGCCGCAATGCCCGTTCGGCACGTCAAAGTGCCGATATCCGCCTAAAGAAAAGGGCGGTGAACATGGGCGGATTAGTGGTATTCATTACCAAGCGTGAATCGAAAGGTGGCTACGGCGAAACCCCTACCCACTACGTTGAAGGCATCGTTTACGGATTTGAACCGCCTGCCGAATAGCCTAAATCATTTTTATTCAAGCTTGAAAACCACCGGAAAAGTAAGATTAACCCTTACGGGTTTTCCTCTTTGTTTTCCCGGTTGCCACTTGGGGCTCGATTCAATAACACGAACCGCTTCCTGGTCAAGTGCAGGGTCAATGCCCCTGACAACCTTCACATTGGTGACCTTTCCGTCGGCCTCCACAATAAAGCTGACAATAACTTTACCCTGAATGCCGTTTTCGGCCGCGCTCTCCGGGTACTTTATGCTCTTCGCAATGTAATTGCGGAATGCATTGATATCGCCACCTTCAAAAACCGGCATCTCCTCAACCACAATAAAAATTTCTTTCTCTTCCACGTCCTCCTCCTCTTTGGCAAACGTCACTATTTTTACCATGGCTTCGTCATTGTCTTCAGTAGCAAGAGGGTGCTCAGCATCATCTAAGTCAATATTCCCGACCGCCTTATGGCGCAATGCTTGCTTGGGCCTTCTTTTGCTACTTACCTGTCCCGCCGATGGCATGGGCCTGGGCGGAGGAGGTACGGCGGCAAGTTCTGCAATTGGAACAATTTCTTCTTTGTCCGTGCTCACTTCCGCTGCCTGGGGCCGGGCGATACCGGAGTCGGCAGCCTGTCCATACTGAAACAGTTCCTCTTCGTCTGAGATATCCACCATGTCATCTATGACAGCCATATCATCGTTTATTACAGTGATGGCCGTAGGGGGTGGAGGAACATTTTGATTTTTTTCAACTTTTTGCTCTCTTACGGTTTCCTCCTGCGTTTCTACCTCTGTAGTGCTAGCAGGTGAAGTAGGTGGTTCGGGAATGGCAGCAGGAGCTGCATGTTCGCTCTTTTTCTCTTCCTTCACGGAAAGTTGTTCCGCAATTTCAAGCGGTTGAGAGATTCGGCTTAGCGAGTGGTAAATCAGAGCCGATATGGAGATAAGAACAAGCAGGGCAGCAGCAATCTTTAGGTAGAATGGCACACCTATTCGTCTTGGCGTGGTACCGACTTTTTCATCAATAGCCCTGTGAACCCTCTCGACCATTGCATCCATGCTTTGGGGAGAATCCAGCAGGCTCAATCCTTCCAGCTCATCAGCACACATGGGGCACACAGCCAGGTGTCGTTCCACTCTGTTCATCTCAACACCCGTGAGTCGGCCCTGCAGGTATGCTATCAGCACCTCCTGTGCAATACACTGTGAGCTTTTGTTAGGTATATCGATTTTAGGTTTCATATCCTGATAAGCTGATTTTTAGATTTCGTTTGCCGTTTTGTATATAACTCTTCACCTGATTCAGGGTGTAGCCCGTGATTTCGGCCACCTCCTGATAGCTCTTGTCCTTTAGGTAGAATAGCTCAATACAAATACGTTGCTCTTCCGATAGGCTCCCCAGCTCGCGCTGCATTTTCCCAATTTGCTCCTCCATGCCATCGTCACTTCCATGATACAAATCGTGGTGAAATTCCATAAGGGGATTCTGAAAATTTATGAAATCCTGTTGATGGGTAGTTTCATACTTCTTGTCCCTAATCTCATGCAGGCAATAATTTTTGGTTACCATGTAAAGCCACGATTTGAAGTTGGAAACCGAATGCTTTTTCAAATCCTCGAATAGCTTTTCAAATATTCCCATGGCGGCGTCCTCGCACTCATCCCTCCTGCGCAGATATTTCATGCATACGGCCAGCACAAACCGTGTGTATCGCTTGTAAAGAATGCCCACCAACTCCTTGTCGCCCTTCAGGCGATAGGCATCGATAAGCTCGTTATCGGACAGGTTCTCTATACCTTTCTTTAAAGCCAATGTATTGACCCTGAGTTTAATTTTTTAAAAGTATAAAAAATAATTGAGACAGATTATGGAAATCTGCTAACGCTTGTATCCCTATTGTAAACGAACCCAAGTTTAACTTTAATACTTTGAAATCATGAAAAGACTATTAGCAGTAGCATCAATAATTTTATTGGGCTCATTTACAGGCGTCAGTAAGTACACTGGTACTATTTCGGGGTTGGTTTCCGATGCAGAAAACGGAACCCCTGTTGCTTCGGCCATCATTGAGGTAATGCAAGGCAAAACAATTATCAAAAAACAAATTGCCTCCAATGACGGTAAGTTCACATTACAGGTTAATGAGGGAAACTATAATGTAAGGGTATCGGCAAAAGGTTATTCCCAACGCACTGTAGCGGTTTACGTTAAACGCGACAAGGTGTCTGTGGTGAATGTTGCTTTACAAAAAGAATATGTTGCAGAGGAACTTAATGTGGAGTCCATTCCTGCTAAACCGGGTAAAAGGTATCTGAAAATCTGTATGGGCGAATTGGATATGATGGCTGTGGGCATGCCCTCGTCGTATGGAGGTAGTTTTTATACTGCTGATTATGATGGGTCATTCATTGACCACAATACGGAGGAGTATGATTTCATCAATGAGAACGGATTTAAGGATGCCCTTAAGGACCCGCTTTCCACATTCTCGGTTGATGTTGACAGGGCCTCCTATTCAAATGTTCGCCGCTTCCTGACGCAAAACCAGAAACCCTACAGGGATGCCGTTCGAATTGAGGAGATGATAAACTACTTCGATTATGACTATCCCCAGCCCACCGATGGGCATCCCTTTTCCGTCACCATCGAGGGGGACAAGTGCCCCTGGAATCCCGACAGGCAGCTGGTGATGATTGGCCTTAAGGGCGAAAACATGAACGAGAAGGAGATACCCCCCAGCAATCTGGTATTCCTCATCGACGTTTCGGGCTCCATGGCACCGGCCAACAGGTTGCCCCTCTTGAAACAGGCATTTAAGTATTTGGTTGACCAGCTGCGCCCCGAGGATAGGGTATCCATAGTTGTTTATGCCAGCGCCTGCGGAATAGTGCTCGAATCCACTCCCGGAACCGATAAGCCTAAGATTAAGGCAGCCATAGATATGCTGCAGGCAGAGGGAGCCACTGCAGGGGGTGAGGGCATTCAGATGGCCTACAAGGTGGCCAAGCAGAATTACATCCATGGCGGGAACAACCGCGTAATCCTTGCCACCGATGGCGATTTCAACGTGGGCGTTAGCAGCACTTCGGAGCTGGTGAAGTTCATTGAGAAGAAACGTGACGATGGGATCTTCCTCACAATCCTTGGCTTCGGAATGGGCAACTACAAAGACGGGCGCATGGAGCAGCTCTCCAATGCCGGCAACGGCAACTATGCTTATATTGACAATATTCTTGAGGCCAAGAAAATGTTTGGCACCGAGCTGTGGGGAACCCTCTACGCCATTGCCAAGGATGTGAAGATACAGGTGGAGTTCAACCCTGCAAGGGTGAAAGCCTATCGGCTTGTTGGATACGAGAACCGCATGCTCAATAAGGAGGATTTTAACAACGATAAGAAGGATGCAGGCGACATTGGCTGCGGTCATACCGTTACCGCCCTCTACGAAATAATCCCTGCCGATTCGCATGAGCAGGTTACCGATATCGACCCGCTGGAGTACACCAAGCAGGTGGTGGGCAACAGCAAGGATTTGATGAGCGTAAAGATTCGCTACAAGAGGCCCAACGAGGATACCAGCAATCTTATCACCCAGAAGGTAGAGTGGAACAAGCTGACGAAAACCAACAACTTCCTGTTTGCCTCCTCGGTGGCCGAGTTTGGCATGCTGCTTCGTGAATCGGAGCATAGGGGAAATGCTTCCTTTGCCGATGTGTTGACCCGCTCAAGGAAATCTATGGGCAAAGACGAGTATGGCTACAAAGCCGAATTTATTAAAATGGTTGAAATGGCTGAGGTGCTTTACAGGTAGGATGATACACATGGAATAGAAAAAGCGGGAGTAATCCCGTTTTTTTTATGCTATTTTGTATTTATGGGATAATTTTTTTATACTTTTAGTTAATATTTCTCCATGGTTTCTCAGTAAAAAACAGTACTAATTCTCAAAACTCTTGGATATGACAAAGCATAAGGAAGAAAAAAAATCGGTTCCCAAACATGAAAAAAACAAACCTCCAAAAAAGGAAAAACTGCTTAATGATGATGGAACAATAAACTACGAGGCTGTAGAGGATAAGAAGAAGATTAAAAAACAATTTTACGAGGAGGAGCTTGCAAGGCTTCAGGTGGAGTTGATGAAGTTGCAGGAATGGATTAAGCACGAAAAGCTTAAGGTGGTTATTATTTTTGAGGGGCGCGATGCAGCCGGTAAGGGAGGTGTGATAAACACCATAACCGAGTGCCTTAACCCACGCTATTGCCGGGTGGTTGCATTGGGTGTTCCCACCGAGAAGGAAAAGACCCAGTGGTATTTCCAGCGCTACGTGCCCCATCTTCCCGCAGCAGGCGAGATGGTTCTATTCGACCGAAGTTGGTACAACCGCGCCGGTGTGGAACGGGTTATGAATTTCTGTACCGAGGAGGAGTACATCGAGTTCTTAAGGTCGTGCCCCGAGTTTGAACGTATGCTCGTACGTTCGGGAATAATGGTGATAAAGTACTGGTTCTCAGTGAGTGACAAGGAGCAGGAGAAACGCTTTCAGGCACGAATCGATAATCCCATTAAGCGCTGGAAACTAAGCCCTATGGATATCGAATCGAGAAACAGGTGGGTGGAGTATTCCAAGGCAAAGGATAATATGTTTGCCCACACCGATATTAAGCAGGCACCTTGGTATGTGGTTCATGCCGATGACAAAAAAAGGGCAAGATTGAATTGTATCACGCATTTATTAAGCCTTATCGAGTATAAAGACCTCACCCCGCCACCCATTGAATTGCCCCCGCGGAAAGAGGACCACTCATATGTTCGACCGCCCATTACGGACCAGAATTTTGTGCCGGATGCGTACTAATGGGTTAAATTGGGAACAGGTTTTTTTTTAGGAAGTTTATCATCTTTATATTTGTTGTTTGCCATAGTAATCCGAACTCCCATAAGGGGAGTTTGGATTATTTATGACAGTTACTAATTTATTATTTCGCTGATAGTTAATGGCATTGCTATGGGTTTTCGTTGTGGTGTTATCCACGCTCTACGGGGCCATGGTAGTTTCTTTTATTGTGGGGTTGCTTAGGTTTCCCAGGGAGAATGGCATTCCGACGAGACAACCCATACCTATATCGGTGATAGCCCCCATTCGCAACGAGGAACACAATCTGGATGGCCTGTTGGGTTCGCTTGCCGCACAGGACTACCCGAAGGATTCTTTCGAGGTTATCATGGTGAATGACCATTCCACCGATTCGAGCCGGGATAGGGTTAACAGTTGGCGAACCGAAATGGATAATCTGCATTTGGTGGACCTACCCCTTGGTACAACGGGAAAGAAGGATGCCATTGCGGCCGGAGTTGAGAGGGCTAAATATGATTTTATTGCCCTAACCGATGCCGATTGTTCACATCCCAAATCATGGCTTGCGGCCATGGCGCAGGGATTTGGCACAGAGGAAACCAAAATGGTAATTGGTCCGGTGATGATAAAATATGGCAAAAAGTTTTTCCAACGGATGCAAGCCCTCGAACATGCGAGCCTTCAGGCCGTAACGTTGGGGGGATGCGGGCTGGGTATCCCATTTATGGCCGGATCGGCCAATTTGGCTTTTCACAGGGAACGCGTGGGTTTCAACAGGGAGATGTTAAACCCTTCGCACCCATCGGGCGATGATGTTTTTCTTTTGCATGGTGCCAAGCGGCAGGGGAGGGGTGCCATTGGGTGCGTACACTCTCCGCAGGCTATGGTTTACACTAAGCCGGCAGAGGGCTTAGCGGAATTTTTGTTTCAAAGGGCAAGATGGGCTTCCAAAGCACCACTTTATAGGGATGTTGTGGCCATTTTAGTTGCCTTGATAGTGTTGATATTCAATCTCATGCTGCTACTTCTGGTGGTTTTATCCTTTTTCATCCATGGTGCGCTGTTGGCTTTGGCTACTGCCATAGCGGTAAAAGCGTTGGTGGATTTTCCCTTGCTCCGGATTTACCTTAAAAGGTACAAGGAGACATCCCTATTGTGGGTTTTTATACCTTTGCAGTTGTTATATCCCTTCTACATCGCCCTGGCCTTTGCCCTTTCGGTAATGGCTCCGGTGAAATGGAAGAAGGATTCGGCTTAGTTTACGTATTGATTACGGGTAATGGTTGATATCAAAGGTAGGTCAGGTTCGCCCTGGCGTATTGCTGCCGGGAGGTTTGTAGGCAACAGGCTGTCGTTGGCATCGGCGCTGTTCATAGGACTGGTGGCATTGATAGCCATATTTGGCTACCTCATTGTTCCCGACTCAACCCCGGGAACCAACAACCAGCACTTGGAACTGGCTACCAAAAAGCCCGGCTTTGCATGCCGTTTTTTTCTCATCCCCGGTTCGGCCACAACCCAAAGGGTTGGCATTATTAAAAAGTTTTTCCGGGGACAAAGCAATCCCTATCGGGAGGTTCCCATCCTTTCCCATGCCTTTCAGGGCTGGGATATTGTCCTCACGGAATACGTCGAGCCGGATGACAGCATTACCATCGTATCGAATTATGGCATGGCCGGTATCCTATTCCTTGAGATCAAGCAGGAGGATATGGTATTCGCCACCGATTCGCTGTTTATCAACACTGATGGTGTGCAAAGCGCATTCTCCCGCGATGAGTTGATTGAAAGGGTTGAGAGAAACCATATAGTCAGGCGAAAATTTTGGCTTGGCACCGACAGGTTTGGCCGCGACATGCTGAGCCGTTTGATAATCGGCTCAAGGGTATCCCTGTCAGTTGGCTTTGTTGCCGTAGCCATCTCGCTCCTCATCGGGATTACACTGGGTGCAACGGCTGGTTACTTCCGCGGTTGGTACGACGATGTGGTGATGTGGCTGGTCAATGTGGTTTGGTCTATCCCCACCCTGCTCATGGTTATTGCACTGACCATGGTTCTGGGGAAGGGATTCTGGCAAATCTTTGTGGCTGTGGGTCTAACCATGTGGGTTGAGGTGGCTAGGGTGGTGAGGGGACAGGTGATGAGCCTGCGCGAGAAGGAATTCGTGGAAGCAGCAAAGGTTATGGGTTTCAGTACGGCCCGGATTATTTTCAAGCATATCCTCCCCAACGTGCTGGGACCGGTGGCTATCATTGCTGCCGGGAACTTTGCCACAGCCATACTGTTGGAAGCAGGCCTCGGGTTTTTGGGCATCGGGGTGCAACCGCCAACCCCGTCGTGGGGAACCATGATTAAGGACCACTATGGTTACATCATCATGGACAAGCCATTCCTTGCCATCCTTCCGGGCGTTGCCATTATGCTGCTGGTCCTTGCCTTTACCCTTATGGGCAATGGCTTGAGAGATGCTCTCGACCCTAGGGAAGCATAACGTACCTTATACTTTGTCCTGACTTGTCCCCTTTTAGTGCGACAGATACAGCCTTTTAATAATTTTTAAGTACTCGGTGGGGGTATTGGTTCTTATCTTAACCTCTTTTATTGTTCATTTTCATTGCTCATTGATTGTACCGCAAAGAAAAAAACTCCGCGCAACTTAGCGGTACTTGGCGTAACTCTGCGGTACTAAAAAGAAGTAACGCAAAGAAACGCAAAGAAGCAAAGTTACGCAAAGGAAAGAGCTCTGCCACACTCAGCGATCCCGAATCCCGACGTGTCGGGATCGGGATAGCGATACCTCAGCGCAACTCTGCAGAACTAAAACCCATACCACCAGTCAATTGCTCTATGTGTTTCATCCTGTTATTTCAACGGATACTTCTCCGGTTCGTTGGCCAAATCGACTAAAAGCACAAACATCCCTTTGAGTATATTGGTAAGCGATTCGTAGTTAATCTTTTCTGGTTTGTCGGTAACTTTATGATAATCATCATGTAATCCCGTATTGAACACCAGAGCGGGTACTTTTTTACGAACGAATGGATAGTGGTCAGATCCGAAGTACCATGTAATGGAGTTGGGGAAATTTACGCTGTAGTCAAAATGGATGTTATCCATTTGCCTGTTCAACTGCCTGATGGATTTCTTCATGGTTCTACTGCGTGAGCCAATGGCCATGGAGTATGCCGTGCCGGGTTCTCCCGGCTTATTATCCGAACGCCCTATCATATCCATATTCAAAACCATAACGGTTTGTTTCAGGGGAAAGACAGGATTGCTCACATAGTAGTATGAGCCGTTCAGCCCCGATTCCTCGGCACCAAAGGCAATGAATACCAAGGTTCGCCTGAAATCGAACCCATTGGCCCTGGCTTGTGAGCACATTCGTGCCAGTTCCATTACACCGGCCGATCCCGATGCGTTATCGTCGGCACCATAATAAATCCCCTGCGACGATTTCCCCAAATGGTCGTAATGGCCGCATACAATAACCACTTCATCGCTCAGGTCGGTGCCGGGGATGTAGCCAATTACATTATCGTCGTGCAATACTGTATCCTTCACCCAAAAATCTGAACTAAACGTCAGGTCTGAAACCGTTAGGTTTCTTTGCTGTGCTGATTTCACACTTCGTTTGGCATTGACCTGTAATTGTTTCAGGCTTTGGCCATAGAGTGATTGTGTAATCTCATCGGTAAAAAGGAATACTTTGAGGTTCTGTTCGGAATAGGCAGGGTAGGAGTAGAGTCCTTTTGTGTGTTGCTTTATTTTGAAAAGACTTTCGGGGTACCGGTATTGTCCACTGAGATATTCTTGAACGATCAATGATTTTGTGCTCTTTTTTGATTTGGTGATGGAAATGGCAAAGTATTCTGCCTGAGTTGTTTTGGACAATTGCTCAATGCGAAGCATGGCCTGCTCAATGTTTTTATCGACTATGTGAAAGATGGTGTCACCGCCCCCGATTTTCATGTTTAGCTTCTCGTCACCAATAAATCGAATGGGAAGGGTAAGGCTGTTGTTATAGGGCATGGATGATGCAAAGGAGAAATCAAAGCCTGATCTTTTCAGTTTGCCATCCAAATGAATATAGGTTAACCCAATGCGTGTGTGGTTAACAGGAATTTTTTGAAAATAGGGCTCATGGTTTTTTTCTATGGGTTGCAATCCGGCCTCAAGGAATTGTCCGGCAATGTATGCTGCGGCTTTGGCCCGCCCTGCAGAGGGAAATTTCCGTCCCTCTAAGCTGTCGGAAGCCAATATAAAGACATCCCTGGCAATACGCCGGGTTGAAATATTTATCTGCAAATCGGCTTGAGGGAAAGCCGAAAGATATATTATGGCAAGCAGTGCTGTTAGGATGGTAGGCTTCATTGGCATGATATATTGAGGTATAAAGATAAAAAAAAGGGCCGGAGTAAACCGACCCTTTCTTATGCTATTTAAAGTTGAACTATAGTTCAACAATTTTTTGCGATGCCTCTTTCCCGTTTACGTTGAGTTTAACCACATAGGCACCCTTCGAGAATCCCATCTCTTTGGCCGAGAATCGGAAGTTTTTCTCACCGGCATCATCATTCCCCGAATAGAGTACTTTTACCAGACGACCGCTAAGGTCGAACACCGAAAGGTTTACTTCGGAATTGCTGTCGAGGTTAAACCTGATGTTAACTTGGTCGTGATATGGATTTGGGAAGGCAGTCAACCCGTAACCCTGAGTTGTGGTGGTAATATCCAGCGGGGTAGTTTTTATTGGGTTGTAAGCAGCCTGGGTGGAAACGTATGTACGTCCCGTTCCGTAGGTAGATGTGCTTTTAATTAGGACTAAAATGGGGAAACGGTGATCGTTAATATACCAGCGGTAGGTAACGGTTTCTACATCGTAACTGGTGTTGCTGAAAGTTTGGGTATATGACCTAACCTCTTTCACCCTAAGGGCATTTTCGTAAACCATATTTCCGGGGAGCATCAGTGTTCCCATACCATCACCGGTAACAGTGTATGTACCTTGTTGTGTTCCCAGCACCCTTTCGTTGTTATTATAGGTACCACCGAATGAACCTGAAAAGGAGCTGCCGTATGTAAATGGATACCTCATCTTCACAAAGGGTTGATCGTAAATAATTGTGGTTACACCCCTGCCCGACATAAATCCATGTTGCTCAATGCTATTCTCATCGTATTTAAAGTAGAATAAGTTCCCAAACTCTTCGAGAACAGTATTGGTTTCGGGGAATGTTGAGTATCCCTTGGAAAATTCGGGGTGGTCGAGAGTCCCAACGAAATCTTGAACAAGTTCCAGGTTTCTGAAATCCCATACTACGTTCATGCCCTCCGTACCGGGTTCTACATACTTCGTAATCTTCATCTCGTTAATATTCTCGGCAACCAATCCATGGGTTTGAAACTTGAGAACGGTTTGTGCTTGTAGCGAAATCGCTATAACAACACATGCAATGGTTAAGTAAAATTTTTTCATGGCAAGAACATTTATAGGTTATTTAAAGAACAAATATAGTAAAAAATATGCAGAATTAACAGTGAAATTAGTGCTTTTAACACTTATTTAACAAAAATATAAGTTAAAAGTTTTTGCGTTTAATTATATGCCTTGAAATCAGAATGAAGAGTAAAGAGTAGCAAAGAGCAACAATGGTGATTACGGATAATGATTGAAATGTGTGGATTTTGGGAGAGAAAACATCAGTCCCGCTGATTTTTAGTTCCACCATGTCGCTGAGCGAAATGCCCACAAAGTCGGGCATTGGAGTAAGGTTCGAGAATAGCTTTGCTGGCAAATACCCAATGGCTCGTTCGGGAATTACTGCCCTGATAATGGGTTCGATGGGAAAAAAGTAGAGTAGGTATAGCATTATTGAAGGGCCGGGAGTGCGGATAATAGTAACGAAAAGAAGGGCAAGAGAAGTGTAAGCCAATGACTGAACGAAAAGGATTGGCAAAAAATATATCCCATTGGTTAGATAGCTCCACGAAAGATTGTTTGTTTTCATAATCCCAATGGTAACCCCGGTGGCAAAGACTAAAAGCACAGCAAAGACAGCCAATAGCAGCATGACCATTGCTTTCCCGAAAAGCAGCTCGTTCCTCGAGAGCCCATCAATAATCTGTTTGCGAAAGGTGCGGAATTGAAATTCGTTGGACACCATCATTATGGCTAAAATGCCTAAAATAAGGTTAAACCAGCTGGCAAACCAGGTGAGGGTATTCCAAATATGCGGAAACTGAAAGACTTTCGAAATGGTTACGCCTTGTAAATTTATTTGAATATTGCTGGCAATAAGGGTTATCAGAAGGAAAAGTAATGAGTACAGGATAATCAGTGCTTTAAAAACAGGATAGTTCCAGGTTTTAATGCTTTCAATACGGGCAATGCGCTTTATGTTGTTTAACTTCAGCATAATTATTGCAGAACGTAAATCTTAACCGTGTTGAGAAGGCCCCTTAACCAGTTCGAGGAATTGCGACTCGAGGCTTGCCTTATGCAATTCAAGCGTGCTGATAATAATCCCCTTTTCAACCAGCCATTTGTTGAGTTCAGTAGTTGTTAACCCTTCGCCCAGCGAAATGCGTATTGAATTGCCTTCCATCTCCAGGATAGAAATGCGGCTGTTTGTTTTTAAGCACTTTTGCAGCTCAGCGATATTTTCTGCACTAATAGTCACCAGCGTTTTACCACTAAGCAATTCATCAACCTTTCCGTAGGCAATTCGTTCTCCGTTTTTTAATATTACAACGTCGGTACATACCTTTTCTACCTCATCGAGTAGATGGCTGGCCATGATAATGGTTTTCCCCAGATCTCTTTGTTGTATAATAATTTCCCTGACTTCGGCAATTCCCTCCGGATCAAGGCCATTAGTTGGTTCGTCCAGAATCAGTACGTCAGGATTTCCAAGCAGTGCGCTGGCAAGCGCAAGCCGTTGTTTCATCCCAAACGACAGGGTGTAAAAAGGGGATTTGATTCTCCCGGTTAGTCCAACCAGTTCGAGAGTCCTTTGGATATCATTCAACCCTTTGCCCCGGGCGTGGGCCACAATCTTTAGGTTTTTCTCCAGGTTTAAATAGGGGAAAAAATGCGGAACTTCAATCAGGGTGCCAATATTTCTGTTGGCCGAAGGGCCACTTTGCCCATCGAACCAGTGAAATGTGCCGCTATCGGGATATTTGGTTTGTAGAAGCAGGTTGAGGGTTGTGGTTTTTCCGCTTCCGTTGGGACCCAGCAATCCAAGTACCTGCCCTTCGAAGACACTGAAGCTCAGGTTCGAAACAGCCTTAATTGTCCCAAACGATTTGGTTAACCCCTCAACTTTAAGAATGGTTTTCACAGCATGGATTTAACCGGTAAGGTAAGCCACATTACTTATACAAATATACTCTTTTAATGCCTACGATTGTAAACGCGGTTAAGGGAAAATCGTGCGAATATATCCTAATGGGAAAAGTACGAAATCGGCCAACCCTTTTAGTTGCCTATTTCAGAAATGAATTTAATCCGAACCAACCTCACTTCTTCCTCGGTAAATTCATCCTCGCCAAGGTATTTCAATGCCTCTTCAACGGATTCTGTTTCGGCTTCATCCTTAAAGTAATCAAATATTTCCTCGATTTTATCTTCTTCGATGACCTTGTTGATATAGTAGTCGATATTTATCTTGGTTCCCGAGTTGACAATGGCCTCTATTTCAGTGATCAGCTCATCGAACTCCAGATCTTTTGAGCTGGCGATATCCTCAAGATCCATTTTCCTGTCGATACTTTGAATGATGAATACCTTTAGCAGCGACTTGTTGGCCACCGTCTTCACCACCATATCCTGAGGGCGTACAATCTCCTTGTCCTCAACGTAAACTCGAATCAATTCAATGAATTCACTGCCATAGCGCTTAGCCTTACCCACGCCAACCCCCGTTATATTCTGCAACTCTTCAATGGTAATGGGGTATTGAATGGCCATATCCTCCAGGGAGGGATCCTGGAACACAACAAATGGGGGTAGATTTTTCTTCTTAGCAATCTTTTTCCTCAAATCTTTGAGCATGGCGAAAAGCTCCTCATCGCAGGTATTCCCCTTGCCCATCTGCCCGATGGAGATATCATCTTCATCCGATTCCTCGTAATCGTGATCCTTGGTGAACATCAGGTCGTATGGCTCTTTCAGGAAATCGTGCCCTTTTTGGGTTACCAGCAGAAGGCCATAGTTTTCGATGTCCTTATCCAAAAATTTCATTACCAGTGCCTGTCGGATTATGGCATTCCAGAATTTAACCCCTTGCTCGGCACCCTCGCCAAACATCTCGAGTTTGTGATGCTTGTACGATTTAATGGTTGTTGTCAAATTCCCGCAAAGGATGTTGGCTACATGTTCAGCCTTAAACTTTTCTTTAACGGCAATCACCGTTTCAATGAGCAATTGCAGGAGTTCCTTCCCTTCGAACTGCTCTTTGGGGTGGGTGCAATTGTCGCACATATTGCAGGTAGGCTCGGGGTATTCCTCACCGAAGTAGTGAAGTAGCATCTTGCGTCGGCACACCGAAGATTCGGCGTAGGATACGGTCTCCAGCAGGAGTTGTTTCCCAATTTCCTGTTCGGCCACGGGTTTCCCCTGCATAAACTTCTCCAGTTTCTGAATATCCTTGTAGCTGTAGAATGTGATACACTGACCCTCACCGCCATCGCGTCCGGCACGCCCGGTTTCCTGGTAGTACCCCTCAAGGCTTTTGGGGATATCGTAGTGGATAACGAAACGAACATCGGGTTTATCGATACCCATGCCAAAGGCAATGGTGGCAACGATAATGTCCACCTCTTCCATAAGGAACTTATCCTGATTACCGCTACGGGTGGCCGAATCCATGCCTGCATGGTAGGGCAGGGCTTTAATGCCATTCACCTTGAGCATTTCGGCAATCTCTTCCACCTTTTTCCGGCTTAGGCAGTATATTATCCCCGATTTCCCGGCGTTATTACGTATAAACTTGATAATCTCCTTGTTGGTGTTAACCTTGGGCCTAACCTCGTAGTACAAATTGGGCCTGTTGAACGACGACTTGAAAATGCTGGCTTCGAGCATTCCAAGGTTTTTCTGGATATCGTTCTGCACTTTTGGGGTTGCTGTGGCCGTGAGAGCTATAATCGGAGCGGCCCCTATTTCGTTGATAATAGGTCTGATACGTCTATATTCAGGGCGAAAATCGTGGCCCCACTCCGAGATGCAGTGCGCCTCGTCGATGGCATAGAACGAAATAGTGGCCTGTTTTAGAAACTGAATGTTTTCATCCTTGGTAAGCGACTCCGGGGCAACGTATAGCATTTTGGTTTTTCCGCTCAGAATGTCGTCTTTAACTCGCTGAATTTGAGTTTTATTGAGAGATGAATTGAGGAAATGGGCAACCCCATCATCCATGCTGTAGCCCCTCATGGAGTCCACCTGATTCTTCATAAGGGCAATGAGGGGAGAAATGATAATGGCAGTTCCGTCTAAAATCAGGGCGGGCAGTTGGTAGCACAACGATTTTCCTCCACCTGTAGGCATCAGCACAAAAGTATCCTTGCCGGCAAGGATATTCCGAATTATTACTTCCTGATTCCATTTAAAGTTGGAAAAACCGAAATACTTATGAAGATATTCCTTCAGTGCTATGTCGTGGTTAATGTTCATTTTATTGATCTGTCCCTAAATTACTGAAACTCTAAAATTTTAAAACAATGATATCACCAAATGGGGCAGAAGATTATACTAAAAGGACTACATTTGTAGCGTAAAGCTTAATCATTGCCGGAGATTATTCTTGTTGTTTTTTTTCAAAGATTAAAGATACTAATTTTTTTTGAAAAATGAACCATATTGATATAAATCACCTTGCCATCGAGACCATAAAATCCGAAGCAGCTGCCATTGAAAAGTTGGCAACCTTCATCGACTCGGTATTCGAACAATGCGTAAATCTGCTTTTCGAAAGCAAGGGAAGGATTATAGTAACGGGTATTGGGAAAAGCGCAATCATTGCCGAGAAGATAGTGGCAACATTCAATTCAACGGGCAGCCCGGCAATCTTTATGCATGCTGCCGATGCCATTCACGGCGATTTGGGCATCATCCAGCCAGATGATGTGATACTTTGCCTTTCGAAAAGCGGAAATACTCCCGAAATAAAGGTGCTGGTACCGCTTATAAAGAATATGGGCAACAAGTTGGTGGCAATCGTTTCGAACCCCGACAGCTATTTGGCCCACAGGGCCGACTACGTTCTTAGGGCTACTGTTGATAATGAGGCCTGTCCCAACAACCTGGCGCCCACCTCAAGCACAACCGCCCAAATGGTTTTGGGTGATGCCCTGGCCGTTTGCCTACTCAAGCTGAGGGGGTTTACTCCGTCCGACTTTGCACGCTTCCATCCCGGAGGTTCGCTGGGAAAAAAGCTGTACATGCGCGTTGCCGATATCTTTGATGACGGGATGGTGCCCGGGGTTGCGCCGAATGAGAGAATTAAATCGGTAATTGTGGAAATATCTTCCAAGCGCATGGGAGCCACCGCTGTGGTTGATGATAAGGGTGATATTGCGGGAATTATCACCGATGGCGACCTAAGGAGAATGCTTCAGGCTAACGACAGCATTGAGGGGCTGACTGCTTCGCAGATCATGTCGGCCAACCCCAAAACCATTGAGCAGGACGAGCTGGCGATAAATGCCTTTAACCTGATGGAGAAGAATAAGATCACCCAACTGCTTGTTACCAATGGTGGAAAGTATGTGGGAATGATCCATCTGCACGATATTCTTCGTGAAGGATTAATTTGATAGCTGTATTATGGTGAAGAAGGATAAAGCGGAAACAAGCGAAATGGGCTTTCTCGATCACCTTGAGGAGTTGAGGTGGGTTCTTGTTCGCGCTGCCGCAGGGATACTTCTGGCGGCCATAGGTGCCTTTGTGTCATACCGCTTTATTTTTGATTATGTGATTTTCGGCCCCAAATCTCCCGATTTTGTAACTAATCGTGTTCTGTGCCTGATTGCACAAAGTATTAATGCCCCGGCCTTGTGCATAAACTCCAAACCCCTGGAGATTATCAACATCAACATGGCGGGGCAGTTCAATACTCACCTGATGGTTTCCCTATACGCCGGGATCATCGTGGCCTTCCCTTATATAATATTCCAACTATGGAATTTTGTAAAACCTGCCCTTTACGAGCACGAGAGGAAACGTGCCAGGGGAGCAGTTTTTTACATATCGTTGCTTTTTTTCGTGGGGGTTTGTTTCGGGTTTTTCATCATTGCCCCTTTTACTATTCATTTCCTGGGCACCTATAGGATATCACCTGAGGTTACCAACCAGATTAATTTAGGGTCATACCTTTCATCGGTTGCTGCAGTAACCCTGGCTGCCGGACTGCTGTTTGAACTGCCTATCCTTATCCTCTTTCTAACCAAGGCAAACATCGTTTCCCCCACCTTTCTGAAAAAGTATCGCAAGCATGCCTTCATTGTAATTATGGTCATTGCAGCCATCATCACCCCGCCCGATGTATTCAGCCTGATACTGGTTACCATTCCCATGTGGCTGCTCTACGAGTTTAGCATATTTATATCCTCAAGGCATTATAGGCGAAATACCCCCTAAAATGATACGGGGAGAGAAATTTAATGATACAGATCAAATTAGCGCAGAGGGTTAATCAGGTTAGCTCGATATCGGCATTGCGCCGTTGATATACTCCATCAGTGGTGTTAACGAGGTGCAAAGCACCATTTGCCTAACGCCTAAGTTCAAAATTTTGTCCCAGGTACACCTTGCGCACTTCCGGGTCGCTGGCCAGCTCTTCGGCACTTCCCGATTTCATGATTTCTCCCTCGAGTAGCAGGTAAGCCCTATCGGTAATGGATAGCGTTTCGTGTACGTTGTGGTCGGTTATCAGGATGCCAATATTTCTATCCTTCAGATGTGCCACGATATGCTGGATGTCCTCAACGGCAATGGGGTCGACTCCGGCGAAGGGCTCGTCCAGCAGGATAAACTTGGGCTCAAGGGCCAATGCCCTGGCAATTTCGGTTCTGCGTCGCTCGCCGCCGCTCAGCTGAATGCCCAAACTTTTGCGGATTTTCTGTAACCCAAATTCATTGATCAGCGATTCAAACTTTTCGTGTTGATATTCTTTTGGAAAAGAGGTCATTTCAAGCACCGCTTTCAGATTATCCTCCACGCTCAACTTACGAAAAACCGAAGCCTCCTGTGCCAGATAGCCAATTCCTCGTTGCGCACGCCTGTAAACAGGCTCACGGGTAATATCGAGATCGTTGAGAAAGATTTTTCCTGCATTGGGAGTAACCAGTCCAACCATCATGTAAAAAGTTGTGGTTTTCCCGGCACCATTGGGCCCCAGCAGCCCCACAATTTCGCCCTGCCTAACCTCAACCGATACCCGATTGACAACGGTGCGTGCACGGTATCTCTTAACAAGCCCTTGTGTGTGAAGCCTCATGTTGTCCATAATGGAAAATTTTGTGTAAAATTATAAAAAAATTGGGGTACTATGGAATTTGTTGTATGGCAATTGTCCCCAATACCCAAACTCTGGTGTGCAGCTACGATTCCGGCTTAAGGGATGCGCCAATTTCTTTATACCAATAAAAAAGCGACCCCGGTAACGAGGTCGCTTTTGGGTTAAAATATAGGTGTATTAAAGCAACTTATGCTTTTTGCAGAAATCGCCGAGGATGGTATTCAGATTGGGATCGCCAATCTCCTGAAGATCGTAGTGTACCCTAACGGCTGGTTTCTTAATTTTCACAATCCTGCTCAGGTCGATGGGCGTTCCAATGATCACCGTGTCGCAGTCAACATTGTTGATTGTGGTTTCCAGATCTTTCAACTGCTCTTTGCTGTAGCCCATGGCCGGAAGCAAAGCTCCAATATTGGGGTATATCCTGTAAGTCTCGGCCAATTTGCCAACGGCAACTGAGCGGGGATCGATGATTTCCGATGCGCCGTACTTCTGAGCAGCCACTGTGCCTGCACCAATTTTCATGTCGCCGTGGGTGAGGGTAGGACCATCTTCCACCACCAGCACCCTTTTCCCTTTGATCATCTCGGGGTTGTCAACTTTAATGGGCGATGCACCGTCAACTACAATGGCCTTGGGGTTAACCTCGGTGATGCTATCCCTTACGGTTTGTATTCCTTCGGGACTTGCAGTTTCAATCTTGTTGATAACCACAACTTCCGACATGCGCAGGTTTACCTCTCCGGGGTAGTAGCTGATTTCGTGTCCGGGGCGATGCGGGTCGGCAACAGTGATGGTTAAATCGGGTTTATAGAACGAGAAGTCGTTGTTCCCGCCATCCCAAACAATCACGTCACAGCCGCTGGGATCCTTTTCTGCCTCTCTCAAAATGGCCTCATAGTCAACTCCGGCATAAATTACATTGCCTCTCACTACGTGTGGTTCGTACTCTTCCATCTCTTCGATGGTGCATTTATGCTTTTCCAAATCGGAAATCTGAGCGTAGCGCTGAACTTTCTGGGCAACCAGATCGCCGTAGGGCATGGGGTGGCGTACTGCAACCACTTTCAAACCTTTGGCCATAAGGTTTTCAATTACCCTACGCGAGGTTTGGCTTTTTCCGCAGCCCGTACGTGTGGCAACCACTGCTATCACGGGTTTCGAACTTTTCAGCATGGTGTCCTTGGGGCCTAAAAAGTTGAAATTGGCTCCGGCTGCATTGACCAATGCACAAAGGCGCATTACCTGATTGTACGAAATGTCGCTGTACGAGAAAGTGCAATCGTCAACGTTCAGCTCTTTGATCAACTTTCCCAGTTCCTCTTGGGCAACAATGGGAATACCGTTGGGGTATAATTTACCGGCAAGCTCAGCGGGATATTTCCTCCCATCGATATCGGGAATCTGAGCTGCTGTGAATGCTACAACGTTATAACTTTCATTATCACGATAGTACGTGTTGAAGTTATGAAAGTCGCGTCCTGCTGCTCCAATGATGATGACATTTTTCCTTTTCATAAGACAATAATTTACAATAAGTTATAAAATTTTGACAAAGGTAGAGGTTTAATAACAATTATTCAAAAAAAGCCAATATGTTAAAGAACAACTCGCTATCCAAACGATGCGCAATCAGGCTGGAAGCGGGGGATGCGATTTGCCGGAATAGGCCACCCGTGGGGTTACGGAAAGAATAGAAGATAATGTAACGGGGCTTGCCTCACAATCCCGATATTTCAATGTCGGGACTATCGGGGTAAATCTACTGTTACCAGCAGTTTATTATTCATCTGTATTTGATTTCAGTCCTTTTTTCTTTGTTTCGGGTAAATAGTTCTGTTTTGATACAACCTTTTTCCCTGATTTAATTTCAAGTTGTTTTCTTGCATCTCCTGCTATTTTTCCACCCACTTTCGCCGCTTTCTTATTCTGCTCAAATCCTAACGGATTTGTATTTAAGATAATTTCTTTAGTAGATGCTTCTCCAAGCATTGAAAAGATTAATTCAAGGTCGGTCATGTGATCTCTCAAATTTTGACTTTTTAGCCCTTTTATCTGCTTGTGCTGAGAAGGGGTTAGTCCGAAAGTTGCCTTAGATATTTCCGCTGTAAGAATAGAATACTCAATTTGTTCTTTAATGCCATGATTTTTCCATTCTTCAGTTAGTTCTTCTCGAATGGCAATACTTCGCATTCGCTTTTCTATCCAATCATCGGGATAGCCTTTTAGTTTGTACAATTCACGCGTTCGCTGGGTGGCAAGTTCCGGGTTTTCAATCTCATTAAGCCTGTCTGAACCAACCTGGGCTAACCAAAGTTTAAATGGTTCCGCTTTAGGCGATGGAATTGATTGGATTATTCTTAAAAGCCCTTTAGTATCTGATGCTTGTATTTTGCGTCTTTTGCCATCAGCCGCCTGCATTTCAACTAGGGTACAAATTGTACCCCAGTTCGATTTAAGCAACTCATCGCGGATAAGCATTTTTTTTATGTATTGCTTAACATCTGAACTGTCGGTTAATGCTTCAACTACATCTTGAACAGAAAAGTACCATTTATTTTCTTTTTCGTTCCAGACCGACCTTATTTTTTTGCTTTGAAAGAGTTTTATATTGCTCATTTTTGAATAGTTTTTACTGCAAAACTAAATAGTTTTTCATGGAAGAACTAATCGGATTGGTTCTTAATATGGCAATCTGGCCTCTATAGGTTCTTCTAAACTTATTGGGACCTATGGTGCAATATTAGCTGTACTCAAACTCTCCGTGTTCGCTTTTAATAATCAGCTTATTGCCTTTATCTGTTCGATGGCACGATCCGACAATGCGGGCCTGAAGCCCGAATTCCTGAGCAATGGCAATGATATCATCGGCAAATTCGGGAAAAACGTAAATCTCAAAACGGTGTCCCATGTTGAATACCCTGTACATTTCATGCCATGGTGTTTGGGATTCGGATTGTATGATACGGAAGAGGGGCGGTATGTCGAAAAGTTTATCCTTAATCACCAGCAGGTTATTTACAAAGTTTAAAACTTTGGTTTGCCCTCCTCCTGTGCAGTGGATCATGCCGTGGATAACCGGCCTATAGTGGGTTAGAATTTCTTTGATCACGGGGGCATAGGTTCGGGTTGGGCTAAGCACCATCTTCCCGGCTGTCATGCCTAACTCTGCAACCATATCGGTGAGTTTGTACCGGCCACTGTACACCAATTTCTTGTCTAACAAGGGGTCGAAACTCTCGGGATATTTCTTCGTCAGATATTTGCCAAAGATGTCGTGTCGGGCCGAGGTGAGCCCATTGCTCCCCATTCCGCTGTTGTATTCGCTCTCGTAGTTGGTTTGACCGTATGAGCAAAGGCCAATGATTACATCGCCATCGTGGATATTACCATTGTTGATAATATCCCGTTGCCGGATGCGGGCAACAACGGTTGAATCGACAATGATGGTGCGTACCAGATCGCCCACGTCGGCGGTTTCGCCGCCGGTAAGGTGTATATCAATACCCAGCCCGTTCATCTGTTGGCAAAAGTCCCTTGCCCCCTTTATAATCTCGGTTATCACCTCGCCGGGGATCAGGTTTTTATTCCTGCCAATGGTAGAGGAGAGTAGAATGCCGTTGGTTATCCCCACACACAGCAAATCGTCGATATTCATGACAATGGCATCCTGGGCAATGCCTTTCCAAACCGACATATCACCTGTCTCCTTCCAGTACATGTATGCCAGCGACGACTTGGTGCCTGCCCCGTCGGAATGCATGGCCAGACAGTGGGTTTCGCTGCCGCTGAGGGTATCGGGGACTATTTTGCAGAATGCCTTTGGGAAAATGCCTCTGTCCAAATGTTTTATAGCCGCATGGACATCCTCTTTGGTGGGAGAAACGCCTCTTTGCAAATATCGTGAATCGCTTTTCATCAGTAGTATAGGGTTGTAAAGGCTATTTTTTTGTCTTATTTAAAGTGAGCAAGCTCTTTTTCTTCTCATTGAGCCATTTCGACTCCTCCACGGTATCCACAAGCCAGATTTTCAGATCGGCCTCTTTCTCCTCGTCCACAAAGAAGATGATGATGTCCGCATCCTTCGGAAAGCGCATGTCCATCCAAAGCCCCGTTCTGGTTAACTCTTCCTCTTCCCAAACAAAGCAAACCCACAAATCGGCATCGTTGGGCTCGTCAACGGCAAAAACCTTGATCTGGGCTTCATTGGCCGAATTGCCCTGATATATCTTTTGGCCAAAACCAAAGGTCACCGTTAGGGATAGCAATACTATGATTACAAACCTGGACATTGACAACCCGTTTAAGCCTTCGTTTTATTCCGGTTTATAGTCGGTGCTAAGTACCCTAAACTCGGTCCTCCTGTTAATCTGATGAACCATCTCCTTCTGATTATCATCGGACAGGCCATCGATGAGCTGTTGGTTGAGGACTGCCCCGATGGTGAGGAACGGGTACTGGTTAATCAGCTGTTCGTCCACAACCTTAGGTTGCGATTGTGCATACCCTTTTGCCCTAAGCCTTGCGGTGGGAATTCCCTTCTCAATGAGATAGTTAACCACCGATTGCGCACGTTTCTGCGACAGTTCGTAGTTGTACTCCATGGTTCCGCGGCTATCGGTGTGTGCCCCCAGCTCGATGATAATGGTGGGGTTGTCGTTGAGCACCTCCACCAGCCTGTCCAAGGCGGCCATGGATTCGGGCCTGAGCTCCCACCGGTCGTAATCGTAGAAAATATTGGGCAGCTCAATGGGTCGTGCGGTGGAGGTGAGGGTAATGGACATTTTGAAATCCTGACTCAGCTGCACGCCGCGGGTTGTTTCCCTGCCCTTGCCGTTGAGATATCCCTTAAGCGAAGCGATAAGCACATAATCGGTGGCAGGATTTAGCGAAAATTTGAAATTTCCCCGTACATCGGTTTTGGTATCCACAATAATGCCATCGCTTCCAACCATTTGTACCGTTGCATTGGCAAGGGGCATTCCGGTTTTTTCGTCCTTCACATCGCCCAGCAGGTTAAAGATCAGCTCGGGTAGGTAGAATACGAAAATGTTGTCGCCACCCCGGGTTCCTGAATCGTGTCTTCGCGAGGTGAAGTAGCCTGCCTCCCTGTCCTTTTCAAAGATAATCCCAAAGTCGTCGGCGGGTGAGTTGATGGGGTATCGCATATTCTCCACCTCCCATCCGTTGCCGCTCTCCTTGGCCTTGGCGCGGAATATATCCAGACCTCCCATTCCGGGATGGCCATCGGACGAAAAGTAAAGGGTTCCGTCGGGGTGGATAAAGGGGAACATTTCATTCCCCCTGGTATTGATATCGGGGCCAAGGTTAACGGGCTCTCCCCAGTTGTCCGACGGGGAGTTGCGGGTAACCTTCCAAATATCCTTGCCTCCGTATCCTCCGGGGATGTTGCTAACGAAGTAGAGCGTCAGCTCGTCGGCCGATATGGCCGGATGGGCCACCACCATGCTGTCGGGAGCCAGTGGCAGGACTTCGGGTGTGAGCCATCCCTGTTCACGCCTTTCGCTCACCAGTATTTCGCAGCCCAGCTTGTTGCGCTTGCCTGCCCGGCAGCGGGTGAAGTAAATCTTGTTGAAATTGGCTGTAACCGAAGGGGTTCCCTCATCATTGGGGGTATTAATATTACCATCGAGGGGGCGGGGAGTGCTCCATGTTCCCTTTTTATCGCGCTGGGTTATGAAGATATCGGTGAACTTTTCACCGGTACCGGCGTGGTTTTTCGTTCCGGTTGCCTCGTTTCGCGAGCTGGTGAATAGCAGAACGCTGTAATCGTCGGAGAGGTAAGCCGGGCTGAAGTCGCTCTGCTTGCTGTTTATGGCCCGCATATTCAGCACCTCGTAGCCCGAAGGGCTTTCCATCCACTTCTTGGCCAAATCGCACGATTGAATGCCAAAATCGGTGAGGGGATCGTTGGGTACCAGCTGTTTATATTTTTGGTACTGCTCCAGGGCCTCGTCGTACTTCTCGTTCATCTTCAGCATTTCGGCATAGAAGTAGTAAACACGCGGATCGGGAGGATCCCGCAATATGGCTTTGGAATACCAGATCTCGGCCTGCCGTGCATTCCCAATCAACCGGTAGCAATCGCCAATCTTGGTGAGGTATAACCCCATCTCCTCCTTAGCCACTTTGTCCAGATCGTGCCTGTAGAGTTCAATGGCCTCAAAGTATCCTCCGGCGTCGTACAGCGCATTGGCGCGCTTCAAACGATTGGTTTGGGCCTCACCATTTACGAATATCCCAATGAATCCTAATACGAATAGTAGTTTTGCTATCCCTCTCATTGTGCAGTATTTTTCAATGCAAAAAATAAGTAACCCAAAAAGCCTTGCCCCCGAAAGGGCAGCCATTGGCTAAATCACGTAAAAGTAAACATATTTTTGAAATTTCAACCCATCAGCTGCAAAAAACACCTCAGGGGTTTTCCACAAGCGGGGCAATTAACCATGTCCGGATTGTGGGGTTTTCATACCCCGCCATTTGTAGAAAACCTAAATGGTAACGACCATACCGGGGTTAAATTATCCGTGGCGAGCCAAATTTTTTTGACTTTGGGTGCTTAATGGTTTTTAAAACGTAAACATGAAGTTGAATGCCGTAATATCCCGGAGGCGTTACCCGGTGCTCCCAATTTTTTCCTGACTTGTTCCCTTGAGTGCGTTAGATATAACTTTTCAATTACTTCAAAGTATTCGGAGGGAATCTTGGTTCTTATCCTAATCTCTTTTAATTATTTCTCGAAGTTTCGTGGCTCATTGTCCATTGGGGCTTTGCCCCAAACCCCATTCACTTTTTTGTCTTGATACAAAAAAGTAAAAAAAAACTCCGCGCAACTTAGCGGTACTTGGCGTAACTCTGCGGTACTAAAAAAGAATTAACGCAAAGAAACGCAATCCCGATCCCGAAACATCGGGAATCGGGAAGCAAAGAACCGCAAAGTACCAAAGTTCCGAAGGCTAGAACCGCTAAGGAAATTCTCTGCGATCCCGATGCATCGTGAGTGCCCTTGAAGGTTTATAAATAAGGAATCAAATCCACAAAAACCATAATATTTGTGGATTACAATCTTTAAATTTCACTATTACGTTAAAAAATCGTGAAAATTTTCGCGATTAATGGTAGTAAAGTTTGCTTTGTATGAGTCAGTAAAGGTTTTCGGAAAATGCACTTTGCGTTTGGGATTCCATTTTACTTCGTAAGCAAAAAATTCACCATCTATTTCCTCAATATAATCAATTTCTTGCTGTTGGGTTGTTCGCCAAAAATATGCATTGGCAAATATATTATTGTAATTCAAATGCTTAAGCCTTTCGCTTACTATAAAATTTTCCCACAGCTGCCCAATATCCTGCCTGAGGGGCAATGCCTGCAATTGGGCAATAGCCGCATTTCTAATACCATTATCATAGAAATAAATCTTCCTATTCGTTTTTATTTCATTCCGCAGATTTCTACTTAACGCAGGCAATCTAAACACCACATAGGCTTTTTCCAACATAGAAATATATCTGTCAACGGTTTTGGGGTCTAAACCTACTATTTCGCCTAATTCTCTCAGTGAGACTTCGTTCCCAACCTGAAAAGCCAACGCTTGTAGCAAGCGTTTTAAAATATCCGGTTTTTTTACATCCCCATACATCAGAATATCCTTATATAAATAGGATTCAGCCAACTCTCTCAAGTATATATTTGCCTCATTTGGTGAGTTTAAAATATCGGGGTAAAAACCATAAACCAGGCGATTTTCAATATCCTGCTCAGCTTTTACAAAACCAATATGATTTTGCCATTCTGCCCATGAAATAGGGAACAGATTAAAACTTCGTTTTCTGCCGGTTAAAGGCTCATTTGTTTGTTGTGCCAAATCAAACGCCGACGAACCGCTTAAAACTAATTGCACGTTCTTAAATTGGTCAACAATTATTTTCGAAGTTATTCCAATATCCCTAATCCGTTGGGCTTCATCAATAAATACAATGGTTTTATTTCCAATAATACTTTCAATTTGCATTGTATTTGGGCGAGTGAGCAGTTTTTCTACATTGGGATCATCGGCATCTAAAAACAAGCTTTCAGAACCATAATCTTCTAAAATTTTATTTACCAGAGTAGTTTTCCCCGATTGGCGAGGGCCCACAATAACTATTGCTTTGCCCCTAAAAAAACTATCTCTTATTTGCTTTTCTATTATTCTGTCTATCATGATACTTTTTTTGCAAATATATATAAATAAGGAATCAAATCCACAAAAAACATAATATTTGTGGATTACAATCCTTAAATTCCTTATGGTTCATTAGTGAAATAATATGAATTACCAGCCATTCTTTCATTGAACAAACCGTCCTGATTCAAGTGTTGTGAATTGCTTACCCCCGATGGAGTGAATCGGGGTCGTATCTTTGATAGATTGCTAACATCAAATGCGGTTTAGTAATAATTTGGCCCGGCGTTGTGAATTGCTTGCGTTTCGTATCTTTGATAGATTGCTAACATCTTAATAAAAGATCGCGATAAGGCCTACAAGGTTGTGAATTGCTTACCCCCGATGGAGTGAATCGGGGTCGTATCTTTGATAGATTGCTAACATCCCATTTCCATATTCTTACAGATAGATACATGTTGTGAATTGCTTGCGTTTCGTATCTTTGATAGATTGCTAACATCTCATACTCCTCAATAGCCACCTCTTGGATTGTTGTGATTTGCTTACAAAATGTATCTTTGATAGATTGCTAACATCGGCTGCGACCTTTCTTATTCCGACCTTCGTGTTGTGATTTGCTTACAAAATGTATCTTTGATAGATTGCTAACATCTCACCCCCACTATGGAATCAATACCCCGAAGTTGTGATTTGCTTACAAAATGTATCTTTGATAGATTGCTAACATCATTTTGCCGGTGGGAATATCAAAATCATAAGTTGTGATTTGCTTACAAAATGTATCTTTGATAGATTGCTAACATCATATTCCTTATATTCCTGTTGGTTGAAGTGGTTGTGATTTGCTTACAAAATGTATCTTTGATAGATTGCTAACATCCTTACGATAATCCTATCCTTACATTTCCAAGTTGTGATTTGCTTACAAAATGTATCTTTGATAGATTGCTAACATCGTAGATTTCTCAAAGATTATTTCACAAGCAGTTGTGATTTGCTTACAAAATGTATCTTTGATAGATTGCTAACATCAAGAACACGCAATAAGTTCGCTGTTTTTGCGTTGTGATTTGCTTACAAAATGTATCTTTGATAGATTGCTAACATCAAGAACACGCAATAAGTTCGCTGTTTTTGCGTTGTGATTTGCTTACAAAATGTATCTTTGATAGATTGCTAACATCTTTAAATTGTTTATTAATAAGTTTTTATTTGTTGTGATTTGCTTACAAAATGTATCTTTGATAGATTGCTAACATCATCCGAACAAGTGGTAGATTACAAGTATAGTTGTGATTTGCTTACAAAATGTATCTTTGATAGATTGCTAACATCTTTTGACACCTACCGCTGTAAATTGTGATGGTTGTGATTTGCTTACAAAATGTATCTTTGATAGATTGCTAACATCTTGGAAAAAACATTTCAAACTGGTTGGATGTTGTGATTTGCTTACAAAATGTATCTTTGATAGATTGCTAACATCTTCTCAATTTTTTCATACTTTTGTCGCCATGTTGTGATTTGCTTACAAAATGTATCTTTGATAGATTGCTAACATCAAGATCTTTTTTTAGGACCAGAAATCTTCTGTTGTGATTTGCTTACAAAATGTATCTTTGATAGATTGCTAACATCACCCTGCTTACGATTTCCACTCCGATTCTGGTTGTGATTTGCTTACAAAATGTATCTTTGATAGATTGCTAACATCTTTGAGTTTTTATTTTGCCATCAACATAGAGTTGTGATTTGCTTACAAAATGTATCTTTGATAGATTGCTAACATCCTTACAACGCCGCTTGTATGCCGACAACCAGTTGTGATTTGCTTACAAAATGTATCTTTGATAGATTGCTAACATC
>ERZ795044.229-NODE-229-length-50340-cov-19.429611_pt1 | contig 50340 bp, 42 predicted proteins | sample MGYA00375128_ERZ795044 | MGnify/ENA primary metagenome ERZ795044 (study PRJEB30173, sample SAMN05720213) | anaerobic digester metagenome | isolation source: active sludge of municipal wastewater-treating anaerobic digesters | place: USA | collected 2014-12-22 ...
GGTGATGCAGGTCGCCCAGCTCGTGGGCGGCTACTCGCTCGGCGGCGCCGACCTGTTGCGCCGCGCGATGGGCAAGAAGAAGCTCGAGGAGATGGTGGCGCACCGCGCCACCTTCGCCGAGGGTGCGGCGAAGAAGGGCATTCCCGAGCCGAAGGCCAACGAGATCTTCGACCTGATGGAGAAGTTCGCGGGCTACGGCTTCAACAAGTCGCACGCCGCCGCCTACGCGTTGCTCGCGTACCACACGGCCTACCTGAAGGTTCACTACCTGGCCGAGTTCACCGCCGCCAACATGAGCGTGGCGCTGGACGACACCGACAAGCTGAAGATCTTCCACGACGACGCGGTCGCGCTGGGCATCACCTTCGAGCCGCCCGACGTCAACACCGGCGGCTACCGCTTCGCACCGGTGGCCGACAAGGTGGTGCGCTACGGCCTGGGCGCGATCAAGGGCACGGGCCAGAGCGCGATCGAGGCGATCATCGCGGCGCGCGAGGAGGGCGGGCCGTTCAAGTCGTTGTTCGACTTCTGCCATCGCGTCGACCGCAGTCGCATCAACAAGCGCACGGTGGAGGCGCTGATCAAGGCCGGCGCGTTCGACAAGCTGCATGCCGAGCGCTCGTGCATGGTGGCGAGCATCGGCCTGGCCTTCGACTACGCCGACACGCAGGCGGCCAACGCCGACCAGGGCGGGCTGTTCGATTTCGGCGACTCTCATGCAGCGAGCACGCACGAGCCGGAGCTGGTTGCCGCCGAGCCCTGGAGCATCAAGGAGCGCCTGGGATTCGAGAAGGTCGCGCTGGGCTTCTACCTCTCGGGCCACCTGTTCGACCAGAGCGCCGACGAGGTGCGGCAGATCGCGCGCCGCCGCATCGCCGACCTGATCGACAGCCGCGAGCCGCAACTGCTCGCCGGGATCGTCGGTGACCTGCGCGTCGTCAACGGCCAGCGCGGTCGCGTGGCGATCTTCAAGATCGACGACAAGACCGAGGTGCTCGAGGCGGTGGCCAACGAGGAGCTGCTCAACGCGCACCGCGAGCTGCTCAAGGACGACGAGCTGATCATCGTGCAGGGCAAGGTGCAGCCCGATCGATTCTCCGGCGGCCTGCGCCTGAACGTCACGCAGGTGTGGGACCTGGCCGGCGCGCGCTGCCGCTTCGGCAAGTACCTGCGCGTCGATGTCAACGGCAGCGTGCCGCCGGTGGCCGAGGTGCTGCGCGACTTCCCGTCGCGGCGCGTGGCCACCGAGCAGGGCGATCTGCCCCAGGGCCTGACGGTGCGGCTGAAGCTGCACCGCGACCGCGCCAGTGGCGAAATCGACCTCGGCGACGCAGCGCGCTTCTACCCCACCGATGCGGCGCTGGAGCGCTGGCGCGCCGGCGCCAGCCAGGGCAAGGCCGAAGTGATCTACGAATGAACCACCAGCCGACCACCGGCTTGGTGCTGACCGGCGGCGGCGCGCGCGCCGCCTATCAGGTCGGCGTGCTCAAGGCGGTGGCGCAGATTCGCCGCGAATCGAATGCGCCGCCGGGCAACCCGTTCCCGGTCATCACCGGCACCTCGGCCGGCGCCATCAACGCGGCCGCGCTGGCCTGCCGCTGCGGCAACTTCGACGACGCCGTGCGCGTGCTCTGCGAGGTGTGGGAGAACTTCCATGCCGAACAGATCTACCGCGCCGACTCGCTGGGCGTGATCCGCACCGGTGCGCGCTGGCTGACGATGCTGTCGATGGGCTGGGTGATCGCGCGCTGGCGCCGCGCGCGGCCGAAGTCGCTGCTCGACAATGCGCCCACCGCCGACCTGCTGCGCCGCATGGTCAGCAGCGAGCAACTGCGCGAGGCGATGAAGCAAGGGCACCTGCAGGCCATCGCCGTCACGGCGTCGGGCTACGGCTCCGGCCTGCACGTGACCTTCTACGACGCGGTGAAGGAGATCCTGCCCTGGACGCGCTCGCAGCGCATCGCGGTGCGCTCGGAGATCGGCGTGCAGCACCTGATGGCTTCGGCGGCGATCCCGTTCGTCTTCCCGGCGGTGGCCTTGCCCATCGAAGGGCGCACCGAATACTTCGGCGACGGCTCGATGCGCCAGGCCGCGCCGATCTCGCCCGCCGTGCACCTGGGCGCGACGCGCATCCTGATCATCGGTGCCGGCCGCATGCACGAGCCGCCGGGGCCACGCGCGCACAGCAGCGAGTACCCCAACCTGGCGCAGATCGCCGGCCACGCGCTGTCGAACATCTTCCTCGATGCGCTGGCGGTCGACGTGGAGCGCCTGCAGCGCATCAATGCGACGCTCAAGCTGCTGCCGTCCGACGCGCTGGCTCGCACCACGCTGCGGCCGATCGAGACGCTGGTGATCGCGCCCAGCCAGCGCCTGGACGACCTGGCCGCCAAGCACCTGGGCAGCCTGCCGGCGCCGGTGCGCACGATGCTGCGCGGCGTGGGCGTGTCGGGCCGTGGCGAGGACGCGCGCGGTGCGGCGCTGGCGAGCTACCTGCTCTTCGAGGCGCCGTACACGCGCGAACTCGTTGCGCTCGGTGTGGCCGACACGATGGCGCGCCGCGACGAGGTGCGCGCCTTCTTCGGCTGGACCTGAGCGAAGCCTGATCAGCTCAGGCCGCCGGCTGCGCCTCGGCCTTCTTGCGCGACGAGCCCTTCTCCGACTTGGCCTTGGACTTGGCCTTCGCCTTGGGTGCCGGCGCGTCCGACGCCGCGTAGGCCGAGCCGTTGACCGTCAGCCCGTCGGCCGAGAACTTGCGCGCATTGCCGTCGCCGACGCCCTTGACGCGGCTCTGCAGGTCGCCCCAGTTCGTGAACGGCGCCGTCTGGCGCGCGTCGAGGATGCGAGTGGCCATGCTCGGGCCGATGCCCTTGACGGATTCCAGCTCGGCCTGGCTGGCCTTGTTGACGTCGGTGGCCGCGAAACCGGTGGCGCAGGCGAGGGCGAGGATGGCGGCGGTGATGAACTTGAACATGATGAAGCTCCTTGGGAGGCGCAGGCCGCGGAATTGCGTTCTGCTGGAGCCATTGTTCGAAGCCGTGCCGCGGCCGTGAATCGCCACGGCGGGCCACCCGAGCGTCGCCCCCTCCGCCGGGGGACGTGAAGAAGTCTCTACCGGACGCTCAGCCTTGCGCGGCGAGCCAGCTCACGTAGCGCTGCACGCCGGTGGCGACATCGGCGAAGGCGTGGTCGCATCCGCTGCTGCGCAGCCCGGTGAGATCGGCCTGCGTGAAGCACTGGTACTTGCCGACCAGCGCCTCGGGGAAGGGGATGTACTCGACCAGTCCGCGCGAGACGAGTTCGGCCAGCGGGAGGGCGCTCTCCCCCTTCAGGGTGCGTGCCGCGTTGACCGCGGCGACGGCCACGTCGTTGAAGGGCTGCGCACGGCCGGTGCCGAGGTTGAAGATTCCGCTCTTCCCGGGGTTCTGCAGGAACCACAGGTTCACCGCGACCACGTCGTCGACGTAGACGAAATCGCGCGATTGCATGCCGGGGCCGTAGCCGCCGTACTCGCCGAACAGCTTGACCTTGCCGTGCTCGCGGAACTGGTTGAAGTGGTGGAACGCCACCGAGGCCATGCGGCCCTTGTGCTGCTCGCGCGGGCCGTAGACGTTGAAGTAGCGGAAGCCCACCACCTGCGATTTCGATGCGGGCAGCATGCGCCGCACCACGTTGTCGAACAGCAGCTTGCTGTAGCCGTAGACGTTCAGCGGCTGCTCGAACTGCGGCTCCTCGCGGAACGAGGCGCTGCCGCCGTAGGTGGCGGCCGAGCTGGCGTAGAGCAGCCGCGTGCCCTGGGCCTGGCAGGCGTCGAGCAGGTCCTTCGAGCAGCGGTAGTTGGTGTCGAGCATGTAGCGCCCGTCGTGCTGCATGGTGTCGGAGCAGGCGCCCTCGTGCAGCACCGCGTCGATCTTGCCGAACTCGCGCCGCGCGAATCGGGCGTAGAAGTCGGTCTTGTCGAAGTAGTCGCTGATCTTCGCGCCGAGCAGGTTGCGGTACTTCGCGCCGTTCGTCAGGTTGTCGACGGCGATGACGTCGTCGATGCCGATGGCGTTCAGGCCCTGGACGATGTTGCTTCCGATCATGCCGGCTGCGCCGGTGACGACGACTTTCATGCGATCAACTCCTCGTAGCTGACGCTGGCCGTGCCGAATTTGCCGACCACGATGCCGCCGGCGCGGTTGGCCACCGGCATCGCCTCGCGCAGCGAACGGCCGCAGGCGAGCATCGCGGCCAGTGTGGCGATGACGGTGTCGCCGGCGCCGGTGACGTCGAACACCTCGCGCGCCTGCGCCGGCACCTGGGTGTGGCCCTGTTCGTCGAACAGCGACATGCCTTCTTCGCTGCGCGTGAGCAGCAGGCCCTCCAGGCGATGCTCGCGGCGCAACGCCTGCGCACGCTCGTGCAGCTGCGCCTCGCTGCTCCAGGCGCCGATCACCTGCGCCAGCTCGGCGCGGTTGGGCGTGATCACGGTGGCGCCGGCGTAGCGGCTGTAGTCGCTGCCCTTGGGGTCGATCAGCACCGGCTTGCCGGCGGCGCGGGCCAGCTCGATCATGCGCGGGATGTGCGTCAGGCCGCCTTTGCCATAGTCGGAGAACAGCACCGCGCCGTGCTCGGGCAGCACACGCTCGTAGTCGCTGAGCATGCCGGCCAGCACCTCGTGATCGGGCTGGTTCTCGAAGTCGATGCGGATGAGCTGCTGCGCGCGGCCGATGACGCGCAGCTTGACGATGGTGTAGAGCTGCGGGTCGCTGCCCAGCAGCGCGGCCACGCCTTCGCGTTCGAGCAGGCGCTTCAGCGTGCGCGCCGGCTCGTCGTCGCCGACCACCGTGAGCAGCGTCGCCTGCGCACCCAGCGTCTTAACGTTCAGCGCCACGTTGGCGGCGCCGCCCAGGCGCTCCTCCTCGCGGTTGACGCGCACCACGGGCACCGGCGCTTCCGGCGAGATGCGGTCGACGGCACCGAACCAGTAGCGGTCGAGCATGGCATCCCCGACCACCAGCACGCGGGCCTGGGCGAGTTGCTCTCGGGTGGGCGCCGTCATCAGAGGTCTTCCTGTCGTTGCGGCGGGTAGGTGTCCCAGCCGAGGCAGCCGGGGCATTGCCAGAAATAGTGCTGTGCCTCGAAGGCGCAGGCGGCGCAGCGGTAGCGCTGCAGCGGCTTGGCGGCGCGCGCCACGGTGTCGCGCACGGCTTGCGACTCGGCGTCGTCGAGCGGCGTGCCGGCGCTGAGCTGCAGCAGCGATTGCGCGGCCGACATCGCAGGCTGGTGCTGCAGGTGCGACAGTACGCGGCGTCGCTGGCGCGTCGCGTCGTCGTCCAGGTGCGCCAGCGCGGCGAGCAGGTCGGTGGTCGGCCCGCGGCGGTACAGCGCCTCCAGCCGCTCCAGCGCCGCCGGGCCTTCGCCGATGGTCTTGGCGCTGTCGGCGTAGTCCACGGCCACCAGATTGAAGGCAGATGGGTGGGCAGCCATCAGCGTGCCCCATTGCTGAAGCGCCTCGCGATGGTCACTGCGCGCACGTGCGCGCTGGCCGGCCATGATCAGCGGCCGTGGTGCCTGCGGCGCGGCCTCGCGAGCGCGCTGCAGCGCGGCGTCGGCCTCGGTGGTCTGCTGGCGTGCATCGGCCTCCAGCGCAAGCTCGCACCAGTAGTTCGCGATGCGCGTGGCAAAGGAGCCGCTGCCGCTGCGCTCGAGCCGGGCCGCCACCTCGACGGCAGCGCGCCAGTCGCGAGAGCGCTCGTGCAGCGCCAGCAGGGCCAGGCGCGCCTCGGTGTCGAACACCGTGCCGTCGAGCGCCTTGAAGGCCTCTTCGGCACGGTCGAACAGGCCGGCCTTCATGAAGTCCTGCGCCAGTGCGTGCTGGGCGCGTTCGCGCTCGGAGGCCGGCAGGTCGGCGCGCTTGAGCAGGTGCTCGTGCACGCGCACGGCGCGCTCGTATTCGCCGCGGCGGCGGAACAGGTTGCCCAGCGCGAAGTGCAGGTCGGAGGTGTCCGGGTCTTGCTGCACCGCCTCGATGAAGGAGTCGATCGCCTTGTCGTGCTGCTCGTTGAGCAGCAGGTTCAGGCCCTTGTAGTAGGCCTTGGGCGAATCCTTCTGCTCGCGCTTCCACTGCCGCAGGTCGAAGCGGGAGCCCAGCCAGCCGAGCGCGAAGGCCACCGGCAGGCCGAGCAGCAGCCACTGCAGGTCAAAGTCCATCGCGGGGCGGGTGTTCCGGGCTGAGGGTGGGCAGCACGAGCTGCGAGGTGTCGGTGGTGGTGTCACGCTCGGCCACCGGGGCATGGCGGCGCGCCACGCGGCGGTGCCGCCACCAGCTGGGCAGCATCGCGACGATGCCGAACACGCAGCCCATCGCGAAGGCGACCAGCACGACGAACACCATCGGCGTGCGCCACTCGTGGCCGAAGAACCAGCGAATCGAAGCCTCGTGCTGGTTGTTCAGCGCGAAGGCGAAGAGCAGGAAGAAGAGGGCGGCTCGAACGAGCCAGACGAGCAAGCGCATCGGGACTCCCGCGTCGATTCTAGCGAGCGGGCGTCGAGGCTCAGGTCTTGGGCGACGTGTCACCGACCGGGGCGTCGGCGTCGATCACCGGCACATGGGCATCGACGGCTTCCCGCAATGCCTTGCCTGGCTTGAAATGGGGGACGAGCTTCTCGGGGATGATCACCTGCTCGCCGCTGCGTGGGTTGCGCCCCACGCGCGGCGGCCGGCGATTGATCGAGAAGCTGCCGAAACCGCGGATCTCGATGCGATGCCCGCGCGCGAGCGCGTCGGACATCGCATCCAGGATGGTCTTGACCGCGAACTCGGTGTCGCGATGCGTGAGCTGGCCGAAACGCTCGGCCAGCTGCGCCACGAGATCGGAACGGGTCATGTGCCGCGGTCAGCCGAGGGTCACTCGCTCTTGTTGTCGAGCTTGGCGCGCAGCAGGGCGCCCAGGCTCGTCGTGCCGGCGGTTTCGCGCTCGTTGGTCTGCGACAGGCGCGTCATCGCTTCCTGCTGGTCGGCGTTGTCCTTCGCCTTGATCGACAACTGGATCGAACGCGTCTTGCGGTCGATGTTGATGATCAGGGTGGTGACCTCGTCGCCTTCCTTGAGCACGTTGCGGGCATCTTCCACGCGGTCGCGGGAGATTTCCGAGGCGCGCAGGTAGCCCGTCACGTCGGCATTGAGCTGGATCTCGGCGCCACGCGCGTCGACCGTCTTGACCTTGCCCGTCACCGTCATGCCGCGGTCGTTGACCGAGGTGTAGCTGGTGAACGGGTCGGAGTCGAGCTGCTTGATGCCCAGCGAGATGCGCTCGCGGTCCACGTCGACGGCCAGCACCACGGCCTCGACTTCCTGGCCCTTCTTGTAGTTGCGAACCGCGGCTTCGCCCGGCTCGTTCCACGACAGGTCGGACAGGTGCACCAGGCCGTCGATGCCGGCGGCCAGACCGACGAACACGCCGAAGTCGGTGATCGACTTGACCGGGCCCTTGACCTTGTCACCGCGCTGCACGGTGGTGGCGAACTCTTCCCACGGGTTCGCCTTGCACTGCTTCATGCCCAGGCTGATGCGGCGCTTGTCCTCGTCGATCTCGAGCACCATCACCTCGACCTCGTCGCCCAGCGACACGATCTTGGCGGGGGCGACGTTCTTGTTGGTCCAGTCCATCTCGGAGACGTGCACCAGGCCTTCGATGCCCGGCTCGATCTCGACGAACGCGCCGTAGTCGGCGATGTTGGTGACCTTGCCGAACAGGCGCGTGCCGGTGGGGTAGCGGCGCGACACGCCGAGCCACGGGTCGTCGCCCAGCTGCTTGATGCCCAGCGAGACGCGGTTCTTCTCGGCGTCGAACTTGAGCACCTTGGCCTGCAGTTCCTGGCCGACCTGAACGACTTCGCTCGGGTGGCGCACACGGCGCCAGGCCATGTCGGTGATGTGCAGCAGGCCGTCGATGCCGCCGAGGTCGACGAACGCACCGTACTCGGTGATGTTCTTGACCACGCCGTTGACGATGGCGCCTTCGGTCAGCGTCTCGAGCAGCTTGGCGCGCTCTTCGCCCATCGAGGCCTCGACGACGGCACGGCGCGACAACACCACGTTGTTGCGCTTGCGGTCGAGCTTGATGACCTTGAAGTCCATGGTCTTGCCCTCGAAGGGCGTCATGTCCTTCACCGGGCGGGTGTCGAGCAGCGAGCCGGGCAGGAAGGCGCGGATGCCGTTGACCAGCACCGTCAGGCCGCCCTTGACCTTGCCGTTGACCGTGCCGATGACGAACTCACCGGATTCCAGGGCCTTCTCGAGCGACAGCCACGAGGCCAGACGCTTGGCCTTGTCGCGCGACAGGATGGTGTCGCCGTAGCCGTTCTCGATCGCGTCGATGGCCACCGACACGAAATCGCCGACCTGGACTTCGAGCTCGCCCTGGTCGTTCTTGAATTCTTCAATGGGTACGTAGGCTTCGGACTTGAGGCCTGCGTTCACCACCACGAAGTTGTAGTCGACACGCACCACTTCGGCGGTGATGACCTCGCCACTGCGCATCTCGGAGCGCTTGAGCGATTCTTCGAACAGGGCGGCAAACGATTCGCCGCCTTGGCTGGTGGCTGCTTGGGTTTGGGACATGTGGAGCTTCTCGGTGCAGCTGACGCTGCGGGTTGGGGTTGATGATCCGTTGCCTCGGCGTGCCTTGCGGCACTGGAGGGGAGGCGACGGGCCTTCTGGGTTGGCCCTGCGGCCGAGCCACTCGCGTGGGCTTCAGCCGAATGGCCGGCGCTGTTCCCAGGCTGTCAGCACCTGTTCCATCGAGGCTTCGACGGTGAGGGCCGAGTTGTCCAGCAGCAGCGCGTCTTGTGCCGGCTTCAAAGGTGCCACGCTGCGATTCTGGTCGCGCGCGTCGCGGGCTTCGAGGTCGGCACGAAGGGTCGCGATATTAGCCGGAATTCCCTTTGAAATCAACTGCTTGTAGCGCCTTTCCGCGCGCGTGGCGGCGCTCGCGGTGAGAAACACCTTGAGCTCGGCGCCGGGGAAGATCACCGTGCCCATGTCGCGCCCGTCGGCCACCAGGCCCGGAACACGGCGAAACGACAGCTGCAGCTGGCGCAGCGCCTCGCGCACGGCGGGCCAGGCGGACACCTTGGAAGCCATCGCGCCGACGTCCTCGGCGCGCAGCGCGTCGGCCACGTTTTCGCTGCCCAGGTGGGCGTCGCCACCGACGAAATGCAGCGGCAGCGTGGCCGCGATGCGCGCCAGCGAGGCCTCGTCGTCGGCCGCCACGCCGATGCGCATGGCCGACAGCGCGGTGGCGCGGTAGACGGCGCCTGAATCGAGGAAGTGGTAACCGAGCGCCTGCGCCACCGCGCTGGCCAGCGTGCCCTTGCCCGAGGCGGTGGGGCCGTCGACGGTGAGCACCGGCACGGCCTCGACCGGTGTTCTCACCAGATCGAACAGCGCCTCGAAGTAGTCGGGGAAGGTCTTGCCGACGCACTTCGGGTCGAGGATGCGCACCGGCACGCCCTTGAAAGCGGCCAGCGAGAAGCACATCGCGATGCGGTGGTCGTCGTAGGTGTGGATGGCCGCCGGCCGCAGCGCCGCAGGCGGCGTCACCTCGATGAAGTCGTCGCCCTCGACGACGCCGGCGCCGAGCTTGCGCAGCTCGGCGGCCATGGCGGCGATGCGGTCGGTTTCCTTGACGCGCCAGCTGGCGATGTTGCTCAGGCGGGTCGTGCCGGTGGCGTACAGCGCCATCACCGCCAGCGTCATCGCGGCGTCGGGGATGTGGTTGCAGTCCAGCGTGATCGCCTGCAGCGGCCAGCGGCCCCGCTTCACCTCGATCCAGCCCGGGCCGCTGGCGACCTGCGCGCCCATCGCCTGGGCAGCCTCGACGAAGCGGATGTCGCCCTGGATGGAGTCGGTACCGACACCTTCGATGCGCACGGGTTCGCCGTCCGCCGCGATGGCTCCCAGCGCAATGAAGTACGAGGCCGACGAGGCATCGCCCTCGACGTGAATCTGTCCGGGCGAACGGTAGGCGCAGCCCCGCGGGATGGTGAAGCGCTGCCAGCCCTCGCGCCGCACCGCGATGCCGAAGCGCGCCAGCAGGTTCAGCGTGATCTCGACGTAGGGCTTGGAGATCAGTTCGCCCTGCACCTCGACGACGATGTCGCCCGCTTGAGCCACCAGCGGCAGCGCGAGCAGCAGCGCGGTGAGGAACTGGCTGGAGACGTCACCGCGCACGCGGATCGGCTGAGCGGTCTGCAGCGGCCGGGCGCTGGCGTGCAGGCGCAGCGGCGGGTAGCCCTCGGTGCCCAGGCAGTCGACGGCGCAACCGAGCTGGCGCAGCGCGTCGACGAGGTCGCCGATCGGCCGCTCGTGCATGCGCGCGACGCCGCTGAGCTCGAAGTCTCCGCCCTGCGTCGCCGCGAGCAGCGCCAGCGCCGCGGTGAGCGGGCGCATCGCCGTGCCGGCGTTGCCGAGGAAGAGCTTCGCCTGCTTCGTGGCGAGCCGCCCGCCCAGGCCGGTGACGTGCAGCGCCTCGCCGTCACGCTCGAGCTTGCAACCGAGCACACGCAGCGCCTCGAGCATCACCTGGGTGTCGTCGGAGTCGAGCAGGTCGTGCACGACCGTCGTGCCCGCGCTCAGGCCGGCCAGCAGCAGCACGCGGTTGGAGATGCTCTTGGAGCCGGGCAGGCGCACCGTGCCGGCGGCCGATCGCAGTGGCGGGAGGTCGAGGAACGGGACGGTGTACATCGGGCACGCGGCGCAGCCCCGGCTGCGCAGCTCAGGTCATCGGTTGGACTTGCCCGCGCCCATCTGCCAGCCGCCGCGCGCGTCGGAGGCCTTGCGGATCAGGTCCTCCAGCGCCTCGGCGTTGCCGGACTTCATCACGTGCTCCATCGCATCGAGCGCGTGCCGGAAGCGCTGCGTCTGCTTCAGGATCTCTTCGCGGTTGGACATGAGGATGTCGCGCCACACGGCGGGGTCGCTGGCAGCGATGCGGGTGAAATCGCGGAAGCCCGGCCCGGCGAGCGACAGGAAGTCACGCCCGGCCGGCTGCCGCGCCACCGAATTGAAGTAGGCGAAGGCCAGCATGTGCGGCAGGTGGCTCACGGCGGCGAACGCCGCGTCGTGGTTCTCCGGCGTCATGCGCAGCACCTGCGAGCCGATCGCGGCCCAGCAGTCGGTGGCCTTCTGCACCAGTTCCGGCGAAGTCTGCGGCAACGGCGTGAGGATCACCTGGCGGCCGTTGTAGAGCGTGGCGTCGGCATGCGCGATGCCGGCGACTTCCTTGCCGGCGATCGGGTGCGCCGGCACGAAGGAGGGGATGCGCTCCTTGAGCACGCGCCGCGCGGCGTCGACCACGTCGCGCTTGGTCGAGCCCACGTCCATGACCAGCACGCCAGGCTCCACGAGATGGCGGATGGCCTTGAAGGTGGCCTCGGTGGCCGACACCGGCACTGCGATCAGCACGATGTCGGAACCCGACACCGCCAGCAGCGCCGACTCGGCGGCCTGGTCGATCACGCCGAGCTGACGAGCCTTCTCGGTGGTGGAGGGCGATTTGCTGTAGCCGATGACACGCTTGACCAGCCCCGCGCGCTTGAGCGCCAGGGCGAACGAGCCGCCCATCAAGCCACAACCGATGACACCGAGCTGGTTGAACATGGTCAGTGCACGTCGATGGGGTAGGTGCCCAGCAGCTTGAAGAAGGCGCACACGGCGCGCAGCTCCTGCATCGCGGCGGCGACGTGAGGCTGGTCGGGGTGGCCCTGCAGGTCGATGTAGAAGTAGTACTCCCACTGGCCCGAACGGGCCGGGCGCGACTCGAAGCGGCTCATCGACACGCCGTGCTTCTTCAGCGGCACGAGCATGTCGTGCACCGCACCGGGCTTGTTCGCCACGGAGACGACGAGGCTCGTGCAATCGTGCCCCGAGGCGGCCGGGCGCGGCTGGCGGTCCGGGTGCGCGAGGATGGCGAAGCGGGTGCGGTTGTGGGCCTCGTCCTGGATTGCAGGGGCCACCACGTGCAGGCCGAATTCGCTGCCGGCGCGCTCGCTGGCGATTGCCGCGATCGACACGTCGCCGGCGGCCAGTCGCGCGCCTTCGGCATTGCTCGACACCGGCCGGCGCTCGGCATCGGGCAGGTGCAGCGACAGCCAGCCGTGGCATTGCGCCAGCGCCTGCGGGTGCGCGCACACGGCCTGGATGCCGGCCAGCGTGTTCTCGCGGCGCAGCAGGTTGTGGCGCACCAGCAGGCTGGTCTCGCCGATGATGAACAGCGGCGTGGTCAGGAACAGGTCGAGCGAGCGAGTCACCACGCCTTCGGTGGAGTTCTCCACCGGCACCACGCCGAAGTCGGCGGAGCCGGCCACCGTGTTGTGCAGCACCTCGTCGAAGTTGGCGCAGGGCACGCGCACGATCGAGGAGCCGAAGAAACCGAGCGCTGCTTCTTCGCTGAAGGTGCCAGCCGGGCCGAGGTAGGCCACGCGAGTGGGGGTTTCGAGCGCACGGCAGGCGGACATGATCTCGCGCCAGATCGGCGCAACGCTGGCCGACTTCAGCGGGCCCGGGTTGGCGGCCTTCAGGCCGTCGATGACCTGCGCCTCGCGCTCGGGGCGGAAGGCCACCGAGCCTTCCTTCTTCTTGACTTCGCCAACTTCCTGGGCGAGCGCGGCCCGCCGGTTCAGCAGGGCGAGCAACTCGCGGTCGAGCGCGTCGATCCGGGTGCGCAGCGCGAGCAGATCGTGTTGTGGCGCGGTCGTGGAATCAGCCATGGCGGACGCCAAATTGTCGCATCACTTCGCGGCAGGCTTGGCGGCTGGCCCGGATGCCTTCGGGGCCGTGGCGGCGGAAGCCGCGGGCACGCCCAGCGTGGCCTGCAGCTTGCGTTGCAGGGCCAGCAATTTCGGGTCGAGAAGCGGGCCGGCTTCCGCGATCAGCTTCTGCGTGAAGGCGTTCTGAAGTTCCGGCACGTTCTGCTGGAACTTCTTGTTCACCGGCGATTCGAGCCAGGCGACCAGTTGGCGCAGTTCGTCCTCGGTGAACTTCTCCTCCAGCCCGACGCCGTAGGTCGCCGGCGCGATCTTGATGGCGCGCTCGGTGAGGATGGGCACGCCCTCGTCGACGAACTTGCGGATGTCGGCGTCGATGGACTTGGCTGCCGCCTCGCGCTTGGCAGGCGGCACCTGGGCCTGCAGCGTGGCCGCTGCCGCCTGCATCATCTGCACCGCGGGGCGCTCGACGATGTTGCGGGCGAGGCCCTCGATGCTGGCCTGTTGCAGCTGCAGCACCTTGGCGACCAGCTCCTTCTTCGAGTTCGATTGCGCATGCGCCAGCGTGGCGCCGGTGACCAGCGCCAGAACGATGAGTGCACGCATCAGGAATCCTCTCCGGTAGACGGCTCGTCGCCGGGGGTGTCGCCGTTGGGCTCGCCGGCGCTGTCGACGTTCGCATCGTTCTCGACGATGCGCTGCAGGCCGATCAGCTTGGCGCCCGCGTCGAGCGCGATCAGCGTCACGCCCTGCGTGGCGCGGCCGAGCTCGCGGATCTCGGAGACGCGCGTGCGCACCAGCACGCCGGTGTCGGTGATCAACATGATCTCGTCGTCGGCGCGCACCAGCGTGGCGGCGACGACCTTGCCGTTGCGCTCGCTCTGCTGGATGGCGATCATGCCCTTGGTGCCGCGGCCGTGGCGCGTGTACTCGACGATCGAGGTGCGCTTGCCGTAGCCGTTCTCGGTGGCGGTGAGCACGCTCTGCGTCTCGTCTTCGGCCACCAGCATCGCGATGACGCTCTGGCCGTCCTCGAGCTGCATGCCCTTCACGCCGCGGGCGGCGCGGCCCATGGCGCGAACGTCGTCCTCGTCGAAGCGCACGGCCTTGCCGCCGTCGCTGAACAGCATCACGTCGTGCTTGCCGTCGGTCAGCGCCGCGCCGATGAGGAAGTCGCCTTCGTCCAGGTCGACGGCGATGATGCCGGCCTTGCGCGGGTTGCTGAACTCATCCAGCGAGGTCTTCTTGACCACGCCCTGGGCGGTGGCCATGAAGATGTAGTGGTCTGCGGGGAAGCTGCGGAAGCCGTCGGTCAGCGGCAGCACCACGTTGACCTTCTCGCCGGGCTGCAGCGGGAACATGTTGACGATCGGCTTGCCGCGCGCGTTGCGCGAGCCCTGCGGCACCTCCCACACCTTCAGCCAGTAGACGCGGCCGCGCGTGGTGAAGCACAGGATGTAGTCGTGCGTGTTGGCAATGAAGAGCTGGTCGATCCAGTCGTCTTCCTTGGTCTGCATCGCCTGCTTGCCGCGGCCGCCGCGCTTTTGCGCCCGGTACTCGGTCAGCGGCTGGCTCTTGATGTAGCCGGTGTGCGAGAGCGTCACCACCATGTCGGTGGGCGTGATGAGGTCTTCGGTGCCGAGGTCCTGCGCGTTGTGCTCGATGACGCTGCGACGGGCGCCGACCTTGGTCTGGCCGAACTCCTGCTTGATGGCAGTCAGCTCGTCGGAGATGATCGTCGTCACGCGCGAGGGCGTGGCCAGGATGTTGAGCAGGTCGGCGATCTCGGCCATCACGTCCTTGTACTCGCCGACGATCTTGTCCTGCTCCAGGCCGGTCAGGCGCTGCAGGCGCATCTGCAGGATCTCGCCGGCCTGGTCTTCGCTCAGGCGGTACAGCCCGTCGGCCTGCAGGCCGAACTGCCGGGGCAGGTTCTCGGGGCGGAACGAGTCGCGGCCACCCGGCGCCTGGTTCTCGGCGCGGGCGAGCATTTCGCGCACCATCGAAGAATCCCAGCTCTTGCTCATCAGCGCCGTCTTGGCCACCGGCGGGGTGGGCGAGCTCTTGATCGTCTCGATGAACTCGTCGATGTTGGCCAGCGCCACCGCCAGGCCTTCGAGCACGTGGCCGCGTTCGCGCGCCTTGCGCAGCTCGAACACCGTGCGCCGCGTCACCACCTCGCGCCGGTGCTCCAGGAAGATCTCGATCAGATCTTTCAGGTTGCACAGCTTGGGCTGGTTGTCGATCAGCGCCACCATGTTCATGCCGAACGTGTCCTGCAGCTGCGTCTGCTTGTACAGGTTGTTCAGCACCACTTCGGGCACTTCGCCGCGCTTGAGTTCGATGACCACGCGCATGCCGGACTTGTCGGACTCGTCCTGGATGTGGCTGATGCCGTCGATCTTCTTCTCGTGGACCAGCTCGGCGATGCGCTCGAGCAGGTTCTTCTTGTTCACCTGGTAGGGGATCTCGTCGACGATGATCGCCTGGCGCTGGCCGCGGTCGATGTCTTCGAAGTGGCATTTGGCGCGCATCACCACCTTGCCGCGCCCGGTGCGGTAGCCCTCGCGCACGCCGTTCAGGCCGTAGATGATGCCGGCGGTGGGGAAGTCGGGCGCCTGGATGATCTCCATCAACTCGTCGATCGCGGCCGACGGGTTGCGCAGCAGGTGGTGGCAGGCGTCGATCACCTCGTTGAGGTTGTGCGGCGGGATGTTGGTGGCCATGCCCACCGCGATGCCGGCCGAGCCGTTCACCAGCAGGTTGGGCAGCCGCGTCGGCAGCACCGTCGGCTCCTTCTCGGAGCCGTCGTAGTTCGGCGCGAAGTCGACCGTCTCCTTTTCCAGATCGGCCAGCATCTCGTGGGCGATCTTGTGCAGCCGGATCTCGGTGTAACGCATCGCCGCGGCGTTGTCGCCGTCCACCGAGCCGAAGTTGCCCTGGCCCTCGATCAGCAGGTGGCGCAGCGAGAAGTCCTGCGCCATGCGCACGATCGTGTCGTAGATGGACTGGTCGCCGTGCGGGTGGTACTTGCCCATCACGTCGCCGACGATGCGGGCGCTCTTCTTGAAGGCCCGGTTCCAGTCGTTGTTCTGCTCGTGCATGCCGAACAGCACGCGTCGATGCACCGGCTTCAGGCCGTCGCGGGCGTCGGGCAGGGCGCGGCCGACGATCACGCTCATCGCATAGTCGAGGTAGGAGCGGCGCATCTCCTCTTCGAGGCTGATGGGCAGGGTTTCCTTGGCGAACTGGGTCATGCGGGGGTGCGAGCGCGAGCTCGAGGAGACGCAAGAACAAACGTGACGCCGGGGCGACACGCGAAACAGGCGATTGTAAGTGCCGCGGCTTGTAGCACCAGAGCAACATCACTCTGGAGGACTGCCGGGCCGGGCGCCAAAATCCCGCCTGGCAAAAACGCTATGGCACAATCTCGCGTCGGTGGTCGGCGCCCGGTATACGGGGGTTTACCAGCACTATCCGAACCCGGGTCGGACGTCATTGCAGAAATACTGCTCAATTCCCTCGAGAGGAGAATCATGAAGAAACTGAACACGGTGGCATCGCTCTTCGCAACGGCCGCTCTGGCCGCCTCGGCCTCTGGCGCGTTCGCTCAGTCGACGGTCGACAACTGGGTCGACAGCAACGGCAACGTCTGGAAGAACGGCACGAACGAACTCTGCTGGCGCGACACCAACTGGACGCCCGCCACCGCCAAGGAAGAGTGCGATGGCGCCCTGAAGAAGGCCCCGCCGGCTCCGCCGCCCGCACCCGCCCCGGCTCCGGCGCCTGCACCCGCTCCGGCTCCCGCCCCGGTCGCTCCGCCGCCGCCGCCCCCGGCTCCCCCGGCTGCCCCGGTGAGCGAAAAGGTCACCTTCGCTGCTGACGCTTTCTACGACGTCAACAAGGCCGTGCTGAAGCCCGAAGGCAAGGCCAAGCTGGACGATCTGGTCAGCAAGATGGCCGGCATCAACCTCGAAGTCATCATCGCTGTCGGCCACACCGACAGCGACGGCAGCGATGCCGCCAACCAGAAGCTCTCGGTGCGCCGTGCCGACTCCGTCAAGGACTACCTGACGAGCAAGGGCGTCGAGAAGAACCGCGTGTACACCGAAGGCAAGGGCGAGAAGCAGCCCGTGGCCGACAACAAGACCAAGGAAGGCAAGGCGAAGAACCGCCGCGTCGAGATCGAGGTCGTCGGTACCCGCACCAAGAAGTGATCTTCGGATCCTTCTGACAGAAGCCCGCCTCGGCGGGTTTCTTCCGGAACCCCGCCTCGGCGGGGTTTCTGCTTTCTGGACCTGCCTGCGCCGCTGCGCTTCGCTACGATCACGCCATGAACACCACGATCAATGCCGATCCCCAGGAACTGGCCAAGTTCAGCGAGCTGGCCCACCGCTGGTGGGACCCCGAGAGCGAGTTCCGCCCGCTGCACATGATCAATCCCCTGCGCCTGGACTGGATCGCCAGCCTGGTGCCGCTGGCCGGCAAGCGGGTGCTCGACGTGGGCTGCGGAGGCGGCATCCTGGCCGATTCGATGGCGCGCCGGGGTGCCGACGTTCTCGGCATCGACCTGGCCAGCAAGCCGCTGAAGGTGGCGCAACTGCACGCCATGGAGGCAGGCACGCCGTCGATCGCCTACCGGGAGGTGGCGGCCGAAGCGCTGGCACTGGAATCGCCCGCGGCCTTCGACGTCGTCACCTGCATGGAGATGCTCGAGCACGTGCCCGACCCTTCGTCGATCGTGCGCGCCTGCGCGACGCTCGTGAAACCGGGCGGCTGGGTGTTCTTCTCGACGATCAATCGCAACCCGAAGTCCTTCCTGTTCGCCATCGTCGGGGCCGAGCACGTGCTGCAGATGCTGCCCAAGGGCACGCACGAGTACGCGCGTTTCATCCGCCCGAGCGAACTCGGCCGCTGGTGCCGCGATGCGGGGCTGGATGCGAGTGGCACGCGCGGCCTCGAGTACAACCCGCTGACGCGTCGCTACTGGATGTCGAACGACACCAGCGTCAACTACCTGGTGGCGTGCCGGAAATCGGCATGACGCTGCGGGTGCGCGCCGTGCTGTTCGATCTGGACGGCACCTTGATCGACAGTGCGCCCGACCTTGCCGGGGCCGGCAACGACATGCGCGCCGCACGCGGCCTGCCGGTGCTGCCGCTGTCGCACTTCCGGCCGATGGTGGGTTCCGGTGCGCGCGGCATGGTCGGCCGTGCGCTGCAGGTGCAGCCGGGGGATGCCGATTTCGAGGCATTGCGCGACGAATTCCTGCGTCGCTACGAATCGCGCATGACGCGCGAGACGCGCCTGTTCGACGCCATGCAGCCGGTGCTCGACACGCTGCGCCGCCAGGCGCTGCCCTGGGGCATCGTGACCAACAAGGCAACGCGCTTCTCCGAGCCGCTGGTGCGTGCGCTCGGCCTCATCGACGAGGCCGCGACCTTGGTGTGCGGCGACACCACGCCGCATGCCAAGCCGCACCCTGCGCCGCTGCTGGAGGCGGCGCGGCGCATCGGCGTCGACGCCGGCGACTGCGTCTACGTCGGCGACGACCTGCGCGACGTGCAGGCGGGCCGCGCCGCCGGCATGCTCACCGTCGCGGCGGCCTGGGGCTACCTGGGCGAGGGTGAGCACATCGGCGAGTGGGGCGCCCATCACGTCATCGAAAGCCCGGGCGAGCTCTTGAAGCTGCTCGCATTGGCCTAAACTACGGCGCTTGGGGCTGACCTGGCTTCGACGTGGGTACGGAGTTGGATCAGGGCATGCCGAGCACCAGTTCGCTCGTAAATCCACTGGAAACAAAGTAACTGCGAACGACTCTTCGTACGCCCTCGCCGCTTAAAACCGGTGAGCCTCGCAACAGTTGGCCGATGGGCTGGGTCTGAGGGGTAACCCAAAGACTGCGAGGTCATACACATTGGCTCGCCCGGCGCCGGGTCACTCGGCACAGGGCTAAATCAAGTGACTCGAGGTGACGGCAGCGTGCTGCTGCGCGGCCGGCACCTCTAAAACCAAATCAGCCAGCTAAGCATGTAGATCTGCCTGACGATGGCTTGCGGACGGGGGTTCGATTCCCCCCAGCTCCACCAGATTTCGGCGCGGCCAAACGGCCGCGCCGAGCCCATCCCCAAACCGTCCATGTCCACGTGACTCGCCCACCCAGCCGCCGCGCTGCCAGACTCGTTGTCGCGCTGTGCGTGCTGGCCGTGGCGCTGGTGTTCCTGGCCTTCCAGTTCGGCACCGAGCGCACCTGGTGGATCGAACTGGGCCGCTACATCCCGTTCCCGGCCTACCTGGCACCGGCCGCCTTGGGCGTTCTGCTGTCGTTCTGGCTGCCGACGCGATGGCGCCTCGCTGCGGTTGCGGCGCTGGCCCTGGTGCTCACCGGCATCATGGGTGTGCAACTCAATCGGGGCGAAGAAGGTCATGCGCCACTGCGCGTGATGAGCTTCAACATCAAGGCCTACCTCGCCGACGACAAGCCGGGCGGCTACGCCCGCATCGCCTGGGAAATGGCGATGCACGATCCAGACGTGCTGGTGATGCAGGACGCGGGCCTGGCCAACAAGCCGGAGGACCTGCCGCCGTCGTTCCGGACGGCGCTGGGCGCGCGGCAGATCCACATCTCCGGCCAATACATCGTGGCCAGCCGCCACCCGATGACCGATTGCCAATCGGGTGACATCTCCTTCCCCGGCGAAGGGCACCACTACGTGCGCTGCACGATCACCGCGCACGGCGTGAGCTTCGACATGGTCACGGCCCACCTGCTGTCGCCGCGCGAGGGCCTGAACGCCACGCGGCACGAGCGGCTCGGTGGCCTGGCCGAGTGGCAGGAGAACTTCGAGATGCGCATGATCCAGGCGCACAAGCTGGCCCGCGACCTGTTCGGCCAGCCCCGCCCGCTGGTGCTGGCCGGCGACCTGAACGCTCCGGATTCGTCGCCGGTCATCGCCGCGCTGCGCGAGTCGGGCCTGCGCGACAGCTTCGCCAGCGCGGGGCTGGGCTACGGCTACACGTTCGGGCACTCGCTGCGCACGCGCTTCTCGTTTCTGCGCATCGACCACATCATGGTCAGCCCGCAGATCGGCGTGAAGGACAGCTTCGTCGGCGGTGCCGAGGCGTCGGCGCACCGCCCGGTGATCGCTGACCTCTGGCTCAAGCGCGACTGAGCCGCGCCGCGCGAATCACACCGCCACCGGCGCCTTGATCGCCGCGTGATGCTGGTAGTCCAGCACCTCGAAATCCTCGTACGCGTAGTCGAAGATCGATTCCGGCCGGCGCTTGATATTCAGCAGCGGGTAGGGATGCGGCGTGCGCGAGAGCTGCAGCTCGACCTGTTCGACATGGTTGTCGTAGATGTGGCAATCACCGCCGGTCCAGATGAAGTCGCCGACATCCAGGTCGCACTGCTGCGCCAGCATGTGCGTGAGCAACGCGTAGCTCGCGATGTTGAAAGGCACGCCCAGGAAGATGTCGGCGCTGCGCTGGTAGAGCTGGCACGACAGCCTTCCTTCAGCAACGTAGAACTGGAAGAACGCGTGGCAGGGCATCAGCGCCATCTTCGGCAGATCGGCCACGTTCCAGGCGCTGACGATGATGCGGCGAGAGTCGGGGTTGGCCTTGAGCTGCTTCACCACCTCGGCGATCTGGTCGATGTGGCCGCCGTCCGGTGTCGGCCAGCTGCGCCACTGCACACCGTAGACGGGGCCGAGGTCGCCGTCGGGCCTGGCCCACTCGTCCCAGATCGTCACGCCGCGTTCCTGCAGCCACTTCGCGTTGCCGTCGCCGCGCAGGAACCACAGCAGTTCCAGGATGATGGACTTGAGGTGCACCTTCTTCGTCGTGACCAGCGGGAAGCCTTCGCGCAGATCGAAACGCATCTGGTGGCCGAACACGCTTTTCGTGCCGGTGCCGGTGCGGTCGGACTTCGCGACGCCGTGCGTGTGCACGTGCCGCATGAAGTCCTCGTATTGCGATCGAACCGGGCGTGTGGGGGTGGGGGCCAGCATGCCCGGATTCTAGGATGCCGCCCCGAACTCAGCCTTGCGGCGCCGGCTCGCGCAGGAAGATCTCGACGCGGCGGTTCTGCGCCCGGCCGGCATCGCTGCCGTTGTCGGCCACCGGCTCGCGCGAGCCGTGACCTTCGGTCTCCACGCGGGTGGGGGCCACGCCACGGCCGGCCAGGTAGTCGCGCACGCTCTGTGCACGATCGACCGACAGCGGGTTGTTGATCGCGTCATTGCCGGTGCTGTCGGTGTGGCCAATGATGCGCACGCGCATGGTCGGGTCCAGCCCCTGCGCGAACTGGTCGAGCACCGGGCGCATCTGCGGCTTGATGGCGGCTCGGCCGACGTCGAACGAGAAGTCGCTCGGCACGTTCACCTTCAGCTGGTTGTCGGGCGTGCGTGCCACGTCGATGCCGGTGCCTTGCGTGGCCTTCTCCATCGCAGCGCGCTTTTCTTCCATGCGCTTGGACCACAGGTTGCCACCCACCGCGCCGATGGCGCCGCCGACGACGGCGCCGGTGCCGGCCTTGCCGCCGGTGGCCGAGCTCAGCACGGCGCCGGCCACGGCGCCGATGGCCGCGCCGGTGGCCGTGCCCTTCTGGCGCTCGCTCATGTCGGCGCAGCCAGCCAGGAAGGCGGCGGCAGCCAGGGTGCAAAGGGTGGTGGTCTTGATGTTCGAAAGGGTCATGTTTTTCTCCTCGATGGCGCCCAGCGCGCCCGCGCTGCAATTGGAGCTCAGCGGCGGCGCGAAGTTCGATCGCGACCCGGCCAGACGGTATCCGGCCGTTTCAGGCTTCAGTCGGCCGGCGTCTGATCGAACTGCAGGGCCGCCAGGCGCGCGTACAGGCCGCCGGCGTCCGACAGCTGCGCGTGCGTGCCGCTCTCGACGATGCGGCCGGCCTCCATCACGATGATGCGGTCGGCTCGCTGCACCGTGGCCAGCCGGTGCGCGATGACCAGCGTGGTGCGGTCCTTCATCGCGGACTCCAGCGCGGCCTGCACCATGCGCTCGCTCTCGGCGTCGAGTGCGCTGGTGGCCTCGTCGAGCAGCAGCAGCGGCGGGTTCTTCAGGATCGCGCGGGCGATGCTGATGCGCTGCTTCTGCCCGCCCGACAGGCGCACGCCGCGCTCGCCCAGGAAGGTCTGGTAACCCTCGGGCAAGGCGCTGATGAAGTCGTGCGCAAAGGCCGCCTTGGCTGCGGCGATCACGTCCGCGTCGCTCGCGCCGGGCCGGCCGTAGCGGATGTTCTCCAGCGCATTGGCGGAGAAGATCACGCTGTCCTGCGGCACGATGCCGATGCGCTGTCGCAGCGCCTCGAGCGAAGCCTCGCGCAGCGGCACGCCGTCGATCTCGATGTGTCCTTCGCCTGCGTCGTAGAAGCGCAGCAGCAGCTGGAACACCGTGCTCTTGCCCGCGCCGCTGGGGCCGACCAGCGCGACCGTCTCGCCGGGGCGCACGTCGAGCGCGAACTGGGCGAGTGCCGCGTGCTTCGGTCGCGACGGGTAGTGGAAGGTGACGTCGCGCAGCGCGACCGACGAGCCGCCCTGTGTGGCGGGCAGGGCGCGCGGCCGGGCCGGCGAGGCGATCGACGAGCTCGTGGCCAGCAGCTCCATCAGCCGCTCGGTGGCACCGGCGGCGCGCAGCAGGTCGCCGTAGACCTCGGACAGCACCGCCACCGAGCCGACCAGGATGGTCACGAACACCACCGTCTGCGCCAGGTGGCCGGCGCTCATCTGCCCGGCGATCACCGCCTGCGTGCCCTGGTACAGGCCCCACAGCAGCGCACCGAAGGTGGCGGTGATGATGAAGGCGACGAGGAAGGAGCGCACCCGCGTGCGCTTGCGCGCCGTCTCGAAGGCGCTCTCGGTGGCGTCGTCGAAGCGCTTTGCTTCGCGCGCCTCCTGCACGTAGCTCTGCACCACCGGAATGGCGTTGAGCACCTCGGCGGCGATGGCGCTCGAATCGGCCACGCGGTCCTGGCTGGCGCGGCTGAGCTTGCGCACGCGGCGGCCGAGGTAGAGGCTCGGCAGCACCACCAGCACCAGCGTGCCCAGCACCTGCGACATCACATAGGGGTTGGTGACGATCAGCATGGCCATCGCGCCGATGCCCATCACCGTGTTGCGCAGGCCCATGCTCAGGCTGGAGCCGACCACGGTCTGCACCAGCGTCGTGTCGGTGGTCAGGCGCGACAGCACCTCGCCAGTCTGCGTGGTCTCGAAGAACTCCGGGCTTTGCCTGAGCACGTGCGCGTACACCGCATTGCGCAGGTCGGCAGTGACACGCTCGCCCAGCCAGGTGACCATGTAGAAGCGCGCCGCCGAGAACAGGCCCAGCGCCGCGCCCACGCCGAACAGCGCGAAGAAGTGGCCGCGCAGCGCCATCACGCGCTCGCCGGGGTCGGTGGCGACGAGGCCCTGGTCGATCAGCGATTTCAGCGCCAGCGGAAATGCCAGCGTGCTCAGCGCGGCCAGGATCAGGAACAGCACTGCCAGCGCGATGCGGCCTCGGTAGGGCCGCAGGAAGGGCATCAGGCCCGACAGCGACTTCACCTTGCGCGCCGGTGCCGCAGCGGTTTCGGCCGTCGATGGGGCCCTGGGAGCGGCCAGGGCGGAAGAAGTCTCGGATGCGGCCATGCGGTGAGTCTAGGCGAGCGCATCTTGCCCCTTCGCTGTGCTCGGGAATGGCTGCCGCGGCAGAATTTGCCTGGTCAACCATTGCCGAGGCAGCTTCATGTCCTCTACGAAAGAATCCACGGCGTCTGCGCCGTTCCCGCGCTACGACGGCGACCGTTACGAGGTGGCCGAGAGCGTCGGCCATCAGCTCGTCGGCCTGGTGCAGATGATGCGCCGCGAGGTCGAGGCGCGCATGGCGCAGCACGGCCTGACCGACGCGCAGTGGCGCCCGCTGTGGATGATCAAGACCGGCCGCGCCGCCACCGCCAATGAGTTGGCCCGCGAGGCCTGCATCGACGCTGGCGCCATCACGCGCATGCTCGACCGGCTGGAGGCCAAGGGCCTGGTCGAGCGCGTGCGCTCCGAGACCGACCGCCGTGTCGTGCACGTGCGACTCACCGAAGCGGGCGAGCTCGCCACGGCCAACATCCCGCATGTGCTCGCGTCGGTCAACAACGACTTCCTGCATGGTTTCTCGGAGCGCGAATGGCGGCAGCTGCGCAAGCTGGTCGAGCGCATGACGTCCAATGGCCAGGTGCTGCAGGCTGCGCAGGAGGAGGCGGCATGAAGCGCAATGCACTGCGTCTGACGGTGCTCGTGTCGGCCCTGTGGCTGGCCGGCTGTGCCAGCCCGGGTGCGCCGGTCCCGCCGCGGCCCGTGATCGAGCCGGCCGCGCTGGGAGCCACCGGCAGCACGGCGGTCTGGCCCGCCGAGCGCTGGTGGGCCGCCTGGGGCGACACCGGGCTCGATGCGATCGTCGACCAGGCACTGGCCGGCTCGCCCGGCCTGAAGAGCGCCGAAGAACGCGTGCGCCTGGCGCAGGCCGCGGCCGATGCCGCCGGCGCGGCGCGCCAACCGCAAGCCAACTTGTCGGTGGAGATTACCGACCAGCGCTTCACCGAGAACGGCCTCGTGCCGCCACCGCTGGCCGGCACGATCCGCTGGAACAACAGCGCGCAGGTCGGCGTGGGCTGGGAGCCCGACCTGTTCGGCCGCCAGCGGGCCGCGCTCGACGCCGCCATCGGCCAGTCGCGCGCCGCGCAGGCCGATGCGCAGGCGGCACGTGTGCTGCTCGCCGGCAACGTCGCCGCGGCCTACTTCAACCTCGCGCGCCTGCTCGAGAACCGCCGCCTGGCGAGCGAGTCGCTGGCGCAGCGCGAACAGATCCTCGCGCTGGTGCGCCAGCGCATTGCCGCCGGCCTGGACACGCGGGTCGAGCTGCGTCAGGCCGAAGGCCTGATCGCACAGACGCAAGTCGAGATCGAGTCGCTCGACGAAGCGGCGTCACGTGCCCGCCATGCGCTGGCCGAGCTGGCCGGGCAGGGCCCGCAGGACTTCGATTCGTTGGCGCCGACGATGGCGGCGCTGCGCTCCACCGAGCTGCCGACGGCGTTGCCGGCCGATCTGCTGGGCCGCCGCGCCGACCTCGTCGCGCAGCGCTGGCGCGTCGACGCCACGGCCAAGGACATCGAGGTGGCTCGCGCGCAGTTCTATCCGAACGTGAATCTCGTCGCCTTCGTCGGCCTGTCGAGCATCGGGCTGGACCGATTCGTCGAGGCTGGCGCGCGCACCTTCGGTGCCGGGCCGGCGCTGCACCTGCCGCTGTTCGAAGGCGGCCGCCTGCGCGCGCAGCTCGATGCGAAGCGCGCCGAGGCGGATGCGGCGGTCGACGCCTACAACGGCACGCTGCTGCGTGCGCTGCGCGAAGTCGCCGACGAGGTGAGCAGCCTGCAGTCGATCGAACGCCAGCAGCGTGCGCAGGCCGAGGCCACCGCAGCGGCCGATGCGGCCTACGACCTGGCCGTGCAGCGCTACCAGGCCGGCCTGGGCAATTTTCTCGTCGTGTTGACCGCGCAGACCAACGTGCTGGCGCAGCGCCGCGCCGCGACGGAACTGAAGGCGCGCCACCTCGGCGCCGAAGTCGCGCTGGCTCGCGCACTGGGCGGCGGCTACCGCGCCGCCTGAACAAGAACATCGAAGGAAGCGATCCATGAGTTCGAACCAAGACACTGCCCATCCTGCCAAGCCCGCGCCGGCCGTGGCCGCCTCGCGCCGCCGCCCGGCGCTGATCGCCGTCGCCGGCGTCACGCTGCTCGCCGGCCTGGGCTACGGCGCCTGGTGGGCCTTCGCGCTGCGCCACCACGAGGCCACCGACAACGCCTACGTGCAGGCGCCGGTGGTGCAGATCACGCCGCAGGTCGGCGGCACCGTGCTGGCCGTGCTGGCCGACGACACCGACATCGTCAAGGCCGGCCAGCCGCTGGTGAAGCTCGATCCGAGCGACGCGCAGCTCGCGCTCGACCGCGCCGAGGCGCAGCTGGCGCAGACGGTGCGCGAGGTGCGCACGCTGTACGCCAACAACATGACGCAGGCGGCCAACATCCGTGCCCGCGAGGCCGAGGTGGCACGGCTGCAGAGCGACGTGGCTCGCGCCACCGACGACGTCGCGCGGCGCCAGCCGCTGCTGGCCAGCGGTGCGGTGGGCGGCGAGGAGATGAAGCACGCCGAGACCACGCTGTCCGGCGCGAAGAGTGCGCTGGCCGGCGCGCAGTCGGCGCTGGCCGCGGCGCGCGAGCAGGCGCTGAGCAGCCAGGCGCTGACCGACGGCACCAGCGTCGAGAAGCATCCCAACGTCGAGCGCGCCGCCGCGGCGGTGCGCGAGGCCTGGCTGGCGGTGCAGCGCACCGAACTGCCCGCACCGCTGAACGGCCAGGTGGCCAAGCGCACCGTGCAGGTCGGCCAGCGCATCGCCGCCGGCACGCCGCTGATGACGGTGATTCCGCTCGACCAGGTGTGGGTGGAGGCGAACTTCAAGGAAGTGCAGCTGCGCCAGATGCGCATCGGCCAGCCGGTGAAGCTGCAGGCCGATCTCTACGGCAGCAAGGTCGAGTACGACGGCCGGGTGGCTGGCGTCGGCGCCGGCACCGGCGCGGCCTTTGCACTGCTGCCGGCACAGAACGCCACCGGCAACTGGATCAAGGTGGTGCAGCGCGTGCCGGTGCGCATCGAGATCGACGCGAAGCAACTGGCCGCGCATCCGCTACGCGTGGGCCTGTCGATGGAAGCGACAGTCGACGTCGCCCCGCGGGATGGCGCGCCGCTGCTCGGTGCCGCTGCGCCACGCAGCAGCAGTTCGACGCAGGCCTTCGAGCCGCAGCGCGCGCAGGCCGACAAGATCGTCGCCGGGATCATCGCCGCCAACCTCGGCCGCACGGCCACGCACGGGCCGGCGCAGGCCGCGTCGGGTGCCAAGCTCGCAGTGATCGCGAAGTCCCGCACGTGAGCAGCCCCGCCCTCACTGCAGGCGACGCGCCGCCGGCCCCGCCCGCGCCGCCTGCCCCGCCAGCGCGCGTCGCCTTTGCTCCGCTGGAAGGCAGCGCACGCGTGGCCGGCACGATCGCGCTGTCGCTGGCCACGTTCATGAACGTGCTCGACTCGTCGATCGCCAATGTGTCGATCCCGGCCATCGCCGGCGACATGGGCGTGAGCCCGGCGCAGGGCACCTGGGTGATCACCTCGTTCGGCGTGGCCAACGCGATCGCCGTGCCGCTGACCGGCTGGCTGACGCAGCGCTTCGGCCAGGTGCGCCTGTTCGTCGCCAGCGTGCTGCTGTTCGTGCTGACCTCGTGGCTGTGTGGCCTGGCACCGAACATCGAATCGCTGATCTTCTTCCGCGTGCTGCAGGGCCTGGTGGCCGGGCCGATGATCCCGCTGTCGCAGACGCTGCTGCTGGCCAGCTACTCGCCCATGCTGGCCGGCATGGCGATGGCGATGTGGGCGATGACCACGCTGGTGGCCCCGGTGATGGGGCCGCTGCTCGGCGGCTGGATCACCGACAACATCTCCTGGCCGTGGATCTTCTACATCAACGTGCCGGTGGGCCTGTTCGCCGCGGCGCTGGCCTGGTCGATCTACCGCACGCGCGACCCCGGCCCGCGCAAGGTGCCGCTGGACAGCGTCGGCCTGGGCCTGCTGGTGCTGTGGGTCGGCTCGCTGCAGATCATGATCGACAAGGGCAAGGAGCTCGACTGGTTCGCCTCCGGGCAGATCGTCGCGCTCGCGGTGGTCGCCGTGGTGGGTTTCGCCTTCTTCCTCGCCTGGGAGCTGACCGACCACCATCCGATCGTCAACCTGCGCCTTTTCGCGCGGCGCAACTTCACGCTCGGCACCACCGCACTGGCGGTGGCCTACGGCCTGTTCTTCGGCAACGTGGTGCTGCTGCCGCTGTGGCTGCAGCAGTACATGGGCTACACCGCCACCTGGGCCGGCATGGCGATGGCACCGGTGGGCCTGTTCGCGATCCTGCTGTCGCCCTGGGTGGGCAAGAACGTCTCGCGCATCGACCCGCGCAAGCTGGCGACGGTGGCCTTCGTTGTGTTCGCGCTGGTGCTGTGGATGCGCGGGCAGTTCAACCCGCAGTCGCCGTTCTCGACCATCCTGCTGCCCACGCTCGTGCAGGGCGTGGCGATGGCGTTCTTCTTCATCCCGCTGCAGGCGATCGTGTTCAGCGGGCTGACGCCGGAGCAGATGCCGGCCGCCTCGGGCCTGTCGAACTTCGTGCGCATCACCGCCGGGGCGATGGGCACGTCGATCTTCACGACGCTGTGGGAGGACCGGGCCATCATGCACCACGCCCACCTCGCCGAGCAGATCAACGCGGGTAGCAGCACGGCGATTCAGACGCTCGCGCAACTCGGCGCGTCCGGGCTCAGCCCCGAGCAGGCGGCGGCCACGATCAACCGGCTGATCGACCAGCAGGCCTACACGATGGCGGCCACCGACCTGTTCCGGCTCTCCTCGTTCCTGTTCCTGGCGATGATCGCGATGGTATGGATGACCGTGCCGCGCAAGAGCGCCGTGGCCGCCGACGCGGGCGGCGCGCACTGAGTCCCGGGTGACCGAGGCCGCCTAGAGGTTGCCGGCGAACAGTCGGCGCACGAAGGCGTCCTTGAAGCTGTGCGTCTCGGCCAGGCCAAGTCGCTCGAGGTAGGGCAGAGGCGCTTCCCGGCCTTCCCACAGGCTCTTGATCGCCATGGTGAGCAGCTCGCCCGGGTGCTGAGTGGCGTGCTTGAGCTTCTTCAGCGCGCGCACGATGTGCAGCTCGTCGTCGGTCAGGTCGGTGCCGAACGGGAAGTCCGGCAGCAGCCCGGCCTGCGCCCAGGGGTGAAGACGGTCTTCCAGCACCTGCGGCAGGTTCTGGCGGTAGCGCTCGGGCAGCTCGTAGCCGGCCTCGAGCTTGCCGTGCTCCTTGGCCTGCTTGACCAGTTCGTCCTGGAAACGCGAGTCGGCCACGGCGATGAGGCGCTTGACCACCTCGCTGTCGGACTGGCCGCGCAGGTCGGCCACGCCGTACTCGGTGATGACGATGTCGCGCAGGTGGCGCGGGATGGTCACGTGGCCGTAGTTCCAGACGATGCTGCTGCGCAGCCCGTCCTTGTTGTCGTGCGTGGCGCGCAGCATCATCAGCAGCCGCGCGTCGGGCAGCGCGTGCGCCATGGCCACGAAGTTGTACTGCCCGCCGACGCCGCTGACCACCTGCCCCGATTCCAGCGCGTCGCTGGCGGCGGCGCCGAGCAAGGTGACGATCATCGTCGTGTTCATGAAGCGCGCCTTGCGTCGCTGCGCACGCTTGAGGTCGCCCTGGCCGCCGTTCTCGGAGTACAGCTGGTTGATGAAGTCGATGCGCGTCATGTCGATCTTCGCCAGCTCCTGCGGCGGCATGGTGCGCAGCCGCTCGTAGAAGTCGCGCGGGCCGAGGAAGAAGCCGCCCGTCATGAAGATGCCGTGGGTGAGCCGGCTGCCCAGCATCGTGGCGCCGATGCGCTCCAGGTTGTCTTCGGCGATCAGGTCGTTGCGCAGCTTCGTGCCGTCGAGCACCAGCGAGTCGCCGTCGATGGCCACGCCCTCGCGCAGCACGCCCCAGTGGGTCAGGAAGGCGAGGTCCTTCTTGTCCAGCGGCGAGCGAATGCGCGCATGGCGCAGCAACGCGCGCAGCGTGCCGGTGGTGACCACTTCGTCGATCTCGCCGTCGTTGAGCAAGCGCTGCAGCACGGCGTCGCCGAACACCTCGCGGCGGATGATGCCGGCCTCGATGAGCTTGAGGAAGCCGTTGACGAACATCTCCGAGCAGCCGTACAGGCCCTGGTCGAAGCGGCCCAGCTCGCGGCCGGCCAGGCCGTCGGGGCACAGCGAGTCGAGGATGCTCCGGTACTCGTCGCCATGCCGGTCGCGCACGATCAGCGCCTGTGCGATCGCGTCGCCCAGCGAGCCGATGCCGATTTGCAGCGTGCCGCCGTCGGCCACCAGGCTGGACGCGTGCAGGCCGATCGCGTAGTCGGCCGCGCTGACCTTGTTGTTCGGCGGCGCGAAGACCGCGTGCGTGCCCGCCGGGTCGGTGACGACCAGGTCGAAGAACGACGGCGGCACCTCCGCGCCGTTGGGCATGAAGGGCATCTTCTGGTTGATCACGCCCACGGTGAGCAGCGGCTGGCCGGCAGCGCGCAGCTTCTCGACCACTTCCAGCACCACGTCCGGGTTGCTCGACAGCGACAGCCGCAGCGAGGCGCCCTCGCCGCGCGAGGCCACGGCCTGGGCGATCACGTTCATGCCCTGCACGGCCATGTCGCGCGCGACGAAGGTGTAGTTGGTCGAGATGTAGTTCTGCTGCGCTGCCGGGTTGCCGAGGTAGTCGCCGGTCTTCATGAAGAACTCGCGCACCTCGATGTTCGGCGGCAGGGTGCCGGCACGCAGGTCCTTCACGTAGGCGAGGTCGGGGTAGTCCTCGAACACCCGCTCGACCAGCGGGCCGAGGAAATGCTGCTCCAGCTCGCTCTTGCCCACCGGCTTCTCGAGCGACAGCGCGGTGACGATGCGCAGCCGGCGCGCCGGGTTGGCCTTGATGCGGCGGTACAGCACGTTGACGAACGGGTTGGGCTTGCCGACGGCCAGCGGGATGCCCAGCACGATGTCGCCCTGCACGGTGTCGAGCACATGGTCGACGGCGGCTTCGATGGAATCGATGAACAGGGCCTGGGCCATGCGTGTCTCCTGCTTTGATCTCTGATCAGTGTGAGCTCGACTCCAGGGTCACGCCTTGACGAACTGCAACCGCCGCGTTCAAAGGCGCAGGCGCGCGGCGTAGCCCGTCATCTCCAGGTAGCCCAGACCGACGCGCTGCCCTCGCTCATCGAGCAGTTCCGACAGCCCCTCCCAGTAGATCGCGCCGGTGCTGCCGCGGCTGTCGAGTTCCTGGTCGGCGAGCAGGGCGCGCACACGGTGCGTGCCGGCGGGCGTCTCGATGCGCCAGTCCACCGGGTAGCTGGCGCGCGAGGCGGCGCTCGTCCAGCGCTCGCCCGCGGTGAAGCGCACCTCGTCGTTCGCGAAGGCGCGCACCGCGCTGCCGGCGCGGCGCAGGCTGCCGCCGGCCCACATCACGCCGCCGTCGGCGCGGCGCAGCCGGAAGGCGGTGAGCGCGCTGCCGTCGAGCAGGTTCATCCCGATCCAGTCCCAGCCCACGGCGTCGGCATCGAGCAGCGACTCGCTCCACTCGTGGTCGAGCCAGGCGCGGCCCTGCACCGGCTGGGCACGGCCGTCGCGCGTCAGCGTGCCGGTGACGGCCAGCTGCGGCTGGCTGTAGTAGTGGCTCGCCTGCTCCGGCCGCGGGCCCTTGCGCGAGAAGCCGGCCTCGCCCTGCAGCAGCACCGGCTGCGTGGCGGCGAGTTCCAGATCGATGGCGTAGCCGGCGCTGTCGCTGGCCAGGCGGGCGCGGTAGACGCCGGCCTGCGCCGTGCCGCTGCGCTCGAAGTGCCAGCCGCGCAGCACGACGCGCGTGTCGTCCTCGGCGGCGCCGGCGATCTCGAAGCCGGCGCGCGCGATGCGCTGGTCGTGGCGCAGCCGGCGCTCGCCGAGGTCGGTGAGTGCCGCGTGCGCGAAGATCAGCTGGCTCGCGGCGAAGCGGCTCGGGTGGCCGGCCGCCACGTCGGTGCGCGAGCGGAAGAAGGTCACCTGGAAGCCGTAGCGCGGCGCGCTCTCGCCCGGTGCGGCGAGCCAGCCGGTGGCGTACCACCACTCGGTGCGCGTGTCGGGGTGGGCGCCGTGGTCGCGCGGGAAGCTCAGCACGCGGCCGCGCTGCACGCCGAGCGCGGGGGCAGCCAGCGCAGTCAAAGGCGGCGCGGCCAGCGCCAGCATCAGCGCGCGGCGGCGCATCACCAGTCCTCCTTCACCGCCAGCGCGGCCTGTTTAGCGCCGGCGGCGCGGCCCGACCACCAGGCCGTCACGCTGCCGGCCGCCGCCATCGCCGCGCACAGCAGCGCCAGGCGGCCCCAGGGCAGGCGCAGCTCCATGGTCCAGTGGAAGCTCTGCGGGTTGACCACATGCACCAGCACCGCGCTGACGGCGATGCCCAGCACCAGCCCGAGCAGCACGCCGGCCAGGCTCCACACCGCGCCTTCGCCGGCGACCACGGCGAGCACCTGCGCACGTGTGAGCCCCAGGTGGGCGAGCAGGCCGAACTCGCGCTGCCGCGCCAGCACCTGCGCCGAGAAACTCGCCGCGATGCCCACCAGCCCGATCGCGATGGCCACCGCCTGCAGCCAGTAGGTGACGGCGAAGCTGCGGTCGAAGATGCGCAGCGACAGTGCGCGGATCTCGCCGGCCGAGGCGAACTCGAGCGCGGCATCGGGCCCTGCAAGGCGGCGGATGCCCGCCTGCACCGTGCCCGTGTCGGCGCCCGGCGCGAGCCACAGCGCCATGTCGTTGATGCGCCGGTCGCCGGTGAGGCGCTGGTAGTCGGCCGCGTCGATCGCCACGGCGCCGTGCTGGCGCGCGTAGTCGCGCCAGACGCCGCGCACGAACACCGGCTCGCGCCGGCCGTCGGGCAGCGGCAGCTCAAAACGCTGGCCGGCACGCAGGCCGTAGACGTTGGCCAGCGGCTCGCTGGCATACACCGCGGTGATGCCGGCCGGTGCGTCGAACAGCTCGCCGAGCAGCGGCAGGCGGCGTGCCGCATCGTCCATCGGCCGCGCAATCAACGCCACCGCCGGGCGCTGCGCGTCGAGCTGGATCGAGGCCACACGCTGGCCCTCGACACGAGCCACGCCAGGCAGCGCACGCGCGCCTTCGATCAGCGCCGCCGTCACGAACACGGCGTCGCCGCCACCGCTGCCGGAAGCGCGCGCGTAGAGGTCGGCAGGCAGCACGGTGTCGAGCCACTGCGTCACGGCCTCGCGGAAGCTCGTCACCATCACCGTCAGCGCCACGGCCAGCGCCAGGCTCGCCACCACGCCGGCCACCGCGATGGTGGCGCTGCTGCGTTCGTGGCGGGCGCGTTGCATCGCCAGCAGCAGAAGGGCGTTGCGCGGCGTTTTCGTCCAGCGCAGCATCAGGCCCAGCATCGCCGGCACGCAGGCGATGCCGCCGAGCAGCAGAAAGGCGACCGCCACATAGGCCGCCAGCGGAATGCTGGCGATGGGGGGTGCCCGCGTCAGCGCCACGCCCACGAGCAGCAGCAGCGGCCCCGTCGAGGCCGCACCGCGGTGCGAGACCGGCGCGCCGCCCAGCCCCTTCAAGGCCTGCGCAGGCGCGATGCGCTGCGCGATGCGGGCGGGCAGCCAGCCGCCGGCCACCGCCACGATCACGCCCAGCGCGCCGTACACCACGGCGGCCGGCGCGCTGAACTGCAGGCTCGGTGTGATGCCGGGGAAGTAGGTGCCGCCCAGGTCGCCGGCGAGCAGGCGCAGGGCAAGCGCGGCCAGGGCCGTGCCCAGCGCCAGCCCGATCGCGCTGCCCACCAGGCCGATGAACGCCGACTCGGCCAGCACCAGCGCCAGCCGTTCGCGCGCCGACAGGCCCAGCACGCCGAGCAGCGCGAGCTGCGGCAGCCGCCGCGACACCGACAGCGACAGGATCGAGAACACCAGGAAGGCGCCGGTGAACAGCGCCACCAGCGCCAGCACGCTCAGGTTGACGCGGTAGGCGCGCGACAGGTTGGAGATGCGCTGCACCGATTCGTCCGGTGCGGCGGCGCGCATGCCCGCAGGCAGCTGCAGCTCGCGCAGCACGGCGTCGCGCTGCGCGCCGGGCACCAGCCGCACGTCGATGCGGCTGACGCGGCCGAGCCAGCCGAACGCCGACTGCGCGCCGGCGATGTCGAGCACCGCGAGCGGCGGGCCATCCGACAGCACGCTGCCGCGCACCGCGAAGCTCGCCACGCCGCTGCCGCTGCGCACGCGCAGCGTGGCCGGGTTGCCGAGCCGCTGGCTCGCCGCCGCGTTGAGGAACAGCGCGCCGGGGTCGAGGATGGCCAGCCGGTCGGTTTCGTCGGCAGGCCGCGGCATCAGCGCGGGCGTGAGCGGCGCGGCCACCAGTGCGTCCAGGCCGAGCACGCGCAGCGGCACGGCGCTGCCGTCGGCGGCGAACGCCTGCGTGTCGATCTCGATCGCCGCGCTGGCCAGCGCCACGCGCGGGTGCAACGCGACGCGCGTGAGCACGGCTTCGTCGAAGCCGTCGCGCTGTGCGCGCAGCTCGAAGTCGGGCTGGCCGTTGACCTGCCGCACCGCGGCGCTGAATTCGCCCAGCGCCGATTCGTTGATCAGGTGCACCGAAAAGGCCAGCGCCACGCCGAGCGCCACCGCCATCACCGCGACGGCGTGGCGCAGCGGCTGGTGCCGCATGTGGCCCCACGACACCTGGCGCAGCAGGGCGGGCAGCGGGGAGGGAGAAGCGGGGAGCGCGGCGCCGGGGTTCACCCGGCCGATTGTGCGGGTGCGCGCTGGCGGGCCTCGAGAAGCCGGGTCACCGTGTCGGCCAGCACCATCGGGCTGAAGGGCTTGGACAGGTACTCGCTGGCGCCGGCGAGCTCGCCGGCGCGGCGGTCGCTCTCCTGCGCGCGCGCCGTCAGCATCACGATGGGCAATGCGGCGTGGGCCGGGTCGGCACGCAACTGCGTGCAGACCTGGAAACCGTCGAGCTCGCCGGGCATCATCACGTCCAGCAGCACCAGGTCGGGCCGCAGGGCGCGCGCTGCATCCAGGCCCATGCGGCCGTTGGTGGCTTCGAAGATCTCGTAGTCGCCTTCTTCGAGCGACCAGCGGATCAGCCGGCGGATGTCGGCCTGGTCCTCGACGACGAGTATGCGGGTCATGTCGTCATCAACTCCTGTGTCTGGGCGGCAGTCGCCAGCGGCAGCCACAGGGTCACCACGGTGCCCTGGCCCGGCTCGCTGCGCATCTCGAGCCGGCCGCCGAGCAGCTCGATGATCTCCTTCACGATGCTCATGCCCAGGCCCGTGCCCGGCACGTTGCCCGAGGCGTCGGCGCGGTAGAAACGTTCGCTGACGCGGGCCAGCTGCGCGGCCGTCATGCCGATGCCGCGGTCGGCGATCTCGATGCCCACGCGCGGCACCGCGCCTGCTTCGCGAACGATCCGGACCCCCACCGGGCTGCCGGGCGACGAGTACTTGTAGGCGTTCGAGGTCACGTTGCCGATCGCCTGGCGCATCTTGTTGCGATCCACCTGCGCGGCGGCCGGCACGGCAGCGTCGACGAAGTCGGGCCGCTCGCGGCCTTCGGGGGTCTTGAAGTCGCCGATGACGTCGCGCACCAGCGTGCCCATGTCCAGCGTCTGCAGTTCCAGGTCGAGGCCGCGGCGGGCCTCGATGCGCGCGAGGTCGAGCAGTTCGTTGACGATGGACACCATCAGCTCGCTCTGCCGGTGGATGGTCTGCAGCACCTCCTGCTGCTTCTCGGGCGACAGCTTGCGGCGCATCAGCAACTCGGCGAAGCCGTAAATGCTGGCCATCGGCGTGCGCAGCTCGTGCGCGGCCATGGACAGGAACTCGCTCTTCATCTGGTCGACCAGCGTCTCGTGCGTCACGTCGCGCAGCGACAGCACCTGCGAGATCACCGGCGTGGTGCCTTCGCGCAGGCCGATCTCCAGCACGCGCCGGGTCGGGCGCTCGAGCTCGATCAGCGCGCGCTTGGGTGCGGCGCCGTCCAGCGCCTGCCGCGCCTCGGCGCGGATCGCCGCGAAGCCGCGCCACGCGGCGGTATCGCCGCTTTGCGCGCGCAGCAGCGACTCGACCTCCGACTCGTTGCGCTCGAGCACGGCCTGCGCGGCAATGCCGGTCAGGCGCGAGAAGGACGGGCTCACGTAGTTGGCGTTGCGCTGCGCATCGAAGGAGACGAAACCGTCCGGGCTGAGCGCGAAGATCGCGTCGAGCTGCTCGCCGCGCACCTGCAGGCGGCTGACCAGCTCGGAGATCATGGCCGAGATCGCGGCCAGGTCGTCCGGGCCGGTGGGGCACAGCGGCAGGTCGCGCGTCAGGCCCTCGAGCACCTTGCGCAACTCCACCAGCGCCGCCTCGCGCGAGCGCAGTTCAGCGCGCAGTCGCTGGTCGAGCTGGTGCTGTTCGCTGACGTCGCGGCAGGCGAGCACGTGCCCCACGGTGGCGCCGTCGGGCGCGAGGATGGGCGACAGCGTCGTCTCGACCACCACCTCGCGGGTGCCGGCGAGCAGCGTCGTGCGGCGGTTGCGCCAGGGCACGAGCTCGTCGCCGGCGTCGAACAGCTGCGGCAGCACCTGCGCCACGGGACGGCCGAGCATGTCTTCGGCGCGCCGGCCGAGCATCCCGGAGGCGGCCACGTTGGCCAGCGCGATGCTGCCGGACTGGTCGAGCGTGAACACGCCGTCGGCGATCGAGCCGAGTGTCACGGCCGCCTGCGTTCGCTGCGAACGCAGGTTGGCGGCGGCGCGGCCCAGCACCTCGAAGGTGGCGCGGAATTCGGTGGGCGCCTCGTCGGCGGCGAGCAGCGTGGGCACGGCCTCGCCCTCGTCCATGGCCTTCTCGAACTGTTCGACGCGGTTCAGGTTGCCCAGCCAGTGCACGAGCGGGAAGCGGATCAGCACCAGGCCGCCGGCCAGGCTGGCCAGGGCCAGCACGATCGCGATGCGGGTCTGCGCCCACAAGCTGCCGGCGATGCGCTCGGGGGCGAAGCTCAGGCGCAGCACGCCGTAGTCGCGGCCGCCCACGCTGATGGTCTGGTTGGTGTCGTACAGGCGCTCGGCCACCGTGCGCACCAGCCAGTCGGGCGCATTCACCGGCGGCGCGTCGGCATGCGGTGCGCGCACCAGGCCGCCGCGCAGGTCGATGAAGCTCGCCGAGGAGAACGACGAGTGGTAGACGGCGCGTTCCAGCGTGCGCCGGATGGTGTCGTAGTCGCCGATCACCGCGCTGTCGGCGATGGTGGGCAGCACCACGGCGCTGAGCGTCTCGGCGCGCAGCTGCGCCTCTTCGAGCTCGACCGTGAACTGATAGCGGTAGAACAGCCCCAGCCCGGCCAGCACGAAGCCGGCCAGCACGACGGTGTAGAGCGCGAAGACGCGCCCGACCAGCGAGCCCGGGAGCAGGCGAAACGACATGCGTTCAGCGCAGCGCGAGCGGCGCTGTGCGGTAGAAGTCGCGGTAGCCGGCGTACTCCGCGCCGTTGGAGGCGATGAACACCGCCTCTGCGCCGAGGCCCACCTGCGTGGAGGCCTGCTTGAGGATGGCCATGCCCGCCGGGTCCTGCGCCATGCCGACGAAGGCGCGGGCCACGGCGGCCTGCACCTTGTCGGGCACCTTGGCCGAGGACATCAGCGCCAGGTCGTGCAGCGGCGCCGACGACCACAGCACGCGGTACTTCTTGCCCTCGCGCCGCGCGTAGCCCTCGGCGAGCTGCGAGTTCGCACCCACCGCAGCGACCTTGCCGGCGAACAACTGCGCCAGCGCGCCGTCCATGTTGCCGCCAAAGACGGTTTTGAACTCGACCTTCTTCGCCATCAGCTGCGCGGCCGGGAACTTGTACGCCACCAGCGCTTCCGGGCCGGGGAAGGCGACTTCCTTGCCGGCGAGCTGGGCGATGTCGGTCACCGGCGAGTCGTCGGGCACGATGATCTGGCCGTGCACCGGCGGCGTGACGCGCCGGCCGAAGACCTTCCAGCCGAGTTGCTCGCGCTCCGGGCTGAACAGGTGGTTGCTGAAGATGAACTCCACCTCCTGAGCCAGCACGAAGGCGGTGGTGTCGGCCGAAGTGCGGCCGATCTTGAGCTGCAGCTTCACGCCGCTCTTCTCGGAGACGTAGGCAATGATCGGGTTCCAGTAGGCCGCGGTGAGGTTGATGCCGTACTGGTTGACCGGTGAAAAGCGGTAGGTGGTGTCCTCCTGCGCGCGGGCCGGCGCAGCGAGCAGGGCGCTGCAGGCGAGGGCGACGGCAAGCTGGCGGGCGAGGCGAAGGGCGAATGAACGGGCGTGGGTCATGGCAGTCGCGGGAGAGGGCTGTTCGATCCCTATCGGCACGCCGTGCGCCGTCTTGAGGGCGGCTGCTGCAAGAATGCAGGGGCGAGCCTCACGGCCGCGGCATTCGAACTACCCCAGGAGACACCCCATGCAAGGAACCACGCTGCGATCGGCCTTCGTTCTGGCCGCCGCGCTGATGCTCGCCGCCTGCACCACGACGCCGGCGCCGAAGGCCGCCGGCGCCACCCCCGTTTCACCGCCGAAGACGGCGCTGTGGGTGGGCAACAGCTTCTTCTACTACAACAACAGCATGCACGGCCACGTGGGCGCGCTCATCGCCGCGGCCAGCCCGGGCGCCAAGGGCTATCGGGCCACCTCGGTGACGATCAGCGGCTCGGGCATCAACTGGCACGACATGGAGTCGCACTTCAGGCCCGGCGGCGTGGCCTCGTACTCGTTCGACGCCAGCAACAACGTCGTCTTCAACAGCTTCGACAAGCCCTTCGACGTGGCGATCATGATGGACTGCAGCCAGTGCCCCATCCATCCGCAGCTGTCGAAGTTCTTCACCGAGTACACCGCGAAGAACAGCGCCATCGTGCGCAAGTACGGCGCCGAGCCGGTGTTCTTCATGTCCTGGGCCTATGCCGACAAGCCGGAGATGACCGAGCAGCTCGCCGCTGCCTACGTGAAGGCCGGGGCCGACAACCGCGCCAAGGTCGTGCCCGCGGGCCTGGCCTTCGCGAAGTCGATCGCCAGGCGGCCGGAGCTGAACCTCTACGTGGCCGACAAGCGGCATCCGAGCCTGGCCGGTACCTACCTCGCGGCCTGCACGGTGCTGGCTTCGGTGTACGGCCTGTCGCCGGTGGGCGCCAGCTACACCGCCGGACTTCCCGCCGACGTGGCCGCGCACCTGCAGGCCACGGCCTGGGAAACGGTACAGGGCTTCAAGCAGCCCTGAACAGGCCCTACGCGGGCACGGCGTAGTCGCGCTCGCTCATCAGGTCCACGCCGCAGGGCAGCGACTCCGCCCAGGCGATGAACTCCTGCACGGCCGCGCCCTGCATCGGTGCGCCGTGCTGCGGCACGATCATGTCGATGGGCAGCTTGCGGACCATCTGCGCCCACAGCCGCATCACCTTGTTGGACACCATGTAGCGGCGGTGGAAACCTTCCATGCGCGGCACATGGCCGGCCAGCGAACTGACCGGCTTCTTGGCGGCCTCGCCACCGATCAGCGACGCGCCGAGATCGCCGGAGAACAGGATCTTGCTGACCGGGTCGTAGAACTGGAAGTTGCCTTCCGAGTGCAGGAAGTGCGCCGGCAGCGCGATCAGTTCGCTGCGGCCGATCGGGATGCGCGCCCCGGCATCCGGGATGCCGACGATGCGCCCGGTCGTCTTGCCCGCCTTGCAGAAGTGCGGCACGAAGCGCTCCCAGATGCGCGAGATGTAGACCTTGGCGCTGCTGGTGGTCGTGAGCCAGCGGTCCAGCGAGGCGATGATGTCCGGGTCGGCGTGCGAGGCGACGATGGCCGAGAGCTGTTGCGGCGAGAAGAAGCGTGTCATCGAGAGATACAGCTCACCGTAGGCGAGGTTGCCGCCCGGATCGATGATCGCGCCGGTGTCGCCGTCCACGATCAGGAACTGATTCGACTGCACGGCCTCGCCGCCCTCTTCGCAGAGGTCGGTGAACATCAGGCACAGATGGCCCTTCTGGTTGAAAAGCTCGATCGGCATGGCGGCCTCGCTGGCTTGGAAGGCGCGAAGTGTGTTGGGACGCGCCGCCGCCGAATTTGACCCACCTCAAGGGCTTGTGGGGCTCAGGCCACGAACAGGCCGTCCGGACGCAACTCCATCACACGATCGGCCCGCTGCGCGGCCGCATGCGAGTGCGTGACGAGCAGGCAGGCGGTGCGATGGGCGCGCGACTGTTGCACCAGCACGTCCATCACGCGCAGTGCGTTGCCGGCGTCGAGGTTGCCGGTGGGCTCGTCGGCGAGGATCAGCTTGGGTGTGTGCACCAGCGCGCGGGCGATGGCCACGCGCTGCAGCTGGCCGCCCGACAGCGTCTGCGGCAAGCGCTCGCCCAGGCCGGCCAGGCCGACTTCGTCGAGCGCGCGCGCCACGGCGTCGTCGTCGGGGCGATGCAGCAGCAGCAGCGGCAGCGCGACGTTCTGCGCCACCGTCAGGTGCGGCAGCACGTGGAAGGCCTGGAAGACGAAGCCGAGGTCGCGCCGACGCAGCAGCGCCTGCTGCGGCTCGCTCATCGCCGTCACGTGCGCGCCATCGAGCACGACACGACCCGCATCGAGCGTGTCCAGGCCGGCAATGCAGTTCAGCAGCGTCGACTTGCCCACGCCCGACTCGCCGACGATGGCGACGAACTCGCCTCGTGCCAGATCGAGGTCGACGCCCGCGAACACCGGCGTGCTGCCGTATCGCTTGGCCAGGCCGCGCAGCTGCAGCATCGGTCAGCGCGCCATCAGGCGGTCGGCATGGCGGCGGGCCAACTCGACGGCGCGTTCGATCACGCCGGCCTCGTCGCAGGCCAGCACCTCGCGTGCTTCCATGCCGCGCAGCCAGGTGAGCTGTCGCTTGGCGAGCTGCCGCGTCGCGGCGATGCCGCGCTCGGGCAGCTCGTCGAGTTCGCCGCGGTCGAGCGCCTCCCAGGTCTGCCGGTAGCCGACGCAGCGCATCGAGGGCATCTCGGCGTTCAAGTCGCCGCGTGCGCGCAGCGCCCGCACCTCGTCGACCAGGCCCGCCTCGAGCATCTGCGTGAAGCGCTGCGCGATGCGCTCGTGCAGCCAGGCGCGGCTGGCCGGCTCGAGCGAGAGCAGCGGCGGCGCCGCAGAGGCCGGCAGCGGCTCGCGGTGGAACGACGACATCGGCCGGCCGCTGAGGCGGAACACCTCCAGCGCACGCTGGATGCGCTGCGAGTCGCCGGGCGGCAGCCGTGCAGCGGTGACCGGGTCCACCTTCGCCAGTTCGGCGTGCATGGCCGCCGGGCCGCGGCGGAAGGCTTCATCCTCGAGCGCCACGCGCAGCGCGGCATCGGCCGGCGGCATCTCGTGCAGGCCCTGGAACAGCGCGCGGAAGTAGAGCATCGTGCCGCCCACCAGCAAGGGCAGCCGGCCCCGCCCGCGGATCGCCTCGATCAGCGTACGCGCGTCGTCGACGAAACGCGCTGCCGAGTAGGCCTGCGTCGGCTCCACGATGTCGATCAGGTGGTGCGGCACGGCGGCACGCTCGGCCGCGCTCGGCTTGGCGGTGCCGATGTCCATGCCGCGGTAGACCAGAGCCGAGTCGACGCTGACGATCTCCACCGGCAGCGCCTGCGCGATCGCCAGCGCGCAGGCCGTCTTGCCGGCCGCGGTGGGGCCGGCCAGGCACAGGCAAGGCAGTGACGCGGTCATGCCGGCCTCGCCTGCGCGGCCAGCGGCTCGCCGGCCGGGTCGCCGTGGCGCTGCACCAGCGTCCAGGCGGTGGCGCACAGCAGCAGGCCCAGCGTGCTCATGCCCAGCGCCATCGGCAGCACCGTGCCGCTTGCCGAGCCGCCGAGGAACAGGCCGACGCCGAAGGCCACCAGCATCATCCAGAAACCCGACAGCGAGGCGGCGGTGCCGGCCTTGTCGGGGAACGGGCCGATGGCGCCGGTCTGACCGCAGGGCTGGTGCACGCCATGGCCCACGCAGTACAGCCACGAGGGCAGCAGCACCGCCCAGACCGCGTGCACGCCGGCCAGCGACAAGGTGGCCATGCCCACGCAGCCGGCCAGCGTGAACAGCGCGCCGCGGCGCACCGCGCCGCGCAGGCCGTGGCGGGCGAGCAGCCGGCGGCACCAGAAGGTGCCGACGATGTAGGCGAACGACTGGCTGAGCATGATCAGCCCGTAGGTCACCTTGCTCGTGCCCAGCAGGCCGATGTAGACGAAGCTCGAGCCGGCGAGCAGGAAGAACAGCCCGCCGTACGCGAAGCCCGACAGCAGCGTCCAGGCGCGGAAGGTCGGGTGGCCGGCCACGGCCGCCCAGTTGTGCAGCAGCGGGCCGATCTGCGTGGCGCGCGGGTCGCGCAGCGGCACGGTCTCCTCGTAGTGCCAGGCCACCACGCCGAGCATGAGGGCGCCGCACACTGCCACCACCATCAGCGCCGCCTGCCAGCTGAACCACTGCACCACCATGCCGCCCACCAGCGGGCTGGCCATGGCGATCACGCCCAGGCCGCTGAGTGCGCGCGACATGACGCGTGCGCCATCGTGCGGCGGGTAGAGGTCGCGCACGATCGAGCGGCCACAGGTCACCGCGGCGGCCATGCCGGCGCCCTGCAGGGCCCGCCAGGCGATCAGCCAGTCGATCGAAGGCGCCATCGCGCCGCCCACGCTGGCCAGCGTGTAGACCGACAACCCGACCAGCAGCACCGGCCGGCGGCCGAAGCGGTCGGCCAGCGGGCCGCAGACCAGCTGCGCGAGGCCGAAGCAGATGATGAGTGCCGACAGTGTCAGCTGCGTGGCCGCCAGGCTGGCCGAGAGTTCGCGTTGCAGCGTCGGCAGGGCGGGCAGGTAGAGGTCGGTGGTGATCGGCTGGATGCCCAGCAGCAGCGTGAGCAGCAGCACCACCACCGCGGGGCTCATGCGGTGGGGCGCGGGAACGGGAGAAACCATGCGCGCAGCCTAACAGGCGCCGCCGGGCGACCCTCCTGCCGGCGTTGCATTCGGTCACCGGCCGGGGCCTGCGCTTGTTACGATGTTGCCGGCGTCATGGGAAGCGTGCCCATGCGCCGCACAACAACCAGCAAGCTCCGCTTCAAAGGAACTGAAATGAAGACAACGACCCGTTGGATGACCCGCCTGATCGCCATCTGCCTCAGCTTCGCCGGCTTCATGACCAGCGCGCAAGCCACGCTCGTCAGCACCGAACAGGTGGCCGCGAGCGAAGGCGTCACCGGTGCCGCCGAACAGCGTGCCCATGTCTACGAAATGCTGACCCGTGCCGACGTGGCTGCCGCGCTGCAGGAGCGAGGCGTCGACATGGAGCAGGCCAAGGCCCGCGTCGCCGCGCTGACCGATGCCGAAGTGGCGCATGTGGCGCACACGCTGGACACCGCCCCCGCCGGCGCCAGCGACGTGCTCGGCACCATCGTCTTCATCTTCCTGCTGCTGCTGATCACCGACATCCTCGGCTTCACGAAGATCTTCCCGTTCACCCGCTCGATCCGCTGATCCGGGCGATGACGCTGCGCGCCGCGATGCGGCGCGCGCTCCTTCTTTGCGCCGCGCTGCTGCTGGGCGGCTGCGCGGTGCAGACCGAGGCGCTGCGCCGCAGCTTGCCGGCCGACATGGCGCCGCGCGTCGAACTCGCGGCCACGCCGTTCTTCGCGCAGACCGACTACCACTGCGGCCCGGCGGCCCTGGCCACCGTGCTCGCCGCCGCCAGCAAGCCGGTCTCGCCGGACTTGCTCGGCGAGCAGATCTTCCTGCCGGCGCGCACCGGCACCCTGCAGCTCGAAATGATCGCTGGCGCACGCCGCCAGGGCGTGGTCGCCACGCGCCTGCCCGGCACACTGGAGGCACTGCTGCGCGAGCTTCAGTCGGGCCAGCCGGTGGTGGTGCTGCTCAACCTGGGCCTGAGCTGGTACCCGCTGTGGCACTACGCGGTGGCCATCGGCTACGACCTGCCACGTGGCGAGGTGCTGCTGCGCTCGGGCACCACCGAACGCGCCGTGCTGCCCATGAACACCTTCGAGCACACCTGGGTGCGCGCCGGCAGCTGGGCTTTCGTGGCGTTGCCACCCGATCGCTGGCCGGCCACGGCCGAGGAAGCCGCGGTGGTGGAGGCGGCCGTGGGCTTCGAGCGCGCCGCGCCGCCGGCGCAGGCGGTGATCGCCTACCGCAGCGCGCTGCAGCGCTGGGGCGGCAGCCTGAGCCTGCAGATGGGTCTGGGCAATGCGCTGTACGCAGCCGGCGACAAGGCGGGCGCAGCGCAGGCCTTCGAGGCGGCCACCACGCGCCACCCCGACAGTGCGCCGGCCTGGATGAACCTGGCCAGCACGCGCGCCGAACTCGGCCAGCGCGACGCGGCCGTGGCCGCCGCGCGGCAGGCCGCACATGTGGCCGATGCCAACTGGGCTGCGCAGGCGAGGGCGCTGCTGGAGCGGCTGATGCCTGGCACGGGGGCGCCGGTCCAGCCTTGAGACTCAAGCTGGAGTGACCACCCCGTGACGTCGTCGATGCCCGGCAGTTGCCGGTGAATCGATTCGCACGAGCTCAGTCGACGGACAGCGGTCCGATGCCGAGCAGCCGAGTGGCTGCATCGCCGCAAAGCGAACATCGGCGACTGCGACTCAGACGCTCAACAATCGCGTTCGAACTGGTGGCTCAGGTTGTCGCAACGGCTCAGCTGGCGGTTACCTTGTTCCGCTCCGACTTCTTGGCGACGTACATCGCACGGTCGGCCACCTGGAGCAGTTGATTGCCATCCCTGCCGTCATCGGGGCAGAAGGCCACTCCGATGCTGGCCGAAACCTGAGCGAACTCGCCGTCTCCGACATCGACCGGTTCACCGATGGACTTCACCACCCGCGCGAGAACCTGGTTGCATTCGTCGCGTGTCTGCAAGTGCGTCAGCAGCAGGACGAACTCGTCTCCCCCGAAGCGGGCGACGGTGTCGTTGCCGCGCACGCACTCCTGCAGGCGCTGGCCCACCACCTGCAGCAGCCTGTCGCCCGCCGCATGCCCCAGCCTGTCGTTCACGATCTTGAAGCCGTCGAGGTCGATGAAGCAGACGGCGACCAGGCTCCGTAGCCGTTCGGTCAGCGGGATGGCCTGCCGCAGGCGGTCGGTCAGCAGGATGCGGTTGGGCAGGCCGGTGAGCGCGTCGTGAAAGGCGATCTGCTCGACCTTCTGCTCATGCTCCTTCATCGCGGTGATGTCGAGCATCATCCACATCGACTCGCCAGTGTCGGGCGAAATCATCGCCCCGCTCATGTCGATCCAGATGGGGCTGCCGTCCTTGCGCACCATGCGAAGCTGCGTCCGGTAGCTGCCGCCGGCTGCGAGGACGTGATAAGCGTCCCGGCCCAGCGCTTCGTAGGACACGTCGTCGGCGTACAGGATCCGCGCGGACAGGCCTTCGATTTCACCGGGGCCGTAGCCGAACAAGCGTTCCAGCGCGCGGTTCTCCCAGAGCGCGTGACGATCCTTCAGCTTGACGATGCCGATCAGGTCGTTGTCCAGCATGGCCTCCTGCTGTCGGTTCAGTGCCTGCACCTCCCCCTGCACGCGCGCCAGCTCGGTGATGTCGTACATGACTGACCGGCTGCGCAGGAAGGCACCCCCCGCGTCGCACATGGCCGTGGCCGACAGGCTGACTCGGCGGGTCGAGCCGTCGCGCCCGAGCAGGTCGAATTCGAGCGGACCGACGCGGCCCTGCGCCAGAAAGGCAGGAAAGTTCCTCTCGAACTCGGCCACGCCCTCGGCGGTGAAAAAGTCCTTGGGTCCCTGCTTGCCGACGACTTCGTCGGCCGCGCAACCGATCCAGGCCAGGGCAACCGCATTGATCTGCAGGAACTTGCCGTGCGCATCGAGCGAGTAGTAGCCGCAGGGAGCACGGTCGTACAGGTCCTGGAGACTGGCGAGCGCCTCGGCGAGCTGGGCCTGCAGAGCGCGCCGATCGGTGATGTCGCGTCCGACCGTCTGGACCTCGGTCAACTGGCCCTGCGCATCGAAGAGCGCGTGATGGACGAACTCGCCCCAGCGCGTCTGCCCGTTCGGCCCTGGGAAGCGGGTCTCCGTCCGGACGACCGGATGCTCGGCCGTGAACCGCTGCAGCTGCTCGGTGACGCCGACGCGTTCTTCGGGCCTCACCAGCACGTGCCATGTCTGCTTGGTCATGCCCTCGTCGTCGAGGCCGAAGGTGCGGCGTCCCGCCGGGTTGGCGAACAGAAAGCGGCCGTCGCGGTCGAAGCGGAACAGCATCTCCGTCTGGTCGCCAACCACCGTCTGCAGCATGCGTTCGCTCGCGCTCAGTCGATCCATCGCATCCCGCAGCCGGGTCGACGTCGCCTCGAGCCGGTGGACCACCCAGCCGGTCAGCGCGCTCGCGAAGATGAACGCCAGCGCCGCCCAATCGCTTGCCGGGTCAAGCGACCAGGCGTAGTAGGGCGGGCTGAAGAAGTAGATGCCGGCCAGCGTACCCAGCGCAGTGACCAATGCGCCCGGCCCCACGCCGCACAGGTACATCGACAGCACCACGGCTGGCAGAAAGGTAGAGAAGGCGAGTCGCGCCTCGACAGGGAGGAGGAGCAGGCGCGCCAGCAGTGCCGCTGCGAACAGGGCCAGGGCCGCGGCGTAGCGCAACCAGGCCGATGGCAGGAATCTCTCCCTGAAGCGGACTTCCATCGGGCGATTGTGCGCCTGCGTGGCAGTGGAGCCGCCCCGTCTGGCCGGAACATCGATCCGATTGAGCACCACTCAGCCGCGCGAGTTCCTACCCCGTGAGGCTCTGACTGCACAGGGAGCTGACCGCGTGGAAGGGCTGTTTCTGGCCGAGACGCCGACTTCCCGGATCAACTCGACAGCGCGCTTGGAGCCTGCAATTCAGTGAGCGTCAGATCAGGCCCCTGGCAGCCTGCATGGCTGTACCCATTGCCTGCCCTTCCTTAGCTGCGCGGCATCTTCTCGAAATCGCTCAGGGCGGCGGCGCGAAAGGCAGGCAGGCTCTCACAGCGTTCGGCCAAGGTGATCAGGTCGGCGTGGGCGGTGTGTGAAAGCACTTCACCCATCCGGTCCTGCATGTACCAGATCAGCGTGGTGATCATGACGTCGGCATGGGTGAGCGTCGGCCCGCAAGAGTAGGGTGCGGCAAGGCGGCGCGTCAGTTCGTCAAGGCCGGCGCGGGCCTGGCCAAGGCAGCGGTCAAGCCATGCGGCGCTTCGATGTTCCGGGGCATGGAAGTGCCTTTCGTAGACCACGGCCGCGACCTTCTCGAGGGTGCCTTGGGCCAGGGCCGTCATCTGGAGGACGAGTCGGCGCGCGGAACCGGAGCTTGGGATCAACGCGGCGTCACCCGCCTGCTCGTCAAGGTAGTCGAGGATCGCCGCACTGTCGATCAGTACCTCGCCGTCGTCCAGGACGAGGGCCGGAATGCGAGTCAGGGGGCTGATCTTCGAGACAGCCTGCGCATCTCCAAAGATCGAGCGCGTGTCGCGGGTGAAGGGCATGCCGTAGTGGTGCAGCGCGACTGCGACACGGCGCGTGACGGGGCTGTCGTATTGGCCGACGAGGATCATGGGGCGGGTCCCTGGGAAAAGCTGGCCGATCCCCGCGTCACCAATCGTGGATGTCCGGGTTCGCGAAGCTGTAGTGGTTCGGCACCGCGAGGTTGGAGTACGAGAACGAGAGGCTGACTTCGAGCGACGTCACCTGGTGCCACCAGCTCAGCGGCAGGAACACCGTGTCGCCGGGCTCGGCGATCACCTCCAGCACCTTCACCTGGCTGAACAGCGGGTATCGCGCCAGGTCGGGCCGGTCGATGTCGATCGGGCTGAAGACGTTGTTGAAGTTGTAGAGTTTGGGCGACTCCAGCGGCGAGATGAAGCGCCAGCGCTTGCGGCCCACCACCTGCGTGTGGAACAACATGATCGTGTCGTGGTGCAACGGCGTGTTGGTGCCCGCCGGGCCAAACCAGAACGACGACAGGCGCGGCAGCTCGGCGCGGTCGCAGATCGACGGCAGCGTGCCGATGTCGGCCAGCAGCGGCGCGAACTCCGGCCGGCGCAGCGCCTCGTTGTTCGCCGTCATGTAGTAATCGTTGGTCGGCCCGCCGGCGAGCACGCGCTCGACGAACTCGCCCAGCCGCGCCGGGTGGCGGTGCTGGAGCTTGTTCTCCTCGTAGCGCGGGTCGGCGTTGCGCTCGGCCTGGATCTCGATGTCGAGGTGGCCGAAGCGCGCCTTCAGGTCGGCCGGCGACCAGCGCTGCATGGCCGGCCAGTCGGCAGCCACGTCGGTCAGCACCAGCGGGCGGCTGCCGCACACGTAGCGCTCGAACAGCTCGTCGCGCGACACGCCCGCGCGCTTCTCGACCTGCCCGTAGCACGGCCGCATCTCCCAGAGCTTCTGCTGGTTGGCGACCACCGATTCGAGCTTGCGCAGCAGCTGCTGATGGCGCAGCGCGGCGCGGTAGACCGGGTCGGTCTCGAGCATGGCCACGGCCTGCGCGCACAGCGCACGGTCGAGCCCGGCAGCGGCCATGGTGTCGACCATCGACTCCGGCGTGCAGCCGCGCAGCCGGTTCTCGGCCGCCCATTGCAGCCAGTTGTCGGCCAGCGCTTCCTGCGTGGCCGTGGACGTGGCTGAGGTGGCGGCGTTCATCGCGCCTCAGACGAAGGATTCATCGGCGCCCAGGTAGCGCCACTGGCCGGCCGGCAGGTCGCCGAGCATCACGCGGCCGATGCGCACGCGCTTCAGGCCGGTCACCTTCAGGCCGACGGCTTCGCACATGCGGCGGATCTGCCGCCTCTTGCCTTCGACGAGCACGAAGCGCAGCTGGTCGTCGTTGACCCATTCGACGCGTGCCGGCTCGAGGGCCTCGCCGTCGAGCTCGAGGCCGTGGTTGAGCAGGCGCAGGCCCTCGGCGGAGAGGCGTTCGCCTTCCAGCGGCGCCACGCGCACGAGGTACTCCTTCTCGACCATGCTGTGCTCGCCGATCAGCTGCTTGGCGATGCGGCCGTCCTGCGTGAGCACGAGCAGGCCCACCGAGTCGATGTCCAGCCGGCCGGCCGGCGCGAGGTGGCGGATGTGCTCGCGCTGGAAGGCGAAGTCGGTCGGGTCGTCCGCCCAGCGGTTCTGCGGCGTGACCAGCACGTAGGCGGGCTCGTATCCATCCTCGGCCTGGCCGCTGACGTAGCCGACCGGCTTGTTCAGCAGCACGGTGACACGCTGTGCCTGCTGCGTGCGCGCACGCTTGTCGATCGTGACCTGCTGCGTGGGCAGCACGCGGGCGCCGAGTTCAGCGACCACTTCGCCATCGACGCGCACCCAGCCCTTGGCGATCCATTCGTCGGCCTCGCGCCGCGAGGCCAGGCCCAGCTCGCTCATGCGCTTGGACAGGCGCAGGCTGCCGTCGGGGTGGGCCGGGCCTTCGGCGGGCGGCTCGATGACCTTGCGCGGACGGCCGCTGAAGGCGGTGTTCGGTGTGCCGGCGGCCAGGGGCGCGGCGGGCCTCGGCGGTGCCGGGCGGGCGGGCGGGAGCGGTGCACGGCGATCCGGCGCCGGGCGAGCCGAGGCGGGGTGCGGCTCGCCCTTGCGTCCCTGTGCGGAACGCGGTGGCGCCGCGCGACCCGGCCCGGGCCGCGGTGGTGCCGAACGGCCGGCTGGGTTCGGCCGGTCATTGCCCGCAGGCCGGGGCCGCGGGTCGGCAGCGGGCGCCGGACGCTGCGCCTCGCGCTCGGCCCGTTCGGCCTGGGCCTGCGCGAGGGTCGGGCGCTTGCGCGCGCCGGTGCCGCGCAGCGGCGGGCGGTGGGGAGCGGCCGGGGCTGCCGGCGCGCCGCCGGTCGGCTTCTTCAGCTTGATCGTGGCCATGGCCACGATTGGACCATGCCGCGCTCAGCTGCCCAAACCGAACAGGTCACGCAAGGCGTCGCGGTACAGCGCCTGCCCGACACCATTGGTGCTGTAGTGCGTGCCGCCCTCGACGAGCACGAAGCGCTTCGGCTCCGGGGCGCGCTCGTACAGCGCGCGGCCCAGCTCGGGGCGGATCAGCGAATCCTGGCTGCCGTGCACCACCAGGATCGGCACGCGAACCTTGGCGATCTTCTGCGCCGAATCGAAGCGCTGCGTGATCAGCGGCCCGACCGGCAACCAGCCCCACTTGAAGCTTCGGAACACGTCGGGGATGGAGGTGAAGGTGCCTTCGACGATCAGCCCGCGCGCATCGTCGACCTCGCCGGCGAGCTGAACCGCGATGGCGCCACCCAGCGAGTGGCCGAAGATGTAGCGCGGCCGCTGCGGCTGCTCGCGCGCCAGCCAGTCCCAGGCGGCGCGGGCGTCCTCCAGCACGCCGGCCTCGGAGGGCAGCTCGGCGCTGCTCTGGCCGAAACCGCGGTAGTCGAGCGCGAGCACGGCGAATCCGAGGTCGTGCATGTTGCGGATGCGGAAGTGGCTGCCCCACACGTTGCGGCGCGCGCCGTGCAGGTACAGCAGCACCGGCGCATCGGCCCGCGGCTGCGGCAGCCACAGCGCGTGCAGGCGCAGCGGGTTGCCGCTCTCGGCGGAGCGGTGCTCGATCCAGACGTCCTGCAAGCCCTCGGCGTTCGACGGCACCCAGGCCGGCTGGCCGGCGGAGGGCTGGAAGATCCATTGCCGCTGCTTCTCGTCGAGCGTGGCGCAGCCGGCCAGCAGGGCGGCCAGCAGGAGCAGGCTGGCCAGTGGCCAGCGCAGCAGGGTCATCGGTCGGGGCATGGGCAACAGAGCGTGGCGCGGGTGCGAAAGTTCAACGACCGCGCCAGAACAATGCGTCGAGTTCCTTCAGCGTCACCTGCCGCCAGGTGGGCCGGCCGTGGTTGCACTGGTCGGCGCGTTCTGTGCGTTCCATGTCGCGCAGCAGGGCGTTCATCTCCTCCAGCGTCAGCTGGCGGT
>ERZ795044.230-NODE-230-length-50259-cov-8.284459_pt1 | contig 50259 bp, 44 predicted proteins | sample MGYA00375128_ERZ795044 | MGnify/ENA primary metagenome ERZ795044 (study PRJEB30173, sample SAMN05720213) | anaerobic digester metagenome | isolation source: active sludge of municipal wastewater-treating anaerobic digesters | place: USA | collected 2014-12-22 ...
AAATTCATTACCTGAAACAGGCAAAGGAAATTCCCTGGGGCGAGTTCGCGATCCTGTTTCGCGGCAACCATCAATCGCGCGTGCTTGAAAAAGCATTACAACTTTTACGTATTCCCTATCACCTGACCGGGGGCACGGCATTTCTAGATCGCGGCGAAGTGAAAGACACCTTGTCGTGGTTGCGCGTCTTGGCCAATCCCGACGATGACGCGGCATTCCTGCGCGCGATCGCTGCACCGAAACGCGAAGTCGGTGGCACCTCGATCGAGAAGCTTGCCGAAATGGCGAAAAACGCCGAGCTGTCGCTGGCCAACGCTGCCGACAATATCGGCATGATCAAACAATTGACGCCACGCGCCGCGTCGGGTCTGCATGAATTCACCAGCATCGTGCATCAGTTACGTGATCTATCCGAAACCCTGACGCCGGCCGAACTCACCCGCAAGGTGATTGAAAAATCCGGCTTGCTCGCGATGATTCGCGCGCAATGCAAAGACGAAGCCAGTTATTTGCGTCGCAAGGAAAATCTCGAAGAATTGGCACAATGGTTCGAAGATGCACGCGGCGGCGGCCCCGGCGAATTGGCAGCGCAACTGGCATTGATCAGCAATGCCGATCGCGGTGAACCCGGCAATCAGGTTCGATTGATGAGCCTGCATGCGGCGAAAGGCCTGGAATTCCGCGTGGTGTTTCTGGTCGGACTGGAAGACGGCAATCTTCCGCATGAACGAAGCATCGAGGAAGGCGGGCTGGAAGAAGAGCGCCGCCTGATGTACGTCGGTATCACACGGGCAAAAGAGCGTTTATATTGCTCGCACAGCGCCGAAGTAAAACGCTGGGGCGCGGTTGAACATTTATTGCCGAGCCGTTTCCTCGATGAAATGCCGGCCGCCGACTGCCTGCGTGATGGCGCCGACCCGGAACGCGATATCGCCGAGAAAAAGCAACGCGGCAAGGCCCATATGGATGCGATTGCGGCCTTGCTGGGCAATTAACCGTCACACATACTCACTATTATTATAAAAACTTAAACCAAGGCTCTATTCATGAAAACCACCCGTCTTTTCATCGCCTGCTCTCTGGTCCTGCTCTTGGGCGCCTGCGAAATGGTGCAAACCAAAGCGCCAGTCGCCAGCGAAAGCCCGGCACCGGTCGTTGCGGAAAGCAAAACCGGCGCGCACGACAATCTGAATGCCGTGCTCTGGATGCAGACATCGGTCGAATACAAACTGCTTGCCGGTCAAACCTGGCGCTCCGGCCTGGTGCAATTGGACCGCGCCATCAAATCACCGACCTGGGATGCACTGACGCCAGACGAACGCGAAAAACCAGCGAAGGGCTTGCCCATGGCGGTCATCGTCGATATCGATGAAACGATGCTCGACAACTCGCCTTACCAGGCGCGCCTGATCCGCGACCATACCGCCTACGATGAAGTGACGTGGAGCGATTGGGTGATGGAAGAAAAAGCCACCGCCATTCCGGGCGCTCTCGAATTCGCCCGCGCCGCCACAGCACGCGGCGTGACCATTTTCTATATCAGCAATCGCGCGGCGCATTTGAAAGACGCCACTATCAGCAATCTTCGCAAGGCCGGGTTCCCGATCAAGGATGAAAAACAATTCCTGGGTCTGGGTTATTACGTCGACAACTGCGAACAGCAAGGTTCGGAAAAAGGCTGCCGCCGGATCTCGATCGGCCGTGAATATCGGGTACTGATGCAATTCGGCGACCAGATCGGCGATATGGCCACCATTTTGGCCAACACCCGCGACGGCCGCGAACAAGCGATCAAGCCTTACCTGGGATGGGTTGGCGAACGCTGGTTCGTTTTGCCAAACCCAAGCTACGGCAGCTGGGAGCCAGCTCTGTTCAATAACGAATGGTCGCAGTCGGAAGACGAGCGTCGCGCACAGAAATACGAAGCCCTGAGGTACTAAGCGTAGGGGCGCACGCTTGCTGCGCCCGCTTTCGAGATCGGCAAGCAGAGCGGGCGCAGCAAGCAGGCGCCCCTACGGAATAAAGGTTTTTAACATTGTTTAATATCAATAAGATACATCGTGATTTGTAAGGTATTGCATTAGGTTCGATTCGGCGCTAATCTGCTTCCGCGCCCGGAAAGCCGCTCCTCGGAGCATGTATCTACAACCACGATCTGTCCTCCGGTTTACCGGATTTTCAAGGAGACCCCATCGGGTCTCCTCTTTTTTTGCCCTTTTCGGCCCTCATTTATGTGAGCAAGTCCTTGTTTTTAATGACTTCATCCCAATGCCCTAGGGCGAGCGCCATCGCAATCTGCTAAATTCGGCATAGCTAAAAGGAATACCGCAACGCATGTTGTTCCACCGAGTTCGCCATCTTGGGCTTTTCTTGTTCACGCTGGGCCTGTTGTCAGGCTGTGGGCGTGAACCCGTGGCACCCGGCGATCCGGTCGCGGCGGTCGAAGGTCTGGCCGACGCCATCAAAGACAATGATCTGCTGACCTATTCCAAACTCAGCCTGCCGCCGGCTCTCCATGCCCGGCTGGAGCAACGCTGGAACGACGAGCTGGCGCTTGCCCCCAAGCTCACCACCACCCAGCGAAAAGACCATACGCGCTACATGAAACAGATGATGGAGCCCGGTGCGGAAGCGAAACTGTTCGCTCGCTACGAATCGAAAATGAAAAAATTCCAGGGCGAGATCAATTCGCAATGGCCGATGATGAAAGGTGCCGCCCAGATTTTCGTGAGCGGTGCGATCCAGGCCAACGAAGACCTGACACCGGCCGAACGCGATCATGCGAAGGCCGTTGGCCAGGCGATACTGGAATGGCTTAAGCCGGCGATGTTCAGCGACAAGGAAAAAGCCCGCGAAGCCATTACCGTGATTTGCCAAACCGCACGCGAAATCAATTTGCCGGAAGCCGAACAAATGCATCAGCTATCAATGGTCGCCAGTCTCGAAAAAGCCGGCATTGCATTGAAAGGCCTGAAAGACCTTGGCCGTGTTTACGGCGCCGATATCGACGAGTCGCTCGACAATCTGGAAGCAAAATTGGTCGACGCCGATGCGTCGGGCAACCAGGCGACGGTCGAAGTGAATTACGTCCTGCTCGGCAAAGACATTCGTTTTGAAATCGAAATGACCCGCATCGATGGCCGGTGGTATCCCGCCGACAAGGTTAACGATGCCCAACAAACATTAAAACAAGCGCTGCCTGCTGCAGCCGTCTCTGCTCCCTAAATCACATTATGACTATCGAACAAGCTTCGCTGCCTTTGCCGCAGCCCGAACAGCAGACGCCTCCTACAGCGCCCTCTGATTCGAAAAAGACTTTTGCCAATACCATTGCGCCGCTTTGGGCGCGTCTGATGGAAAAATTGCTGGCGCCGTGGATTGAAATCAAACGCGAACCCACCGTACCGCCATTCACCGCCGATCGTCCGATCTGTTACGTGATTGAAAACTACGGCCTGTCGAATATGCTGATTCTCGACCGCGCCTGCCGTGAAGCCGGACTGCCATCGCCGCTGGCGCCTCTGCCCGGTGATCCGCTCGGTCGCAAGCGTTCCTACATCGCCTTGTCGCGTCGTGGCGGCAGCGTTTTTTCGCAACCGAAAAACAAGAACCACTCCGATGGTTTGTCACGCCTGTTGATGGCACACCGCTTGTATCCCGATCAGGACGTACAACTTGTTCCGGTCTCGATTTTTGTCGGTCGCGCACCTGATCGCCAATCCGGCTGGTTTTCGGTTCTGTTCTCGGAAAACTGGGCATTGGTCGGTCGTTTCCGCCGCTTGCTTGCGATCCTTTTGAATGGCCGCGGCACCGTCGTGCAATTTTCGCCATCAGTTCGGGTCTGGGAAATTCTCGGAGAAGAACTGCCGCATGAACGCAGCGTTCGCAAGACTTCTCGCGTATTGCGTGCCCACTTCCGCCGTATCCGTTCCGCCGTTATCGGTCCGGACTTATCGACACGGCGTTTGCTGGTTGATCGCGTGCTCGATGCCGAACCGGTTCGCAAGGCGATTGCCGAACAGGCGCGGCGTGACAAGACCGAATATCTCGAAGCCTGGAAAAAAGCGCATGGTTTCGCCTGGGAAATCGCGGCCGACTATTCGCATCCGGTTGTGCGTTCACTTTCCTTCGTACTTACCGGCTTCTGGAACCGCATCTACGACGGCGTGCATGTGCACCATCTGGAGTCACTGAAGGAAGTCGCGCCAGGCCATGAAATCGTCTATGTGCCCTGCCATCGCAGCCATATGGATTATTTGCTGCTGAGTTATCTGCTTTACGCGCATGGCGTGGTACCACCGCATATTGCCGCCGGCGTGAACTTGAATCTGCCGATCATCGGTTCGGTGCTGAGACGCGGCGGCGCCTTCTTCATGCGCCGCAGTTTCAAGGCCAATGCTTTGTATTCTTCAGTGTTTACCGAGTATGTATCGCAATTGGTCAGCGAAGGTTTTTCGCTGGAATATTTTATCGAAGGCGGACGTTCCAGAACCGGACGATTGATGGCGCCGAAAGTCGGCATGATCGTGATGACTCTGCGCGGTTATCTGCGCGCGCCACGCAAACCGGTCGTATTCCAGCCGGTGTACATCGGCTACGAAAAACTGATCGAAGGCAAAAGCTATCTCGACGAATTGACCGGACGCCCGAAAGAAAAGGAAACCATCTGGGCCCTGATCCGCGCCGGTTTCGAAATCATGAAACAACGCTACGGCAAGGTAGCCGTCAGTTTTGGCGAACCGGTTTTTCTCGACCAGATTCTCGACAAGCATTCACCCGAATGGCGCAAGAACCTTCCCGGTGCCGATGAGAAACCCTCCTGGATAACCGATGTTGTCGAAGAAGCGGCGCAGTCTATCCAGGTCAACATCAATCGCGCGGCTGACGTGAATCCGGTCAACCTGCTGGCACTGGCATTGCTGTCCACGCCGAAACACGCAATGGCCGAAAGCGATCTGCTGGCACAGTTGGCGTTGTCGAAAAAAATCCTCGCGGCACTGCCGTATTCCGATCGCATCACCGTGACCGATCTGAGTCCGGAAGCGATCATGGCGTACGGCGAAAAAATCAATATCCTGATCCGCACCAAGCATCCGCTCGGCGATGTGTTGAGCATGGATGATGAAACCGCCGTGCTGCAAAGTTATTTCCGCAACAATATTTTGCACCTGTTTGCCGCGCCGGCCTGGATTGCCCTGTGCTTCCAGAATAATCGCCGCATGAGCCGCAATGGCCTGATGCGTCTGGGCAAGACGATTTATCCCTTCATGCAAGAAGAGCTGTTCCTGCCTTGGACCGAAGACGAATTCGCAGAACGCATTAATTCGACGATTGATTTGTTCATCGCCGAAGGCTTGCTGACGGCAATCGCCGATGACGAACACGGCTATGTGTCGCGCGGCCCAGGCCAGACCGATGAGGTTTACCGCTTGCGTGCGATTGCCCATAGCCTGCAGCAGGCGTTCGAACGTTATTTCATCGCGATCACGACCCTGGTCAAAAATGGTCCCCGCACGATTTCCACTTCGGAACTGGAAACGCTCTGCCAACTGACCGCGCAACGTTTGTCCCTGCTTTATGCACCGGCGGCACCGGAATTTTTCGATAAATCCCTGTTCCGCGGCTTTATCCAGAAAATGCGTGAACTGAAACTGATCTGGCTATGCCCCGATGCGAAACTCGATTTCGACGAACGTCTGAACAACTGGGAAAAAGACGCGAAAGTCGTATTGGGTCGCGAACTGCGCCATACGATCAGCAAGCTATCGCCGGAAATTGTCAGCAAAGTCACCGGAATGCCGCCGCGTAAATAACCGCTTCCGCAGGAGGGTCCTTTAGGCGCGACAGATCTGGGGGGATATATCGCGCCTAAAGGACGCTCCTACAAAAAACTCAGGCATCCAGATCCGGAATCAATTTGTTTTCCAGATACGCCATCATGTCTTTTATGCGCAATTTGCGTTTTTTCAGGCGTTTGATCGCCAGCTCGTCGGCCTGAATGCTGTGCGCCAGTTTGTCGATGGCTTCGTCCAGGTCACGGTGTTCTATCCGCAATTCAATCAATTGCGCGGTCAGCTGGGCGGTGTCGGGCGGCTGTGACATGGTGCCTCGATTGAAATGACCTGCATGCAGCTTACACGCCCTCGCCTCGGTGTAAAATACACCCCATGAATTTGACACTTCTCGACCCACCGGTCCGCCCGACTTCGGTAAATAAACAAAAGCTCGCCAAACGCCTGCGCCATCAGGTCGGGCAGGCGATTGCCGACTTCGGAATGATCGAAGACGGCGACAAGGTCATGGTCTGCCTGTCCGGAGGCAAGGATAGCTACACCATGCTGGACATCCTGTTGCAGCTGCAGAAAAAGGCCCCGGTAAAGTTCGAGCTGGTCGCGGTGAACCTGGACCAGAAACAGCCCGGTTTTCCGGAGCATGTGCTGCCGGAGTATCTGGCCAGCATCGGTGTGCCTTACAAGATTCTCGAACAGGACACCTACTCGGTGGTCAAGCGCGTGATTCCCGAAGGCAAGACCATGTGCTCACTTTGCTCGCGCATGCGTCGTGGTGCCTTGTACACGTACGCCGAGCAGGAAGGATTTACCAAGATTGCACTCGGGCATCATCGTGACGATCTTGTTTCCACTTTTTTCCTGAACCTCTTTTTCCACGCGAAAATTTCCTCGATGCCGCCGAAACTTTTAAGCGACGATGGCAAGCATGTGGTGATCCGCCCGCTGGCCATGTGCAGCGAAAAAGATATCGCCGATTATGCCGACTGGAAAGAGTATCCGATCATTCCCTGCTCGCTCTGCGGTTCGCAGGAAAACCTGCAACGCAAAGTCGTGAAACGCATGATGGCGGAATGGGAAACACAAACGCCGGGGCGCATCGATACGATTGCGAAAGCGCTTGGCGATATTCGTGCTTCACAAATGGCGGATCCCAATCTGTTCGATTTTCTTTCGCTGGGTAAGCGCGGTGATGCCGCATTGCCCGACAGTCATGCCTGGCTTGCTGGTGAAAATGCAGTCACGGAATAATTTTTAGATCGCGGCTTTCGTCGCTCCTATGCACATCTCATCGCGACTTCCGTCGCTCCTACTAAAGATAAACATAATGTTCTTTCGCAATCTGACGCTGTTTCGTTTCCCCACCACTGTCAACAAATCCCTGAAAGCCCTTGAAGAACGCCTGGCCGAAGTCATCCTGAAACCGGTCGGCCCGCTCGACATGATGTCGCGCGGTTTCGTATCACCGTTTGGCCGCGATGAAGCGGTGCTGTCGCACCAGGTCGGCGATTGTGTTTTATTCACGCTCGGCGGCGAAGACAAAATCCTGCCATCGTCGGTCGTGAATGATCTGGTCAACAAAAAAATCGCGGCCGTCGAAGAAAAACAGGGCCGCAAACTCGGTGGCAAGGCGCGCCGTGCATTGAAAGAAGATACCGTGCATGAATTGCTGCCACGCGCTTTCGTTCGCAGCACGCGCCTGAATGCCTATATCGATATGGAACACGGTTTTGTCGCGATCGATTCTTCTTCGCGCAAATCGGCCGAAAACCTGGTGTCGGAATTGCGTCATGCACTCGGTTCGTTTCCCGCGATTCCGCTGAATGCCGAAACCAGCCCGCGTACAGTGATGACCGGCTGGATCAGCGGCGAGAAATTGCCGAAAGGTCTGGAGCTCGGCGAAGAATGCGAACTGAAAGACGGCGACGAACGCGGTGCGATCGTGAAATGCCAGCGCCAGGAATTGCAAACCGACGAAATCAAGAAACATCTGGAATCGGGCAAGCAGGTCAGCCGTCTCGGTTTGGTACTCGATGCACATGTGAGTTTCGTGCTTGGCGAAGATCTGGTGATCCGCAAACTGAAGTTTCTCGATGGCGCTGTCGAGTCGCTGGAAAATACCGACCAGGAAGATCAATCCGCCGAACTCGATGCCCGTTTCGCATTGATGTCGGCCGAGATCAAACGCTTGTTCGAAGTGATGGAAAAGAATTTGAAGTTGAGCAAAGCCGAGGCTTGAAGATTACGAAATTATTCTGCGTCTTCCCGGCGAAAGCCGGGATCCAGAGGTTGGTCACGAAGCGGTTTCGCCAAGTTTCGTAGAATTATTATTCAGGCTGGTCCGTAACTTGATATCTCGAGCGGTCGAGCTCCTGGGTCCCGGCTTTCGCCGGGAAGACGGTTTTGCTTTTAGATGAAATTTTCCGGCTAAACTAGCCGCATGTTTTTTTTCCTGAAGCCCGACAAACCCGCCAGCACGATAGAGTTCTGGCCCGTGGTATTGACGTCGGGCGAAGTCATCGAAATCCGCTGCGTGCATGATGCGCGCGCGCGCCGGCTTCGACTGATCGTTACCGAAAAAGGCGTGCGCTTGACCGTACCAAAACGCTGTTCGGATCGATTGGCGAAACAGTTTCTTTCCGAGAATGCCGAGTGGCTGGAATCTCAATGGCATAAACGCCCGCATCTACAGCGCAACACAGATCTGCAACTGCATGGCGATGAGAGCGTTTTGTTGCGCGGCACGCCATTTCCGGTGCAATGGAGCGAAGCGAAATTCGCGCAGGCGAGTTTGCAGGACGACAGCATCATCATCGCGCTGCCGGCAAAAGCCGGTTTGCCACAGGCAAAACGCGCGCTGAAAGAATTTTATTTACAGGAAGCCCGCAAGGACATTGGCGCATGGATGCCGAAATATCTGCCGGCATTTCCGACCGCGCCGCTGGCCATCAAGGTACGGGCATTGTCGTCGCTATGGGGCTCGCTGAGTCCGGGCGATGGTCTGCTGCTGGATTTGTCTTTGGTGCTCGGCAAGGCATCGGCATTCGAGTATGTCTTGGTACACGAGCTTTGCCATCTGGTGCATCGCAATCATTCACGCAGTTTCTGGCGTGAAGTCGAAAAGCATTTTCCGGACTGGCGCGACGAACGGCGGTATCTGCACAGCGAGGGTCTAGGTCTGAAATCCGAACTGCAAAGAGTGATTAAATAATTCCAACGGGATACCACTAGCGAAGTTTGCGTGTCATGAAAACGCTGTACGGATCTTCGACATAATCGGCGAAAGGCCCACAGTACTCGAAACCGAAACCGGCATAGAGTTTGCGTGCCGGCGCAAATGCTTCCATCGATCCCGTTTCCAGACTAAGCCGTTCGTATGATCTACGGTTTGCTTGTTCCAGCACATGTTTCAACAGGCTTGCCGCGACACCTTTCCGCAAATGCTGGCGCGCTGTCCGCATGGATTTGATTTCGCCATGAATCGGATCAAGCTGTTTTATCGCGCAACAGCCAAGCAATTCGCCTTCATGCCATGCAGTCCAGAACGTGATCTCCGGTTTTCGCAAACGCTCCAGATCCAGGGCATGTACGCTCTCGGGCGGAGAATGCAGCGCCATGGAATCCAGATGTTCCTGCAGCAAGGCCGCAATCTCGGGGCCTCTCAAATCATCCTCGCGAATATCCATCTTCCCGCTACCCATCGTCCAAAAACATTGTCAATGATTCAACGATTACGCCCAAGCTCCAGAAAGAAACTGCCTTCGCCGTTTTCGCGCGCACCATAACCCAGCAGGAAACGCCCAAGCCAGGAGTCAAAACCAAAGTAGGCACTGGCATTCAATTCCTGCTGATGGGCCAAACCGTCATTCCATACATCCGCATATTCGATGGTACCGCCAATGATGGCCGGTCGATTCAGCAAACGCCCCAGCTCATAGGTATAGCCAACGAAACCCAGTGCGTAGTTAGCCACGAATAATTCATTCGGGCGATAGCCCGGCAATCGTGTTACGCCGCCGAGACGATAATAGTTCTGCAGCAATGGCGTACCCGAAGTCGTATCGTGATAACGCAGCCCTGCATAACCCGAATGCACGCCGATTGCATGTGCATAGATGAGGTCAAGATTGAACTGACTGAAATCATTATCCGAACCCAGGGCTTCGCGACCATAGGTTTGCCCAAAGGACAGGAAGGTGCCGCTTCTAGGTACCTGAAAACTGTCGAGACGATCAAAGGTGATATTCCAGTAGGCTTCGCCGATATCAAAGTCATTGTCGGGAATAGTGGTCGTGCCGATCAGCAAATTGGCTTCGCCACTGCGACGACGGACACCAAGTGTTGCCGCGCCGTAATTGCCGAACTCACGGCCGGCATAGATATCCAGCCCCCAGCTTGGCAACTCGAACTGTGCAATGCGATTGCCATTGGCTCCGAAATAATTTAGTTGCGGGTTTTCAAAGCCACCCTTGATACCGGCGAAATAACGGCCTTTCGGATCCAGCGGCTGGAAATATTCACCGAAAATGGAGGGCTCGCTGCCTATCTGAGCCAATAATCTCAGCTCGCCGCCGAGTGGATTGATCGGATTTCGGATCACGCCGGCACGCACATTGAAAACGAAATCGCCACGGAAATCCGAATAGGTATTCACACCGGTTTCCAGATAATCGGGGCCATAGCTTTGTGGTTTGATATCCACGACCAGGCCGCTCTTGCCATTCTCCTCGACCATATCGTAGGTCACGCTGTCGAGCGTTCCCAATCCGTAAACACGACGAATCGCGGCTTCGACCTTGTCGACATCGAAGCGCTGGTTATTGCGGATATCCAGTCGCGCCAGCAAAACTTCATCCGAATAAAGGGTCTTGTTGTTCAAACGGACAAATTCGATCATCGGTTTTTCGCGTTCGTATTTGTCCGTAATCGCGATCCGTTTTTCATCAGTCTTGTCCGCGCCCGGCCTTGCCAAGGCAGCCAGTTGTGTGTCCAAAGCCTTGACTGACTGATCACCAATCTCGAGCGCCAGTGCCGCCTTGTCGAAATCGCCGGTACGCACACGGTCGGAAAGCGCCGGCTGAATCAGGATGTCGCCGGGCCGCAAACTGTCGAGTGATTTTTTGGTATTGCCGACCGTCATCAGGCTACCGAGTTGATCGGCGAAACTGAGCACCGAGGCATTTTCATCCAGCGCCGCCAGCGGCGTACCGACATCCACCACGATCAGGATATCGGCACCCATCGCACGAGCCACATCGACCGGTACCTGGTTGACGATGCCACCGTCCACCAGAAGTTGATCGCCGATTTTTACCGGTCGCAACACGCCCGGTATCGACATGCTGGCCCGCATCGCAATCGCGAGGTTGCCACTTCTCAACACGGCGGCTTCTCCGGTATTGATGTCGGTTGCAACGGCACGGAATGGAATCACGAGCTGATCGAAATTTCCCGAACGCGAAGCTTCATTCGACAAGCGCTCGAGCAGGAGCATCACGGTTTCGCCGGCCAGCAGGCCGGAGGTGATCTTGATTCCTTTTTTGCCAATGCCGGGTTTTGCATTGAGCAGACTCAGATCATCATCGCGCTTGCGGCGGAAACTGCGCTCCGGACGATCAAGCGAATCATCGAAGGTTGCCGGCCAATCCAGCGTGGTCACCAGTTTCTCGATCGCTTCAATCGACATGCCAGAGGCATACAGGCCGCCGATCAAGGCCCCCATGCTGGTGCCTGCAATGCAATCAATCGGAACATGCCGACGTTCGAGTTCCTTGATGACGCTGACATGGGCAATGCCGCGCGCACCGCCACCGCCAAGCACCAAGCCGATACGCGGTCGTGGATTTTGTGGGTCCTGTTTGCGGCAGGCCTGCGTGTCGGCCATGACCAGCGAAGGCATGAGCATCAGCATCGCCATCATCGATAAGCAAGATTTCATATTTCGATTCCCGTGTCGCTTTATTTTTCTTTGCGCCAGTTCAAGGAGGCTGCCGTTTCCCGGCCCGATTCGATGCTGACATCGAAGCCGCGCTTGATCAGGTATTTCAATGTCATCACCTGGCCCGTACCCAGCAGTGAAACCCCATAACTGACAAACAGGCGCGGCGATATTTTCTTGCCTACCGAAAATACCGCGCCACCCAAGGCACGCGATTCGCTGATGCCGGCTTCATCCAGGCCCAACTTAACACCCAGTTGCTGCGCGAGTATGTTGCCTCCCGCACTTAAAGCCAGCGCGGCGGCATCGAGTCTTTGATTGTCGGTACTGCTGGCAGTATTCAAAGGCCGACCCAGTACCAACCATGCGAGGGCTTCGGAAGCTTCCATCGCAGGTGAAGAAGTAATCACGGTTTGTGGTGAGCGCGCCGTGCCTTGGACGCGAATACCGACGGAGACATCTTCGAAATTTCTTTCGGCAAGAATATCCAGTGCCGGATTGTTGATTGAGGAATTCGCGTAAGTCAGGCGACTGCGCTTGATCGTCAATGCCTGACCGTAGGCGGCGTAGTTGCCACGGGCTTCAATCGTGCCGGTCGCGAGCGCAGGGCGTCCGGGTTGATCGCGCACCTGCAAACTGCCGCTGAGTTTTCCATCCAGGCCAAAACCCTTGAGTTGCACATCGCGACCGAGTTGCAGCGTGATGTCGGAATCAACCAGAAAGCCGCCGGTTTCCGGTGCTTCACGCGGATCAAGCACGACCACGTCGGATGACACCGATACGCTTTGATCCAGACGTTCAAGATCGATTTTTGCGGTCGGAACGATCACGGTACCGGTCATTTTCAACAGGCCGTTCTGATACACGAGCTTCAGGTCCGGACTCATGTCGGCCCGCAAATCCGGCGTATTCGACACTGTAATATTTTCACCCTTCAGCGTTAATTGCAGCGGACTGTTTTTATCGGCCAGATCCAGCGAGCCATTCAGTTGCAATTGCCCTTTGCCGGAACTTAAAACACCGTTCAAGCTCGCCATGCCATTCGGTTCGCCGCGCAAACTGACATCACCGGCAGTAATTTTTATGCCGAGTGCCGGCAGCTCGGACGAAAACTGGTTCAGATGCGCTTCGCCACTGATATCGGGCACGCTGCGATTTCCACTCAATAACAGTTGTCCGGTCAGGCGGCCTTTCGGATCGGCAAGATCGGGCGACATCAATTCAAGCCAGGTTAGTTTATGGACGTCGAGACTGAGCTTGCCCTTGAGCGGCGCCGACGCATTGAAACCGGTTTGCAATTCGCCGCTGATCGAACCCTGCTCCGGCAGCAGGGCATTCAATCGCATGCCGATTTGCTCGCCTTGCAATTTCAGATTGAATGTCAAATTGCTGTAGCTCACCACGTCGCGTGTGGCATCGGTATTCAGGCGCAAGCCGCCCGCGTCGGATTGAAGGCCGACATCGCCATTCCATGCGCCGGTTTTCGTGCGGACAAAATCACCGGCAAGATTCACTACACCAAACGGACGGTAGTTTTGATCCGGCATGCTTTCGCTAAGCCAGGGATCCAGCAGCGACAAGGGTAATTCGCGACCTTCAACATGGCCGGCATTGCCATTCGCATTCGCGCAAAGTTGTGCGCTGCTGCCGGTACGCAGGCAGGTTTTATCGAGCCGGATGCTGCCACCGGCAAACTGGTAATTCGCCGGTGCCTGCAAGGTCCAGGCTTCACCGAGACGCGGCGCGAATTGCAGGGATTGCAATCGGCCTTTCCAGTTTTGATTTGCACCGGCAGCGCTGATATCGAGTTTTATTTTTCCGTAATCAAAAGCCGCATCGGCTTGTGCACGCAGATCATGCATATTGCCGCTGATTTGCGCATCGAATTGCTGAAGCGCCTGTCCGCTGATATTGATGGCGCTCGCACTGACATGCATCTGGCCATTCTTGCCACTACCGGGCAACTCGCCTTGTGCGTCAAGTTTGCCGACGCTGTCGGTGCCCCAGCGTAATTCACTGCCGCGCAAATTGGCCTTGTAGTTCGGCGCCTGACTGGGACCATTGACCAGCAGGGTGCCGCTGATTTGCCCGCCGCCCTCCGGTGAGATGTCCGACAGATTCAATGGCGAAAAGTCGGCCGCAATATCATAACGCTCGCCAAAACGACCGGCCGCTTTTACGTGGCTGGCGCCGATGCCGAGCGCCAGTTTTCCGTCACCATTTTTTCCATTCCAGCGCGCCTCCGCATCGCCTGCCAATGCACGATCACGCAGGCGACCGGAAATGTTTTTCAGCTTTACTTCACCTGCCCAGAGTTCATCCGCGTTCTGTTGTGCTTTCGCATCCATCACGCCATTGACCGCGCCGGGGAAATCCGGAAAAAAATAGGCCGGGTTGAATTGGTTCAAGCGCGCCTGCAATTCAAGGCCAAGGTTCGGCTCCCAGAATAACTTTCCCTGCCCCTGCAGTTTTCCAGTCGGCGTAACCGCACTCAAATCATCGAGCAATAATTTTTTTTCATCACCACGTCCAGCGAGTTTGACGACCGCCTTGTCCTTGCCGCGCAGCAAGACCGCGTCGCCATTGAGAGTCCAGGCTGATAATTTGCCGACCACTTTCATCTGCGCGCTGCCATTCACTGCCATGTTGCCGCTGTCTTTGCTTTCGGGCAGCAGAATCAATTGTTTCGAGCTGACAAGAAGATCAAAGACCGGATCCTTGTCGATAAATTCGGCTTTTCCCTCAAGCCGCACAAGACCGGCATCGACCCGGATCAGTACTGGCTTCAATGTCAGCACGCCTGCTTCAATCGAAACTTGCGAAGGCTCGATCAGCACGGTTTGTTCGCCGCGTTTTACATTGCCGCTGAACCTGGCATCGCCATCCACGCCGGTACCTTTAATCGAAAAGGCCCAGGGCTGATCCGACGCAAGACCAAACTGCTCGAACAATAATTGTTCACTACCGGCATTGAATGACCAATGCGGCTGGCTGCTGCCGTCAAGCAAACGCAAATCAATCGTCAGCGGGCCGGGCGCGGCACCGTTGATTTTCAAACTGAAATTGTCGATATCACCCTTGGCGTTCAATGACAGTTCTGCCGGCGCGGTGCCTTTTTCGGTCATTGCGATAAAACTGCCTGCGAGATTCGTGCGGTATTTTTCGCGTGGCAAATACTCGCCTTTCAAATCGAGATTGCCGCGATCGCTCTTGATTTGCAGTTTCGGCAAATCGACCAACCCCTTTGCCAGGGTTACTTCGGCTTGCGCGTTGTAAACCAATACCAGATTTTGCTTGCTGTCCCGTATTTGCAATTGCCTGATCTGCAAATCCGCCACCGCAATCGTCATAGGCAAATCAATCGCCGGTAAAAATTCCGGCCAGCGCGGTAACTCGAAAGGTTCGTCGTCGCTGGGCAAGACAAGAACCGCGTTATCTATCTTGAGCGTTTCGATATCCAGCCGTTTCGACAAGAGCGGCCACAGGGCATTTTTCAGGCTGGCTTTTTGTGCGGTAAATACATATTTCGTATCGGCGTAGCGCAGATCGCTGATCGTCAGGCCGTTCCACATGCTGCCTTCCAGCTTGGACCAGGTCAGCGAACTGCCTTCCGGCAATTGCGCCGCGATGCGCGCCATCAGGAAATCGCGACCGCCATCGCTGCGCAGAGCCCAGAGACCGAGCAGGCTCAACAACACGCCGCCGACCAAAGCCATAATCAACAAGAGACGGATAATGCGGCGCGTCATTGCAGGTCGGGCCCGAGACTGATGTGCAAACGGAAATTCTGGTCCGGTTCGTTCAGGCCATGCGCAATATCGATGCGAATCGGACCCACCGGCGAGCGCCAGCGCAAGCCAAGGCCGACGCCGACATTGGCATTGAATTGCTCATCGAAGGCGTCGCCGGCGTCGACGAAAGCGGCCGCGCCCCAGGTGGGCGTGAACATATGTTCGAATTCGACGCTGGCCACGGCAATATGCTTGCCGCCGACAATCGTGGCGATGCCTTCCCCCAATTCGCGATAACCATAACCGCGCACGCTGTGATCGCCGCCGGCATAAAATCTTTGCGATGGTGGAAACTGGTCGAAATCACTGGTGAAGGTGGTTCCCAATTCCCCGCGCAACAACAGGCGGTTACTGAAACCGATACTGTGGATGTAGCGTGCCTCGCTGCGTAGCTGAACGAAATCGATATCGGATCCGATGGCCGTCGAACCGACACGGGTTTCGATGAAAAAACGGTAGCCCTTCTGTGGCGAATTGATGTCGTCGAATTTTTTCCGTTCTGCCGAGAATACCGGCGCCACGATCGTGCTGTAATCGTGGAAGTTGGTGACCAGATCGTCGTAGCGTTCGCGCTTGTATTCCAGTCCGGCGTTAAGATCCCAACCACGCCAGCGGCCATTGCGGCTCATCGCCAACTCGGTGTACTGCGTGGTGATCTCGTTGATCTGCTCTTCGCGAATCGAAGTGCGGAACGTGTACCAACCTTCGATTTTGGAAAATGCCGGTATGCGGTACTGGGCCGTGAAATCACTTTTTTCCTGTGCAACATTCAAGGCAACGAAAAGCTTGTGGCCTTTGCGATTGACCCAGCGTCGTTCCATGCTGCTTGCGAAACCCGCTCCGCTATCGGTGCCGTATCGCAAACCCAGCGAATAGATACTGCGCTTGGCCGGCGTCAGGCTGACCTGTATCGGCACCACGCCATTGCTGGCCTGGTCGGGCAAAGGCTGTACATTGATCGCGGCAAAATAATCGAGATCGGCCAGTGTTTTCTGCAACGCGAATAATTCGGTTTGATCAAACAACTGCCCGGGCTCCCAGGGCACCAGTTTTTCCATCAGGCTATTGTCGAACTGGTGGCCTTCAAAACGGACGTCGCCAAATTTGTAACGGGAGCCGCTAGTCCAATCGAGTGCAATATCGGCTGCATGCTCAGCGCGCGTCACTTCCACCGTGTGCGTGTTCAAGTCGGCATCGAAATAACCGCGTTCATTCAATGCACGACTGATATTGATTTTGCTGGTTTCATAATCGCCATGATGGAATACAAAACCCTGTTTCGGCAGGAAAGCATCGACCTGGCTGGTCACGACCGGATCCTTACCGGCCTCGCCGTTTACATTCAATGACAGTTTTCGAACCTGTACCGGCTCGCCCAACACCACCGTGAACTGAACGCTCACATCTTCGCCATTGCGAATGACTTTGGACTCGACAGCCGCATCGTAGTAGCCGAAGGCTTCAAGCCCGCGCCGCACTTCGCGCGGTGCCAAGCGCATCAGATAATCCAGACGGTTTTCGCTGATTACGGTATCGGCTTCGAGCTGGGTGTCGGTCAGCGAGAGTTCGCTGCGCACATTCAGGATCTGCGCTTCGTTCAGCCCGGCAAATTCGATCGACTTTACCTGCAGGGCTTCCGCTCGCGCAGCGAGCAGAAACAGGACAGCAGCGAGTGCGGAGAAACCTGGGGGTCGGCGGGTCATAGGCTTACTATAACCAGCCGAATGTGAATATTCAGCCTAAACGACCAGAGCCGCAATTTCGGCGACGCTGGCAAAACGATCCGCGACCGTTTTCAGCAAGGCAAGGCGATTGTCGCGCACGGCGGCGGCGTCGACGTTCACCATCACGCTGTCGAAGAAAGCATCTACCTGCGGACGCAGTGTCGCCAGTCGCGAAAGCACTGCCACATAATCGCGCGAAGCCAATGCCGTGTCGGTATCGCTTAAAGCCGAACTGATCGCGGCATACAAATCTTTTTCACCTTGTTCCTGTAACAGATCAGGATTCACGTTATCCGGAATATTGCCTTCGACCTTACGCAGGATATTGCGAATGCGCTTGTTGGCGGCAGCAAGCGCCGGCGCTTCTGGTAGTTGCGCGAATTCGCGGACGGCTTTTAGGCGTTTGTCGAAGTCGGGTAACGACACATGTTCTATGGCATTTACTGCATCAAACTGAGCATTGGTGAAGCCAAGTTCGTTAAAATAATTTCGAAGCCGTTCAATTACAAAATCAAATTGCTCTTGAATTTCCAGACCATTGTCATCATTGGCTGATTTTATTGGCTGCAGTCGAATCGCGTCTTCTAGCAAACCGGAAAGCGAAACTTCAAAATTCGCTTCCAGCAAGGTCCTAGCCAATCCCAGCGCATTACGACGCAATGCAAACGCATCTTTATTACCCGTCGGTTTCAAACCCGCTGCAAAACCGCCCGCCAAAGTGTCCAGCCGTTCCGCAATCGCCAGCACTTGTCCGAGTTTCGACGGCGCGATCGCATCACCGGCGAAACGCGGTTGATAGGCTTCATCGATTGCGTTGGCGACTGCTTCCGGCTCACCTGCAGCTTTTGCGTAATAGCGGCCTGCAATACCTTGCAGTTCGGGAAACTCGCCAACCATGCGGCTCTGCAAATCGGCTTTGCACAACTCTGCGGCGCGGCGTGCCTGAACCGGATCGGCTCCGACTTCTTTGGCAATCGCTTCCGCCAAGGCAGCAATGCGGTTGGTCTTGTCGGCATAGGTGCCGAGTTTTTGCTGGTAAGTGACGGTGGTCAAACCTTCCGCCATCGAACTCAGGCCCTGTTTCAAATCTTCATCGTAGAAAAATTTCGCATCGGAAAAACGCGGGCGGATCACACGTTCATAACCCTTGCGAACTTGCTCGACATCCTTGCTTTCGATGTTGGCGATGCCAATGAATTGTTCCGACAATTTTCCGTTCGCGTCTAGCACCGGGAAAAACTTCTGGTTGCTTTCCATCGTGGTGATCAGGGCTTCCTGCGGTACCGCGAGAAATTCTTTCTCGAACGAGCACAGAACCGGCGAAGGCCATTCGACCAGGCAATTCACTTCGTTCAACAGATTTTCATCGATGCGCGCGCTGCCACCAGTTTGCTTGGCGGTGGTTTCAATTTGTTCGCGGATACGGTCACGACGCTCGTCGGCATTGACCAGAACGAACGCATCGCGCAAGGCATCAACATAATGGTGCGGTGAGCTGATCCAGACCGGTTTGTTGTGATGGAAGCGATGGCCGCGGCTCATGCGATCGGATTTCAAGCCCATCACTTCGCCATCAATCACGTCATTGCCCATCAACATCACCAACCAATGCACCGGACGGATGAATTTGGTTTCGCGACTACCCCAGCGCATCGGTTTCGGAATCGGCAATGCCGCCAAGGATTCGCTCACGATCTCGGCAATCAATGTGCTTGTGATCGCACCGGGTTTTTCACTGCGGGCGACAAAACGTTCGCCTTTCTGATCCGTGGTTTTTTCCAGCTGCTCGACGCTTAAGCCATTCTTGCTCGCGAAACCGAGCAGGGCAGGTGTCGGCTGGCCTTCGGCATTCAAACCGATATTCAAATACGGACCCAGCACTTCGGATTTCTGCGAAGCCTGTTCGGTGCCGACTTCGGCAAACAGCGCAGCAAGACGACGCGGCGAATACAAAGCCTTCGCATTGTTCTTGTTGAACGCGATACCGCGCTTTTCAAAACCGTTGGCAATACCATCGAAGAAAGCCTGCGCCAATTCCGGCAAGGCTTTTGGCGGCAATTCTTCGGTGCCGAGTTCGATCAAGAGAGGAAGCATGCTCATTACGCGACCTCCTTCTTCAGATTCGGGAAGCCGAGTTTTTCGCGTTGCGCAAAATACGCTTCGGCCACCGCTTTCGACAAATTACGTACTCGCAAAATATAGCGTTGGCGTTCGGTCACCGAAATCGCACGACGGGCATCGAGCAGATTGAAACTATGCGAGGCTTTCGCGACTTGGTCGTAAGCCGGCAAAGGCAGACCCAGTTCAACGCATTTCATCGCCTCTTTTTCGCAGGCATCGAAGCGATGGAATAATTCCTCGACATCGGCGTGTTCGAAGTTGTATGCGCTTTGTTCGACTTCATTCTGGTGATACACATCGCGGTAATAGACTGGACCTTGCGGGCCGACGGTCCAGACCAGATCAAATACGTTATCGACGTTTTGCAGATACATGCATAAACGTTCGAGCCCGTAAGTAATTTCGCCAGTCACCGGTTTGCATTCAAGGCCGCCGGCCTGCTGGAAATAGGTGAACTGGGTGATTTCCATGCCGTTCAACCAGACTTCCCAACCCAGACCCCAGGCACCGAGCGTCGGTGATTCCCAGTTGTCTTCGACAAAGCGCAAATCGTGAATCAAGGGATCAACACCGAGCGCTTTGAGCGAGTCGAGATACAAATCCAGAATATTGTCGGGATTCGGTTTCATCACCACTTGGTATTGGTAATAACGCTGCAGGCGATTCGGGTTCTCGCCATAACGGCCATCAGTCGGGCGGCGGCAGGGCTGCACGTAGGCGGCATTCCATGGCTCGGGACCTAATGCCCGCAAAAAAGTGGCGGGGTGAAAGGTGCCGGCACCGACTTCCAGATCGAGCGGTTGAATCAGCACGCAGCCTTGTTCAGCCCAGAAATGGTTCAGTTTAAGGATCAGTTCTTGAAATGTCGGAGCGGCCATAAAGCGAATCATCAACGGAAAGCCGGTATTATAGGCTGATACGCCGTTTAGAGCTTGAGTCCATGAAACCTTTTTTGATTATCGAAACCGGCAAGCCGGTCCCTACTTTGAAACGCCAGGGCGGATTTCCCGACTGGATTCGGGTCGCCTCCGGCCTGCATGTGCGTGACGTAAAAGTCTGCAATGTCGAAGCCGGTGAAAAATTACCGGATGCCAAGGGCTTCACCGGCGTGCTGGTAACCGGTTCCGGCTCGATGGTGACCGAACGCCATGACTGGAGCGAACGCAGCGCCGAATGGCTGAATGATGCGGCCCACAAGGGTCAATCCATCTTCGGCATTTGCTACGGCCATCAACTGCTCGCGCAAACATTGGGCGGCAGTGTCGATTACAACCCGAGAGGTCGCGAGATGGGCACCATCTCGATCAAGCTGCATCCGCATGCGAAGGACGATGCACTGTTTGCCTCCCTGCCAGAAGAGATCGATGCACACTCGACACATCAGCAAACCGTATTGACTGCACCGAGCGATGCGACCGTGCTGGCCTATTCCGATAAAGACGATTGCCAGGCGTTCCGCTGGAAAGACAATGTCTGGGGCGTGCAATTCCATCCGGAATTTTCGACCGAGCACATGCGCGAATATATCCATGTGCGTCGCATGGCATTGATTCAGGAAGGCAGCGAACCCAAGGCGATGCGCAAGGCCGTGAGCGCCGCGCCGGATGCAAGACGCGTGCTGAGAAATTTTGTTTTGCATGCGCAATCACGCGCTTAAGGGGAATAGCATGTCGGCACGCAGCGTAAGAATTGAGTCGATGTTTGGCTGGGTGATGGAAAGCATCAAGCTGGTAAAGAAAAATTTTCGCAGCTTCGTGTCTGCCAGCCTGGTCACCATCGTCATTGCGATCCTGGTCTGTCTGCCGATGTGGTTTGTGATGATGGGCAATATGATGGCCACCATGAAAAGCCAGGGGATGTCCGGCAACGCGATGCCCATGGCCGGCATGCCTATGGCCGGCGGCGATATGACGATGTTTTTCATCGTCTACGCCATCACGATTGTTGTCAGTTTGCTGATGTTCCCGCCGATTCTTATTGGCTGGTTCAAGCTTTGCCAGAATGCCGACAAGGGCATTGCCACGAGCGGTTTTGATATTCTGAAGCCCTATAAGGACATGCCGCTCTGGCTTCGCGGCCTCGGTTTTTCCCTGCTCGGCTTTCTGGTTTATCTATTGGTGTTCGGCCTATTTGCACTCGCATTCAGCGGCCCGATCATGGACTTCATGCACCAGATGGAAGCGCAACAGATGGCGATACTCAGCGGTGCCGAACCGGCGCCACCGAGCTTTCCATTCGCCCTGTTCATCGCCTACTTCGGCTTCATTGGCGTGGCCATGTTTCTACAGCTTGTTTACATGGTCGGCTTTACCGAAATTTCGCTGCGTTCTACATCCGCAATCGACGCCATGAAAATCGCCGCCGCCAGCGTTTTCAAGAACGGGCTGAAACTGATCCTGTTCCTGGTCTGCGTGATTTTCATTTTTTATATCGCATTCTTCATTGTCGGCATGATACTGGGCGTTATCGCCGTGCTTCTGACATTCATACATCCGGCTCTCGGAATGGTCGCGATGTTCCTGCTGTTCATGCCCTTGATGCTGATCCTGTATCCGCTGATGTTCAGCGGCCACTATTTCATGTGGAAAGGCATGCTGGGCGACGACACGACAACGGCGCCTGAAATACCGCCTTCGTCATTGCCCGTCTAATTCGATGCGTCCGGCTTGCCGGACGTTTTTTCCATGGCTATTCGCCAACTCAGAACCAGCAATCCCTCTATGTCCCATCGAAAAATTCCCGCCCTTCGCGGCCTGCTCTGGTGTCTGGAAGCAGCACGTCAACTGAAAGTAGCGCCACAGCCGATATTTTCCATGGCGATCTGGCTGAGCCTCGGCATGCTGCTACCGGGACTGAATTTTTTCATGTTGATATTGATTACGGTCTTTTATGGCGGTGCTATTTCCGCCTTGCATAAAAAAGCCCAGGGAGCGCAGGCGGGCCTCGGCGATTTTTTCAATGGCTTCAAATCACTGCCGCGCTTTCTCAGCCTTTTCATGACGGGCCTGCCGACCATTCTGTTTGCGATTTTTTCCAGCTCGGTTCTGGTCCAGGCACTTGGCCCCGACGTGGCGCAAACGCTGGCACAGCCCGGTCAAACACCGAGCCCGGAACTGATAGAAAAGATTGCCCCCGTTCTTCTCGGCGCCATCCTCAAACTACTGCCTGCGGCCATCGTGGTGGGCTGGATTGTATTTCTTGCCGTGCCCCGTTCGATTCTCGATGGACGACTTGGTTTTCTGGCCCTTTGGGATGCACTGCGGGCGATCATGGGCAATATCGGCGCATTGTGTCTCTTCAGTCTGGGTATGTTGTTGACCGTCATTGCCGCGAGTTTCCTGCTCGCTATTCCGATGGCATTGATCGGCAATGCCGGCGCACTGGCTCCGCTATTGCAGACTTTTGTACTGGTCTTTATAAGCACACTGGCCTGGGCCTGGTATTTGAATGCGATGTATATCGCATGGCGCGATATTTTCATGACCGATACCGGCATTGCGGTATCCGAACCCGAGAATGCCGACAAGGCTCAGATTGAAATTTGATAGTCCGGAAGCAGGAACGGTAAATCGCAAGATCCGGATAACAGATTCAATGCGTGGCGCGCTGAATCAAATGGCGGATATCTGTTGCATCATCAGCCACATCATCAATACCATCAGCAGACAGGCGCCAATAAAAGCCAAGGCGTGCAGGAAGATGATCGCCCAGCCCCAAAGCGGCATGCCCGGATTTTGCGGGTCGACATTTTCTACCCGGGTAGCGGCGAGATAATCATGCAGGGCGCGTCTTTCCGGTGTCCATGCCGCGAGGGCGTGACCCAGGTTCATCGTGATCCACGATAGGGAAGCGGCAAAGAAACGCGCGATCGATTGTGGCAATCCGATGCGCTGCCCGTGGATATCAGTCACCTTGATTCCGAGTAGACGTTTTCCAAGCGTCGCCTGCTGCGGCGAAGATTCCATCACGGAAAAATAAATACCCGCCAGCACCAGATAGGCGACGGTTGAGAAAATCAGGGCCGGCAAGATCACTGCCTGCAGGGTTTGCATGATCGCGAGAAGATCCGGCGTTTCACCGCTTGCCTGGGCCGCCTGCAATGTAGCGAGAATTTCCTTCAGTGAACCGAGCTCGGATTGGCCGCGAAACGCGAAGAACAGGCTCGACAGAATTTCGACGATCACATAAAGAATGGCGATATCGATGAAGTAGGCAACGTAGCGCTTCCAGAAACCGGCCGGCGAAGGCGTGTAACTCATGAGCGTGCGGTCAGATCTATCTTGCGGTTCTTTACCACGAACCGCGCTGCCAGAATGCCGATTTCATACAGCAGGCACATGGGTATTGCAAGCATCAACTGCGACAAGCCATCCGGTGGCGTAATGATGGCCGCGATAATGAAGATGGCGACAATGACGTAGCCACGCCATTCACTTAATTGCGCCGGTTTTACCCAGCCGAGCAGCACGGCAATGATCACGGCAACCGGCACTTCAAAACTGATGCCGCCAGCCAGAAACATGATCAGAACGAAATCCAGATACTCGCCGATGTCGGGCATCATCGTGACGCCCTCTGGCGTGATGCTGAACAGGTAACCGAACATCACCGGCAGCAAACCGAAATAGGTGAAGGTGCAGCCGGCGTAAAACAGTAGTGTCGCCACTACCAGCAGCGGGCGCGCCATGCGTTTTTCATTTTTGTACAAGCCCGGTGCCACAAAGGCCCAAAGCTGATACAGCATCATCGGCATCGCGATCATTAACGCGGCAAAAAACGCACACTTCAGCGGAACGGTAAATGCGCCCAAAGGCGCGGTTGCGATTAATTGCCCGCCCTGCAAATCATCCAGCAAGGGCTTGGCCAGCAAGGAGTAGATATCGTTGGCAAACGGCACCAATACCACGAATACCAGGGCCAATGTCATGAGAGCTTTTACCAGGCGCGAGCGGAGCTCGAGCAAGTGACTCATCAGGCTTTCTTCGGCGGGCTTGGGATCACTCATGGTTGCCGTGCATTTTCCGGATCATGCGCGGTATCGGCATCGTTTGCCTTGGCATCGGATTGAGCTGCCAAATCGGCATCGAGTGCCTGCAGATCGTTTTTCAGACTTTCTTTTTGCGTATTGATGGTCTGCTGGATATCGCTGTCAATCGCTTGCATTTCCTGCTGCAAACTTTGCTGATGTGCGTTCAGCGTTTGCTGAAGATCGGCCATCGATGCTTTCAAACTGCTTTTCAGTTCTTCATCGGCCATTTCACTTTCAAGCTCGGCTTTCACGGTGTACCACTGCGCCCGGGCCTTGCGTACCCAGAATCCGGCGAGGCGTGCTGCTTTCGGCAAACGCTCGGGCCCCAGTACCACCAGGGCCACGATGGCAACAATCAGAATTTCACTCAGGCCAATATCAAACATGGCGGATGGCCTGTTTATCAGTCATTTGCTTTCGGATTTATCTTTGGGACTCAGGCTTTCGGGGCCTGGTCCTGGTCTTTTTCGTTGCCGAGTTTTTCGGCATCTTCATTGCCGTCTTTCAGGCCTTTTTTGAAATTACCGACGGCACCGCCCAGATCCTTGCCGATGTTGGCGAGTTTCTTCGTGCCGAATACCAAAATAACGATCACCAAGATGATCAGCAATTCTTTCCAACCTAACATGACGGTTCTCCTGTGCGATGGCTAAGAATAACTTATTTGGAGGTCTCGGCGGCTTTCGCGGTGCTTTCTTCAAGCTTGTCGCGGAAGCTGACGACGGCATCGGAAGCCTTGTCGGCACGGCCTTCGAGAATCATGCGCGAAGTCGCATCTCGGCCATAAACGGCGGCATTGGCTTTCTTGTCGATCTGCATGACTGCGCCATCGAGCGAAATTCCGGCAAACAGGCCACGGGCGCGGGAATAACTGTAAATTTCGGCTTTTAGTTGTTCGTCGGTGGACGCCTGCGCGCTGCGACCTACCGGGCCAGCGGCCACACTGGCGTCGCCGCCGAGGGTGAATTTGCCATTGACGATGGAGTCAACGCCGCGGGCATTGCGGAACACCAGGATCACGTCGGCGGATTGGATGCCGGCCTGGAAGCCGATGCTGCCGCCGGTTAATACGATAAAGCTGGGATTCGACCAGGTGCCATCACTGCCGCGCACCGCAATCAGGCCCTTGCCACGTCGGCCACCGACCACGAAACCAGCCTTGACTACATCCGGGATAACGGCGATAGCCTGGGCTTCGTTGAGCAATTTTCCGGGGATGGACTCCTCGGGAATTTTCAGGATTTCGCTAAGGACCCGGCTGGCGTCATTGGCGCGGTCGTCTTCTTTTTGACCCGCGAAGGCAGAGAGCGGAAACAGCAAGAGTAATGACAACAGCAGGGCAAAATGGCGGCGCATAGGCTTCTCCTTGGAATTTTGGCAATTATGGCGCAAACGAATGAATAAGGGATGAGTTCATCTTCATCCGTCGGATGTTATTTTGTGCCCTGTTAACAAGGATAGTTCCATGAGCCCACGCTTTTTCAACCCCGTTGCCTCCGACAAACAACGTACTACCGTACTGTTGATCAATCTGGGAACACCCGATGCACCGACTGCCAGCGCCGTGCGGCGTTATCTTGCGGAATTCCTGCACGATTACCGCGTAGTCGATCTGACACGCTGGCTGTGGTGCGCCATTCTGCATTTCGTGATCCTGCCGATTCGTTCCGGCATCGTCGCGAAAAAATATGCCGGTGTTTGGCGCGAAGATGGCTCTCCCTTGCTGGCATTGAGCAAAAAACTGCGGGATGCGGTACAGGCGCAATGCTCCGACTACGATGTGCGTCTGGCGATGCGCTACGGCAATCCATCGGTGGCTTCGGTGTTGCGCGAAGCGCAGGCTGACGGCATGCGGCGCTTGCTCGTATTGCCCCTGTATCCGCAATACTCGGCCAGTACGACGGCATCCAGCCACGATGCGGTCATGAAAGAATTGCAACGCTGGCGCGTGATGCCGGAGCTGCGCTTGATCAATGATTATCATGATAATGGCGAATGGCTGGACGCGATTGAAGCCAGCATCGAGAACCATTGGGACCTGCATGCGCGCGCGGAGAAAATCCTGTTTTCATTCCACGGGTTGCCGCAACGCTTTATCCGCGATGGCGATCCCTATGCAGCACAGTGCGAAGCCAGTGCAAAGGCAATTGCCGCACGCCTTGGATTAAGCGACACGGAATGGCTGCTGACGTATCAATCCCGTTTTGGCCGCGAGCCATGGCTGGAACCTGCCACCGATAAAACACTGGAGTCCCTGGCAAAACAGGGAGTCAAAACCGTCGATATTATCTGTCCTGGCTTTGCGGTGGACTGCCTGGAAACGCTGGAAGAAATCAAGGTGGAAAACCAGGAACTTTTCCACAAAGCCGGTGGCGAAAAACTCCGGTACATTGCGGCCCTGAATGAATCGCCCGGTCATGCCTGCGCCTTGGCGCATTTGATTAAACGCCATTGCCAGGGATGGGGTCACTGATGCAGGAAATTTCAATTAATACGGCACGCGGGAAAATGACGGCGCTGCAAAGCGGCAATCCCGATGGCGAAAAAATCCTGTGCCTGCATGGCTGGCTCGACAATGCCGCCAGCTTTGTTCCGTTGATGCCGCTGCTGGATAAATACCATGTCGTCGCCGTGGATTTTGCCGGACACGGTGGCTCGCAGCATCGTTTGCCGGGCTATGACTATGTGTTCGTCGACTGGATTCACGATGTGCTGGACGCAATGGATTCGCTGGACTGGCAACAGGCATATTTACTTGGCCATTCCATGGGTGGCGCGATTGCCACGATTGTTGCGGCCTCGGCGCCGGAACGCATCAACAAACTTTTATTGATCGAGGCGCTCGGCCCCATCTCGGGCAAAGCCGAAGAGGCCGGACAAAGATTGCGGCAGGCCGTGGCGGCAAGGCGTTACATCGCTGCCGATAAAGCCGCCCGGGTTATTCCGGATCTTGAGACGGCAGTCAATGCACGACTCGCTGCCAGCAATATGACGCGCGACGCGGCCAGAATGATCGTGCGCAGAAATCTGCAGGAAGTTGAAAACGGTTTTATCTGGCGCAGCGACCCACGCATGATGTTGCCGACGCATGTTCGCACCGACGAGAGCTTCATTCGCAGCTGGATTCGTGCAATCGAAGCGCAGACTCTTGTCATCGCAGCCGATCCGGCGCCGGTTTACTTTACGCCGGAGCAGCGCAGTGCACGTCTTGCCGAATTGAAAGATGGTCGTGTTGCCGTCATTCCCGGCGGACATCATCTGCATATGGAAAAAGCGGATGAAGTGGGAAAAGTGATTCTGGATTTTTTGGCAGAATGATTCGTGGTCGCAACTGAAGGCGCACCTACGGAACTAGCTTTCGCCTTCTAACCGCCACTTGCCGGGTTCGAGTCCTTTCAGATTATGCGGGCCTACCGAAATGCGAACCAGACGCAAGGTGGGCAAACCGACGGCCGCCGTCATGCGGCGCACTTGCCGATTGCGGCCTTCGCGAATCGTCAGTTCGATAAAACTGTCGGGCACGGTTTTGCGGTGGCGCACCGGCGGATCGCGAGGCCATAGCCAATCGGGTGCGGTTTCCAACGCGCGCGCCTGACCAGGTAGCGTCATGCCGTCATTCAACTTGACGCCTTTCGCCAAGGCCTTGATCTGTTCGTCGGTCGGAACACCTTCGACTTGCACGAGATAGGTTTTCGGCCATTTGAATTTCGGCGAACTGATTTGCGCAATGCGGGCGCCATCATCGGACAAGAGCAACATGCCTTCGGAGTCGAAATCCAGACGTCCTGCCGCATACACATCGGCCGGCATGCCGAAGTCCGCGAGTGTTGTGCGCGCGGGTGTTTCGCTGTCCGTGAATTGGCACAACACGTTATAGGGCTTGTTGAAAGCTATGAGCATTCATGGAGTGTAACGGCGTGAGACAATACTTGCAGGCCTTTTTTGGTTATTTCGATGAATAACGCCGTTTCCAGCCAACATCCACTGCGACGCCTGCTCGATTTCGCCAGACCCTATCGCCGTAATATCATTCTTGGCAGCGTTTTTTCCGTCTGCAACAAGGTTTTCGATGTATTGCCGGAAATCCTGATCGGCGTCTCGGTCGATGTGGTCGTCAATCAAAAGGATTCCTTTCTCGCCAAACTCGGTGTTAGCGATCCGATGCAGCAACTTTGGGCATTGGCTGCGTTGACGGTATTGATATGGGTGTTCGAATCGCTGTTCGAGTATCTCTACGCCTTGCGGTGGCGCGGGCTTGCACAGGACATGCAACATGAATTGCGGCAAGCCGCGTATTCGCATTTGCAAAAATTGCCACCGGATTTCATCAACAGTGAACGCAGCGGACGCCTGATGGCATTGATGAATGAAGACGTGAACCAGATCGAGCGATTTCTCAATACCGGCGCCAATGACCTGATACAGGTCTTTGTTTCTTCACTGCTGGTCGGCGCCGTATTTTTTGTATTGACGGCTGATTTGGCAGTGCTGGCGCTGTTACCGATCCCGATGATTTTATTCGGTGCGTTCTGGTTCCAGAAACGCCTGTATCCGCGCTACACGGCGGCACGCGAAGCGGCGGCAACGGTATCCAATCGTCTCAATAATAATCTGGCCGGCATGACCACGATTCAGGCCTATACCGCCGAGGAGTTCGAATCCGAGCACGTGCGTATCGCGTCGAACGCGTTTCGCGAACGCAATGCCGATGCGATCAAATTTTCTGCCGCGATCACGCCGGTCATTCGCATGGCGGTGATGGCGGGCTTCGTGGTGACCTTGTTGTACGGCGGCTATCTTTGCCTGAGCGGCAAACTCGGCGTCGGCAGTTACACCGTGCTGGTGTATCTGACCCAGCGACTGCTGTGGCCGATGACACGTCTGGCCGACATGACCGATTTGTATCAGCGCGCGATGGCATCGGTAAACCGAGTGATGGATTTGCTGGAAACCGCCTTGCCGAAACAAAGCACGAGAGAATTTTCCGGTCCGGTAAAAGGCGCCCTGCGATTCGAGAATATTTTCTTTGCCTATGGCGACACGCCTACGCTTTCCGACATCAATATCGATATTCCGGCAGGAAGTACCATCGCTTTCGTCGGTGGCACCGGCAGCGGTAAAAGCACCCTGCTGAAACTCTTGCTGCGTTTTCTCTCGCCGGACAAGGGACGCATTCTATTCGATGGCCAGGATATCGCGGATATCAATTCGACCGTGTTGCGGAAGCAATTGGGCTATGTTGCGCAGGACCCGTTTCTGACCGATGGCAGCATTGCCGACAATATCGCCTATGGCGAATACCATGCGGACCGTAAAGCGGTTGAAACTGCGGCGGATGCGGCCGAAGCCAGTGAATTCATCTCCTCATTGCCCAATGGCTTTGACAACGAAGTTGGGGAACGCGGAACGCAACTGTCCGGTGGCCAGCGCCAACGTATTGCACTGGCGCGAGCGCTATATCGCAATCCTGCCGTCTTGATTCTGGATGAAGCCACTTCTGCCGTCGATAATGAAACCGAAGCGGCGATCCAGCGTTCATTGGCACGCGTCTCGAAAAATCGCACGACCATCATCGTGGCGCACCGGCTTTCGACGGTAAGAAATGCCGACATGATTTTCGTGATCGAAAAAGGGCGCCTGACCGAGCAGGGACGCCATCAGGAATTACTCGCAAGCGACGGAGTGTATGCATCGCTGTGGAAGCTGCAAACCGGTGAGGCTTTTTAATGACATGCATGTCATAGGAACGTCCTTCAGGCGCGACAAATCACGCCGGATTTTTCGCGCCTGAAGGACGCTTCTACGCAATAATCTCTGTTAGAGAGGTTTCTTGAAACGCAATGTCATGCGGTCGCTTTCGCCAATCGCAAGATATTTTTCACGATCCACTTCTTTTTGCGACAAGGTCGGCGGCAAGGTCCAGACGCCACCCGGATAGTCTTTCGTATCTTTCGGGTTGGCATTGATTTCAGCGCGCGCATCCAGAACAAAACCGGCTTTCAAGGCAAGGCTGATCACGTATTCTTCCGGCAGATAACCGCTGGTCTTGATCTTCTCGAATTCGGCATCGCTCTTGGCCCGGTGTTCGACAACACCGAGTACGCCGCCCGGTTTCAGGACTTCAAAAAAAGCCTCGAACATGGCCGCTTCCTGACCTGCCATGACCCAGTTGTGGACATTGCGGAACGTCAGCACCGTATCGGCCGAATTGGCATCGCCCAGAACCGGTGCGGCGGGATCGATCGCAACAATCACAGGCTTGCCATATACCTGCAGATTCCCTGCAAACCGATCCTTCAACGCGGCATTTTGTTTTCCGTAACTCGTCTTGGCACGTTCGCTGCTCAATTTTTCCGGATCAGCCACCACGGCAATGTAATGGCCACCGTCTTTCAGCAATGGCGCAAGAATTTCCGCGTACCAACCGGCCCCGGGTGAAATTTCGATCAATGTCTGCGTGGGTTTGACGCCAAAGAAGGCCAGTGTTTTCTGCGGATGCCGATATTGATCACGCGCCTTGTTTTCAGGCGAACGCCAGGCACCTTCCAGCAATGGTGCAATCGTTGATTCGAATTGTTTTGCCTCCTGACGGGAATTGCCGGCGGATTTAGTGTCGCCATCGGAATGGCAGCCCGCGATGAAGCCGATGCAGGCCAGGGCCAATGCCAGTTTTTTCATTTGATGCTCCAGATTGTGTTTGGGCGGAACAATAGCGCGCAGGCAGCTAAAATTATGTGAACTCGCGCACTCCACTGCAATCTATTCTCAAGCGTTCCGGATAAGGCGGCACATCGGTAAACACGCCGGCCCGAATATCGGCCTGGATTTTCTGCCACCAGGCCGGATCGAAAATGTCGCCATGCATCGCCAGCAAGGCTTCGCGCTGGGTCGGGCTCAGCCCCAGGAAACGCGGAAACTGTTCGGGAAACACGTCGTTGTCGGCCACGTAATACCAGGCGCCGTGATGCATTTCTTCCTCGTCGTTTTTTGCTTCCGGCAATTTCCGGAACCGGCACTCGGTGACCAGGCAGAGTTCGTCGTAATCGTAAAAAATGGCGCGGCCATGCCGGGTGACGCCGAAATTTTTCAGCAGCAAATCGCCGGGGAAGATATTGCTGCGCGCAAGATCCTTGATCGCCTGACCGTAGTCGAGAATCGCGGCTAGAGCCAATTCTTCCGAGGTTTCCCGCACGTACAAATTCAACGGTCGCAGACGCCGCTCCACATAGCAATGGTGGATAACGATATGCTGCCCGCTTTCACTGACCGATTCGCTGCATTCCTTCAGCAACTCTTCGCGCATGGCATCGGTGAATTGCTCGCGCGGAAAACGCAGGAAGCGGTATTCCTGCGCGTCGATCAGGCGGCCGACACGGTCGTGCTTGAACACCAGATGGTATTTTTCCAACACCTGTTCGCGTGCGATGTTTTTCGGGAACGCGAATTTGTCACGAATCAGTTTGAATACCAGCGGATAACCCGGCAGCGTAAATACCGCCATCACCATGCCGCGTTCGCCATCGGCATGGGTGCAGTTTTGTTCGGGATGTTCCCCGAGATAACGAAAGAAATGCCGGTAACGTTCGGTCTTGCCCTGCTTGGCACGGCCCAGCACGGTATAGATCTCGTCGATTGGTTTGCCCGGCAATAAAGTTCGCAGGAAAACCACGGCATCGCCAACCGTCGGCAAATCGGCATGGAAATAACTGTGCGTATAGCCAAATAAAACCGCCGCGTGCTGACGCGAGGTAATCACGGCATCGACACGAATTCCGTTCTCTTCATTCACCAATGCCAAGATGCAAGGCGCATAGTTTTCCCGACCCAAGATACGGCCCACCAGGTAGGCACGACGTTCGCGGTAAAAAACCGTGTCCAGCAATTCCACCGCCAATACAGCGGGTTCGGGCCACTGGTCGAAACGCGTCTGCAAGGTATCGGCAATTTTCTTCGCACAAGCCTTGGCGTCCTGATACGGAGCGGCAAACGGGTAATCGGCCAATACTCGTTCGAACAATGAAGGCAGGCTTTCCGACAATACGTAGTTATGCCGCGCGACCGGATGGGTGATGCTGTCGGTCGGTTCAATCGTGAGGGCAATGAATTCGATATCGGCGTTGACGCCGCGCGTCTTGAAAAAACGTCGAGTCAGCGTATTAAAAAACGTCTTGAATAATTCGCGATCCAGCAAGGGTGAAATCAGGTTTCCGTAGGCTTGCCGAATGCCCTGCCACAAGATCGCATTATTGGATTGATCGGCCATCCGGTCACTAAGCTTGTCGCTGATATCAGCAACGCATTGATCGTAAAGTTCGATCCGCGCATTGGCATCATCGCGCGAGCCTGCCCAATCACGCTGCTCGAAACGCTGCTTGGCTTTTTTGGTGACCTCGGAAAACTTCGCGTTGTAATCAAGAAAGGCATCGCGGATGGCGACCGCGCTGGGGACGGCTAAAGAATCGATGTGCGCATCTGCCATGCTCAGGCCGCCCCGGGTTTGATTTGCGTTTCCAGCCATTGCCTGAAATGCACCAGACCGCGATGGTTTTTCGAGCGTTCCGGATACACCAGATAATACTGATATTCGGCCAGCATTTTAAGTTTGCCGATATAGTTCAGGCGCCCGGCTTCAATCAACGGCGCGGCCAGGATATGTCGGGCCAGCACGATGCCGACGCCTTCGGCCGAGGCACGGTGAGCACCTTCGGCCTCGTTGAATTTGGCGACGAATTTCTTCGGCTCCGGCAAATCGAAATGCGCGCACCAGCGTTTCCACCGACCGAACGGATCGTCAATCAAGGGGTATTTGTGCAACTGGTCCAATTTGATCGGGCCGATCTGTTTTATCAGGGCCGGGCTGGCGGCCGGGCTGATCCATTCTTCCAGCAGAAAATGCGATTGCAAACCGGGCCAGCTGCCGGCACCGAAACGGATCGCAGCATCAATCTGGAATTCCTTGTCGAAATCCACCATGCGCGACGACGAATCAAGATTGAATTGAATGTCCGGGTGCAGGCGGACGAATTCACCGAGTCTCGGCAACAGCCAGGCATTGGCCATCGATGCCAGCGCGCTCAAGGTCAGACGATCATCATGTGAGCCGGTTTGCGGACTCAGCAATTGCTCAATCGCCTGGTAATGCGGCTCCAGCTGTACGTAAAGACTCTGTCCGTCCGGCGTTAATTGAATGCCGCGCGGTCCGCGCTCCATCAGGCGTCGACCCATGCGCTCCTCAAGCCTGCGCATTTGATGGCTGAGCGCACTGACGGTCACGTTCAACTGCTCGGCGGCGCGCGTCATATTGCCGCTGCGGGCGGTGTGCATGAAGCCGGAAATCCATTGCAGCGCGGGCTTGCTCATCTTGAAAAATACTCAAGTCTGGATTGAAAACAATGCTATTTTCAGTCAGTAACTGTGGGCGTATCTTGCCAACTCGTCAAGTAAGGCAACATTGAGGGGGCTGTATGAATATTTGGACAGGACTGCTGTTTCTCGGTGGATTTATCGCCACGCCGGCGGCTTTGGCTGCGGTGACGGGCGAGCCCGAAGCCGACACGACATCACCGAAAGATATCGTTCGGCATTTTCTGGAAGAGGTACGTGCCGGCAAGGCCCCGGAAAAATCCTCGAAATTTCTTGCATCGAAGGTTTTGGCGCACCAGATGAATTCGGAAATCGAAACCACGGTTTCGCGGGATCCGGAAGATTACGCGGCGCACATCAAAGATTTCCGCCGCATCTACGGCGATTTCGATTTTGAAGTAACGGAATTGCTGGCCGATGGCGATCGCGTTTATGCCCGCTGGAAACAAACCGGTTGCCATGTCGGTCCGTCCGATGGCGCCGCGCCAAGCGGTCTGCCGGTGATCGAAATTGCCAGCGCCGTGTATCGCGTTGAAGCAGGAAAAATCGCCGAATACTGGATACAGATTGATCGCAAGGGAACCGAGATCCAGTTTGAAACAAACGCCATAAACACTAACCGGAAAATCAGTTGCGTGCGCTGAGTCTCGTTAAAAGACACATTGCGGATATTTTTCGTTTTCCCGTTACATTACATTTCACATAATCGCTTCTCCCGAAAAGGTTCACCATGAATTTCGCTTCGAGTCTCCGTTTGATTTTATTGGCCATGATCTGGGGCAGTTCATTCCTGTTCCAGCGTGTTGCGGTACCCGAGCTCGGCCCCAACTGGGTCGCAACAGGAAGGCTGGTGCTTGGCGCGCTGGTATTGGTGATCGTGATGCTGGCGATGCGCAAACCTTTGCATCTTCGCAAGAATGCCGGCGCGTATATCTGGATCGGCTTCATCAATTCGGCCTTGCCGTTCTGGTTGTTTGCCTATGCCAGCATTACCTTGCCGGCAGGCGTTACCGCGGTGATGAATTCGATGGTGCCTTTGTTCAGCGTGTTGCTGCTTTGGGTGATGGGTGAAAGACCGAGCTTCGGAAAATTTGCCGGTGTCACGTTGGGTATAGTCGGTGTTGCGATGATTGTCGGTTTTGGCGGTCTGCCGATGACGTTAGCAACGGCACTCGGCGTTCTCGCCGGCATGGGTGCCGCTGCACTTTATGCTTTCAGCGCGATGGAAATTCGCAAACGCTTTACCAATGTTGACCCGCTCGCGGTAGCTACCGGCAGTTTGCTCGGCGCGACGCTCGCCTTGCTACCGGTATTGTTCATCGGTCCGATGCCTTCCACGGTCGAAGTCACGCCTTGGTTGATGTTGTTACCGCTCGGCGTGTTTTGTACCGGTATTGCCTACTTCCTGTATTTCAAATTGCTGCACGATGTCGGCAGCACGCGCGCCACCACCGTGACCTTGTTGGTGCCGGTATTCGCATTGATCTGGGGCGTGCTGTTCCTGCATGAACACCCGACCTTGCTCAGTCTGGTCGGCATGGGCCTGGTGATTGTGTCGATGATGCTGATTCTGGAAAAGATAAAATTGCCGCAATTTTTCGGAACCGCGGCTAAGGAGATTTAGATACACCACAAAAAAGAGCCGCTTTCGCGGCTCTTTTCTTTTGCATGCGGCATCAAGCGGAAATTACATTTGCTTGATCATTTCATCGGCGAATTCCGAGCATTTCACTTCGGTCGCGCCTTCCATCAGCCGGGCGAAATCGTAGGTGACGCGCTTATTCGCAATGGCTTTGTCCATGGCTTCGATGATGGCATCGGCAGCTTCGGTCCAACCCATGTAACGCAGCATCATTTCGCCGGATAAAATCACCGAACCCGGATTTACTTTATCCAGACCGGCGTATTTTGGCGCGGTACCATGCGTCGCTTCGAACACGGCATGGCCAGTCACGTAGTTGATGTTGGCACCCGGCGCGATGCCAATGCCGCCGACTTGTGCGGCCAATGCGTCGGACAAATAATCGCCGTTCAAATTCAAGGTGGCGCAAACATCGTATTCTGCCGGACGCAGCAAGATTTGCTGCAGGAACGCATCGGCAATCGCGTCCTTGATGATCAAGCCGGCACCTGGCTTGCCCTCCGGAATAATCATCCAAGGACCGCCGTCGAGTTCAACCGCGCCGTAGAAATCTTTCGCAACCTGATAGCCCCAATCACGGAAACCACCTTCGGTGAATTTCATGATGTTGCCCTTGTGCACCAGGGTTACCGATTTGGATTTGTTCGCAATGGCGTAGCTGATCGCGCTATGCACAAGGCGCTCGGTACCCAGATAGGAAACCGGCTTGATGCCGAGACCGACATTCACTTTGACTTCGCGATGCGGGGCGCCGATGCCTTCCAAAGCCTTCTGCCAGCCTTCGGATTTTTCCTGCGTGCCGAAACGGATTTTGTCGAATGCCTTGGGATCTTCTTTCGCGATGAAATCGAGCAATTTCTGCGCCAATTCCGAACCACCCGCGTATTCAACGCCCGCATAAATGTCTTCGGTGTTTTCGCGGAAGATCGTCATGTTGACTTGATCAGGACGCTTGACCGGTGAAGGCACGCCCTTGAACCAGCGCACCGGACGCAAACAAACATACAGATCCAGCATTTGGCGCAATGCGACGTTCAAGGAACGGATGCCGCCGCCGACCGGCGTGGTCAATGGGCCCTTGATCGAGACCAGATAATCGCGGCAAGCCTGCACCGAGGATTCCGGCAACCAGGTACCGAATTGGTTATTGGATTTTTCGCCGGCATACACTTCAAGCCAGTGAATTTTCTTTTCGCCGCCGTAGGCTTTCGCTACCGCTGCGTCCAATACGCGAACCGAGGCCGCCCAGATATCCGGACCGGTACCGTCGCCTTCGATAAATGGAATGATCGGATTATTCGGGACATTCAACTTGCCGCCCGAAATGGTAATTTTTGCGCCACCCGTAGGTGCCGTAATGATGGGTTCTGCCATACATCCCTCCAGAAAACCGCTGCGGGAACCGCAGCAATGAACCGCTATTGTCGCGGATTTGGGCTTGAAGGGCCACTAGGTCGAGTGTTTCAATACCTGCCATTGCTGCCGCAGCGCCAGCGCCGCCCAGACCAAGGCTGCAATCATCATCACGCTGCCGATAAAAAAACTGAGCCGCGCGATGCTCATATAACTCTCGAGCATGCCGGTTATCGTCAACAGATTGCCCCAGTCGTGCGAATCTTCGTCGCCACCCCCGACCAAAGGCAGTGCGCGGTAATAAGCATCGGCGATATAGGGCGACAGATCGACGAAACTCTGTCCGCTCCACCACAGCATCAGGCTGGCGGCGAAGGTGTCTCGGTATTTCAACAAGAAGGCAAACAGGAACGTCCACGGCCAGATCACCTGGAACAGGCTGCCGCCGAGTATCGTCATGAACCTGCCGAACGGGCTGAAAAAGAAATGGCCAAACTCGTGGAACATCAGATTGACGTTGTGCATGAACGAGCCGCCGATCACTTCCCAACTGATGCCGTTCGCGATGAAATACAAGGTCCAGATCACAAACACCACGGCGCAGATCGCGCGCGCCCAGAAGGCAATGTCATCGACTTTTTCCGGCGCTTCGGTCAGCCATTCCAGAAACGTTTGCCGGATTTCCGGTTCAATTGAAATCGCTTCCCGGTCATCGCTTTGCTTTGCGAGCCATTTGCCATAGACGATACCGCAAGACGGGCAAATATCCGGATGCACATTGCTGTCGATTGCGATTCGTTGATACTGGCATTTCGGACAGGTAGTCATGGCATCATCATAATGCGTCCGCCGGAAAACACACTACACCCATGCCATCGCTGCCATTGCTCTATTCTTTTCGTCGCTGCCCCTATGCGATTCGCGCGCGGATGGCGATTGCCATCAGCGGCGTTGCTCTTGAATTGCTGGAAGTGGATTTGAAAGCGAAACCCGAACGCATGCTGCAGTTATCGCCGAAGGCTACGGTGCCGGTATTGGAGTTGCCCGATGGTCGCGTGCTGGATGAAAGCATGGACATCATGCTTTGGTCATTTCGACAGTGTGATCCGCTTGGCATGCTGGACGATTTTTCCGAAGATTCCAAAGCGCTGGTCAAACGTAACGATACTGAATTCAAGCAGTCCCTTAACCGCTATAAATATCCCGAGCGATATCCGGAATTTCCGGCACTGCATTATCGTGCGGAAGGCGAAATTTTCTTACGTGATCTGGATGACAGGCTGGGGCATGGCGCTTACCTGTTTGGCAACAAGCCGGGCGTGGCAGATTTGGCATTGATGCCTTTTGTCAGGCAATTCGCGCAGGTGGATCGCAGCTGGTTCAATGTGAGTCCATATTCAGCATTGCGTGCATGGCTGGACAAATGGATCGCATCGGACCTGTTTGTTTCGGTGATGAAAAAACCGTAGGAGCGCCTTCAGGCGCGACGGATCAGAATGGTTTGTCGCGTCTGAAGGCGCTCCTGCGCACACTCACCTCAGCTGCAGCAAATCCCATTTGTTACCGTATAAATCCTGGAACACCACGACGGTGGCATAAGTTTCTTCGCGCGGCGTTTCGCAAAAAACGATGCCTCTTTCTTTCATGTTCTGGTAGTCGTGCCAGAAGTTATCCGTTTGCAGAAATAGAAACACGCGGCCGCCGGTTTGATTACCGATACTTTTGGCTTGTTCGGCATTTGCCGCTTTCGCCAACAGAATGCGTGCTTCTTTCGCGCCCCGCGGTGCCACCAGTACCCAGCGCTTTTCATCGCTCAGGCGCGTGTCTTCCATCAATTCAAAATCAAGCTTGCGAGTATAGAAATCGATCGCTTCGTCGTAATCGTTTACCACCAGACTGATTGCATTTAGAAATTGGCCCATGGCTCATCCTTCAGAACTTTGGCGATTATCCCTTTTCGGCACTGCAAAACCGACAAACCGGCAAACACATCGTTTTTGGCTGTTTTCGCCATCAAGCTGTCGTAACCGACACTATTTGGGGGCATAATTTAGGCAGATTCTGTGTTCACCCCCGGGCAACGCCCGATTCGAAGGAGACAGATCATGAAACGCATTAACACCCTGATAGCCAGTATTTTGCTGAGTGGCAGCGCTTTAAGCGCCGACATCGACAACGCCCCTGTGTACCAGCCCGGCAGCCAGTACACCGCCGTTCTGAACCACACCAACTCGGAATGGCGTTTGCTGCCCAGCGATGGCCAGGACTTTGCCATCCAGCTGGATGCAGGCTGCCATTCCGCCACCGCCATTCCCGCCGGCCTGTGGTTGCTGACCCGTGATGCCGATGGCAAGCCGGAACTACTGGCACCTTCGCAGACGGTTCTGCCTGCAGGTCATAGCGGCCATATTCCGGTAGTCGCTTGCAGCGATGAGCAGAATACCGGGCTGGCCTTGCCTGCCAGCCTGATCCAATGGCTGGGCGACAACACCGGAGCGATTTATGTCGAATAGGGAACAACGTTTCACGCTGGGTTTGCTCGCGATGGAAGGCAGCGTGCTTTCCAGTCTGATCGGCCCGACGGACATGTTCCGGATTGCACAAAAACTGGCACAAGTGCGTGACCCCGGCACGCCCTTGCGTCTCGAAACAGTATTGGTCGGTGCGCGCGGCCTGACACATGTGAATGGAAGCGGCGGACTGCAACTCAGTGGCGTGCAGTCTCCGGATCTTTCGCTTGATTGCCTGCTGATCCCCGGCATCATGCACGACAGTGCCGAGGATCTCGTCAATCGACTGGCCGCTTATCAACCCGAGATGGAATTATTGCGCGCCATGCATTTGCGTGGCGTACCGCTGATAGCCGCCTGTTGCGGCGGCTTCCTGCTCGCCGAAACCGGATTGCTCGATGGTCACAACGCCACCACGAGCTGGTGGCTGGATGCCGCGTTTCGCAAGCGCTATCCGCATGTTCAACTGGATGTAGAACGCATGATTATCGAAGACGGCATGCTGACTACCACCGGCGCGAGTACCGCGATCTACACCTATATTCTGCAATTGCTGGCAAAACGCGTTGATGAATCTTTGGCGCAACTCACCGGCCGGATGATGCTTATCGATACCGAACGGCAAAGCCAGGCACCCTACATCAGCCTGGCCCTGACCGAACGTCCGCGGCATTCGCTGTCGGAAAAAGCCGAGCGTTTTATCCAGCAACAATTACATCGCGAATTGACTGTCAGCGAACTGGCGGAATACTGCGATACCAGTGAACGCAGTCTGTTGCGCCATTTCCGCCAGCATTACAACGCCAGCCCGATCGGACACATCCAGCATCTGCGCGTCGAACGTGCCAAGGCCCTGCTGGAAACGACCTTGATGAGCTTCGATGAAATCGTCGAACGCTGCGGCTACCACGACAGCGCGAGTTTCCGGAAACTGTTCAAGCGCGCGACGCATCTGACGCCGGCCGATTACCGTGAACGTTTTCGATTAAGGGCTTGATCGCAGGAAGTTCTGCTACGAAACCAGATCCTGGTAGTCCGGACGCCGCCGCAACCATGCCTGCACATAGGGGCAAACGGGAATGACGCGATAATTTTCAGTGCGCGCCCAATCGAGCGCGGCGCGGGTCAGCTCGCCGGCAATGCCGCGACCCTCGAGTGGTTTCGGCACAAGAACGTGGGTGAGCGATAAATTCGTGTCGTGCAATTCGTAGTCAATCACGCACAACAAATCATCGACCAATGTTTCAAAGCGTTGTCGGCTCTGGTTGTTTCGTATGTCGTATTTCATCGGCAGAGTGTAGAGGCAATGGCGCCAATAATTTCAGCGCGATGTCGAAACTGAGAACTTCATTCATAAAACCCGGGCTTCGTTAGGTGATTCGACCTATCTGTGTTCTGATGGCAGCCTAATTCGTCTTCCTGCGCTTCGTGCGTTTTCTCACGGCCCGCTTCGCCAATGTATCGCTGCGCAACGCAGCCTTGCATTCACCGCATCTGCGAGAAAGCGACATGCCGGGCTATAACGTCAAGACAAGCACCGTACAGGTGGGCGATCACGCCTACCGGATTCGTTCGCTCAGCGACAAGCAACAATATGCCGATCCACAGGGCCTGGCCGAACAGGCCGGCATTTCTTCGGCGTCATGGAGCTTGTTCGGACAGCTCTGGCCTGCCGGACAAGTGTTGGCCAATGCGATGTCGGTCATTCCCATCGCCGGTCGTCGCATTCTGGAAATAGGCTGCGGGCTCGGACTTTCCAGTTTGGTGCTGCAAAGGCGCGCCGCCGATATCACCGCGAGTGATCACCATCCCTTGGCTGCCTCGTTTCTGAAACACAATGCCGACATCAATTTCCTGAAACGCCCGACCTATGTCGATTTATCCTGGAAAAAACCGCATGCGACATTGGGCAAATTCGACCTGATTATCGGCAGCGATATTCTTTACGAACGCGACCATGCACAAATGCTATCCGAATTGATCTTGCGGCATGCAAAACCTGCCGCTGAAATCATCACCACCGATCCCGGTCGCGGCGTAAGTGCAGCGTTCAGTCGCGCAATGCTGGCACAGGGATTTCGTATCGCGGAAACCCGCTGCAAATTCAACGAGTACGATGTCTCGCCCTTTCGCGGACGACTGATCAGCTATTTGCGTAACTAGCGGACATCGCGGGCTTGAAAGCGCGTGATGTCCGCCTGCGGCTTATTCCCTGCTCTCGTGCCCGGCAGTACCAAACATCGCGGGCAAACCGTTGCCGCTGCCGCGTTGCGATACCTTGTCTTTTATCACCGCTTTCAACACTGGCGGATTGCTTACAAACGGCTTGATGCCGAGGGTTTCAAAAACTTCGTTGGGTGAAATGATCTTGCCCTGCGTGATGACAAGCGCGACCTTGCGGATATCGGCAATATTCGTCGTTGGATCTCCGTCAATCAACACCAGATCGGCGAGTTTGCCGGGAGTTATGCTGCCACGGTCATTGCTGGTGCGTGAATAGAGCGCGCCATTGCGGGTCGCGATCTGCAAAGCCTGCACCGGTGTCATGCCGGAATGCTTCACGTAAAACTCCAGTTCGCTCTGCAGGCTGAAACCCGGGATGGCATCGGTGCCGGCCACGATCGGAATGCCTTCCTTGTAGAGAATGCCGACAAATTCCAGCATCTTGCCATAGGATTTTTTATATCTTTCGGCGGCTGCGTCATCGGCGATTTTCATCGAACCAACCCGGAAGCTGCGTTGCAAATCAATCGGCAAATTCGCCATTACCGGTGCATAGGCTTCGGGTACCGTGCCGTCACGCTGCCGCAGGAATTCGAAGGTCACCACGGTTGGATCAATCACGATGTTCTTCTGTTTCAGCAAGGCAATGAAATCTTTTACCGGTCTGGAATTAAAATCCAGATCACCGACTTTCTCGGCCGGCAGGATGAAGCGTTCGAGCGTGCGGGTATCGGTGGTCGGCGTTACCAGAAAATTCAGCAATACCTGGTTGATGTGCTGGATCTCGTCATAGCCGGCATTGACCGCCTCTTCCGCCCGCAGGAATACCGGTATATGGCCACTGACACGCATACCGCGACTGTGTGCATAGGCAATGGTGTCTTTCAGGATTTCCTTCGGAAACGAATTGTAGATTTTCAGTTGCGGATAGCCATGCTCCGCATACCAGTCGATTGCGTCTTTGGCTTCCTGCAAATTCTTGATGACGAACCCGTTGCGTGCCGAGTACTGGCTTTCGCCTTCCAGAAAACCACAGGGTACGATTTGCGGCGAGAGCAACTGGCCGGCACCGGTTTCATCGATCATTTGCTGCAAGGTGGTGTTGTCATTGCCCATGTCGCGCACGGTAGTGACGCCGGTCGCCAGATTCAGGCCACCTTGCCAGCGATCAACGTGTCCATGCATATCAAACATGCCAGGCAACAACACGCGGCCACCGGCATCGATTTCATTATCGGCCCCGCGGCTTGGCGATCCGGCCGGCAATACCGCGGTAATTTTTCCTCGCAATACATACACGTCGGAAGCTGGCAACAGCTTTGCGTTTTCGCTGTCAAAAACGCGGGCGTTGCGAATGACGGTCATGCCATGCATCGGTTTTTGCAGGCGGGTTGCCATGTCTTTCAACAGGCTCGCTTCAGCCTTCTTTTGATGCACCTCGAGTAACGGTCCATTGGCCTGCCAGCCGTCTTCAATGGCCAGCATGTAGCCAGGCACCACGATCGCGAACAAGCGTGGCTTCTCGCCTAAAGTGGTCCAGGCAAATTGCGGCGTCAAACCTTGGCCGGTTACGGCCAGCAAACGGACCTTCTGCGTTTTGCCATCACGCACAACATCGACTTCATCGAGCGTGCGTTGCATCAGCGTGCCGGAAGGCAACAAGGGCAACTTGCCGTCCGCTTGTTTTGCCATCGCGGCAAGACTGGCCGAAAACACCTCGAACGAACTATTGAGGGGAATGTAGAGTGCGGCACCCCTGACTTTGGCACTGCCTTCTTCGGAAGTTGACGTCCAGGTGGCGACATTGTTTTTCCGCGTGAATCGGTCATCAACGACCGCACCGAAAGTCGAATTGCCTTTTACACGGTATTCGCTGAAGGTGCCGTCGTCGGCAAGCCGGAATTCCTCGTCCAGTTCCGGGCCGCGGCCATTATCCTTGAAGATGAAATGCACCTTGGTCAATCCGTCGTCGCCATGTTCGACGACTTGTTCACCGGCCTGCTTGCCGCCATCGACCAGGATGACGTAGCGGATTTTCTCGGCAGCGAAAATGGCGGGACTTGCCAGGAATGTGATCAATAAAAAACTGCACCAGCTGCGTTTCATAATGAGGCTCCTCGGATGGAGCCGTTAGCTTAGCAATTAATATACTTCCAGTGGCGTGGCTTGCCTTCGCTCAACATTCGAACACTCTCTTCAATTCTTTTGCTTACGGTTTCCTCACGCTTGGCTTCCAGAATCCATTCAACATATTCGCGCCGATGACTGGGGCTGAACGCATCAAAGCTTGCCTTGGCTTTTTTGTTTTTGGCCAGGGCTTCAAGGAAAGCATCCGGTGCGACCAATTCGGGCTTGGCAACTCGCTTGGGTTTTGGCTTGGCAAGGACCGGCGGCGGATTGGTATTCAATGCCATCGCCTGCTTGATCAGCCGTTTCAATTCCGTCTTGCCTGGCAGGTCTTTCAGTGTGGCGATGCGTCCGAAATCCCCCATCGCCGTTTCGGGATTTCCCCCCAGCCCGGCCATTTGCCTGGCCTTCCAGAAACCGAACGCGCAATGCTGCTTGAAGCTGGCCATGCTGCACAAAATGCCATGGTGCATGAAGTGCGGAAAGCTCCACTTCATCGTCTCTTCGACATCGGGGCAGGCTTCGTGCACGACGACACGAAGGTGTTCAAGAATCGGCCGGGCGAAGTCGGCGGATTTTTCGATATAGGCATCGATGCGGGGATCACGTTTTCCCATGGCATACCTCCGGACGAAGCAATATGCGGCTGAATCTAACGCAAATGAAACAGATTAAAAAGAATACGGTATCGAGGCGATTCATGAATCGCCCCGGCGAAAATCATCATCGTGCCATCAGGAAATACAATAAATTATTCTGGAAATAGGGATTGTTGACCAGAAATTCATGGCGCGCGCAAAGAAAGAAATTCTGGTGTAGCGGCAGAAAATCATACTGGTTCGCATCCTGCGAATCGCGCGTGACCAAACCGTCGCCGGGCGCAAGCGTCAGATAATCGTAGTCGATTCCCTCGACTTTGTTGACGACATCCTTTGCCTTGAAAGCAAGGAAGGTCTTGCCATCGGCGACATCGATGACGGCACGATTGGGCGTCAGCTCGCAGTCACCGCCAAACGCTGCCATGCGGACGCCGTCGTGCTGCAAGGGTGTTGTCAGCGATGCCTGGAAACGTTCTGCCCGCAGTAAATGGCCGACAAATGTCTCTTGCAACACAGCCTGCCTGGCCTTGGCTTCTTCGGGTGTCTTGCCCTGCTTCTCCAGCATTTTCAGGAACTCGGGCGAATACACCGACCACTGGTTTTCCTGCCATAGCTTCGGATCGTAAATGTTGATCTTGGCCGGATTGCCGTGCGTATCCACAATGCTCTGGGTGATCGGGCTGGGCAAAGCCTGGAATGGCGTTTCAAAGCTGACCATGACTTCCACCGGAATCAGCCTCAAGCCGAGCCGGAAACCATGCAGCAATCGTTCAACGCTGGTCACCGAACCAAGATTGGGCGTGCCAAGCAACACGACACGCCGTACCCGCTTGGCACCTTCATCCCATTGCCTGAATTCTTTTTGGTCCAGAACATCGTTCGGACCGTAGCGAAGATAATAATTGGTCAGCAAACCGCCATTGCTGTGCGCAATGATGTCGACCTTGAGATTCGGATCATCGTAGTCCTTCCGGATCTGATTGATGAATTCATGCAGGTGTTTCACCGCGATGACATTGTCGCGTCGCCAATCGTAGATAAACGTGTAGTAACGACGCCTCTGGTTTCCGACCGGTTGCCCGGGAACCGAACCGACGAACTGCCCGTCTTTTTCAAGCACATTGGTCAATGCGCCGTAAAAATCGATGCCCGCGATATCTCGCAGGATCTTGCCTGGCACCAGGTTGTCGCCGGCAGTCGATACCGGACTGATCGTCAGATCCTGATAGTCGCTCAGTGCAACCGCGCGGGCCGAGCGCGGATAGAATTCTTCGCCGGTATCCTTGTCGACCAGGGTCGACCCCATCAGGCCGTTGATGATAATGATCGGCGGCTGTGCCGTGTTCTGCACTTCACGTGCATACAGGCGCTTCAAATCGGGGCGGGTGGCGGCGCAGGTGCTCAGGCCGAGACAAAGAACAATCAGGAACAAACGCGGAATTTTCGTACTCATCCGCACATGATAAAACGCCCGTCCCGATTACGATACCTACCCCTTGGTACGGTATCCGCTGCGACCAGTGCAAGTACAATGAAATGCTACCATTTACCTTTCAAGCACAATCACGGGCCTGTTATGAGCATATCGAGCGGCAAACTTTATCCCAATGCAGAAGCGGCCCTGGCAGGCTGCCTCCGCGATGGCATGACCATCATGTCCGGCGGATTCGGGCTTTGCGGAATCCCTGAATATCTGATTGCCGCCCTGCGCGATTCCGGTGTCAAGAACCTGACCTTCATTTCGAATAATGCGGGTGTTGATGATTTCGGACTGGGCCTGCTGTTGAAAACACGGCAAATTGCGAAAATGATTTCATCCTACGTTGGCGAGAACAAGGAATTCGAACGCCAATATCTCGCCGGTGAACTGCAGCTCGAATTCAATCCGCAGGGCACCCTGGCCGAGCGCATTCGTGCGGGTGGCGCCGGCATTGCCGGTTTCTACACCAAGACCGGTGTCGGCACACTAGTCAGCGAGGGCAAGGAAGTGCGCGAATTCAATGGCGAAAAATATGTACTGGAAACCGGACTGGTCGCCGACGTATCCATCGTCAAAGCCTGGAAGGCCGATACCGAAGGCAATCTGGTCTATCGCAAGACCGCCCGCAATTTCAATCCGATGATGGCGACCGCCGGAAAAATCACGATTGCCGAAGTCGAGGAAATCGTCGAAGCCGGACAACTCGACGCCGACAGTATCCACACGCCGGGAATTTTCGTGCAGCGCATGATCGTCAATTCCGTCTACAAGAAACCGATCGAACAACGCACCGTGCGCAAAAGGGAGACTGCATAATGGCCTGGTCACGCGATGAATTGGCGCAACGTGCCGCGAAAGAACTGCGCAACGGTTTTTACGTCAATCTGGGCATCGGCATTCCCACCCTGGTGGCCAATTTTATTCCCGACGGCATGAAGGTCGTATTGCAATCGGAAAACGGCATGCTCGGCATGGGCCCGTTTCCATATGAAGACGAAGTCGACGCCGACCTGATCAATGCCGGCAAGCAGACCATTACCCAATTGCCGATTTCTTCGTATTTTTCGTCCAGCGATTCCTTCGCGATGATTCGCGGCGGTCATATTGACCTGTCGATTCTCGGTGCGATGGAAATTTCCGAAAACGGCGACATCGCCAACTGGATGATCCCCGGCAAGATGGTCAAGGGCATGGGTGGCGCGATGGATCTTGTCGCCGGTGTAAAACGCGTGGTCGTCGTGATGGAACACAACAACAAGGACGGCGCCGCAAAATTCAAGCCGGCCTGCGAACTGCCACTGACCGGCCAGAATGTGGTGGATGTGCTGATCACCGACCTCGGCGTGTTTTCGCGCCCCGATCGCCACAGCGAATTTGAATTGATCGAATTGGCTCCGGGTGTGACGCTCGAAGAAATGCGCAGCAAGACGACGGCGAAGTTTCATACACGCCTGGTTTGATTTATCAGGCGGGTTGCGACATACCGGATTGACCATGTCCGATTGACATTGATATTTGACTTCACTGGAAAACACGTTCATTTTTGCCAGCTGAATAAACGGCGCTGCCTGACAACATGAACAAAATTGCCAAACTGTTTCTGATACTTGCTTTGTTGCTTGTAGCGACCAGTGCCATGGCCGGGGTACGCGAAGTAAAGCCGGGGCACCCGTTGACGCTGTCACCGGGTGAAGGGATGCTGCTATTGGTATTCGACAGCAATGTTCCGATAGATAGCGCCGGTGTTGTGCGTGAGGGCGGCTCCGGCAGTTACTTCATCACCCGGCCTCCCGCAGCAAAGACCATACGCCTTCTTGTTGCCCAGGAAGGAAATTATTCATGGACGGATTTGCAACTGTACGGCGGGTATTTTCAGGTAAAGAAAGACGGGAAGTACCGTTTCAAAGTCAGTGCCGGGGTAGTCAACTATCCGGGCAATCTCGTCTTCGAGCTCACCAGTTCCAAACGCGCCAGCATCAGCAAGGTAAACCACAGTCTAGAATTCATGGATTGGCTGGCAAAAACCTATCCCGACATCGAAAAAAGTTATCCGTTTGAATATACCGGCGATTATCCGGATCCATTCCCTTCGTTTTATCGATCGGAAAGCGCTGGATACAAAGAACCAAGAGAGAGCCGGTCCCGAGAACTTCCTCCTGTTCCGGCAATGGACTTGTCGCCCGAGTTATTGTGGAAAACGGGAAGAATAATCTCAATCCAGCTAAGTCCGGATGCCAGTTATGTCACCGAAATCATCAATCTCGGCGAAAAGAAACAGGAGTTGAATGTCATCGATTTGAAATCGGGGACTATCACGCAGTACAGCGAGTTTGAGGATTTTTATGACCTGACATGGGTAAGCAACAATGCGTTCGTATTGTCCGTTTCTGGCCTTGCACGCTATGTGCAGGTGAAGGACAGCAATAGTGGAAAGCTGGTTTTTGAAACCACGGTTATCGCAAGGAGCGGAAACGTTTTGGATCCAATGCTTGCCAATCCCGACTATTTTCTTTATGCGACCTGGGCAACACTGAAAGACAATGCCGTCTATATCTACAAGTTGAGCAAAGCCAATACTGCAAGCCTCGAGAAACTAGGAAACTTCACGACCCGTAACCGCGTGAATATCAACCTGAAAAATGACCGCGACTGGATCACCGATGCCGCAGGCAATATTGCAGCAGCTACCGTATTCGAAAACGGCAAAAGAAGTCTTTATATGCGCTCGGGAGCGCAATATTTGAAAGTTCGCGAGCTACCCGATATCAACGACGAATTCTTCTACCCCGTGGCCCTGAGTTCCGATGGCAAGAAACTATTTGCGATTACCGATGAAAATCGACCGCAGCGCGAACTTGTCAAAATGGATTTGGCAACCGGCGCCAATGTCGAAACCGTCTTTTCCAAAGATGGCATCGATATCAGCTACGTAATTTTCGATGCCGAGCGACAACCGATTGGCGTCGCCTATTACCTCAATGGTCAGGCCCGGAACGAGTATTTCGACCAGAACTCGGAAATACTCAATCGCCAGCTTGCCAAGGTATTTTCCAATAGCAATATTTCCAGCATTGACCGCGACCAGACCAACTCCTCTGTGCTGATTTATGTCAACAGCAGCTCGAATCCCGGCGCCGTGTATCTGTTTGATACCCGGAAAAAGCAGGTCGAGAAAATTGACGATGAGGCGCCGTGGCTGGAAAAATTCCAGTTCAGCGACAGTCTGGTTCTCAAGACCACCGCGAAAGACGGCTTGGTGATCGAGTCGTATCTCACCCTGCCCGTGAAAAAGCAAAATGCTCCGTTTCCGCTTGTGGTGATGCCGCACGGCGGACCCATCGGAATCCGGGATGCAAGGCATTTTGACAGTGATGTCCAATTCCTCGTGTCGCAAGGCTATGCCGTCTTGCAGGTCAATTTCCGTGGCTCGTCGGGTTACGGAAAAGCATTCCGTGAAGCCGGAAAAGGAAGCTTCGGCACGGCAATCGAGAATGACATCGATGCCTCCTTGAACAATGCGCTCGCAAATTATCCGCTGGACAAATCGAACATGTGCATCATCGGCATGAGCTATGGTGGCTACTCCGCTCTTGTTTCGGCGATGCGCTGGCCAGACCGTTACAAATGCGCAATTTCCTTTTCCGGAATTTCAGACCGCATTTTGAGTTTCACCGCAAGCGACAGTGTCCGCCTGGAATCGACCCGAAAATGGATGGAAGATTATTTCGGCAATCCCCTGACCAGTCTCGACAAGATGAAAAGCGAACAGCCCCTGTATGCCTACAAAAAACTGAAAACTCCCCTGATGCTGATCCATGGAACCGACGACGTTCGCGTCGATTACGAACATGCTACTCGATTGCAAAGAATGCTGACGATGGCAGGTAATCCGCCGGTCATGTTGACCCTGAAAAACGAAGGGCATGGCTTCACCAATATCTACAGCATAAAGGTGTCATGGGAGAACATTGCCGGATTTCTGGCCCAACACCTGAAGCCTGTCGCTTTACCCGCTGCTGTTCCGGCCAAAGCCCCGGCTTCCGCAGCGGAAACAATCAAGACTCCGTGAATATTGCCCTGTCTTGCAAGAAGTGTTGACCAATTCAGCGTTTGCGCAGGAATAATTTCCTGGCAACTTGCACCATGGCTAAAACGATAATACCCACCACAATTCCGATTGCCGCATCGGCCGACCAGCTCGTCACCGTGCCCAGGGGTTCGGTTTTCGGCGTCAGCCCGGCAATGAAATGATGCAGGGCGGGAACGTTGTGCGTCAGGATGCCACCACCGACCAGAAACATGGCCACCGTGCCGGCAACCGACAGTGTTTTCATCAGGTAAGGCGCGAACCAGAGAATGAGCCGGCCCAGCTGTTGCTTGAAACGCGCCCAGGCATTGGCCCCTTTCTGCTCGACAAGATACACGCCGCCATCGTCGAGCTTCACGATTCCGGCAACCAGGCCATACACGCCAATCGTCATGATGACCGAAATCAAAGTCAGTACGGCTACCTGATGCGTGAATGTCGCCTCTTTCACAGCGCCCAGGGTGATCACGATGATTTCCGCCG
>ERZ795044.233-NODE-233-length-50115-cov-6.254115_pt1 | contig 50115 bp, 49 predicted proteins | sample MGYA00375128_ERZ795044 | MGnify/ENA primary metagenome ERZ795044 (study PRJEB30173, sample SAMN05720213) | anaerobic digester metagenome | isolation source: active sludge of municipal wastewater-treating anaerobic digesters | place: USA | collected 2014-12-22 ...
GACCGGAAGACCGGGGCCGTCGCGCACCGGCATTTCTACGATCTACCGGATCTGCTCGAGCCGGGCGATCTGCTGGTGCTCAACGATTCCCGCGTGCTGCCGGCGCGCCTCATTGGGCAAAGGGAGGACACCGGCTCTCCGATCGAATTTCTGCTTCTCAATCAGCACGAGCTCGACGTATGGGAGATTCTCGTCCGCCCGGGCAAGCACGCGAGGGTGGGGAAGCGGTTCGTGTTCGGGGAGGGGCTTCTCCATGCCGAGGTGCTCGACATTGTGGAGGACGGCAACCGGATCGTCCGGTTTGAGCACGAGGGCAGTATCTATAACGTGCTCGACCAGATCGGGCGGATGCCGCTGCCGCCGTATATCACGGAGGAACTGCGGAACAACGAGGATTACCAGAACGTCTACTCCGACCCGGTGGGCTCCGCCGCCGCGCCGACCGCGGGCCTCCATTTCACGAACGAGCTGCTCGATCAAATCCGCGATAGGGGCGTCGGCACCGCGTTTGTGACGCTCCATGTCGGGCTCGGGACGTTTCGCCCGGTCAAGGTGGAGAACATCGAGAGCCACATCATGCACTCGGAACATTATATGCTGCCGCAGGAAACCGCCGACAGGATCAACGAGACGAAGGCCGCCGGCCATCGGGTCGTCGCGGTCGGCACCACCTCCTGCCGGACGCTCGAATCCGTCGCCGCAAAGTGCGGGAAGATCGAGGCCGACGACGACACCACCGGCATTTTCATCTATCCCGGGTTTGAATATAAGGTGCTGGACGGGCTGATCACCAATTTTCATCTGCCGGAGAGCACGCTCATCATGCTGGTGTCCGCCTTCGCCGGGTACGAAAACGTGATGCGCGCCTACGGGGACGCCATTCGGGAAAGATACCGCTTCTTTTCCTTCGGCGACAGTATGCTGATATTATAACAAAGTACAATCCGCCACGCCGCCGATTCCGCCATGCGCATGGCGGCGGGATGTTCGTCATGAACGGGATGCCGGACGCGAAAGAGAAAGCCCACCATAAAAGAGGCGGAACGGCAAACGTCCCGTCTTCCGGGGCGTCCTGCGGCAAATGGGCGGGACGCCGGGTGCGAAAGAGAAAGCCCGCCATAAAAAAGCGGAACGGCAAACGTCCCGTCTCCCGGGACATGCGCCGGCAATATGTTGATTTGATAAGGAGAGCTCATGTTTACTTTACTGAAAACCGAGGGCCGCGCGAGAAGAGGGACGTTTGAGACCGTCCACGGCATTGTGCAGACGCCCGCTTTTATGAACGTCGCCACCTGCGGCGCGATCAAGGGCGGCATCGACTCCTTCGACCTCAAGGATCTGCACTGTCAGGTCGCGCTGTGCAACACCTATCATCTTTCGCTGCGGCCGGGCGACGGGGTGATCCGCGATCTCGGCGGCCTCTCCGCTTTCATGAATTGGGACCGCCCGATCCTGACCGACAGCGGCGGCTTTCAGGTATTTTCCCTCGCGAAGCTGCGCAAGATCAAGGAGGAGGGCGTCTATTTTCGCTCCCACCTCGACGGCCACGCGCTGTTTATGGGCCCGGAGGAGAGCATGCGCATCCAGTCGAACCTTGCCTCCACGATCGCCATGGCGTTCGACGAGTGCGTCGAGAACCCCGCGCCGAAGTCCTACGCCGCCCAGTCCTGCAAGCGCACCGTCCGCTGGCTCTACCGCTGCCGGGACGAGATGGAGCGCCTCAACTCGCTCGAGACGACGCTCAACCCGAACCAGCTGCTCTTCGGCATCAACCAAGGGTGCACGTTTTCCGACCTGCGCATTGAGAATATGCAGGAGATCGCGGAGTTGGGCCTCGACGGCTACGCCATCGGCGGCCTTGCGGTAGGGGAGCCCGCCGCGGAGATGTACCGGGTCATCGGCGACGTCGAGCCCTATATGCCGGTGGACAGGCCCCGCTATCTGATGGGGGTCGGCACGCCCGTCAACATCATCGAGGCCGTGCACCTCGGGGTCGACCTGTTCGACTGCGTGATGCCCAGCCGCAACGCCCGCCACGGCACCTTATTCACTTGGGAGGGCATCCGCAACCTCAACAACGAGCGCTATATCTGCGACGACGGCCCGGTCGACCCGGAATGCCAGTGCCCGACCTGCCGCCTCCACAGCCGCGCCTATGTCCGGCACCTGCTGCGCTCCGAGGAGCTGCTCGCGCACCGGCTCACCGTCGAGCACAACCTGTTTTTCTATAATACGCTGATGGAGCGCATCCGCAAGGCGCTCGAAACCGGGACATTTGAGGAATTCCGCGCGAAATATGTGCCGATTCTCGGCAGAAGAATCTGATTTTTCTTGCAACGGCCCGATATTTATATTATAATGAAACACGTAGCCCGGAAAGGGCCAAAACGGAGGTGCAAATTAACCGATGCTCAATCATTTTCTTTTTGTGACCGCGCTTGCCGAAGGTACGGAAGCGACGGCGGCCGCCGGCGGCTCCCTTGGCGAGAGCCTGATCAGCTTTTTGCCGATCGTCGCCGTACTGATCGTCTTTTACTTCGTATTGATCCGCCCGCAGCAGAAACAGCAGAAACAGGCGGAAAAGATGCGCGACGCGCTCGAGATCGGCGATGAGATCATCACCACCGGCGGCGTCATCGGCAGAGTCGTCTCCATCAAAGAGGACAACATCGTCATCGAGTCCGGCGGCGAGCGCAACAAGCTTCGGATCGCCAAATGGGCCATTCAGCAAAACAACACCGTTCACGAAGATCAGAGCAAATAATTCATAAACCGGCTCCTGAAAGCATACAGTAAATCAGGTTGCTTTCGGGAGGGATAGGCTTGCGTGCAAAAGACAATGGGTTTACCGGGACGCTTCTGTCTTCGTTATTCGGCGCCGGGCTGGGCATTCTGGTCGCCGCGGGGCTGATGGCGCTGATGTCGCTCGCGATGGCGAAAATCGACCTGCCCGCCGCGGCCATTTTCCCGATGGCGATGGTCGCGATCGGCGCCGGGTCCTTTGCCGGCGGATTTCTTGCCGCGCAGATCAACGGCAGCAACGGCCTGACGTGCGGAGCCGTTTCCGGCGTCATCATGTTTCTGGTGATCTGGGCGGCCGGCGGGATCTTCGGCATCGGGGATTTCAGCTTTCAGGCGTTCGTGCGGCTCGCGCTGACCGGATGCGCCGCCGTGATCGGCGGGATCGTCGGGGTCAACCGGATCCGATAAACAGTTGCCAAAACGCCATGGGTATGCTATAATTTGTGAGTTATCAAAGATTTAGGAGGATGTCGAATATGGAACATATCAAAACCATCAATAAAGCCAATCTGAAAGAATCCTGCGCGAAGGGCGGCTGCGGCGAATGTCAGGCCTCCTGCCAATCCGCCTGCAAGACTTCCTGCACCGTCGCGAATCAGGAATGCGAAAATCAGGCCAGAACCCAGTCCAAGTAAAAACTTCGGAATCGACGTGAATTCGGGCACGCGGAAATGCGCGCCCGTTTTTCTTGAAAAGGATCAATCAAAATGGTACATACGTTTTTTCAAAACGGCTATTATCTCGCGCTCGACGTAAACTCCGGGGCCGTCCACGCGCTCGACAAAGAGACTTACGACGTGCTAAACGCGCTGCTCCCGGGGCCGATCCCGGCGGAATGCGGGGAGGACGTCGTCGCGGCGCTCAATGGGACTTACCCGGAGGAGGAGATCCGAGAGATCTACGGCGAGCTCTACCGGCTCCAGCAGGCCGGGCAGCTCTTCAGCGAGGACACCTACGGGCATTTTACGGATCTGATGAAGGGCGCGCCGATCAAATCCATGTGCCTGCACATCTCCCATGACTGCAACCTCCGCTGCAAATACTGCTTCGCCTCCACCGGAGATTTTGGGAAAGGGCGCATGCTCATGCCGGTTGAGACGGGGAAGAAGGCCATCGACTTTCTGCTTTCCCACTCCGGGAACCGGCACAATTTGGAGATCGATTTCTTCGGCGGCGAGCCGCTGATGAACTGGGGCGCCGTCGAGGAGATCGTCGCCTACGCCCGCTCCAAGGAGGCGGAATACGATAAGAAATTCCGCTTCACCGTCACGACAAACGGCGTCTTATTAAATGACGAGAACATCGCCTTTATCAACAAAGAGATGAAAAACGTCGTCCTGTCGCTCGACGGCCGCAGAGGCGTCAACGACAACCTGCGCGTGGCCGTAAACGGCGGCGGCAGCTACGACGTCATCGTGCCGAAGTTTCAAAGGCTTCTGGAGCAGCGCAGAAACGGCCCGTTTCCGGAGTATTACGTGCGCGGCACCTTTACAAAATACAACCTCGACTTTACGGAGGACGTCTACCACATCGCGGCGCTCGGCTTCGACCAGCTGAGCGTCGAGCCGGTCATCGCGGATCCCGCCGAGCCCTACGCGCTGACGGAGGAGGATCTGCCCGCGATCTTCGAGCAGTACGAAAAGCTCGCCCAAGAGATGATCCGGCGCAAAAAAGAGGGAAATTGCTTCAATTTCTTCCACTTCATGATCGACCTCGATCAGGGGCCCTGCGCGATCAAGCGGCTTCGCGGCTGCGGCTGCGGCAACGAGTACGTCGCGGTCACGCCCGACGGCGACATCTATCCCTGCCACCAGTTCGTCGGCAAGGAGGAGTGGAAGATGGGGAGCCTCGATTCCGGCGAGCTTAATTTGGAGATCAAGGACCGGTTCGCGTGCTCAAACATCTACACAAAGCGCGGCTGCGGGGACTGCTGGGCGAAGTTTTACTGCTCCGGCGGGTGCAACGCCAACAACTATGAGCGAAACGGCGACATCAACGATCCGGCGAAGCTCTCCTGCGAGATCGAACGAAAACGCGTGGAATGCGCCGTTATGATCAAAGCCGCCATGGCGGAAAACGGATAAAAATCCGGCGCAGCCCGGGAAACTTCCCGCGAAGATAGACATAGCGGTAAAGCCGCGCCTCTGCGCGCAATGCGGACCTCCGGCGGGTTGACGGACTCGTGACGGAAACGCCGGCGCCCTTGACCGGCGCGGCCGCGTCCTTCGTCTAACGATACAGGCTCCCTCCTCGGGAGGTTTTTCGCGGAGGGGGACGACGGTTTTTCCATCAGAAAGGAGCGTCTTATGAAGGTTTTGCTCGTAAACGGCAGTCCGCATGAAAAGGGATGCACCTTTACAGCCCTCTCCGAGATCGCCGAAACGCTAAAAACGGAGGGCATGGAGGCGAAAATCATCTGGGTCGGCGCAAAGCCGATCTCGGGATGCCTCGGCTGCAAAGGCTGTGCCGAGAGCGGCCGCTGCGTGGTCCAAAACGATCCCGTCAACGAATTTTTGAATCTGGCGCAGGCGGCGGACGGCTTTGTCTTCGGCTCGCCGGTCCATTACGCCGCGGCTTCCGGGGAGTTGACTTCCTTTCTGGACCGCGCGTTTCACGCGGCGCCGACCGACACGTGGCGTCTTAAGCCGGGAGCCGCGATCTGCAGCGCCAGACGCGCCGGCACGACGACGGCCCTCGACCAGATTCAGAAATATTTCACCATCTCCGAGATGCCGGTCGTCTCCTCCCAATACTGGAACATGGTGTACGGCAACACGCCGGGGCAGGTGAGGGAAGACGTGGAGGGTTTACAGACGATGCGCGTGCTCGCGAGAAACCTCGCGTGGTTCCTGAGATGCAAAGAGGCCGGGGAAAAAGCCGGCGTCACGCCCCCGGAGCGGGAGCCCCGCCTCCGCGCGACGATCATTCGCTGAACAAAAGGCCTCCGTATCCCGTTTCCGGGTGTCGGAGGCTTTTTATATAGTGGCGGCGTCTTAAAAAAATCTTAAGGGGTCCGCCGCTGGTTTCTTAAATCTTTTTTCGGTAAAATGAGTTCCGGAGGCGAGAAAATGTACAACATCTTAGTTTGCGACGATGAGGCCGATATCCGGAGGGCTCTTAAAATTTATCTCTCCGGCGAGGGCTGGACCGTGCTCGAGGCCGAAAACGGGCGGGAGATGCTCACCCTTTTGGAAAAAGGGGACGTCCAGCTCGTCCTGATGGACATCATGATGCCACAGCTCGACGGCATGACGGCCACCGCGAAGCTGCGGGAGACCAGCAACGTGCCGGTCATCCTGCTGACGGCGAAAAGCGAGGACAACGATAAGATCCTCGGGCTGACTGTGGGGGCCGACGACTACATCACGAAGCCCTTCAACCCGCTGGAGGTCATCGCGCGCGTGAAGGCGCAGCTTCGCCGCTACGCCTATCTCGGCGGCATGGAGCGAAAGCCGAAATCCCTCTCGGTCGGCGGCATCGAGCTCGACGACGAGGGAAAATCCGTCGCGCTGGACGGGGAGGAGGTCTCCCTGACGCCGACTGAATACGACATTTTGAAGCTGCTTTTGGAAAATCCGGGCAAGGTCTATTCCTCCAGAGAAATTTACAGCCTGATCTGGGGGGATTCGCCGCTCGGGGCCGAGAGCACGATCCCCGTACATATTCGCCACCTCCGTGAAAAATTGGAAATCGACCCGGCCAACCCGCGGTATCTCAAAGTGGTCTGGGGCAAGGGTTACAAACTGGAGGCTGGAAAATGAAAACACTCACGGGAAAACTTTGGGCGAAAACCTTGGCGTTTCTTTTGGTTTGCCTGCTGGTTCCGGTCGCGTTCGGAAGCGGGCTTGGGCTCTATTATGGATACGAAAAGGGCTGGTACTCCGGAAAGGAAATGCCCTTTACAGAGAGCGACTGGTGCCATTCCTGCACGTACGACAACCTGTATCGGATCGCCGATCGGATTTATTACGAAGGGGCCGCCGGCGCGATCGGCGCTCTCGCGGAATCGCCGAATCTGCTTGACGAGGGCTTTTCTTATGTAATTCTCACGGAGGACGGAAAGCCGCTTGCCGATACGACGACGGACGGGGCCGTCCGTGTCGCTGCCATCACCGCGGGGGTGCTCCCGCCGGAAAACGGCGGCCCCGGCGACGCGGAAAGCGGGGTTTCTTACACCGTCGAAGGCTACGTCACGCTCCCGGTCGAGGGCGGCGCGTTTTATACCGCGGACAACGCCTACCGCCTGATCTACGGCCTCCGGGAGGAATTTCTCCCGATCAGCGCGGGCTCTCTGCCGCTGCTGATCCTGCTGTTCGTCTACCTGATGGCGGCCGCCGGGCATAAGGACGGGGAGGACGGCGTCGTGCTCGCGGGGCACAACCGGCTCCCGCTGGACCTCTACGCGGGCCTCTGCGTCTTGGCCGGGATCGCTCTCTTCGGGATCGCGAACGAACTTTTCTTTTACCGGGGAAACCTCGACATCCTGTCCGATTTTATCGGCGGCGCGATCCTTTTGCTCGGCTGGTCGGTTATCTGCCTCGCGTTCTGCATGACCGCCGCCGCGAGGCTCAAGGCGGGCAGATGGTGGCGAAACACCGTCGTCTACGCGGTCCTCGCGTTCGTTTTCGGGCTGATCTCCGGTTTTTTCAAGGCGCTGCCGGTCGTCTGGAAAACGGCCGTCTCCGCCTCGGTCTTTTTGCTCGTCAACATGATCTTCGCGGGGGTGGCTTTCGGCAGAGGCTCCTTCTTTCCTTTCTTCCTGCTCTTGATGATGGATTTCGCCGCGCTCTGCGCCCTGATCGCGGTCGCGCTCCAGCTCCGCATCCTCCAGAAAGCCGGAAACGCGCTGGCGGAGGGGAATTTGGAGTATCAGGTGGATTCCTCCAAGCTCTGGCTGGATTTCAAGACGCACGGCCGGAACCTCAACAGCATCAGTCTCGGCATGGCCAAAGCAGTCGACGAGCGGCTCCGCAGCGAGCGCTTTAAAACCGAGCTGATCACCAATGTCAGCCACGATCTCAAAACGCCGCTGACCTCCATCGTCTCTTATATTGATCTTTTGAAAAAGGAAGACCTTCAAAATGAGACCGCGCGGGAGTATATCGACGTGCTCGACCGCCAGAGCGCGAAGCTCAAAAAGCTGACCGAGGATCTGGTGGATGCCTCCAAAGCCTCCTCCGGCGCGATCGCCGTCAACAAGGAGCTTCTCGATCTCGCGGAGCTGGTCGGCCAGTCCGTCGGGGAATACGCGGAAAAATTCGGCGCCGCGGGCCTTGAGCCGGTCATCGGCCTCCCGGAGGAGGGGGCCGCGATCCGCGCGGACGGACGGCTCCTCTGGCGCGTGCTCGACAATTTATTGCAAAATACCCTCAAATATGCGCTGCCCGGGACGAGAATCTACATCGATCTCAAAAAATCTTACGGCAAGGCGGTTTTGACGCTGAAAAACATCTCTCGGGAATCGCTCAACATCCCGGCGGAGGAGCTGATGGAGCGTTTTATCCGCGGCGATTCCTCCCGCAGCACGGAGGGGAGCGGCCTCGGGCTTTCCATCGCCAAGTCCCTGACGGAGCAGATGGGCGGCAACCTAAACCTCTATCTTGATGGCGATTTATTCAAGGTCGCCTTGGTCTTTACCCTCGAGCAGCAATAAAATTCCCGAAGAAGCCAAAGCCCCGGTTCTATCCCGGGGCTTTTTTTCATATAGTGAGGCAAAGAAAGCCTGTCCCGAGCATACGGAGATGAAAAAATGAGCACGAAAATGAAACGAAATATCCAGAGCAACGGCCTGTTTCTCGTCCTGATGCTGGTCTACATTTCCGGCAGCGCGGCCGGGATCTACTGCATTTCCTACCTGCCGGCGGCAATGCTCACGGAGATCAGCAGCCTCGCGGAGAAGGTGTTCACCGTCGAAAGCGGCTCCTTTTTCCCAATGTTCCTGTCCGAATTCTGCTCCGAGATCCTGTTTCTCACCGTCGTCATGTTTTCCGGGTTTTGCGCGCTCGGGCAAACCGTCACCGTGTTTGCCGTGGCGCTCAAGGCCGCGGCGAACGGTCTGCTGTGCGGAATTTTCTTTCTCCGGAGTGGCTCCGTGCAGCTTTTAGAGGCGCTGGAGCTGCTGTTTGCCGACGGATTCCTGTTCGCTTTTCTGTTTTTGACCGCCTCCGAGGCCTCCGTCCGGCTCTCGGGCAACCTGTTTCGGCAGATCTTCGGAAGGGGAGAGACCGTCGTCGTCTCGCCGGATTCCGGGCCCATTTCTATCGAAAAAACGCGCCAGCAAGCCATCGATTACGCAATTGACTATGCTGTAAAGTACTTTATTTTTGCATCGTTTTGTGCGCTGATCTCGGCGCTCTCGGCGTTTTTTAAGCTGTTATTGATTTAAAATCCGCGCAAAAGGGGAGAGCGGGGGCGGTCTTTGGATGGAGAAGGTGGTCTGAGTGGCGAAAAGGCTCGTGGTTTCTCTGCCGGGAATCTCGGCCCCCCATGTACTTGGACGCGGGTGCCCGCGCCCGGATACGCCGAAAAAAGAGCAATTTAAAAAGGGGAGGGGACTCCCCTTTTTTATTATGGATCTGTTTCCGGGGGTATTTCCGCCTCTTCCTGCACGGGATCTTCCGGGCCCTGTGCGGGTTTGGTTTTTTGCGTTTTTTTTTGTTTCACGTTTCCGAGCGGGGATTTTGTGACCGCCTCTTCGATCTGCCGGTTGCTGACATGCGTATAGATCTCCGTCGTCGAAAGGCTCACGTGGCCGAGCATCTCCTGAAGGACGCGGATATCCACGCCCGCGTCCTGATACAGCAGCGTCGCCGCCGTGTGCCGCAGCTTATGCGGTGAATAGCCCATGCCATCCAAGCCCGCCTCTTTGAGGCAAAAATCCACGATCTGCTCGACCCTGCGCGCGCCGATCCGCTTGCCGTTCCGGTTCAGAAAAAGCGCGTTTTTATCGACTCTTTTAATCTTCCCGCCGTCATTGAGCACGCCGAGATAGTTGTCGATCGCGGCGAGGCAGGAATCGTTGAGATAGACGATCCGCTCCTTGTTGCCCTTGCCCAGCAACCTCAGCCGGTTCTCGCGGATGTCGCCGAGATTGATGCCGACCAGCTCGGAGAGCCGCATCCCGCAGTTGAGAAACAGCGTGATCATGCAATAATCCCGCTCTGTGAAATCCGTCTGCACATGCGCCAGAAGCTCCAGCGCCTGCTCGAGCGTCAGGTATTTCGGCAGCGATTTCTTCAGAGACGGAGTCTCGAGGTTCCGCATCGGGTCCTCCGTGATTTTTCCGGCAGAGACCGTCAGGTATTTATAGAAAGAGCGCAGCGCCGAGACCTTTCTGGAGCGCGCCTTGGCATCGTTTCCGTGGTTCCGCTGGAACTCGCTCAAGAATTCCATCGCGTCGAAGCGGGTAGCGGCTTTTACGGTCTCAAACGGCAGATCGCCGATTTTGATTTCCGCATACGAATCTTCGGCGGACGCGGAGCCGTTTTTGATTTTGAGAAACCGGAAAAAGGAACGCAGCTCTATGTAGTATCCGTCGACTGTGCGCGGCGACCGGCCTTTGATCGTCTCCATATAAAAGAGGAACTCCCGCAGGTAATCCGGGCAGTCGTCCAAGTTCTTCTTATTCAAGGTGTTTTTCCTCCCCTGTATTTCGCTAAATTTCTATTTAGCGAAATAGCATCTATAGAAAAAATCCTACCACGGCAGCTCCCCTTTGTCAAGCCATGGTTTCAAAATATCACGGGGCCGCCAGCAGCTCGTTCCCGCCGAAGTGCAAGAGCTGCAAGTCCGCGTGAGACCGGAGTCCCCGCGGCAGGGCCTCGCAGGGCTGCACCGGCGCCGCCTCGATCCCGCACGCTTGCAGGTAGGCGATGACGTCCGGCTCCTCGGCAGAGACCGCAATGAAACAGACCTCCCCGTCGGGCAGATTCGGGGACATTACGAACCGCATGGTTTTCCCCTTTCCAACGGGCCGCCGGGCATGTTTAACCCGGCCTTGCCGCGGTCTTTGGCGTGCTCAACTTTTCGGAAACATTGCAAAAGGTGGCGAGAGCGCCGCCGCAGTGTAGGCCTCCGCCGTCGACAAACTCGCGTGGCCGAGCATCTCCCGCAACACGCGAATGTCCGCTTTTCCTCCGAGCGCTTGATTTTCAAATAAATAGTTTTGGGGTGGTGGAACCTCCGGCGCTCAGCTCCGCGAAAGCGTAATGAGAAATATTCCGGCGGCAGCTGAGCGGGGATTTCCTATTCCGGTCTCTCGGTACCTTCCGTTTCGGCCTTTCCTTTCGCCGTGCTCAACTTTCCAGATTCTCTCCCCCGGGGTTCTCCCCCGCCGCGGCCTCCCGGACGGCCCGAAACGCCTCTCCGACCGAGCGGACGCCGACGAGCCCGATCTTATAATCCTTCGCATTTAGGTTCTTCAGGCAGGGTTTCGGCAGGATACAGGTGGTGAAGCCGAGCTTCTCCGCCTCGCGGATGCGGCTCTCGATGTTGCCGACGCTGCGGATTTCGCCCACAAGGCCGACCTCCCCGAACGCGACAACCCCGCTGCCGACCGGCGTATCCGTCAGGCTTGAGATCAGCGCGATCACGACCGGAAGATCCGCCGAGGGCTCGTCCAGCCAGAGGCCGCCGACCACGTTGATATAAATATCCATGCTGCCGAAGAAATAGCCCGCGCGCTTTTCGAGCACGGCCAAAAGCAGCACCGTGCGGTTGAGGTCGAATCCGGTCGAGGTGCGCCGCGGCATGCCGAACCCGGTTTTGGAGACCAACGCCTGCACCTCGGCGAAGATCGGCCTCGAGCCCTCCATCACGCAGGCGGCGCAGGTGCCTGCAACATTCTCCGGCCGCTCGGAGAGCAGCATTCGGGATGGGTTTTCGACCTCCGTGAGGCCGTTTGTCCCCATCTCAAAGATGCCGATCTCGTTGGTGGAGCCGAAGCGATTCTTCACGGCGCGCAGGATGCGGTAATTCATCGTCTTCTCGCCCTCAAAATAGAGGACCGTGTCGACGATGTGCTCCATCACCTTCGGGCCGGCGATCGCGCCGTCCTTGTTGACGTGCCCGACGATCATGAACGGGATTCCGGTCTTTTTGGCGGTCCTCGTCAGGATCGCCGTGCACTCGCGCACCTGCGAAACGCTGCCGCTCGAGGAGGCGAGCGCCGAGAAATTCATGGTCTGGATCGAATCCACCATCACCATGTCCGGCTCCACGGACGCGATGGCGTTGACGACATGTCCGATATCCGTGTACGGCGCGAGCAGCAGATTCCGGCTGTCGATGCCGAGCCGCCGGGCGCGCAGCTTGAGCTGGGCCTTGCTCTCCTCGCCCGAGACATATAAAATTTTCAGCCGGGCGCAGAGCTTGCCGCACACCTGAAGCAGCATCGTGGATTTGCCGATGCCGGGGTCCCCGCCGAGCAGCACGACGGAGCCCTTGACGATGCCGCCGCCCAGCACGCGGTCGAGCTCATCGATCCCGGTGACGTAGCGCTCTTCCTCCTCCGCGGAGACCTCCGAGATCGTGGAGACCGATTCCGGCGCGGGCTCGCCCACCTCAACGGTTTTTTGTTTGGAGGGGGCCTCCTCCTGCCGGACCTCCTCGGTCATGCTGTTCCATTCGCCGCAGTCCGGGCATTTGCCGTACCATTTGGGCGACTCAAAGCCGCAGGAGGTGCAGACATAGATCGTTTTGAATTTTCCCATTTTGAATCATCCTTTTATGTAACGTCTTGTGCGGCGGACCCGCCGCCAAAATAATCTGTCAGCGCGCAGGCGATCACGAACGCGATCCGGCTCTGATACCCGGGATCCGTGAGGTTCGCGATGTCCGTGTTGTTGGAAAGAAATCCGCACTCCGCCATGACCGCCGGACGGGTCGCCCGGCAGAGCAGGTAGATATCCGTCGTGGCCTTTTTGGGGAGGCGCTTATTTTCCGGCTGGAGCATCGTGGCGAAGTCGTTCTGCATGATCTGCGCGATCGCCTTGCTCTCGGGGTTGTTGCCACTGTAAAAGATCTGCGCGCCCTTCGCGTACCCGCCGAAAAAATTCTGATGGATGGAGACGAAAAAGGCGTTTTCCGTCCCCTCGATCAGCGCGAGGCGGTTTTTGATGTCGCTCTTTTTCCGCTGCCTCAGCGTGGGGAGCCCGTCGTCGCAGGTCATCACGTCCTCCGTCCGCGTCATGAGCACGCGGTAGCCGAGAAACGAGAGCTGGTCCGCCGTCTTTGCGGCGATCAAAAGGTTGAGGTCCTTTTCCTCAATCCCGCCGATGCCGACGGCGCCGCCGTCCTCCCCGCCGTGCCCGGCGTCCACGATGACGACCGGCCCGCCGCCGACCGCTGTGGGCGGCGTCTCGGCGGAGGCGCGTTTCCCCGCCACGTTGGCGACGGTGAGCACCAAAACGAGCGGCAGCAGAAGCCCGATCAGCCGCAGCGCGTAATTTTCCATACAATCCCTCCATTCGGGTATCGGAAAATCATACGCCGGGGCCGTTCTTCCTATACATATTCTACCATAAAAAAGAGAGAAAGGCGAAGGATTTTTCTCCGAAAAACGGAGCTACGCCCGCCCGAAGAGGAAATCCGGCCGGAAACCGCCGCCTCCGGAAGGCGAGGCCGCCGCGGGGCCCGGTTTTGGAGCGGGACCGCCCCATCCCCCTACTTGTATTTCACTTCCCCGTTGCGCCGTGCGTCGCAGCTTGTGCGGCGAATAGCCCGTGCCGTCCAACCCCGCCTCCTTGAGGCGAAAATCCACGATTTGCCTCTCCGAAAGGCTCCCCGTGCCCCTGCCGGCCGCATGACGTCCGCGGACGGAAGGCAAATCGTTCTGATCGGGGGTCTCCTCGCCGGGCCGAAAAAAGGCCTTCTATAAAACAACAAGCCCCGGACCAATACCATCCGGGGCTTTCTCATCAAAAATCGGTTTCAGCTGCAAAAGGAGAGCGCCAGATCCGAGGCGGAGGCCGCGTCGGGAGAGTACCCGTCCGCGCCGATCGCGTCGCAATAGGCCTGCGTAATCGGGGAGCCGCCGATCAGGACCTTCGCATGGGCGCCTTTCTCTTTCGCGAGCTTCACCACGTCCGCCATCACGCTCATCGTGGTTGTGAGCAGCGCGGAGCAGCAGATCACATCCGCATGGTTCTCCTCCGCGGCCTCCACAAAGCGCTCCGGGCCGACGTCCACGCCGAGATCCACCACCTTGAGACCCTTGCCCTCCAGCATCATGCGCACGAGATTCTTGCCGATGTCGTGCATATCCCCCTTGACCGTCCCGATGACGGCGGTGCCCTTAGACGTGACGCCCGCCTCGGTGAGGGCGGGTTTCAGGACCTCCACCCCCGCGTTCATCGCGCGGGCGGAGATCAGCACCTCCGGCACGAACACCTCGTTGTTTTTAAAGCGCTCGCCCACCATGTTCATGCCGGCAATCAAACCGTCGTCCAGAATCTCCCGGGCGGGAGCGCCCTCCTCGACGGCGGCCTGCACGGCCTCAACGAGTTTTGCCTTTCTCCCCTGCTGCAGCAGCAGGCTGATGGTTTCATAATCAGCCATGTCGACACCTCCAAAAAAATAATAGTATTATCATACTCCTTTCCGAAAAGAATGGGAAGTAAAACTTTTTTTCTTGATTGACATTTTTTCTTTGATATAATATAGTAGGAAAGTCACATGGAGGCATAGCTCAGCCGGTCAGAGCACCTGCCTTACAAGCAGGGGGCCACAGGTTCAAGTCCTGTTGTCTCCACCAAACCGAAATACCGTCTATTGATAAACGCCATGCAAAGGAGATGCGGCTATGTGGAAATGCCCCAAATGCGGGCGAGAGTTTAAAAACGCGGAACAGAGCCACTTCTGCGGGGAGATAAGCGCCATCGACGATTATATCGCCGGGCAGCCGGAAGAAGCGCGGCCGCTCCTGCAAGCGATCCGCGAAACCATCCGCAACGCCGCGCCCGATGCCATAGAGAAAATATCGTGGCGGATGCCTACGTTTTGGCAGGGCGAGAATTTGATTCATTTTGCGGCTTTTCGAAAACACATCGGCATTTATCCCGGCGGCGAGGCGACAACCCGGTTTGCCGACAGGCTGACGGCTTATAAAACGAGCAAGGGAGCCATTCAGTTGCCGCTCAACCAGCCGATCGACCACGAGTTGATCGCCGATATCGTGCGCTGGCGCGTGGGGCAAGTGAAAGGGTCTTAAACAGATCGTTATTTTCCTAAAACATCCGCATGCTCAAGCCTTCTTCGGCTTGAGCATGCGGATGTTTTAGGTTTATTTTCGGCTTCGGCGGTAACCCGGCGGCAACGTCCGCAATTTATTAAATTAGGGCCTCTTCGTCCGCGCATCCCGCCCCGGCCGGCTCCTGCTCCCTAAAAACGCTCTCTCTCATAACGGATTTGATTTGCGCACGGATATTTAGTATACTTATGGCGGCAACATCGGTAATCAAACCGTTTTAGGGATGCCGAGCAGCATGCTGCGGAGTAAGGGGTATCAACATGGACCATCTCTCGAAAGAGCAAATCCGGCAATTCCGCCTTCATGCGCACCATTTGGACACATGGTACCAAAAGACCGATCTGGAGGGCGTCGCCGGCGCTTGCGGCTTTCAAAACTCGCCGCCCGGCGCATGGGAGATCGCGCTACACAACCGTATCCCCGATTACAGGCAGAGCGATATGAAGCGGACGCTGGAAGTCGAAAAAACGCTGTTGCAGGCGTGGAGCTTTCGCGGCGCGCCCGTGGTCTTTCCGACTTCGGAGAGCGACGCGTTTTTGTCGGCGCTCATTCCCAAACAAGACGAGCCTTGGATATACACCCAAGGAATCCAACTGGCGCTTGATTCTTTGCAAATGTCCTTTGGGGAACTGCTGCGGCTGCTCGAGCGGGTCATGCCGAAGCTGGACGGCGAAACGTTAAAAAGCAAAACCGCGTTGGACCAAACTTTGGCCGAATGGGTGCTGCCGCTTCTCCCAAACGACAAAAGGAATTTGTGGAACCGCCCCTCTATGTACGGGAACCCCGAGAAACAGACCGTCGGCGGCGCAGTCGTTTCTTTTTTACTTCGGCCCTGCGCTTTTATGGGCTTGGTTGTCTTTGGAAATAGAGAGGGCGTTCACCCGACATTCACCTCGTATAACCGCTGGATCGGCCGTCCGCTTGAGGGAAAGGGTTCCCCCGAGCAAAAACTGGCGCGAAAATATCTGCACTGTTTCGGCCCCGCGTCCGTCGACGGGTTTGCGGATTGGCTCGGATGCTCCCCCGCGCAAGCAAACCGAATGTGGCAAACCGTGACGGAGGAAATTGAGCCCGTCGGCCTCTCCGGAAAAGAACGCTATATCCTATCCGTTGACAAAGAGCCGCTTTTCTCCCCGCCGCAAGCGGAGAGAAGCGTACACTTGCTCGGAGGGCATGACCCCTACTTGGGTTTGCAAGACCGCGATGTTATCTTGGATAACAAAGCGAGGCAAAAACAGATCTGGCAGACCGTTTCCAATCCCGGCGCCGTGTTGTGGCAGGGTGAAATCGTAGGCATGTGGAAATCCGAGAAAAAAGCGAAGGGACTGGAAATCGAAGTCTCCTTGTGGGACGACGCAAAAATATCAAAAAAGGATATCCGGGATTTGGGCGACGGATATGCTTTGTTTCAAGAGCTCAAGCTCAACAAACTCACGTTTTCAGCATAACCGCGACCTTTTTCGGCGTGCGGCGGCTTATAGAGCCGGTTGGTCCACGATAGAGGCGCTAATTTAATGGGAAGAGCGCCGGCCGGAACCGTCGCCCCGATTCTTCATGAATCTTGCCGCGATGTTTTTCACGCCCAAAACGGCAAACGTCATCGCGCCGCCAAACAAAAACAGAAAACCGATCGGAAGCAAAAAGAAATTCTCATGCAAAAATCCGTCGCCGCCGATATATTCCACGGTCGCTCCCTTTAAAAACAGGCACGCCGCGCCGACACACAACAAAGCCGTCCCGATGAGAAGGATGCTTCTGTTGATCTTCGCTCTGCTTGTTTCGCTGCCGTCTCTAATCAATTTGTCCGCCATGTCTCCGCCTCCTAAAATTAGTTGATCGAGAGAAAGACCGAACGCCTTCGCGATTTCAACGGTCATTTCTAAGTCGGGCAGATTCCGGTTATTTTCCCAACTGGAGACGGATTGCCGTGAGACGTTTAATTTGGCCGCAAACTGTTCTTGGGTCAAACCGCTGTCCGACCTGATTTTTTTAATCTGTTCGCCAAAGTTCATCGCGTAATCGCCCTCCATCCCGCCAATCTGATTTTAAGCTGCCACTTTGTTTTTTACAAGCTCGCCTCTCTGTCATTGCCGTTTTTTTACGCTCGACCTGCTGTCGTTTTAAACTTACGTCTTCCTTTCCCGGGAGCCCGTTAATCGCCCCCGGAAGATGCGGCCGCGCCCGCCGCTTCAGACGCCAGCACGCAGTCGATGGCCAGCACCACCGAGAGCGCGATCACCTCGTCCCGCTCATCCTCGATGTCGAGCTCGTAGCAGTCGCCCCAAGTCATCCATTCTTTATGGATCGTCACGATGGGGCGTCCGTCCCGCGTGATTTCGTAGTCGTGGGCCATGAAGCTGCCGTCGACCTGCCAGCCGAGCCCGTCGATGCGGTATCTCGGGCGCAGAAAGGTAAACTCCTTTACAATCTCGGCCACCTGCTCGCCGTCCAAAAAGACCATGAATTTCGGCAGGAAGCTCCAGACCTTTTGTTGGATGAAGGCGGCCTCATTCCCCGCGCCGTCGTAGACGTGCAGCTTTTTTCCCCACGAAAAGAATTCGCCCTCGACGAAGTATTTGTCCTCTCCGGACTCCTCCTTGACGGTGAACCGATCCACCCAAGAAAAAACCTTTTGGCGGATATACAGTTTCATGACGCTCCCCTTCCCGCCGGCGCCTCCATGGAGAACTCCGGCCCTCTATTTTTAAAATTAAAGAAGCTCGAACTCATTTTTAGAAAACTTCAACACGCCGTCGTCCCGGAGCTTGGAGAGCTCCGCCGACATGGCGCTGCGCTCGACGGACAGATAGTCCGCGAGCTCCTGCCGGTTGAACGGGACCTGAAAGCGGCTGCTCCCCGCCTTTTTCGCCTCGGCCGAGAGGTAGGCGACCAGCTTTTCGCGGGTGGTGCGCTTCGAGAGAAACTCGATCTTCTGCGTCAGCGCGATATTTTTCCGCGCGATGAGGTTCATCAGGTTTTGGATCAGCCGGCTGTGAAACGCGCACGCGTTGGCGCAGGACGTGGCGAGCCTACGGCAGTCGATGAACAAAAGCTCGCTCTCGGCCGTCGCGATCACGCTGACCGGCAGCGCCTTCATCCCCGCGCAGGCGAACGATTCCGCAAACAGGTTTCCCCCGCCGATCCTCGCGAGGATGCTGCGGTTGCCGTAATAATCGTCCTTGACGATCTGCACCTCTCCCGACAGCACGACGCCGAAGCGGTTGGTGCCGTCCCCGCTGAAAAACACGGTCTGCCCTTTCTCATAATGCGCCGCCTCCGCGGAGAGGCAGGCCAAAAGCGGCCGCAGCTCCGACTCCTCGATGCCTTCAAATAAGGTTACCGATTTTAAAAGCTCCAAATTCTTTTCCATATGTCCCTCTTTTGTTGGAATTCCAACATACTTATCTTCTTCAGCATAGTAAACTGAAGCCATAAAGTCAATAGGAACGGAAAATGATTGGTAGAAAGAGGCGACCGGATTGTATCGGAAGATTATTCAAATAGACGAAGAGAAATGCAACGGCTGCGGCCTGTGCGCGACGGCCTGTCACGAAGGGGCGATCGGCATGGTGAATGGAAAGGCGAAGCTCCTGCGCGACGACTACTGCGACGGCTTCGGCGACTGCCTGCCGGTTTGCCCGACGGGCGCGATCCGCTTTGAGGAGCGGGAGGCGGCGGAATACGACGAGGCTGCCGTCGAAGCGCGCCGCCATAAGACCGAGGAACCCGCTTCGTCCTGCGGCTGCGAGGAATCCACCCTGCCCTGCGGATGCCCGGGCACGCAGTCCAAGGCGATCCGCCGGGAGGCCGCGTGCTCATGTGAGGCCGCGTGCGCCGCCCCCGGCGAAAACGGGAGCCAGCTCTCCCAGTGGCCCGTCCAGATCAAGCTCGCGCCGGTGAACGCCCCTTATTTTCGGAACGCGAACCTCTTGGTCGCGGCCGACTGCACGGCCTACGCCTACGGCGATTTCCACAACAAATTCATCAAGAACCGCGTGACCCTGATCGGCTGCCCCAAGCTCGACGACGTCGACTATACCGAGAAGCTGACCGCGATTCTGGCGAACAATTCCATCAAAAGCGTCACCGTGACGCGCATGGAGGTCCCCTGCTGCGGAGGGCTCGAAAACGCGGTAAAACGGGCGCTCCAGAGCAGCGGGAAGTTTATCCCGTGGCAGGTCGTGACGATTTCCACCGACGGCATGATTTTGGATTGACAGGAGGAAAGGAATATGGTAGAAAAAGTATATCGGATGTCCGCTCCGAAGGCAAAGACGATTGAAAAAGTGCTGCTCGACGAGAACCTCCACTACCTTCATATGGTGTTCTGCGAGGGCGACTCCCTGCCGGAGCACGTCACCAACGCGAATGTATATATGACCGTCGTCCGTGGCAGGCTTTCCATTGGTTTAAACGAGCAGGAACCCCACGAATATGAGGCCGGGACCCTGCTGAAGATCCCGTTTCGCACCAAAATGAACGTCAAAAACTTATACCCGGAAATTCTGGAGTTGACCGTCGTGAAGGCGCCCGCTCCTAAAATTTAAAAAACGGATAGAAAGGAGATATTCCGATGAAAAAATACAGATGTGTGGTCTGCGGGTATATCTATGACCCCGAGCTTGGCGATCCCGACGCCGGTATCGCGCCCGGCACGGCGTTTGAGGACCTGCCCGACGACTGGCAGTGCCCGATCTGCTTTGTGGGCAAGGGAGACTTTGAACCCGTCTGAGACGGAGTCTGAAAAGGAGGACACGCAATGAGCATGTTTTGTTTCCAATGTCAGGAGACCGCCGGAGGAAAAGGCTGCACGGTGCGCGGCGTATGCGGCAAGACCGAGGATGTCGCGCATCTTCAGGATCTCCTGATCTACACGCTGAAAGGGATCTCGGAACTCGTCGTTAAGGGCAAGCTCGACGTCACGAAGCTCGGCAACACGAATTACGAGGTGCTCAACAGCCTCTTTATGACCATCACCAACGCGAATTTTGACCCCATTTCGATCAAAAAACAGATCATGCGGATGATCGCCATCCGAAATGAGCTCAAGAAATCCGTCTTTGCCACGGATCTCCACGACGCGGCGACCTTCTCGATCTTTTCCGCCGATTCCTTCACGGAAAAATCCACCACCGTCGGCGTGCTCAAGACCGTGGACGAGGACGTGCGCTCGCTGCGGGAGATGATCACCTACGGCCTCAAAGGCATGGCCGCGTACACCGAGCACGCGAGGAACATCGGCAAAGAAAATTTTGAAATCTATACTTTTATTTATAAGGCTCTGGCCGCCACGCTCGACGATTCGCTCTCCGCGGACGACCTCGTCGCGCTGACGCTCGAGACGGGCGAGCACGGCGTGATGGCTATGGCGCTGCTCGACGAGGCCAACACCTCGAGATACGGCAACCCCGAGATCACAAAGGTCGACCTCGGCGTGCGCAAAAACCCCGCCATCCTGATCTCCGGCCACGATCTGACCGACCTTGAGCAGCTCCTCGAGCAGACCAAGGGCACCGGCGTGGACGTCTACACCCACAGCGAGATGCTCCCGGCCCATTATTATCCTTTCTTTAAGAAATATGAGAATTTCGCCGGCAACTACGGCAACGCGTGGTGGAAGCAGGTCGACGAGTTCACCCCCTTCCACGGCCCGATCCTCTTCACCACGAACTGCATCGTGCCGCCCAGAAGCGAGGAGGTGCGCGACAGGATCTTCACCACCGGCTCCACCGGCTACCCCGGCTGCAAACATATCGACGCCGACGAGACCGGGAAAAAGGATTTCTCCGAGGTCATCGCCCGCGCGAAGACGCTCCCCGCGCCGGAGGAGATCGAGACCGGCAGCATCGTCGGCGGCTTCGCCCACAATCAGGTGCTCGCCTTGGCCGATAAGATCGTCGACGCCGTCAAATCCGGCGCCATCCGCAAATTTGTGGTCATGGCCGGCTGCGACGGGCGTATGCGCTCGCGGGAATATTACACCGAATTCGCCGAGAAGCTGCCCAAGGACACCGTGATCCTCACCGCGGGCTGCGCGAAATACCGCTACAACAAACTAAATCTCGGCGACATCGGCGGCATCCCCAGAGTGCTCGACGCGGGCCAGTGCAACGACTCCTACTCGCTCGCGGTGATCGCGCTCAAGCTCAAAGAGGTCTTTGGCCTCGACGACGCCAACAAGCTGCCCATCGTTTTTAACATCGCTTGGTACGAGCAAAAGGCCGTGATCGTCCTCTTGTCGCTGCTCTATCTGGGATTCAAGAATATCCACCTCGGCCCCACCCTGCCGGGATTTTTGTCCCCGAACGTCGCAAGCGTTCTGGTCGAGAAATTCGGGCTCGCGCGGATCGGCACGGTCGACGACGATATGAAATTACTGATCGAAGCCTGAGGGCCCGTGGGCCGCGCCTCCAAAAAGGCGCGGCCTTTTTTTGCGGTTTTCGACTTTCGGGAAAAAATATTTTTCTCTTTTTGTCATTTTTTGTCCAAAAAATCTTGACAGTGCCGGCTTCGGCGAGTATCTTTATAACAATAAAGGTTTTTTTAACTCGGCACATGAGATGCCGGCAAAACGCCTGAATATGCAGCCATACCCTGCTATGAGAATTCAGTGCCCTGCCGGATGTCCGGCAGGGCATTTTTTGTGGAAAGGAGGGCGTGTCATGAAATTTAAGGCGGAACTGATGGATGAGGCGGCCGTGCGGCGCGCGCTCGCGCGGATCGCCCACGAGATCGTCGAGCGCAACAAAGGGACGGAAAATCTCTGCTTCGTCGGGATCCGGCGCCGCGGAGAGGTCCTCGCCGGGCTGATCCGGGACAACATTCTTCAGTTCGAAGGGGTCGAAATCCCCTGCGGAGACGTCGACATCAAATTCTACCGGGACGATCTGACGATGGTCAACGAATCCCCGGTCTGGAAAAAGCCGAACCTGCCCTTCGACGTCACGGGAAAGAAGATCGTATTGGTCGACGACGTGCTCTACACCGGGCGCACCGCCCGGGCCGGGATCGAGGCGATCATCGCCTGCGGCAGGCCCAAGGCCATCCAGCTCGCCGTGCTCATCGACCGCGGCCACCGGGAGCTGCCGTTTCGCGCGGATTACGTCGGGAAAAACGTGCCCACCTCTCGCATGGAGATGATCGAGGTGCATGTGCCGGAGTTTGACGGCGAGACCCGCGTCTGTTTAATGGAATTAGGGGAGGAACCGCTTCTCTAATATAAAAAAGAAGGAGAGAAAATAACTATGGACAAACGGAATTTCGGCTACTTGCCGGACGAGACCCCTCCGGTTGGAAAGCTCCTGCTCTATGCCCTTCAGCAAGTCATCGTCATGTTCCCCGCGACGGTGGCTGTCGCGCTGATTACCGGATTTCAGGTTTCCACCACGATCTTTGCCAGCGGCCTTGCGACGCTCTGCTTCGCCCTGATCACCGGCAAAAAATTGCCGCTTTATTACGGCTCCAGCTTCGCTTACCTCTCCGCGATCGCCGGCCTTGCCGCCGCGCAGGGCTACGCCACCGTCAACGGCATCCTGCCGACGGAGGCGATCCAGATCGCCCAGTTCGGTATCGTCATGTCCGGTCTTGTCTCCATAGCCGCGGGCCTTGCGGTCCGCTTCGCCGGAAGACAGGCTGTCGAACGGATCCTGCCGCCGGCCGTCACCGGCCCGGTCGCGATGATCATCGGCCTGACGCTCGCCGGAGGCGCGCTCTCCGACGCGGCCCCCAAAGAGGGACAGCCCCAGATCGTCTGGGTCGTCTCCCTCGCGACGCTGCTCTCCACCGTCTTTTTCGCGAGATACCTCAAGGGCTTTCTCGGCCAGCTGCCGCTGCTGCTCGGCGCGGGCGTCGGCTGCCTGACCGCCGTGCTGTTCTACACCGTCGGCGGCCCGGAACTCAACCTCTTCCGCGAGCTGCCCACCGAAGTGCTCGCGGCCTCTACATGGAAACTCGGGGACGGCAGCTTCTTCGCCCTGCCCGCCTTCTCCTTCCCGAAAGTCTCTTGGGCGGCGGTCGCCGCGATCATGCCGATCGCCATCGCGACCATCCCGGAATCCACCGCCCATGTGTACCAGCTTGACATCTACGTCAACAACGTGGCCCGCGAAAAGGGCTCGGAAAAGAAATACGACATGGCCGGCCTGCTGCATAAAAACCTCATCGGCGACGGCCTGTGCGACATGATCGCGGGCTTCATCGGAGGCCCGGCCGGCACCAACTACGGCGAAAACATCAGCACCATGGCGATCTCCCGCGTCTTCAGCGTGCCGGTCCTGATGGCCGCCTCGGGCATGGCGATGGTCATGGCCTGCTTCACCCCCCTGATCCGCGCGATCTACGGCATCCCGCTCGCGGTCATCGGCGGCCTTGAGATCTACCTCTTCGGCGCCATCGCCGCGCAGGGCATCGCGATCATGATCGGCCACAAATGCGACATGTTCTCCGCGAAGAACACCGCCGTCATCGCCGTCATCCTCATCCTCGGCCTCGGCATCAACTACGCCTACGCCGGAGGAACGATCAACTTCTTCGGCATGGGCATCCCGGCCGTCGCCGGCGCCGCGATCGCCGGTATCCTGCTCAACCTCCTGCTCTCCATCGGCGAGAAAAAGGAAACCGTAACGGAAGAAGTCTCCGTTCAAGAATAACCCGCCCGCATCCCTCGGATCCAGAGAACCTGCCTCGCCGCTCGGCGAGACAGGTTTTCTGTCGCTATTTTGGATTCTTTGCTGTAACTTTGCCGAATTTTTGTTATACTGTTTCTAAGGAGTAGGAAACCGTATGAAATGGAAGAACTTTCTGATCGCGTTTGGGATCGAGATCGCGACTTTTTGTGTCTGCATGATCGTCGATCTGCTTCTGGATATGAAAATGCTGACGCCGATGATCTTCATCTTGGGCGTATTTTTGGTTTCCAGATATACGGAAGGCTATTTCTATGGCATCGCGGCTTCCATCGCGAGCGTTTTGCTGGTCAACTACGCGTTTACGTTCCCATATTTCGCGTTTGACTTCGCCCCCACGGTATCGTTCATTTCCGCCGTCTGCATGATGACCGTCACCTTCATCACCAGCACGATGACGACCCAGATCAAACGGCAGAGCCAAGTGAAGGCGGAAAACCAAAGAGAAAAGATGCGCGCGAACCTGCTGCGCGCGATCTCCCACGACTTGCGCACCCCCTTGACCTCGATCCGGGGCGCCTGCTCGGTCCTGCTCGAGGACGGGGCCTCCCTCTCCGACGCGCAGCGGCGGACGCTCCTCGCGGAGATGCAGGAAAACTCCGACTGGCTCGTGCGCATGGTCGAAAATCTGCTCACCGTCACGCGCATCTCCGCGGACGGAGGCGTAAAAATCAACAAATCCCCCGTCGTGCTCGAGGAGCTCACGGAGAGCGCGATCTCAAAATTTAACAAACAGCACCCCGAGCATCCCGTCCGGGTGGACATCCCGGAGGAGTTTATCCTCATCCCGATGGACGCGATTTTGATCGAACAGGTCCTCGTTAATCTGCTCGAGAACGCGGTCCAGCACGCGAAGGGCATGACGGAGCTTTGTTTTTCCGCCAAGGTGGACGGCACGGAGGCGATCTTCGCGGTGGAGGACGACGGCGCCGGCATCCCGGAGGACCGCCTGCCCAACCTTTTTTCGGGATACCTCGGCTCGGAGAGAATCCCGGCCGACAACCGCAAGCACAACATGGGGATCGGGCTGTCGGTCTGCTCCACGATCATCCACGCCCACGGAGGCACAATATCCGCCGAAAACCGGCCGGAGGGCGGCGCCCGATTTCGCTTCTCGCTGCCGCTTGAGGAGAAGAAAGATGAGCAATAATAAGTATCGGATCCTTGTGGTGGAGGACGAGCGCAGCATCAACAGTTTGGTCGAGGCGATCCTCACCGCCAACGGGTATCAGGCGATCCTCGCCCAGACGGGCGCGCAGGCGCAGATCATGGCCGTCTCCTTTCAGCCGGACCTGATCCTGCTGGATCTCGGGCTGCCGGACATGGACGGTCAGGATCTGATCCGCCTGATCCGCAACGAGTTCTCGATCCCGGTGATCGTCGTGTCCGCCCGCACCGACGAACGGGACAAGGTGAAGGCCCTCGATCTGGGCGCGAGCGACTACGTCACAAAGCCGTTCGGGTCGGCGGAGCTGCTCGCCCGCATCCGCGCAAACCTCCGGGACTGCCTCCGAAACAGGGAGAGCGGCATGCCGCAGGAGGCGTTTCACGCCGGAGATCTCGGCATCGACTTCGGCAAGCGGCGCGTCACGCTCTTGGAGCAGGAAATCCCGTTTACGCAGACGGAATTCAACATCCTCGCGCTGCTCGCGCGCCACGCGGGCAAGGTGCTGACGCATGAGACCGTCATCAAAACCATTTGGGGCAACAGCGACCCCGGAAACGTAAAAAAGCTTCAGGTCAACATGGCGAACATCCGCAAAAAGCTCGGCGAAACCCCCGGGGCGACCCATTACATCTTCACGGAGATCGGCGTGGGTTACCGGATGCTGGAAGAGGAAAGCTGAAAGAGGTGACTTTTTGGAAACGCAAAGATACAAGGATTTCTTATTGAAATTCGGATACTGGGCCGCGATCGCGGCGATCGTCTATCTGATTTGGAAATACCTGTTCGCCTATCTCCTCCCCTTTCTGATCGCGTACGCGGTGGCGAGCCTGCTGCGGCCGGCGGTCGTCTGGCTCGAGAAAAAGCTGCATATCCGCCGCGGGGCGATCTCGGTGGCGCTGGTTCTCCTTGTCTATATCGTCGCGGCGGGCGCGCTGATCCTGCTCTCCGTCGGCATCATCACGGAAGTGGTCGACTGGGTGAGCAAGATGCCGGCATATTACACCGCCAACATCTCCCCCGCCCTCATCAAGCTCGGCGATCAGGCGCTGGACCTGCTCTCGCATCTTGACCCGTCCACCGTGAAGACGATCGAGGACATGATGCCCGACGCGCTCTCCTCCCTCGGCAAAACGGTGACGGAGTTCTCCATGCAGGCCGTGTCTTGGGCCTCCGGGATGGCCGTGGGTTTCCCGGCCCAGCTGATGGCCGGCATCGTCTGTGTGATCGCCACGGTCTTTTTGGCCGCGGATTTTGGCGCGGTGAACACGTTCATCAAAAAATACCTGCCGGAGAGGGCCGTTGCCATCCTGCGCTCGGCAAAAAGCAGCTTTGGGAATATCATCGGGAATTACGCGAAATCCTATGCCATGATCCTGTTTCTCACCTTCGCGGAGGTCTCCGTCGGGCTTTTGCTGATCGGATATGAAAGGGCGTTCCTGATCGCTTTGATCATCGCGACGCTCGACATCCTGCCGATCTTAGGGTCCGGCACGGTGCTTGTGCCTTGGTCGATCATCACGCTCGTGCAGGGCGACGTGGGGCACGGCATCGCGCTCGCCGTCCTGTATATCGTCATCACGGTCGTCCGGCAGGTCATGGAGCCGAGGATCGTGGGCCATCGGGTCGGGCTGCATCCTCTGGCGACGCTGCTTTGCATGTGGCTCGGCGTGAAGCTGCTCGGCGTGGTCGGGCTTTTCGGCCTGCCCGTGAGCGTCCTGATTATCAAAGAGCTCAAGGCGAACGGGACTCTCCCGCACACGCATACCCCCGATAAAGCGACGCCATAGGGAAATTCCCGCGCAGGGGCATCCTGCAACCATACTAAAAATTAAGGAGTACGTTCATGACCGCTGCTGCGATTCTCTTCGCACTGACCTACATATGCCTGCTGGCCATGCCGAAGCAGCGCGCGAAGATCGCGCTGTGCTCGGCCGCAATCTTTGTTCTGATGGGTTTCCTTTCCCCCGCGAAAATTTTGCCCGCCATTGATTTTAACGTGCTGATGATGATCGGCGGCACCATGGGGCTCGTGTCCCTGTTTATCGATTCCGGTATGCCCGCCCGGATGGCGGATCTCATCATCTGCAAGACGCCGGACGTCCGCTGGGCGGTGACCGCGCTCGCCCTCTTCGCGGGCATCATCTCCGCCTTTGTCGACAACGTCGCGACGGTGCTGATGGTGGCCCCGGTCGCGCTGGCGATCTCCAAGCGGCTGGGCATCTCCCCCGTGGCGCCGATCGTCGCGATCGCCGTCTCCTCAAACCTGCAAGGCGCGGCGACGCTCGTCGGCGACACCACCTCCATCCTGCTCGGCAGCTATGCCGGCCTCGATTTTCTGGATTTCTTTTGGTTCATGGGGCGGCCCGGCATGTTCTGGGTCGTGGAGGCCGGCGCCCTGCTCAGCATACTGGTTTTGCTCTGGCTTTTCCGAAAGGATCGGCAGCAAGTGGACATCTGCGAAGTGGTCAAAGTGACCGACTACCTGCCGAGCGTCCTGCTCTGCTGCATGGTGCTGCTGCTGATCTGCGCCTCTTTCTTCCCTTATAAACCGGACGTCACGAACGGCGTCATCTGCGTGACGCTTTTCCTTATCGGCGCAATCGCGAAAGCCTTAAAAGAGAAAGACGCCGACCACATCCTCAGGCCGATCCGGGAGATCGATTATGAGACCATCCTGCTGCTGGCCGGGCTCTTTGTCGTCATCGGCGGCATCACGGAGGCCGGCGTCGTGGACGCGATCGCACAGCTCTTCGTGCGGCTCGGCGGCGACAATCTCTTTATCATCTATACGGTGATCGTCTGGGCGAGCGTCCTTTTTTCCGCCTTTATCGACAATATCCCCTATGTCGCGACCATGCTGCCGGTGGTGCAGGGCATCTCGCTCGCGATGGGCGTGGACCCCTACCTGCTTTATTTCGGGCTTCTGGCCGGCGCGACGCTGGGCGGGAACCTGACGCCGATCGGCGCCTCCGCAAACATCGCGGCCATCGGCATCCTGCGGAAAAACGGGTACGAGGTCCCCACCAAGGAGTTCATGCGGATCGGCGTGCCGTTTTCGCTGACCGCCGTCGTCTCCGGCTACATCGCCATCTGGCTGCTCTGGGCCTGAAATTCGCGGCAATATCGTCGGCAAGGCGGCATATGTCCATGGCAGTAATCGGCCGCGCCGATCGCTCCCCGGTCCGCGGCGGCGGAGGCTGTGAAGCGTGATGTCTCTATTTCAGAACGCAAAATTTAAGATAAAAGGAGCTTCTCTATGCACAATATCTGGCACGACATCGACCCGAAGCGGGTGAGCCCGGAGGATTTTATCGCCTTCATCGAGATCAGCAAGGGCAGCAAAAAGAAGTACGAGCTCGATAAGGAAACCGGGCTCATCATCCTTGACCGCATCCTTCACACCTCCACGCACTACCCGGAAAACTACGGTTTCATCCCCCGCACCTACGGCGACGACGACGATCCGCTCGACGTGCTCGTGATGAGCACCGAGGTGCTGGAGCCGATGACGCTCGTGCGCTGCAAGGCGATCGGCGTGATCTCGATGATCGACAGCGGAAAATATGACGAAAAGATCATCGCCGTCCCGCTCGCGGACCCGGATTTCAATGTCTACAACGACATCTCCGAGCTGCCGCGCCACCATTTCGACGAGATGACGCACTTCTTCTCCATCTACAAAAAGCTTGAGGGCAAGGAGCCCGTGGTCAACGAAGCCGAGGGCCGGGAGCGCGCGCTCGAGATCATCCGGCAGGGCATTGACAATTATCTCCACCTGTTCTGCCGGGAATAAAGCGCCTCCCCCGAGCGTAAAAAACAGATAAAGAAAAGGACGGCCCGTCTGGAGCCGTCCTTTTCTTGTGATCTCGGTATTTTTTTAGAAAGGAAACCCGGGAAGCGTCTATGGCGCGGAGAGCGCCCGGACGTCACGGCGGCCGCCGCGGATCGCGTCCTGCACCGCCCGCTCGTCATTTTCCCAGTCGACCTTCGCGTGGTTCCTATTGGTGGCGGCGGAACTTTCGAGCACATAGGTGTTCCCGCTCGAAAAATACAGATAGGCGCGGCCCCCGATTTTATATTCGACGCAGACGACCGTCGCGCGGTCGAACCGGTCAAGCCAGACGGCCGCGCTGGAAAAGCCGTCGGCGTACTCCACCTCGTTTTCCGCCATGACCGCCTGCAAGAGAAGCCTCATGCTCGTGCATTTCTTCGTCTCTCCCGGTTTCCAATACCCGTTGAGCGTCCCGTCCGAGAGCACTTCCCGCCGATCCATCTGCTTGAGGTAGTCCGGGATCGCCTCGGAGAGGTCGCGCAGCACGGAATCGTGATCGCGGATCTCCCCGCCGGAGATCCCGGAAAAGTAGATCTTTGACCCCTCGTGGCCGTGAATGGAGCAGACGACCGCGTTCCCTTCCACGGAGATCACGCCCCCGCCGAAGCACGTGTAATCCGCGAGCACGTTCTCCCCCTCCGCCTCGTAGGCGTCGAGAGCCTCCTCCAGCGTATCCAGTTCGTCCCCCGTTTTTTTCATGGACAGCTGCCCATAGAGACTCCGCCGGTTGGAGGCGCAGATCGCCTCCTTCGTCCTCGTCCAAAAGCTTCGAAATACGGGAAGCGAGACGGCGGTCAAAAAGGCGAAGGCCCCAATGATCGCCAAAGCCCCCATCCGTATAAAACCGCGTTTTCTTTTGTCTCCGCGATCCATACCGCTTTTTCCTCCCATCCTTGCCGCCGGACGCCGTTTCGCCGATGCCCGCCGCGGCCCATGGCATAAAGACGGCCTGCCGCTCCCGCCGGGACGCCTCCCGGGGCCTATTCCTTCCGGGCGACGAAGACGGCCCTCTGGCTGTCCGGCCGCAGCGGCAGGAAACTGTCCTCGTCGTAAACCGCCTCCACGGCAAATCCACTCTCTTTGAGCATGGACTTTAGCTCCTCCGGCGGCCACGCCCGCTCCGAAAACTCCGCGGCGCTGCGCCTGTAAAGGCCGTGCTCATCCTCGTGCTCAAAAAAATCCAGCGTGATGTCCACCGTGTCGCCCTGCGGGTCATACCCGTTGCGCCAGACGCAGAGCGCGCCGTCGTCCTCGTAGACAAAGCTGTTGTTTCCAAGGATCTCCCGGTGCTTATAGGGGGTGTTCACATCGAAGACGAAACAGGCGCCCGGGTTCGAAAACAGCGCCACTCTGCGAAAAACCTCCCGCAGCTCCGCCTCGTCAAGGATATGGTTGAGGCTATCGAGCGCCGAAACCGCGGCGTCGACCGTGCCGTAAAGATCGAGCATGCGCATCTCCTGACAGAGGAAGAGCGCCTCGCTTTTTTGCTCTTCCCTCTTCCCCGTGGCGACGGAGAGCATCTCCCAAGAACCGTCCACCCCGATCATGTCGTACCCGAGCTTTTCGAGCTCGAAGGTGAGGGTTCCGGTTCCGCAGGCGAGGTCGAGGACGAGTTTCGCATCCGGCGCGTAGCGCCGAATCACCGCGTCGAAATACCGGGCGCGCGCCGGATAATCCACGTCGCGGGTAAAACGGTCATAGTATGGGGCAAACCCGGAATAATCTGACATTTTAAGCTTCCTCTATGAAAAAAGGCTGTTCGGGACAGCCTTTTATTCTCTCAAATCCATTCTGTTTCCTCCCGGGGGATTCATTCCCCGGAAGGGTAACCGTTCTCCTCAAACGGCTCCTGTTCCGCCGGGCCGGCGCGGTCCGCGGCGAGGGCGCTCCCCTCGGCCTCCCTCTCCGTCAGCCGCTTGAAGGCGACCGCGTAGCCGTCGCTGCCGTAGATCAGGGAGCGGTTGACGCGGCTGATCGTCGCCGTGGACGCCCCGGTCTCGCCGACGATATCGCTGTAAACCTTGTGCTCGGTGAGCATCTTCGCCACGACGATGCGCTGGGAAAGTGCCTTCATCTCCGGCACCGTGCAGAGGTCCTCAAAAAAATTATAGCACTCCTCGCGGTTTCGGAGAGTCAAAACCGCATCAAACAAAAAGTCCATGTTGGAGTTTTTGAGCTTGTTATTCATTGCAACGCCTCCTGCTTTCATTCAATAAAATTTTAATACTTTAGTTTGTGATAATCAAGTTAAAAAAGATAAATCTTCCGAAATTCCACGCGGGCGGCGGCTTCATTTCTATCTTAAGAATTTCCGCGCAAAGTTCCCCATAAAAATCCCCCGCGGCGGCGGCCCCGGGGGATTTTTTATCATGCTGTCATTCGTCCTGCGAAAGATCGGCAAAGATCGCCTTCAGCTCCTCGATGCCTTCCCCGGTCTCCGTGCTGGTGAAGAGCATCGTGATCTGGTCCGCGCAGGGGATCTCCTCCGCGAGCGCCTCGGTGCGACTCTGCCGCTCCGCGCGGTTGAGCTTATCGCACTTCGTCAGCGCGAGCACAAAGGGCATCTCGCTGTCGATCAGAAACCGGATCATGTCGAGATCGTCCCGCGTCGGCTCGTGCCGGCTGTCGATCAGCTGCACGACGAGCCGGATGTCCCGCTCGCCCGTCAGGTAGCCCTCGACCAGTCCGGCCCAGCGCTTTTTCTCGCCGAGCGAGACCTTCGCGTAGCCGTAGCCCGGCAGGTCGACAAAGCGGACGCCGTCCGCCTCAAAGAAGTTGACGGTCGCGGTCTTGCCGGGCTGGGACGACACGCGCGCAAGGCTCTTGCGCCCGAAAATCTTGTTGATCAGCGAGGATTTCCCGACGTTGGAATGCCCCGAAAACGCGAATTCCGCAGAGGAACTCGGCGGGAGCTGGTTCGGCGTCCCGTAGGCGGCCTCGAATGTGACGTTTCTGAAATCCATAGTTTTTTATCCTTACTGCGCGATGGTCGTGCCCACCGGTTTGTTTGTGCCGTAACTGAGCATCGGGAGCTGATCCTCGAGGAGCGGGATCTCCTTGATGATCTTCGGCTCCAGCGGGTGCACCAGCGCGGCCTTCAGGACCGTCTCGATGTTATTGGCGGGGATGAATTCTATGCTGTCCTTTACGACCTGATCGATCTCCTCAAGATCCGGGAGGTTGTCCTCCGGGATGATCACGGTCTTGACCCCGGCGGCGTAGGCGGCCATGGTCTTTTCCTTGAGGCCGCCGATCGCGAGCACCCTGCCGCGCAGCGTCATCTCGCCGGTCATCGCGACCTCCCTGCGCACCGCGGTCCCGGAGAGAGCCGAGATGATCGCGGTGCAGAGGGTCACGCCCGCGGACGGGCCATCCTTGGGCACCGCGCCCTCCGGCACATGGATGTGGATGTCCTTTGTCTTATAAAAATCATGCTCGATGCCGTATTTTTCCGTGCAGGAGCGCACGAAACTGATCGCCGCGTGGGCGGATTCCTTCATCACGTCGCCGAGATTCCCGGTCAGCTCCACCTTGCCGGAGCCGTCGAGAATCGCGACCTCGATCTGCATCATCTCGCCGCCGGCCTCCGTCCAAGCGAGCCCGTTGACGAGGCCCACGGCGTTCTCCTTCGGGATGGCCTCGGGCTTAAACTTTTTGACGCCGAGGAATTCGCCGATGTTTTTGTCCGTGACAACGACCTTTTCCGTATCCCCGCCGACGATCTGCTTCGCGGCCTTGCGGCACAGGGCGGCGATGTTGCGCTCCGTGTTGCGGACGCCAGCCTCCCTTGTGTAGTAGTCGATGACGGCGTAGAGCGCCTCGTCCGTGACCTTGAATTCCTTCGCGGAGAGGCCGTGGCGGCGCATCTGCTTTTTGAGCAGATGGCGCTTCGCGATCTGGAATTTTTCCTCGCGGGTGTAGGTCGTCAGGTTGATGACCTCCATGCGGTCGAGCAGCGGCTCCGGGATCGCGCTCATGTCGTTCGCCGTCGTGATGAAAAGGATTTTGGAGAGATCGAACGGCACCTCGATATAGTGGTCGCGGAAGGCGACGTTCTGCTCCGGGTCGAGCACCTCGAGCATCGCGGAGGCCGGGTCGCCGCGAAAATCGTTGCCCATCTTGTCGATCTCGTCGAGCAGGATCAGGGCGTTCTTGCTGCCGGCGAGCTTCACAGCGTTTATGATGCGCCCCGGCATCGCGCCGATGTAGGTCTTTCTGTGGCCGCGGATGTCCGATTCGTCCTTCATGCCGCCGAGGGAGATCCGCGCGTATTTGCGGCCCATCGTCGTGGCGATGGACTTGGCGACCGAGGTCTTGCCGACGCCGGGCGGCCCGACGAAGCACAAAATCTGGCCGTTGACGTCGGGGGCGAGCTTGCGCACCGCGAGCAGCTCCAAAATCCGCTCCTTGACCTTCTTGAGGCCGTAGTGGTCCCGGTCGAGGAGTTTCTTCGCCTTCTCAAGATCGATGCGGTCCGTCGTCTCGGTGTTCCACGGCAGCGCGAGGCAGGTATCCAGATAGCTGCGGATCACGTCGGATTCGTGGCTGCCGACCGGCTGTTTGCCCAGACGGTCCGCCTCCTCCAGCAGCTTCTTATGTACCTCTTCGCTCAGGGCCATGGCGCCGATCTTTTCGCGGTAGACGTCCGATTCCTCTTGGACGTTTTCCCCCTCGCCGAGCTCCTCGTTGATGGCTTTTAACTGCTCGCGCAGATAGTATTCGCGCTGATTCTGGTCGACCTGATCCTTGACTTTTTCAAAGATGTCGTGCTCCACGTTGAGGATAGAATTCTCGTTTTCGAGCACGGAGGCAAGCAGCTCCAGCCGCTTGACGTAGCTCGATTCCTCGAGGATCGTCTGTTTGTCCTCCACCTCAAGATTCAGGTTCCCGGCGAGATATTCGCCGAGAAAGACCGGGTCGTCGGTGCCGAGGGCGTTGACGACGATCTCCTTGGGCATCTTGGGGATCAGATAGCAGTATTCGTTGAAAAGCTCCTTCACGGTGCGCATCAGCGCGTCGCAGAGGACGCTCTTTCTCGGGCGGAGGCTGTGCAGCGGGTATTCCTGAATCTTCGCCTCAAAATAGGGCTCCTCGGTGACCATTTCGATCAGCCTCGCGCGGTATTTGCCCTCCACCAAAATGCGCATCACGTCGTTGCCGGTCTTGATGACTTGGCGGACCTCCGCCACCACGCCGACATCGTAAATTTTATTGGGCTGAAGCTCCTCGTCCTTGATGTCCTTTTGCGCCGAGAGAAAGACCAGCTGGTCCTTTTTCATCGCGTCGTTGAGCGCCGCGATGGATTTTTTGCGGCCCACGTCAAAATGCAGGACGACTTTCGGAAACAAGACGATGCCGCGCATGGCGATCATCGGCATGACGACCGAGGGGTTTTCCATAATTTTTTCATCCATTTTCGAAACCTCCGTTTCGGATCGAATTTTTTGGAAGATGAACAAAGTCCGCCACGACAAACGCATCGCATTTATCATAACGGACCGTTTTCGTATATTTTGGTTCGGGCTCAGAAATCGGCGGCGTCCCGCGACGTCTCCGCCGCGATCGCGAGCGGGACGGCTTTTTTGAGCGGGTTGCGGACGACCTGCGGCGCGGCCCCGTCGGTGATGCAGCCGGAGCCGACCACCACGATTTCGACCGTCGGGTCGGACGGGATCGAGAACATCAGGCCGGAGAGCGTCTCCTCCATGATGGAGCGCAGTCCCCTCGCGCCGGTCTTGCGGTCGATGGCCTTCTGCGCGATCGCGTGCAGCGCGTCGGCCGTGAACTGAAGATCGACGCCGTCGAGCGAAAAGATCTTCTGATACTGCTTGACCAAGCTGTTTTTCGGCTCCGTCAGGATGCGCACCAGCGCGTCGAGATCGAGATCCCCCAGCGCCGTGACCACCGGAAGCCGGCCCACCATCTCCGGGATGATGCCGAATTTCACGAGATCGTGCGGCGTGACCTGCTTGAGCAGATCGGAGGACTCCTTGGATTTGTTGCTGCGCACGTTCGCGCCGAAGCCGAGCGCCGAGCTCGCGATGCGCTTCTCGATGATCTGCGAAATTCCGTCGAACGAACCGCCGCAGATAAACAAGATATTCGTGGTGTCGATCTTGATGAATTCCTGCTGCGGGTGCTTTCTGCCGCCCTGCGGGGGGACGTTGGAGATCGTGCCCTCGAGCATCTTGAGCAGCGCCTGCTGCACGCCCTCGCCGCCCACGTCCCTCGTGATCGAGGGATTCTCGGACTTGCGGGAGATCTTGTCGATCTCGTCGATGTAGATGATGCCGCGCTGGGCCGCCTCGATGTTGAAATCCGCCGCTTGAATCAGCCGCAGCAGCACGTTTTCGGCGTCCTCGCCGACATAGCCCGCCTCGGTGATGGTCGTGGCGTCCGCGATCGCGAACGGGACGCCCAGCGTCCGCGCGAGCGTCTGCGCGAGCAGCGTCTTGCCGGTTCCCGTCGGCCCAATCAGCAGGACGTTGCTCTTTTGGAGCTCCACGTCCTCCGTATCCATGCGCGAAAGGATCCGTTTGTAGTGGTTGTAAACCGCGACGCTGAGGATGATTTTCGCAGCCTCCTGACCGATCACATACTCATCCAGAACGGCCTTGAGCTCGGCGGGTTTCAGAATCGACGCCGGGTCGATCGTCTCTTTCGGGCGGCGGAGTTTCTTTGTGCGTGTCTGTTCCTTGCCGTCCTCCTCGATGATCTGCCGGCACAGCTCGACGCACTCGTCGCAGATGCTGACGCCGGGGCCGGCGATCATTTTGTAGACCATATCCTGCGTCTTGCCGCAAAAAGAGCAGCGCAGGATCTTGCTGTGATCGTCTTTTGTTGCCATTCTAACTCACACCTCTTGGCGTTTTGTAATGACGCGGTCCACAAGACCGTAATGCATGGCTTCCTCCGCGGACATAAAATTGTCGCGGTCGGTGTCCCGATAGATCACGTCCAGCGGCTGGCCGGTCTGCTCGGAGAGGATGCGGTTGAGCCTCTCGCGAATGCGGATGATGTGGTCCGCGTGGATCTTGACGTCGGAGGCCTGCCCCTGCGCGCCGCCGAGCGGCTGGTGGATCACGATTTCGCTGTTGGGCAGGGCGAAGCGCTTGCCCTTCGCCCCGGAGGAAAGCAGAAACGCGCCCATGGAGGCCGCCATCCCGATGCAGATCGTGGAGACGTCGCATTTGATATACTGCATCGTGTCGTAGATCGCCATGCCGGCCGAGATGGAGCCGCCCGGGCTGCTGATATAAAGGCTGATGTCCTTATCCGGATCCTGCCCCTCCAGATAGAGAAGCTGGGCCACGACCAAGCTCGCCGTGGTGTCGTTGACCTCTTCGCAGAGCATCACGATCCTGTCGTTGAGCAGGCGGGAAAAGATATCGTAGGAGCGCTCGCCGCGGTTGGTCTGCTCGATGACCATCGGGACTAAACTCATTTGCCGTACCTCGTTTCTTGAAAGTTAAACGGTTTTGCCGCCGGAGATTCAGTCGGTATCCATGTCGATGTCGGCTTTTTTCTTTCTGACGCAGCGTTTTTTCGCGGCCGGAGCCTCCTCTTCGGAGGCGGCCTCCTCCGCGGCCGGAATTTCTTCCGCGGCGGCGGGCGTCTCGGACGCGGCCGGAGCCTTCTTCGCGGCCGGGGCTTTCTTTGCGGCAGGAGCCTCCTGCGCAGTCTCCGCAGCCTCCGCAGCCGGTTCCTCCTCCGCTTTCTTCTTAGCGGCGCGCTTCTTCGGGGCGGGAGCGGCCTCTTCCCCATCCGCAACCTCCGTGATCTTCGCGTGGCTGCGGACGAATTCGATGGCTTTTTCGACGAGCAGATCCGGCTTCAGTTCCTTTTCCGGAATGGCCCCGCGGACCTCCTCCGCCTTCATGCCGTACTTTTCGGCCAGTTTCTGATACTCTTCATCATATTCTTCTTGGGTGACATCCATGCCCTCCAGCTTGGCGATCTTCTCCAAGGCGAGGCGGATCTTGACCTGACGCTCCGCCTGCGGGCGGAACCCGTCCCGGTAGGTCTCCTTGTCGGAGCCGGTGTACATCAGATAGCTTTCGAGGTCGAGGCCGCTCTGTTTGAGCCTCGCCTCAAAGTCCCCCATCATGTCGTCCATGCGGATCTCGCACATGACCTTCGGGACCTCGACGGTCGTGTTCGCGAGCACGGCGTCGACAAGCTGGTTTTCGACGTCGGCGTCGCTCGCGGCGCGGCTGCGCTCCTCATTGTGCCCCCTAATTTCGGCCCTGAGCTCGTCCAGCGTGTCGAACTCGCTGACGTCCTTCGCAAACTCGTCGTCGGCCGCCGGGATCTCCTTGTACTGGATCTTGTTGATTTTGCATTTGAAGACCGCCGCGGCCCCCTTGAGGGATTCCTCATGGTAATCCTCCGGGAAGGTCACGTTGACGTCGAACTCCTCGCCGAGCCCATGTCCGGCGACCTGTTCCTCAAAGCCCGGGATGAACGTGTTGGAGCCGAGCTCGAGGTCATAATTCTCGTCCTTGCCGCCTTCGAAGGCGACGCCGTCTTTGTATCCGTCGTAATCGAGCGTCACATGGTCGCCCGTCTGCGCGGGCCTGTCCTCCACGTCGACAAGCCGGGCGTTGCGCGCGCGGAGCTTGGTCAACTCGTCCTCGACCTCTTTGTCGGTAACAGTCTTGACGGTTTTCTTGACTTCGATGCCCTTATAATTACCAACCTCGACGTCCGGCTTCACGGTCACGGTCGCGGTGAAAGAATATCCGTCGGCGCTGCAGTCCAGCAGTTCGATGTCGGCGCGGTCAACCGGCTCCACGCCCGCCTGCTCTACGGCGTACTCATAAGCGGCCGGATAGGATTCCTGAATGGCGTCCTGATAGAAATGCTCTCTGGGATAATATTTTTCAATCAGAGCGCGGGGCGCCTTTCCTTTGCGGAATCCCGGAACGGTCAGCCTCTTCGCGTTGCTCTGATACGCGGATTCTATCGCGCGGCCGAACTCCTCGGCGTTTACAGAGACGGTGAGCTTGCATTCGTTGGCTCCGGTTTTTTCAAAATGTGTCAGTTCCATTCTGTTTCCTCCCGATCGTTGCGTTTTTCAGTAACCTGATTATTATATCATAATAAATATTAAATTTCTATAAATTTTCGAAAAGATTATCGGCCGGACGGCTCAATCCGCCACGGGGTGAAGCGGAGGTGATCGGCGGAGACGAGTTTATAGGAAATCCCCATATAGTCCCCTTCGTTCGCGATGCTCCTTGCCGCGCCGTGGATGTGGCCGTAATAGACCCGCCGGACCCCGTATTTGAGCAGCATATCAATCATATTGGGAACGATTTCGTTCGCGTATACCGGCGGGTAGTGAAGAAAGACGATTTTTTCGCCGTTTCCAAACCGCTCCGCGTCTTGGAGGGAGAGTTCCAGCCGGAGCGCCTCCCGCGCGGAGATCTTGAGATCGTGCTCCTCGTTGGGCATAAACACCCAGCCCCTCGTGCCGCAGAGGATCATCCCGTCCGCGGTATCCGCGCAGTTGTGCAGGAGGCCGATCGTCGTGAGTCCGTGTTCCTCAAAAAAGGCCTCGATTTTATGTCTCGTATCCCACCAGTAGTCGTGATTGCCCTTGATTAAGAGCTTTCTCCCGGGCAGAGCTTCGAGAAACCGGAAATCCGGCAGCGCCTCCTCCATGGAGATCCCCCATGAAAAATCCCCCGGGATCACGACGGTGTCCCCCGCGCCGACCGTCCCGCGCCAGTTTTGCTCCAAGCGGGCGACATAGTCGTCCCACCCATAGAACACATCCATCGGCTTATCCGCGCCGAGCGAGAGATGCAGGTCCCCGATCGTAAAAAGCGCCATGTCACCCTCCTACCGCGCCCAAAACGTACGCTTCCAGCTCCTCTTTTTCGCTCGAGCCGGTGAAGCGGATCTCCGCGCCTCGCAGCTCCCGCAGAGAATCCGGCATGAGCATGCCGGAAATCCGCTCTAATTCCTCCGCGGCGGCGAATTCGTCGGCGACGGTCTGTCCGGCGACGGCCTTGAGCACGCTCGTGGGAAATTTATACGGGCTCGCCGTCGAGACCACCAAAGTCATGTGGGAATCGCCGGTCTCCTCCGCGTATCGGCGCAGGACGTCCAGCGCGACCGCCGTGTGCGTGTCGCAGAGATAATCGTATGTCTCAAAAATATCCCCGACCGTCCGCAGGGTATCCTCCTCCGAGCACCAGCCCGGCCAGAAGTCGGCCCGCAGCTTCGCTTTCACCTCATCCGAAACCTCGTAGGCCCCGGTCTCCGCGAGTGATTTGAGCAGCGCGGCGACGGCGGCGGAATCCCTGTCATAGTAATCGAACAGCAGGCGCTCCAGATTGCTGGAAATCAAAATATCCATCGAGGGCGAGACCGTGGCGTAAAACCGCCGGTTGCGGTCGTAGACGCCGGTGCGGATGAAATCGGTCAGCACATGGTTCGAATTGGAGGCGCAGATCAGCTTGTGAACCGGCAGGCCCATCTTTTTTGCGTAATACGCCGCGAGGATGTCGCCGAAGTTGCCGGAGGGCACCGCGACGTTGATCCCGTCCCCCAGCTTGATCTTCCCGTCGGCGGCGAGCTTCGCGTAGGCTTCGAGATAATACACGATCTGCGGCACGAGCCTGCCGATGTTGATCGAGTTTGCGCTTGAAAAGGCCATGCCCCTCTCCGCGAGCGCGGCTTTGATGGACGCGTCCGTAAAGATCCGCTTGACGGCGGTCTGCGTGTCGTCGAAATTTCCCCGAATGGCGCGGACGTGGACGTTCCCGCCCCTCTGGGTGGCCATCTGGAGCTTCTGCATCCCGCTGACGCCGTCCTCGGGATAGAAGACGAGAATTTCCGTCCCCGGGACGTCGCGAAAGCCCTCGAGCGCGGCCTTTCCGGTGTCGCCGGAGGTCGCGGCAAGGATCACGGTTTTCTTCCCGCCGCCGCGTTTTTCGGCGGCCTTCGTCAGCAGGCGCGGCAAGATCTGAAGCGCGATGTCCTTGAACGCGCAGGTCGGCCCATGCCAAAGCTCGATCAGGCAGCAGGCGTCCCCCAGCATGGCGAGCGGCGCGGGAAGATCCTCCTCAAACCTGCCGAGGTAGGCGCCCTCCGCGCAGCCGAGCAGCTCCTCCGCGGTAAAATCCGTGAAAAATTGCCCGAGAAGCAGCGCGGCGTTCTCGTGGTATCGCCTGCGGGCAAAGGCGGCGATCTCTTCCATGCTCAAAACCGGAAATTTCTCCGGGACATAGAGGCCCCCGTCCGGCGCGATGCCGCGCAGGATCGCCTCCGACGGCGCCGCCTCCGATTTGATGTCTCTGGTGCTTTGAAATTTCATAATTTGGCCCTCAAAAATGACAGGTGAAATATCGAAACGCGTTTTCCCAGAAAAACTTCTCCCGCTGGGCATCCGTAAAGCCGAAGTCCTCGAGCGCCCGGGAAAGATTTTCGAGCTTGCCGAGATCCTCGAGCCCCGGCACGGTCTCGCAGCCGTCGAAATCGCTGCCCATGCAGACCGCGTCCTCCCCGCCGAGCTCGACGAAACGGGCAATGTGGCGGGCGGCGTCGGTCAGGGAGGCCTGTTCCGGGTCGTCGTTCAGAAACGCCTTGTAAAAATTGACACCGACCAGTCCCCCGCGCCGCGCGATCTCTTGGAAATGCTCGTCCGTGAGATTCCTCTGATGCCCGCAGAGCGGGCGGCTGTTGGAGTGCGTGGCGACGACCGGGCAGGAGACGTTGCGAAACGCGTCCTCTATCCCGGCGTCGGAGAGATGGGAGATGTCGATCCCCATGCCGATGCGCTCCATCTCCCGGATCGCCTCGATGCCGAAGGGCTTGAGGCCTTTTTTTGGATCCGACGCGCCGAAACCGAGCTCGTTCTCCCCATTCCATGTAAGGGTCATCATCTTTACACCGTCGGCTTTTGCTTCGGAGAGGCGTTCCAGCCTCCCGCCGAGGATGGCGCCGCCCTCGAAGGTGAGAACCGCCGCGGTCTTCCCCGCGGCGATGATCCGGCCGATCTCGGAGGCGTCCCGCGCCTGCTCCCACCGGTCGGAAAATTTCTCGAGCTGGCGCTCAAAGTAGTGTTTGACGATCTGATAATAATTCCACGCGTCGTCGCCGCGGATCGTGTCCGGAAGAAAAACGGCGAAGCACTGGCAATAGTTCTCAAGTGAGGCCCTTTTGGATAGCGAGGCCTGCAGCAGGTCGCAGTCCATGTCCGCGCTGTGCCCCAAGGCGCAGGTCAGTGTGTCGCAGTGAAGATCGAAATGATTCAAATCGGGACCTCCATCTCAAAGGCATTGGGCAGAAACGTATGCGCTTTGATTTCCAGCGTTGTTTTATCGTAGATCACCTCGAACACGTCGAAGCGGATCTTCGCTTTTTCTCCGGTTTCCATGATGTAAAGAATTGCAGCTTTACATATCTTTCGGCGCTTGGAGGGCGTCACGGCCTCCCGCGGCGGGTAAAGGCAGTCCTCCGCGCGGGACTTGACCTCGACGATGGAGACGACGCCGTCTTTTTTCGCGACGATGTCGAGCTCGCCCATCTTGGTCAGAAAGTTCCGCGCGAGGATCTGATAGCCCTGCCCTTCCAGCCACTGTGCGGCAAAGTCCTCGCCGAGGTTGCCGCGCCGCCTCTTCTCCGTCACCATCTCCGCACATCTTCCTTGTCTCATTTTGGCCGGAAAACCGGCCTTTTGATAAACGCTTTTCCGTACTCCGGCCGGGTGCCTCCGTGGGTCCTTGTTGTCCGCCCGATTCATGCATACTCAGTCCGCCGGGCCGTGAACTTCGCGGATCGACACCATCGAGGGGTATCCCCCGCTTTTTGGCGCGGCGTCTTTATCGATTTCTATTCGCCGGGCCGCGGGGAATCTTTTTCTCCTGCGGGCATTTCGCCCGTAGCCGGTCCCCCAGCCCCGTGCATCAGTGCATCTTCTTTAAAAAAGTCAGCCGGTGAATCTCGCACGGGCCGTATGCCCGGAGCTTTTCGTAATGGAGCGCCGTCGGGTAGCCCTTGTGCTTTGCAAACTCGTATTCCGGGTAGATTTTGTCCATCTCCAACATAAAGCGGTCCCTGCTCATTTTGGCCAAAATCGAGGCCGCGGCGATGCTCGCGGAGACGGCGTCGCCCCCGATCACCGCTTTGCAGGGGATGTCGAGCTTTGGCGCGCGGTTGCCGTCGATATAGACGATGTCCGGCCGCAGGGAGAGGCCCTCCGCCGCCTGTTTCATCGCCCGCATCGTGGCGGCGAGGATGTTGATCTCGTCGATCACGCGGTTGTCGCAGCTCGTGATCGCGTAGGCGAGCGCGTGCTCCGTGATCTCATCGAAAAGCTGCTCCCGCTTTTGTGCGGAGAGCTTTTTGCTGTCGTTGACGCCCTCGATCTCGTAATCCTCGGGCAAAATGACCGCCGCGGCGTAGACCGGGCCGGCGAGCGGTCCCCTGCCCGCCTCGTCCACGCCGCAGATGAGTTTATATCCCTCCGCGCGCCTCGCGCGCTCGAATTCATAGAGACTCATTGGGCTTTTCCAGTGTGATGCGGCCGATTTTCCCGCCGCGAAACTCGTCGAGCAGCACCGCCGCGGCGCGCTCGGTGTCGATCTCCCCGCCGGCAATCTTCATGCCGCGCTTCTCGCCGACCAGCTTTAGCAGCTCGCCCGGCATCTTCCCGTCCGTCTCCTCGTCCGTGAGCTTAAACCGCGCGCAGAAAAGGCCGTGACACTCTCTGTTCAGCAGGTCGGCAAGGCGGGCGGCCAGCAGCTCGGTGTCCATAATGTCGTCCTTGATCGCGCCGGTGAACGCGAGGTGCTCGCCGACGATCTTATCCTCGAATTTCGGCCAGAGCACCCCCGGCATATCGAGCATGTCGATCCCGTTTTCCAAGGTGACCCACTGCTTTCCCCGCGTCACGCCCGGGCGGTCCTCGACCTTCGTCTTTTTTGTCCCTGAAAAGCGGTTGATGAACGAGGATTTCCCGACGTTCGGGATGCCGACGACCATCATTCGGATCGGCTTCCCGGCCATGCCCTTGCGCTCCCGTTTTTCGAGCTCTTTTTCGAGCGTCTTTCGCACGAGCGGCGTGATCTGCCGAAGCCCTTTTCCACTGCGGCAATCCGTCGCGATCGCCGGAACGCCCTTGCCGCGGTAATACTCCACCCACTCGTTTGTCAGATGCTCATCGGCCATATCGCACTTATTGAGCAGGATGATCCGCGGCTTTCCCCCGACGAGATTTTTCATCTCCGGGTTGCTGCTGGAGATCGGGATTCTTGCGTCCCGCACCTCCGCGACAATATCGACCAGCGGCAGGTTTGTCTTCATCAGGCGCCGGGTCTTCGCCATGTGCCCCGGGAACCACTGAATGCTGATCTCTTGGCCCTCCATGCGCCCGCCTCCCAAACCGTAATATAGTAATTATACCTCAAAAAAGGATAGAAAGAAATACTCCTCCATAAAAAATGGAGGAGCATGATCTTCTATCTTCCGATTACCGGACCTGTTTGACCTTGGCGGCCTTGCCGACTCTGTCGCGCAGGTAATACAGCTTCGCCCTGCGGACGCGGCCGTGGCGCACAAGCTCGATCTTGTCGATCAGCGGGCTGTGAATCGGGAAAACTCTCTCGATGCCGCAGCCGTGGGCGACGCGGCGCACCGTGAAGGATTCGGCGATGCCGCCGTGCTGCTTCGCGATGACGGCGCCCTCGAAGATCTGAATCCTCTCGTGGTCGCCCTCTTTAATCTTGCAGTAGACGCGGATGGTGTCTCCGATGGCGATCTCGGGCAGATTCTGCTTCATGCAGCTCTCTGTAATCAGTTTTAATGCATCCATAATCAAATATCCTCCTCGTTATTTTCCAGACATTCATACTCACGGATGATCGATCCTGTGACAGAGGATTGCCCGCCCGGCACAATGTGCCGTTCCCGTCGCGGGGACGCGACGGAAGCTGCCTTTCTACCGACAGCCTTATTATATTATCACATCATTTTTACAAATGCAAGCATCATTTTATAGAATTATCGGAAAATCTCGCCGTTTTCGCGATAAACCGCGGTCCGCGTCACGGAAATATCGTCCGCGGGAAGCCCCGAGAACTCCGAAAACGCGTCGAACAGCAGCGCCGGGTTGACGGTCTCGTTGCAGCCGGCGGCGAGCCTCGCCCGGAAACGAAAGCGCCCGTCCTCATAGGAAAGCGCGGAAATTTCGATCTCGGGCCTCAGGTCGACGACGCGCTCCCCGCGCTTCGTCTTTTTGAGCACCGGGATCTCGGGGCGGTCAAAGCAGCCCTTCCACGCCGCCCGCGCCTCCTCCTCCCCGTGCCCGGGGCAGGAGAACGCGATCTCGTAATCGGCCCGGTGGATCTCCGAAACCTTCATGACCGGGGCCCCCGCCGACACAACCCCGAAGCCCGCCGGCAGCGCCGCGCCGACTCGGGCCGCGAGCTCCTCAAACGGGATATCTTCGAGCAGACGGAAATCTACGCATTCGCAGAGGCTCTCATAGCCCAGCGAGAGCGGCAGGGCGAAGTTGAGATACAGGTGGGGATGAAATCCCTCCGTGTACCAAACCCCGATTTTAGTGCGCTTTAAGGCCCGCTGAAACGCCCGCATCACGTCGAGGTGGGAGATATATTTCGCGCTCCCGGTCTTCGTGTAAAAGAGCCGGACGTCGGTGAAATTTTGAGCATCACTCAAAGCAGGGGCCCCCTTTCAGCGCGGCGATGCCGCAGCCGGAGCAGTTTTGGCGGCAATTCGGCGTGGTCGCGGCGCTGCGGGCCTTTTCGTTCTCCCGGATGAAGAACTCCTTCGACACGCCGTAATCCATCAGTTCCCACGGCAGCGTCTCGTCAAACGGCCTTCTGCGGTTCGCATAGAAGGCCGGGTCCAGCCCGTTCTCCGCGAACGCCCGCAGCCAGACGTCGAATTTGAAATGTTCGTCCCAGCCGTCGAGGTTGCAGCCGTGCCGCCAAGCCCATTCGACGGCCTTGCCGAGGCGGCGGTCGCCCCGCGCGAAGACCGCCTCGATGAAGGAGGTCCGGGCGTTGTGCCAGTCGAGCGAGATTTTATGCGTATGCAGGCGGTGCAGCATCAGCTGCTGCTTCCGCTGAAGCTCCTCCATGGTGTCCTGCGGCTCGAACTCGAAGGGCGTAAAGGGCTTGGGCACAAAGCTCGCGACGCTGCAGGTCACCTGCACTGCCTTGCCCTTCGGACGATCCTTGAGGCTGTAATAGAGATCGACCACCTTCTGCGCGGTGTCGATGACGCCGAGGACGTCCTCGTCCGTCTCGGTCGGTAGGCCGATCATGAAATACAGCTTGACGGAGGTGTATCCGCCCTCGAAGGCGCGGCGGCAGGTGCCGAGAATGTCCTCCTCGGTCACGTTTTTGTTGATGACGTCGCGCATCCGCTGGGTCCCGGCCTCGGCGGCAAAGGTGAGGCCGCTCTTGCGCACCTTCGTGATCTTTTCGAGCATGCTCTCGCTAAAATTGTCGATGCGCAGCGAGGGCACCGCGATGTTGACGTATTCTTTCTCCGTCCACGGCAGCAGATCGTCGAGCAGCGGCTCGAGCTTAGAGTAGTCGCTGGTGCTCAGCGACGTCAGCGAGAGCTCCTCGTAGCCGGTGCTGTCGCAGAGGCCGCGGGCGTTGCGGCAGAGCGTCTCGGGCGTCTTTTCCCGCACCGGGCGGTAGAGAAACCCGGCTTGGCAGAAGCGGCAGCCGCGCACGCACCCGCGCATGATCTCGAGCATGCTGCGGTCGTGCACGATGTCGATGAACGGCACGACGAAGTTTTCCGGAAAAAAGACCTTGTCCAAGTCCTTGATGATGCGCTTTTTTACCGGCATCGGCGCGCCCTCTTTCGCGGAAAAGCCGCGGATTGTGCCGTCTTCGTTATATTCCACCTCGTAGAGCGACGGGATGTAGACGCCGGGGATCCGCGCCGCCCGCGCGAGATACGCCTCTTTCGTCCAAGCCTCGTCCTTCGCTTTTTTATAGAGCGCGACGATCTCCGGCAGGACCTCCTCGCCCTCCCCGGGCATGAAAAGGTCGATGAAATCGGCCATCGGCTCCGGGTTGCAGGCGCAGGGCCCGCCGGCGACGACGAGATTTTTGAGCCCCTTGCGGTCCTCGCGGCGCACCGGGACGCCCGCGAGATCGAGCATGTTGAGCACGCCGGTATAGCAAAGCTCATATTGGAGCGTGAAGCCGATCATATCGAAATCGGCAAGGCTATCCCGGCTCTCGATGGCGAACAGCGGCAGGCCGTTTTCGCGCAGCTGTTTCTCCAGATCGACGTCCGGCGCGAAAACCCGCTCGCACCAGACCTCCTCGTCCTTATTTAGAAGAGAGTAAAGGATCTTCATGCCGAGGTGGCTCATGCCGACCTCGTAGAGATCCGGGAAGCAAAACGCAAACCGAACCTTGACGTCCTCTTTCTTTTTTACAACACTGTTGAGCTCGCCGCCGGTATATCGAGCCGGCTTTTCGACCGTCCGGAAGATCTTTTCCGGTATCGCTGCCATGGAATCACCTCGGAAATCATGATTTAAAGATTATACACGATTTCCACTCCTATTTCAAGAGACCCCCCAGCAGCAGATAAAACGCCGCCGGGAGCAAGAAGAGGTTCCCGAGCCGGATGGCCGCGTAGACCAGCAAAAAAAAGAGCGTGACGGACACGGCCGCGCTGATGCGGGAGAATGTTTTTTCTCCGGTCAGCATGGAGAGGACGCTGCCGCCGTCCGTGGAGCGCATCGGGCAGAGGCTGAAAAAAAGCAGCACGAAGTTGACGGCGGCCGCCCGCGTCTCCCCCGCCGCGTAAAACGCGGCCGCCAAAATAAGATTTGCCGTAGGCCCGGCGAGGCAGATCAGAATATGAGTTTTAACCGGAATCTCCGTCTCCTGCCGCAGCACCATGCCGAAAACGGAGAGGCGCAGCGCGGCCGGCGGGCATCCGGCAAAAAACGCCGCCAGAAGATGCGCCGCCTCGTGCATGGCCATGGACATGAGCGCGATCCCGGCGATCCCGCTGCGGTCCGCGAGCAGAAACAGGGTGATCAGCGCAAAAAAATAGGGCGAAATGAGCACCCTCGTCCGCCCGATCCGAAAGGAAATCAATAGCGCACCGCCTTTCGCGGCGAGATCGTCCTGCCCCGGTACTCGACATGCAGATGCAGGTGGCTGCCGGTGGAATTTCCGGTGGAGCCCACGGCCGCGATGGTCTCGCCGCGGCGGACGCTGTCCCCTTCCTTGGCAAAAATCACGGAGCAGTGGGCGTAAAGGCTTTTTACGTTACACTGATGCCGGATGACGATATAATTGCCGTATCCCGAGCCGCAGCCGACTTCCAGCACCGTCCCGTCGGCGACCGCCGCGATCGCCGCGCCCTGCGGCGCGGCGAGGTCCACGCCGTCGTGAAATTCCAGCCCGCCGCGGACCGGCGCGATCCGCAGGCCGTATCCGCTGGTCACCGTGCCGCGTGCAAGCGGGCTTCCCGACAGCAGGTGGAAGAATAAAAGCGGCACATCCGCGTAAAAGAAAAAGATCTGGAGCCACAGCATGGCCAGAGAGCCCGCCACAAATTTTAGCGTATTGCTTCTCATCGTCCCATCCCCCGTCCTCCCCAAAACTATGAGAGACGGAAGAAAAAAATGCCGCGGCTCCGATGGAACCGCGGCATAAAAACGTTGTCTCTTTGTTTTTTTGAGGGCGTGTCCGGGCCGGCCGTGGATCAGCCGCCGGAACCCGGCTCCGAGCTGCTCTCGGAGGAATGCTCTCCCCCGCCGGAGGAGGACTCCGGCGCGGAGCTGCTCTCGGGCTTGGAGGAGGACGCGGCCGAGGAACTGCTTTCGGGCTTCGAGGAGGAGGTCGGCGCCGAGGAGCTCTCGGGTTTGGAGGAGGACGCGGCGGAGCTGCTCTCGGGCTTGGAGGAAGAGGCGGCCGAGGAGCTGCTCTCGGGCTTGGAGGAGGACGCGGCGGAGCTGCTCTTTTCTTCATCCGGAGGCGTCTCGTAGTCGTCGTCCGGGATCGAGGACTTCTCTCCGACATACTGCGTGCCGTATTTATAGTTGCCGTTCTTCCCGACGGCGCCGAGGTAGCTCTCCACCGCGTCGGCGATGCCCTCGGCGATCTCCTTCTGGTAAGAGGATTTGATCAGCTTGTAGTAATCGCTCTCGCTGCTGACGAAGCCGAGCTCGCCGAGCACCGCGGCGTATTGGGAGACGCGCGTGACATAATAGCGGCCGATCATCGCGCCGCGGTTGGTCGTGTTGAGAGCGTCGGACACCGCGTCGGAGAAGTACGAGGCGAGCGAACCCGAGAAGCGGTTGAAGTGCCAGCACTCGGTGCCCTTTCCGGAGCTGCTCGTGCTCGAGTTGCAGTGGACGCTCACAAAGACGAGCGGCTTCGCGGATTCCGCATAGGCGACGCGGTCCGCGAGCGACGGGCGCTGCTTCTCCGTATCGAGCAGGTAGACCGTCGCGCCGCGGTTCTTGAGCTCCTTTTTGAGGTAACCGCCGACGGCAAGATTGATCTCGTATTCCCCGTACGCGGAGAGGAAGCCGAGCGCGCCCACGCCGAGCTTGCTGTGCCCCACGTCCACGACGATGGTCACGCCGTCGACGCTCGATTCGCCGGTCGGGTTGTTGAAGCGGAAGATCAGGTCGTCCCCGTCGAAATAGGCGTAATAGCCGAGGAAACCGTTTGTGGTGTTGAGTTTGAGCGTGACCTTCGAGCCGCTCCAGTTCGCGGAGCTAAAGAGCGGGTTCTTCGTCAGGGAGAGGTTGTCCGGCACATCGGAGGTATACTGGAAGTCGATTGTAAACGCGCCGGAACTGTATTTCGCGACATAGGAAACCCTCTGGTCCATGCTAAAGATCACATAGGTGTAGCGGCCGTTCGCGTTGACCGTCACGCCGTTGACGCTGTTGCCGCCGAGATCCTCGCTGCCCGCCTTGGTAACGTCCTTGGAGTATACCCGCTGGCCGGACTGGAGGTTATAATATGTAAAGGTGTTGTCTCCCTCTTTATAGACGATCTCGCCGCCGTCGGTATAGTCGAGCGCGCCCTTCGGCAGCGGGTAGCAGTCGTAATCCGAGAGATCGTTCAGCGTGCCCGTCGGGAAGGTCTCCGCCGAATTCGCGGTCACCTTCACGAGATCGCCGTCCCCGGCTTTCGCGGCGACGGTCACATAGGCCCCGGTCGCGCTCTCCGAATAGGAGGAGCCCCACGTGGCGTTGACGACGATGTTGCCCAGCTTCTGCGCCGAGGACCCGGACGACGGAACCGTGATCGTGCCGCTGTAATTGATGTAGGTGGACTCGTTGTCGGTGTCGTCGTCGTCCTCGTTGCTTTCCTCCAACTGGACGCTCATGCCGCCGAGCTTTGCCGTCAGCGAGGCGCCCTCGTAGGCGGTCGCCGAGATCGTGATGTCCATGCCGCCGTTGATCGTGACGTTGCCGAGCGGCGAGATCTCCTTGATGATCTGCACCTGCCGCGTGATCGCGTAGGCGATGGTTTTCTCCTTATGCTCAAACGTGAAGGTGTTGGTGCCCGGCTCGAGGTCGATGCGCAGGAAGAACGCGCCGTTCTCGTCGCGGGCCACCTCCTCGCCGTTCATCGTGAGCGGGAAGTTGATGTCGGACGCGCCCGCGAAGATGGCGATCGTCTCAAACGTGGAGTAGGTCGTCTTGGCCGGGCGCGTCATCTCGAGCTGCGTCAGCAGGAAGCTCGGGTCCGTCTTATCGGTCAGGTATTGGAGCAGCGCGTCGGTGGACTGCTGCGGGTTTTTCTTCAGCGCGGAGACGGAGTCGAACATGCTGCCGCAAAAACCGGAGAGCCCCTCCGCCGCGATGACTTGGTTTGAGAGCTCGGCCGGCTCGGACCAGCCCTTCTCCTTCGTGCAGGCTTTGGAGGCGTACTGGTACGCGTAGAGCGGGATCTTGTCCCCAACGACGCCGTTCCACCAAGTTAAATATTCCGTAAAGGAGACGTCCGCGTTGCCGATGGCGTACGGGCATTTTACCGCGACGAAATCGGCGTATCCGCTCTCGACGAATTTCTTCGTGTCGGCGCAGCCGTCGCCGTAGCTCTCCCAATCCGCCTCCGTATTGCTGCCCTCCGCGATGCTCGCGCTGTTTGCCCAGACCGGGCCGACCAAGAGGCCGACCTCCGCGGCGGGATCGCTTTTCTTTACGCTTTGGTACGCGGTTTCCACGGCGGATTCGGTCGTGGAGCGCAGGTAATTCTCATAGCCGATGCCGCCCCCGAACTGCGCGTAGTCCTGATAGGTCGCGCTGCCCTGCTCGATCGTAAAGCTGTCCAGCAAGACGGCGTCGATCTCGTAACTGTCGACCAGCTGCCGCAGGTTCGAGTCGATGAGCTTGATC
>ERZ795044.234-NODE-234-length-50071-cov-6.947697_pt1 | contig 50071 bp, 49 predicted proteins | sample MGYA00375128_ERZ795044 | MGnify/ENA primary metagenome ERZ795044 (study PRJEB30173, sample SAMN05720213) | anaerobic digester metagenome | isolation source: active sludge of municipal wastewater-treating anaerobic digesters | place: USA | collected 2014-12-22 ...
TGGCCAGCCCTGCATGCTTTGGGCCGCTGCAACTCTGGCGGTTTTGGTGCTGCCGGTGATTATCGTTTCCACGGAAGAGGCTTTGAACGCGGTTCCCCAAAGCCATCGCTCGGCTTCGCTTGCCTTGGGAGCGACGAAATGGCAGACCATCCGGAACATCGTGATTCCTCAGGCAAAGGGGGGAATTCTCACCGGCGCGATTTTAGCGATCAGCCGGGGCGCGGGAGAGACCGCCCCCATTCTTTTCACGGGATGCGCCTATTTTCTGCCCCGTCTTCCGGTCGCGAAACTGTTCGGGGTCGTTCCGATGGTGAATCCGCTGGACCAATTCATGGAACTGTCTTATCACGTTTTTATTATGGCGACACAGTCCATCAATGCGGAAGCTACCAAACCGATTCAATACGGGACAACGCTGGTTTTGATCGGCCTGACCTTTCTTTTGAATTTGACGGCTATTTTGTACCGGCTTCATTTCAGGAAGAAGCTTGGGCAGGTGTCTTTGCAATGAAGAGACGCTTTTTGCGGTACAGCCCGGGTTTTTCAAAGGCCCGCCGGAGAGATTGCTCTCCCTCCCTTCTCTTCGGCGGGACTGTTTTTATTTTACGATTTAATTGGAAGGGAGAGCGACATGAAACAGCGGGGAACATTTGAAACAGTTCTGGAGACGGAAGATTTTGAGGAAGGATTCCGGGGAGGGGAGAGCAGCATGATTGAATCAGTCGGGACCGATGAACGGAAAGCCGAGGGAAAAAATTTTAGGGAGCAGCCCGGCCTTTCTGAGATTAAGATCCGGGCGGGAGATTTGAATGTCCATTACGGAACGGTTCACGCGCTGAAACGGGTCACAATGGATATCCCGAAACAACGGGTGACGGCACTGATCGGGCCGTCCGGCTGCGGAAAATCGACTTTTCTCCGGACTTTGAACCGTATGAACGATACGATCCCGAACATCCGGATTACGGGAGAGGTCGTCATTGACGGAGTGGATATTTACCGCCCGGACATCAACGTGGTTTCACTCCGCCGTTTAATCGGGATGGTTTTTCAAAAATCCAATCCGTTTCCCAAAAGCGTTTTTGACAACGTTGCCTACGGTTTGCGTCTTCACGGGATCCGGGATTTCGGGATTTTGGAAGAACGGGCGGAGGCAAGTCTCCGACGTGCCGCGCTGTGGGATGAGGTGAAAGACCGCCTGACTAAGTCTGCGATGGAACTTTCCGGCGGGCAGCAGCAGCGGCTTTGCATCGCGAGGGCGCTGGCGGTGAACCCCGAAATTATATTGATGGACGAGCCCGCTTCCGCGCTGGATCCGATTTCCACCGCGAAAATCGAGGAATTACTTCACGAGCTGAAGAAAAATTTCACCATCGTGATCGTCACGCACAATATGCAGCAGGCCGCCCGGGTCAGTGATTATACGGCGTACTTTTATCTCGGAGAGCTGATTGAATTCGGCGAGACCAATAAAATTTTCACCGCTCCCGAGAAAAAAGAAACAGAGGATTACATTACGGGCCGGTTTGGCTGAGGCGGGGGAAATGGAACGGCACTTTCACGAAGAATTGAAAGAGCTCACGCAAAAATTGCAGCAGATGGGCTTTTTTGCGGAGGCCGCGATCGAGAAAGCGACGGACGGATTTTTAAACTCTTCCGGTGCGCTGGCCCGCAAGGTCTATGACGATGAAAATGTGATCAATCGGTTGGAAATCGAGATTGACGAAAAAGGGCACAACCTTCTTGCACTGGCGCAGCCGGTAGCGGGCGATTTGAGGCGCGTGGTGACGGTCCTGAAAATCAACACGGACCTTGAACGGATGGGAGATCATGCCGTCAATATTGCCCAAAAAACGCCCCTGCTTCCGTCCGAACTGTATCTGATAGAAAAAATTCCCCTGGGGGAAATGGCGCAAACCACCCAGAAAACGGTTCGCGCCGCGCTGGATTGTTTTGTGAACGGGGACAGCGAATTGGCCCGCCATGTTTTATGGCATGACGACAAAATCGATTGTTATTACGATACGATTTATTCTCACCTCGGAAATTTCATGACGAAAGAACCCTCCTTGATCGGTGCCGGCATGAAACTCGTCATGATCGCGCATGATCTCGAGCGGATCGGTGATCTGGCCAATAACATCGCCGAGAACGTGATTTACATGCTCCAGGGCAAGGAAGTCCGGCATCACGCCTGGCAGGTTCTTCGCTAAGTTCCGACAAAGGCCTCAAAAATTCCCATCCGTTTTTTCAGAAGGTTTTCTGCGGAAACGGAACTCACCTCCGGACATAAAAACTTCTCTTCAAAACCCGCAAGGAAACACGGGATCTTGCCGTTATTCTAGAAAACCGTGTAATGAATCCGATGCATTATTTGTGACAATAACGGGAGGGGAGAGATATGAGAAAAACGATTCTTTTTGCCGGCTGCTTGATTATTTATATTTTGGGCTTTAACAACGGTAACGCCCGGGCCGAAAGCGTTCAGTTGACCGAACTGACGGGGCTCGTCCGGCAGTTGCAGACCGAAATGGGCGAGATGAGGAAGCTGATTACCGCGCAGAATGAAAAGATTGAAAAGCTGGAGAAAAATCAGGCGCAAGTCCCGCGGACGGGAGATTTGGAAAAGCAGGGGGCGGGAAGCGGGACGGGCGCGCCTTCGGATGAATTCAGCAGGCAGGTATCCGAATCGTTGGGGGGAGCGGACCAATGGCTGAAAGGGGTCCGATTCGCGGGAGATTTCCGCCTCCGGTATGACGGGATTGATTACAGCAGCGGGGATCCCCGGGGTACCGATGACCGCAACCGGTTCCGGTTCCGGCTGAGGCTCGGATTTGAAAAAAGCTTTAATCCCGACATGCAGGTCGGCTTCAGTCTCGCCTCGGGCTCGATGAGCGATCCGACTTCCACCAATCAGACCATGGGAGAGCTATTTACCTGGAAGCAGATTTCGATCGATAAGGCCTATGCCAAATACACGCCCCGCTGGGCGCAGGTCGGTCCGGTGGAGAAATTGACGATCGCGGCGGGGAAGACCGCCAATCCTTTCGAGCGGGCGTCGACCGACATGATTTGGGACAGCGATGTCCGGCCGGAAGGGGCGTACGAGCAGGTGGATTTGAATTTTATCGAGGGCGCGGATTTCGGGCTCAGGAGTTTTGTCACGGCCGGGCAGTTTGTTCTGAAGGAAGGGGCGAATGTCGGCGGAGACGCGAATCTCTTCGCCGTGCAGGCGGGGCTGATGCCGCGTTTTGCGACGCTTTTTTTTGAAAAACCGGTCGAAGGGCTTTCCGCCGTTTCCTACTACGGTTACAGCAATTACGCCAAAAACGGGCATTGGAGGCTTGCGGACGGGACTTCCCTGGCCCGCGGCAATACGATTCTCAACGTCAACAATTCGAATAATCTGGACGCCCAGGATTTCCAGATCATCACAATTTACAATGAACTCAAAATTTTTCCCTGGAAACCGTTGTCGCTTTTCAACGAATACGCGATGAATCCCGCCGAGGCGACCAAGCTCGGCATGGTCCGGCGCGGGAATTTCGCGTGGAGCCTTGGCGCGAAATTAAACCGGATCGAACGGAAAGGGGACTGGGAGTGTATTTACCAGTATAAATACATCGGGCCGAATTCGATTGTCGGGGCCTTCGCGGACGCCGATTTCGGGGACGGTTTTGCCGGAAAATGCGGGAGCGTTTTCAAGATCGGATACGCCCTGACGGACAATCTCAGCGTTTACGGCAATGCGTTTCTGGTGTCGAATACAAACGCGGGGACGGAGGGAATTCTGGATCAGAAGCAGAACCGGTTTCAGATCGACTTAAGCTGGAAGTTCTAATCCCTAAATTTTCCGGCGGCAGGAAGGGCATTCCGTGAACAATTCCTCGAGAACCGCCCGGCAGCGGGGACAGCGCCGGTAGCCTTTCGCGACCGGCTTGAATCGCTCTTCTAAAAAACGGTTCAACCGCGACAGAATCGGGAAGAACAGCAGAAAACTTGCCAGGCCCGCCGCCCAGAAAAGAAGCCGTTGCGTTTCCGCCGCTTTTTCCTTCGGGCTTTTCGGCGTCACGCCTCTCGAGCGGAGAAGCAGGTAAACCGTTTTTCTCAAAGTGTTCAATTCTTCCGGCGTCATGAACGATTTCTCAAAATCCGTTAGGACCGCGCTTTTATCCCAGAAGGTTTCGAACAAACGGTTTGCTCTTTGAGGGCCCCCGCGGGATTCGGTCAGGATGGCGTCGAGCAGGATTGCGAAAAAATTGTCCGGATAATTCCCCCGGGCGGACTTTAGCAGGGAAGCGATTCTTTCCGGGTTTTCCTGTGAGGCCATGGCCCGGGCCGCTTGAGCCGTTTTTTCGAGAGAGTCGTTCATGAATTTGAAGCGAAAAGACCGCTTTAAGGCGGCGCCCTGCAGGCGTTGCGAAACGGTCCGGACGGCCTCCTCGAACGCCTGCTGGGAAGGGGCGGAGGGTTCCTCGGCTTTCAGCGGAGCCGGGACAAGAACGGCCCAAAGGACGATCGGAAAGAAAATTTTTTTCATCATAAAAGGGGGAAGAACCCCTCCCGGATTTTATTGCATCCGGGAGGGGGATCGGTCCTGTTTCGCGTTTCGAAACGCGACGTCCGAATGATTATTTTGCCTCGGCGCGTTTTCCGATTTCTTTGTCGGCGAGATAAATATTCCGGCCTTCCTTTACGCCCGCCATTTTAAGCATGTCCAGAATGGCGCGGAATGTTTCCTCTTCTTCCACCTGCTCGTCCACGAACCACTGCAGGAATCCGGCGCTTGCATAGTCTTTCGAGGTTACCGCGAGATCCATCAGCTCATGGATCGCTTGCGTAACGCTTTGCTCATGTTTGAGCGCCTGCTCAAACATGGCTTCGATTTTTTTGTAATCGCAAGGGGGTTCCTTCAGGGCCGGAACGCAGGCGTGTTCTCCGATCCGGTTCAGGTATTCGAAAATTTTCATCATGTGAGATCGCTCTTCTTCCGCCTGCTTATACAGGAACTTCGCGGAACCCGGAAGGGCGTTTTCCGAAGCCCAGGAAGCCATGGCAAGATAAAGATTGGAGGAATAAGCTTCTATCTCAATCTGTTCGTTCAACTTGGCGTGCATTTTTTTTGACAGCATCTTGTCCTCGCTTTCTATGCGCGAAATTTTTCAAACGATACTGCTTTCCTTATGCGGGAAAGATTTTATAATAATATCGTGCTTCTGGAAAGGGGGGCTTATGAATACGAGGAACCGGATCGGTTACGGCATTTTTGTCGCGGTCGTTTTATCCCTGTTTTTTTCCGGCTGTCAGAAAAAGCAGCCTCCGTCGCCTTCCGCATCCAAGGAAGCCGCGATCCGGGAGCAGTTGAAATCCGTGGGGCTTGGTTTTTATCCCAAGGCGCAGATTTTGGATCAGGCGGTCAGCACGCAGTATGTCCGGAAACCCGGAAGCGAAAAATCCGGCGAAGCCGCCAAAGTTTCCGTCGTCAATATCTGGCAGGCCACCGACGATAGTGTCGAGACGGTCCGGGCGCATTATATCTCGCAGGCACCCCATGTGCTGACCGAGGAAAAACAGGACGGGGAGGTTGCCTTTCTGCAGCTTTGCTCGGTTTCGGACATCGGAAAAGTGATCGCGGAGGCGAAGGATTCGATCATTCTGATCGATATCCGGAAACGAAGGTTGACGGACACGGAGCGGGCCGCTTACCAAAACGAGCTCGCGAAGTTGAAAAAAGTTTCCAAGCCGGATTTCGTCCAAAAGCGGCGGATGCAGGAATTGGAACGGTATCTTTTGGAAAAAACTCTGGTTCAAACGAAGCTGAGAACCGTCCGGTCGGAAACCATTCCGATCCCCTCAAAATAACGCGGTTCGAAACGGTTCTTGGCGATACTTTTCGTTTCGGAAATTAGGCGGGCGTTTTTTTCTAAATCGGGAGAGTAAAAGCAACGGTCGTTCCCGTCTCCGGTTCGCTTTCGCAGGAAACACTCCCGCCGTGCGCTTCGACAATGTGTTTAACGATCGAAAGCCCCAGCCCCGTCCCTCCGAACTCGCGCGTTCTGGCTTTATCGACGGTAAAAAACCTTTCAAAAATTCGCCCGACGGCATCTTTGGGGATGCCGATTCCCGTGTCCCGGACCGATACTTGTATTTTGCCCTCCAGAAGCCGGGCATCGATCACAATCCGGCCGTTTGTTTTGTTGAATTTAACGGCATTGTCCAGGAGGTTGACGAACACCTGATGCAGTTTGTCTTTGTCGGCCCGGATCTCCGGCAAAGCGGCAGCCGGGAGGCGGTTTTCAACGGAGAGATTTTTTTCGCGGATGGGAGACGCGAACATCGGCAGGATTTTTTCAAGTTCGGCGGACAGGTTTAAGGGTTCCGGCTGAAGCGGGTTTTTTTGGGATTCGATTTTCGAAAGATCCAGCAGGTTCACGATCAGGCGGTGAAGCCTTTCGGTGTTTTCGTTGATGATTTTGAGGAATTTTTCGCTTTGGACCGGATTGTGAAAAACGCCGGAGAGGAGCGTTTCGACAAATCCTTTGATGGACGTCAAAGGAGTGCGGAGTTCGTGGGAAACATTCGCCACGAAATCCTGCCGCATTTTTTCAAGCCGTCGCATTTCGGTCACGTCGTACACGACCAGAAATCCGCAAATTTCGCTTTCCGAGGAAGAAATCCCGACCGCGTTGACCCGGAGATGTTTTTCCTTCGGAGTCGCGAGGACGAGATCCTGAGAGAGAAGGCTCTGCTTTTCGATGGCGAGGCTGACCGTCTCGTCAATTTTCCGGCTGCGGATGACTTCGATCAGGAGCTTCCCGACGGAGACTTGCCCTGAAATACCGAAGATTTTTTCCGCGCTGGGATTCAGCATCAAAATTTTCCGGCTGCGGCTGACGGCAATAACGCCTTCCGCCATATTTCTGACGATGGCCGACAGTTTTGCTTTTTCCCTTTCGATTTCGGAAAGACGTTTTTCCAGGGCGGAGGCCATTTGATTCATGGCCTTTGAGAGGATATTCAGTTCGTCGTTGGATTTCAAAGGGATTCTTTCCGAAAAATTTCCCCTGGAGTACAAAAGGGCGATCCGGGTTACGGACCGGATCCGTTTTGTGAGGGAGCCGCTGAGAATGGCTCCGAGCAGGATGACGCATCCGATCCCCGCGATCAACGCGGCCCAAATCGGCCTGCGGACGGAATAAACGATGTCGTTTGCGGATTGAAGCGACAGGGAGACGCGCAGGGCCCCAACGATGTTTCCGGTTTCCGTCAACGGCAGCGCCAGGTACATCATGCCGGTCCGGAGCGTCGTGCTGTAGCGCATACTGGAGCCGATTTCACCCCTCAGGGCCCATTTGATTTCCGGCCGCTGGGAATGATCCTCCATTTCGGGGACTTCCTCGAAAGTCCTTTCCGAGTCTCCCAGAACGGTTCCTTTCGGGTCCGTAACGGTGATCCGGAGGCCGGAAGCTTCTCCGAGCGCCTTTGTCAGGGCGTAAATGCGGGGAAGGTCCCGGCTTTGAATCAGGGAAGGAGTCAGCGTCTGTTCGAATGTTTTTGCGAAGGCAATCAGGGACTTCCGGAGTTCCGATTCGCCGCGGGTTTCCAGTTTTTTCGAGATGTAAAGATCGGCCGAAACCAGAACTACGGTAAAGAAGATGACATAGGAAAACGCGATTTTTCTGCCGAGTTTTCCTCCGGTGCCGCCCATGACGTTCCTTGCCGTTTAGGATTCGTTATCAAAGCGGTAGCCGGCGTTTTTGACCGTAATAACCCTCTCCGCTTCGGTTTTCAGTTTTTTACGAAGTTGTCCGATGTGCATATCAACCGTCCGGGTTTCGATCCCGGCGGCTTGATCGTATCCCCAGACGTTTTCGAGCAGGGAATCCCGCTCCAGGACTCTCCCGTCCGCCTCCATCAACGTTCGAAGCAGGTCGTATTCCTTCGAAGTCAGTTCCAGGGGCTTGCCTTTGAGCGTTACGAGGTGTTTTTCCGTGTCGATTTCAATCGTGCCCGCCTTCAAGAGCGCTTTTTTGGGTTGGATTTGCTTTCGGCGGAGAACCGCTTTGACTCTCGCGAGAAATTCGCGCGGGCTGAACGGTTTGGTGATGTAATCGTCGGCACCCAGTTCCAAGCCTACGATTTTGTCGGTTTCTTCGGACTTGGCCGTAAGCATGATGATGGGGATACCCGCGGTTTTGGTATTTTGCTTCAGAATTCTGCAGATTTCAAGACCGTCCAGGCCGGGAAGCATCAAATCAAGAACAATCAGGGAGGGGCCGCTTTTCCGCGCGATTTCCAATCCGGAATCTCCCCGCGCCGAAAACTGAACGCGGTAGCCGTCCTGCTCCAAGTTATACTTAAGCAATTCCGTGATATTTTTGTCGTCTTCGATAATTAGAACGGACTCTTTTGCCATGTGAAGTAATCCTATCATCCGTATTCTACAGGGTTTTCAACTCGGTTCAAATATACATTTATCCCGGGCTTTTGCGTGTAAAATGCATGTAAAAACTAAGGTTTTTGCCTAACTTGACGAAGCATAAGGTACGGATTAGAATTATCTTTTAGAAGCGTTTGGTATTAAATGAATTGGGTTACCATTTAAAGGAGGAATATCCCATGAGCCGTAAAATCGTTTCGCTATGTCTAATTGTTGTGTTTCTTTTCGCCACAAGCGGGATGGCGAGAGCCGAAGGCGAGGAAAGTCTGACCCGGGGAGCCGCTTCATTGATTATTCCCGGATTGGGCCAGTATCTGAACGGAGAATTGAACAACGACACCGGAAAGCTGAAGACCGGCGCCATGATTTTGATCGAAATCGGCGGAATTGTCACGACAGCCGTTGTGGGAGGCGTGGCCGGATATCCCCAGGTTTGGGCGGGAATCGGGATACTGATTTTCAACCATATTTGGAGCGGGACCGACGCTTATCTCAAGGCCCCGGCCGGTCCGGAAACTTCACTGAAAGAAAAACCCGTCAGCACCCGGTAACCGATCACGGATCTTTTCTTGAAAAGCAGCCCTTTTGTAAGCAAAAATCTTACGAAAGGGCTGCTTTTTCTTTTTTTAACGGGAGCGTTAATCGGTTTTTCCCCTTTTCCGTCGAAACCCAAAGCCTGTTCTTTCACGCTTCCCGGAACTTTGGATGAAGCCTGGGAAGCGACCTGCGAAACGCTTCAAGCCGAAAAAATTCCCGTTTTAATCAGCGACAAAGAGCGGGGGTATATTCAAACCAATACGTTCCCGCTCTATAAAAAGGAATATCGCACCTGGTGCAAGGCCCCCATGCTTTCCTCTTCGGGATTTTGCGTTCTGGAAATCGGCTTGGTCAACACAGCCCCTTCGGTCACCGCCGTCGGAATCAAAGCGCTTTTCAAGCGGAAATCCGGTTTTTATTTTCTGGGATTCAGGAAAAGGGACTCTTCCCGCGGAAGATTTGAAAAAATGCTGGCGGGACGCATCAACGACCGGCTGCTTAAAAAGAAATTCCCCAAGCTTGAAAATCTCGTCGTGGGTTGCAATTTCCGTTTTGACGAATCGATCGGGAAGTACGTGATCGCCGAAGTGACCCCTTCGGGGTTCGGCTATCAGCAGGGACTCCGGAACAAAGATGTCCTGCTGAAAATCGACGGCCGCGAGATTGACCCCGGCAATTTATTTGATTTCTTTCTCGATGTGACCGGGGAGGTCCAAAGGACTTTTACCGTGAAAAGGAAGAACGAAGAAATCGAAATTCCGGTCAGCGTTTTTTATCTCGATCCGCAACTGCCGCATGTGGGACTCACGGTGACGCACGATGAGGAGACCGGACGATTCAAGGTGACGGCGGTTGAGGGAAATTCTCCCGCCGCTCGGGGAGGGTTCCGGGAAGGGGATGTCCTGATCAAAGAAAATGCCCTGCGGCTTGACGGCTGGCTTCATTATTACCGGGCGCTTATTTCCGAGCGGACGGGCATTGAGCAAACTTTTCTTGTCGAAAGAAACGGCGAATCCCTGACGCTGACCATTACCCCCGTTGCCCGATAAACGGAAGTTAAATAGCTAAAATCCTTCCGCTTTTCCTTCACCTCGGGGGTCCGAGGCGCCTTCCAGTTCTCCGGTTTGCGCGTTCCGGACCATTACCAATTGCGCGTTTCCGAACGGCTTGCGCATGATGATTTCATGCCCCATCCGCTCGAGGCGGTCGGTCACGGCGGGATCGTCGAAAAACGACATTTCGATTTCAACCGGGCCCGTCCGATTGATTATTCTCGGACTTCCGAGGGCTTCTTCCGGAGTCATCCCGAAATCGATTAAATTGACCAGGGCATTTAATACGATTCCGATAATCTGCGTGCCGCCGGGAGATCCGACGCAAATCCAGGGCTTACCGTTTTTGAAGACCATCGTCGGGGTCATGCTGCTCAAGGGCCTTTTCCCGCCGATGGAACCGGGGAGATCCAGGCTGGTTTTCCGGGGCTTTCGGGCCCCTTCGACGCGGTTGGGGGCGGGTTCGCCCGTATCGCTCAGATAGGGCAGGGCATCAAAATCGGTCAATTCATTGTTCAGAACAAAACCTCTGCCGGGAACGACCATGGCACATCCGAAAATGTGTTCGATCGTGGTCGTCATGGACAGGACATTTCCTTCCTCGTCGATGATAGAAATATGGGAGGTTGTCGTGTTTCCATGCTTGTCGGGGGAGATACCTTTCAAGACCTGAGACGAGGCCAATTCCGAACCTCTTTCCGCGGCGAAATCCTTGGAAACGAGTTTTCCGACCGGAACTTCCGAAAAATCGGGGTCTCCCAGGAAACGCCCCCGGTCCAGGAAGGAAAGCCTTTGAATTTCCGAGAAAAGATGAATGAACTCCGGGTCCTTTCGTTTCATTCCGGCCGGGTCAAACGGTTCCAGCAGATTCAGCGCTTCGATCAAAACGGCTCCCCCGGAGGAAGGCGGCGGCATACTGTAGAGCGTGAACCCCCGGTAAGTTCCGGAAACCGGCCGGCGGAGAGGCGCTTCGTATTCGGAAAGGTCTTTCATTTCCATTTGACCCGGATTGACTTCCGAATGATTCACCGCGCCGACGATATCTTTTGCGATTGGGCCTTCATAGAAAGGTTTTTCGCCTTTTTTTGCGAGGAGGCGTAAAGTTTTGGCGAGATCTTTTTGGATGAGGAGCGCTCCTTTTTCTTTCGGCGTTCCGTCCGGATTGAGGAATGCTTCCCGGGATGCCGCAAACAGTTTGAGCCGGTCTTTTTCTCCCTGAATCGCTTCGGCAAGACGGGCGGAGACCGGAAATCCGTTTTCTGCGAGTTCGATTGCCGGCCCCCAAAGATCCCGCCAGGCGATTTTGCCGCTTCCGTAAAGCCGCCAGGCCTTATAAAGAGCTTTCACACATCCGGGCACGCCGACGGCCTTTCCTCCGGTGATGCGGTCCGGATAGAAGGGAACGGGTGAGCCGTCTTTTCCGAGAAAAAGCTCCGGACGGGCGCTTCGGGGCGCTTCCTCCCGCCCGTCGAGGGCGATTATTTGTTTCGTCCGGGCATCGTAGAACAAAAGGAAACAACCGCCTCCGATGCCCGAAGATTGCGGTTCCACGACATTCAAAACAGCCTGCACGGCAATCGCCGCGTCAACGGGGTTTCCGCCCCGCTTCAATATTTGGATGCCGGTTTCCGTCGCGGCGGGGTCGGCGGAAGCGATCATGTTTTTCGTTTCCTGCGCGAAAAGATCCGGTCCCAAAGCGCAAGACGCCAGAAAGGCTATTCCCAGGTATAAAACAAAGAGATCCGTTCGAAATGTCGAAATGCGGAGGTAAAGAGCCGCCAAGCGCGGAGAAGAAAATATAGCGGTCATTGAACCGGAAATTTCGAGACGTCGCCGCCTTTTTCTTTGAGTTTTTTCACATAAATTTCGTAGCGGGCCATCAATGAAGAGATGTTGATCTGGAGCTTAAGCACTTCGGCCCGCAGGGCCTTGATCCGGATCTCCCGGCCGTCCTGAGGGGGCATCGTTCTCATCTGGGCCATCCGGTCTTCAAGAAGGGCTTGTTGCTCTTGGATGGCCTTGGAATAAGCCAGCGCGTAGCTTTCCAGGGTTTTCGGAGACAAACGATTCGCTTCTTCGATCACTTTCCCGATGGCCTTGTTCGGATCAGCCTTTTTCGCGCAGCCGGCGTGAGAAAAAACCGCCAGAATCAGGATCAGTAAACCGGAGAAAGACAACAGACGCTTTTTAATGAACATCATGCTCTCCCGATAGCGGTTTTAAGCGATTTGCAGCCTATTGATTGCTCTCTGCCCGCGATTCTTCAGTCTCCTCTTCCATGTAATCCAAAGTTTCGTCGGTGTCTTCTTCGTATTCGGAACCGTCGTCTGAGGCGGATTGTTTTTCTTTGAGATTCTCCGGGGCAGGCGTTTCCGACGGCGCCGGAGGAGTTTCTTTCATCACGGGCGCGACCGGAGTAACGGGATTCACCCGGACGGGATTAAGGGCCCCGGGCGGATTCGGATTCCAGGAGACCGGGGGAAGCTGTCCGGATGCTTTCGGCGCTCCGGCAGCCGCTTGAGGTTTCACAAAAGTGACGGGCGGGGCCACCGAAACGATCTTGGGCGTAGCCGGCTTGGGAAGGGCCTTTCCGGAAGCCATGTCAAGGAAGTCCCCGGAAGAAGGGGAAGATTCCGAAGAACTTTCCTCCGCCGGTTTGCTCAAAAAGGACTTTTCGGAAGTTTTGTCCTTATCGCTTTTTTTTGCGAGAAGCGGGGAAGGGAAGACTAAAGATGCCAGGCAAAAAAACAGAAACGCCCCATAAACGCTCAAGCACAGAACTTTTCGGAAAGGGATGCTTTTCATTGAGGTAACCTCCTTGTTAAAATAGCTGGAAAAAATCTTGTTTTAATATTATAACCGATTGGTTTGTTTTTGGAAAAAAAAGGAGAAAAAGCCGATTCGCGGATCCGGCAATGCGAAAAACGCCGCGGAATCAATCGTTTGCCTCGGGGTATAAAGAGGGGAGATATGGCGATTACCTGGGATGCTTCTTTCAGCGTGAACGTGCGGGAAATCGATGATCAGCACAGAAAATTGTTTGATATTTTTAACCGGTTATTATCCGGGATGGGCACGCAGGACAGGGATTTCATCGGGGGCGCGATCGGCGAAATGGTCGATTATTCCAAGTATCACTTTTCCACGGAAGAACGGTACATGGAATTGTTCCGTTACCCGCAATACGCCAAACACAAGAAAGAGCATGACGATTTTATCGCCAAGGTGGAAGATTTCATCGGGAAATGGAATGACAAAAAGGCGGCCTTGTCGTTGGACGTGATGTTTTTCCTCGAAAATTGGATACGGGACCATACCCAAGGCATCGATAAAGAACTCGGCCCGTTTCTGAACCAAAACCATCTGTTTTGAAAAGCATGCCGGCAAACTGGCTGAAAAAAATAGGAAAATATCTTCTGGGGCCTTTTCTCGGCCCGTCACGACGCCGGACTCCCCGTCGCGGAAAAAGTCCGAAAAAACGGAAGAAAACTCTAAGGAGAAAATCTGTCCGAAGGAAGAAATCCCGGCCGGTTTCCAAATCCCGGAAAGGGAAGACGAAATCGACTAAGGCATCTTCCGGGAAGGGGAAAAAGAAAATCTCCGCTGTCTCTCGTCCCGTCTCCAAGAAGAAAGAAAAAACAAAAGCGGCCGCTAAAGAAGTTTATGTCGGGAAAATCACCCATTATTTTCCCAAAGTGAATGCCTGCGCGGTGAAAGTCGAAAAAACGGAATTCAAAGTCGGGGACCGCGTTCATATCCGCGGCACGACTACGGATATCCGGATGAAAGTCAAATCTCTTCAAATCAGCCTGATTCCGGTGGACAGCGGACGGCCCGGGGAAGAAGTCGGGCTCGAAGTCGCTCAACGGGTCCGGGAAAACGACGAAGTGTATCTTCTGCGAAGTTAAAGGATTTCCGGGAAGAACCCGGGGACGGTCATCGCGCCCAGCAAACTGAAAAACACAAGAACGGAAGCAATGATTTTTTTATTTGAGTCACTCCTTTTTTCTAAGTTTAAGGTTTCGAAAAACTCATGGGAACGGACTCTGAGGGGGGCGCGCGAAGGAACTTTCGCTGAGGACGGGCAAGAGCCGCCTCCTCGATTGATAGAACAAAAAGCGGTTATTGTTTTGAGGCCCCTGAGCGCCAGTACGAGAGCGAAGACGGACTTTTTACCAGTGCCCGGTATGAATTTCCCGGGCTTTCTTCTGACCCGGCCGGGACTTCTTGCCGAGCGAGCCCTTGCCCGTGACGGAAACCGGCAAAGTCCGGATTTCGGAAACTTAAATAAAACGATACGCTTTGAAAAACGGGGAAATTAATTCGAGTCTCGCAGCCTAATTTTTAGCGGCCCTGTTCCTTTCGTTTCGAAAAACAGTCTTTGCAATAAACCGGGCGGCCGCTGCTTGGTTTGAAAGGCACTTCACACTCTTTATGGCAATCCGCGCAAATTGCCTTGTGCATTTCCCGCGGCCTTTCGCCAAATCCCTCTTGCCGGAATCCCATATCAGTCTCCTTGTTTAGTTGATGAATTTGTGATGCAAAAATACCGTTTTCAATGCCCCTCTGCACGCGAAAGCGCGGCCAGAACTGATGAACCGATATTTGGGCCCGCCGCCAGGCTTTTCCGGATTTTTTGGGCCGCTTTTTTGGCGGTGATATTGAAGACCAAAGCGAATTCACCCACAAGGCCTTTTGCGGCCCGTTCCAGCGTTTGGAGTTTTCTTTGATTTTTCGGGCAAAACTTTTCATATGCGCAGGACCAAATGATCTTGGCCAAATGCCACGGCGTGTTTTCCGGAATGACCGCCTGGGTCCCGGTTTTTAGGTATTTCAGGACTTTATTGGCTTCTTTGACGGAAAGGAGCGTGTGAAAACCCGAGGCCTCGATTTGGGAGGCGGCGATGATAAAGCGGGTTTTCATTCGGTTCGTTATTTTCGGGCTCAGGAAATACGAGAGAACCTTCTCCCCCGATCGGGTTTCTTGAGAGACTTTATTGGTCCGGCAGAGCCCGTGGACCGGATGATACAACAAATCCCCGACGGCAACTTTTTTTGGCGACATAAAGCTCTTTTCTTTTTCAGGCCCGGTCGGCCTTCTTCCGGTTTTTATCGTTTGCGGCTCATTCCGGCCGATCCGTCGAAGAAAAACTCTCAGCCGGCCCCGTTGAATTTTCAGGGGCAGTCAGGTCTGAAGGGACGGGGTTTTTTTTATTCAACCGCTTGTTTCTTTTTTCTTCCTGTTTTTTCTTTCTTGCTTCCTCTTTTCTTCTTTTATCCCTCCCGAAATTTTGTCGCATAACGGTCCTTTCACGGTAAGACGGATTTCTGATAGGTTCTCGGATAGCTTCACAAAGGGAGGCGCCGATCCTGTCGTTACTAGGCATTCTAGCATGGTATCCTCCCGCATGCGGAATCTTTATTCGGAACGGGCACGAATACTTGTCGGGCGGAAAAAAGAAATCAAGCGTTGAGAGGCACCCCGCCGGGTTTTTAGAAGAGAAGAGGGGCGCGTGCGGTAGAATTTTCTTTAAGGAAATACAATCGGTTGTCTTCGATTTTGTAGAAAAGGGGGGCGACCGTGATTTTGGGGTACCGCAGCCTCAGCCGCCGCGTTTCGCTCAGGACAAAGCCGGTCTCTTCACCGATTTCGAACATCATGCAGAAGTTCAGGAAATGTTCTTCCGCTTTCTTGCGGCTCCACCCGGCCCGGCGGACCAATCCGTTCACAAAAACGTCTTTCCGGGCCGAGACGCCCGCCATTCCGCATTGATTGTGCCCGATGAGGGCGATGCACGAGACGCCTCCCACGCCGATCGCGTAGGATATCTTGAATTCACTGTAGCGGAGATTGGCGCCGCCCGAGCGGATAATGAAGGCAAAGTTATTGGGGATCCGCAGTTGTTTCCGGTTGTCCATGCACATTCCGATCAGAAGGTCGGAGCGGCTGTGGGCCGCAAAAGGTTTCCCCAGATTGTGATATTCCAACAGAAGACGGACCGGAGTTTTCCGGTATCGAAGCGGGATGTCCTTCACGGAATTCACGGGAATCAAACGGTGCATGGCCGGATCAACCCTTTCTCTTGTTTTTGATTTTCAACAGGCCCCCGATGCAGGGGAGATACTAGTCGGATCCTTTCGCGGGCGCAACAGAAAAACTTTCGGGAGGATTTCGCGGAAATGAATCGGGGCGCGGACGAAACTCAGGCGTTTCAATTATCTTTCGGCTGGATCGTGAGCCACTGGGTTTTGGTCCGCAGGATCCGCAATGTCCAATAAACAACGAATCCGATCCCCAGAAAGACAAGCCAAAGGACGCGCACTTTGAATTGACGCTCGCCGAATAATTCCGCGAAAAATTTAATCAGGACGAATCCGACGATGATCCCGAAAAAAGTCGAATATTCGCGCTTCAGGATCATCTTCCACGAAAAGGTAGCCGCCGGATGACGCCATCTCCGGAAATCGGGAAAGAAGATCGGAGTTTTTTCGGCCCATTGCCGGTGCGCGTCGCCGAATTTCCGCTCGAGAAACGATTCTTCCGCGAAAATGATGCGCTCGTAGAACAGGCAGAAAAGCAGCATGTAAATGAGAACGAACCACCAGACCTGCACGAACAGCACGAACCCCAGGATAATGAGAAAATTCGCGAGGTACAGCGGGTGTCTCATCACCGAATACAACCCTTCCGTATTCAGCGATTCCGCAAGCTGGCCTTGTCTGTTTCTTCCCGAAGTGCCTTCCGGGACCCATGCGACGGTCAGACTTCTGACGATCAGGCCGAGGAAGGAAACGGAGATGCAGAAGACTTCCCAAATCGCCTGCGCGGTATCCCCGAAATGTTTTTCGATGTACTCCGAATTCAACAGGGCAAGCAGCAGGATCGGAATGATGAGCGACGGAAGGTAACTTCGCTGCCGGAAAAACCAGTTTCCGCTTTTTTCGGTTATATCGTGAATTCTCATGCCGTAATGCCTCCGAATTTTTCTTGCGCTGAAACCAACGTCACCCTTCCCGTTCTCGCGCAATTCGATTAGATCTCTGAAGGGCCTATATGATAGTCAAAAACGGGCAAATAAGCCATTAAATGCGCAATTTATTTTATGCGTTGGGAATCCGCGGAAAACAACCGGAAGAGGGATGATTTAACCGAGCGCGACGTCCAGCAGCATCATCACCGTAAACCCGACAACAAAGCCGAGTGTCGCGATATCGCCGTGATCGCCGTTTTGGGATTCGGGGATTAATTCCTCGATGACGACGAAAATCATGGCGCCCGCCGCGAACGAAAGCGCATAGGGGAGGAGCGGTTTCACGAGGAATACCGCCGCGGCCCCGATCATGGCGGCCAGCGGTTCGACGATTCCGGACCATTGTCCGACCATGAAACTTTTCCGGCGGCTGAACCCGCTTGCCCGGAGCGGCATCGAAACGGCGAGCCCTTCCGGAAAATTCTGGATTCCGATTCCGACCGCGAGGGCAATGGCGGCTGCCATGCTGGTTGAGCCCAGATGCGACGCGGCGGCTCCCATCGCAACGCCGACCGCGAGTCCTTCCGGGATATTGTGGAGAGTGATCGCAAACACCAGGAGCGTGGTCCGCTTCCAGTTTGTCCTGATCCCTTCCGCTTTTTCAACCGGGCGGTCCAGGTGAACATGGGGCAGGAACCGGTCCGCGAGGCTCAGGAACCCGCATCCCAGGAGAAAGCCGGTGACGGCAGGAAACCAGGAGGGGAGCGCCGTTCCGGAAGCCATTTTGATTGCCGGATCAAGCAGAGACCAGAAGCTCGCCGCGATCATGACTCCCGCCGAAAATCCCAGCATGGAAGCCAGCAGGCGCTCGTTCACATGATAGGTAAAAAGAACCATGGCGGCCCCCAGCGCGGTCATGCCCCAGGTGAAGATACCGGCCCATAGCGCCGCGACAACGGGATGACAAGCTTGAAGAAACTCAGCCATGATTGAGACGATTTCCTTTCGTATTTCAAGATGACGGGTTAAAAACTCCCGGCGATGCCTTCGGGTTTGCTTCTCCGGAGACAGGCTAATCCCGCTTCAAGGGGGCGTCAAATGAAAAATGCGGTCCATTTTTCAATTTTGACAGGGAAAACGGACGGGCGTAAAATAAACCGTTCGTTTCAAAGAAAGGAAAATCACCGTGAAGAAAATCATGAGTATTGTCATGACGGCGTTGGTGTTTTTGTCGGGTGCCACACATTCGGTTTTTGCGGAATTGCCCGTTAAGCAAAAAAGGAGCGAGAAAGTCCAGAAAACCGAAGGCACCAAGAAAGAGATGCGGAAAAAAAGCGGGAAAATCGATCAGCTTGAAAAATCGGCCGATCAGGACAAATTGAAAAAGCAGACGAAAAACATCAAGTTCGACAATTTAGAAACCAAGGACTGGAAGCGGTAAGCGTTATTTTTCCGCGTTTTTCGGAAGAATTTTCCGGAACTCGTCCGCCAAATCCCGACGGATAATCCCGGATAAAAGCGCGAGTTCCTCCGCGCAGGCTTCCCGGACCGGCAGCCCTTTTCCCCGGTAACAGGGGAAATGAGGGTGATCTTTAGGATCGGGAAGAATGAGCGTTGCGTCCGCGATGCCAAAAGGGTATTTCCAGCAGTTGACCGGCTTGTAAAACCACCGGTGTTGTCCCAACCGCTCCGAAATCCGCTGCAGGGCGCAGGTCCCGTCTTTCATGAGGAACACGCAGGCATAAAGCAGGTTTCTCAGAGTTTTCCAATTCAGGCCGAACGGTCCGTTCCGGTTTAAAATCCCGTGGATGATTTTATTCAATTCGGAAAATCCCCGCCGTTTTTTTGCGAGGCATTGGAATCCCGTCTCGGGATCGATCGCGGCAATATCTTTCCGGATCCGGATTCCCATTTCACGAAACAAAACCGCCTGATCTTTCAGCAATTGCCGTAGAACGGCAAGCTCTTCCTGAGTGACGGCGACTTTCAGGCTGCAGCAGATTCCGCGGCATTGCTGAAAAACCGAGGAGCAGGGGATTTGGCGGTAATTTTCGAAAAGGCCCCATTCAACGGATTGAATCCTCTCCCGAAGGCGTTCTTCGGTTTTCGGGAAGGCGGTGAAAGACTGATTTTCCATAAAAATTTCCCGGGACGGTTCGGATTAAGCCCGGCCCCAGACCAGGCTGTAAATCAAAATGCTCAGGACGCCGGCCGTGACCGCGATATAAAAATAATCCTTCTGCCGGATAAAAGCGAAAATCGAAAACGCAACCCGCGCGACCGGAGTGGCTATCAGGGCCAGCAGCCCCAATTGAATCAGTCCTCGCCGGCTACCCGACAAGGCGGCGCGCACAATACCGGAAACGGTTTTTAAATATTCGGGTTCGCCGCGAAAAATTTTATAGTCCGGTAACTGCGCACCGTAGCGGGCCAGATAAATTATCCCTCCGGTTAATACGATAATGCCGGCCGCAATAACACCCGTCCTAAGAAGGTTTCCCAGCATTTGTTCTATTTTTTCTTCCGTCCAGGCCATCAGAAGATCTCCGTCAAGCCTTTGAAAATCATTTCGATCCCCAAGAGAAAAATAACGGCCCCGAAAACAAGCCGGAGTTTTTCGGTTTTGGTGCGGATCAGTATTTTAGTCCCCAGGGTGGCGCCCGCCAAAACTCCGAGCATGACCGGCATTGCGAGGCCCGGATCGATGTATCCGCGGTTCAGGTAAATTCCCGCGCTGGCGGCCGCCGTGACGCCGATCATGAAATTACTCGTCGCGCTGGAGACCTTAAAAGGAATTTTCATCGTTTGATCCATTGCCAGCACTTTCATCGCGCCCGAGCCGATTCCCAAAAGCCCCGAGAGAATTCCCGCGATAAACGTGAGTCCGAAGCCCTGGGGGACCCGTTGAACGTAATATCGCCGAAAGCCCGTTTGGGTGGGAAGCGTGTTATTTAATTTGAGCCGGGTCGCGATCGAGTCCGGCCGGCCGGAAAGCCCCTCCTCCTTTCCTTTCCGGAAAGAAAGGAAAGCCGAAACGATTAAAACGGCGCCGAAAACAACGGCAATCAACGGAACGGCGACTTTGGTGGCGATCATGGCGCCGGTGATCGCGCCCAGTGTCGTCGCCAGCTCCAGAAACATTCCGATCCGGATATTGGTAAATCCTTCTTTGACGTAAGCGGCCGCGGCACCGCAGGACGTTGCGATCACGGAAATCAGGGAAGCGCCGATCGCGTAACGGATATCGATTTTAAACGCGAGGGTCAGCAGCGGCACAATGACGACTCCCCCGCCCAGGCCTGTCAGCGAACCCAAAAAACCGGCCAGGAGAGACGCGGAAAAAAGAAGCAGTGTCAGGTCAAAAATGGTCATTTTTGCGATACGGAATAATCAGTTTCCGGATTCAAAGGTCCCGGAAGGCGATTATAGCATAAAACGGAGAGATTGCTTTTCCGCTGTTTGGGCGTGAACTCGGCGGAAACCATTTCTGAAAAGCCCGAGAAAGAGGGAATTTCTTAAAGGAGCGTGTTGTGCAGGATAACGGCCGAAACGGTGAAATAAATGACGATCCCGGAGACGTCGACCAAAGTTGCGACAAAAGGGGCGGACGCGCTTGCGGGGTCACATCCGAGCCGGCGCAGCAGCATGGGAAGCATGGCTCCGACGGTCGTTCCCCAGACGACGACTCCGATTAGGCTCAGGCAAACCGAAAGCGCGACCAGGAAATAATGCGCCCCGTAAGTATGGAAAATGAGCTGCCACAGGAGGATTCGCGCGAGCCCGATCGTTGCCAGGACGCAGCCGAGGCCCAGGCCGGTCAGGAACTCCCGGCGGACGATATTCCACCAGTTGCGCAGGCGGACTTCGCCCAGGGCCATGGCCCGTATGATCAGCGTAGCGGCCTGTGAACCGGAATTTCCCCCGCTTGAAATGATTAACGGCACAAACAGGGCCAGCACCACCGCGCGCGCGATCTCTTCTTCGTAATGGGCCATTGCGCTGGCCGTGAGCATTTCGCCGATGAATAATGCCGCAAGCCATCCCGCCCTTTTTTTGAGCATGGTCCAGAAGTCGATTTGAAGATACGGCTGGTCCAGCGCCTCCATACCGCCCACCTTCTGCATGTCTTCCGTGGCCTCTTCCTGGACCGCGCCGAGAATGTCGTCGGCGGTGATGATTCCCTTGATTTTATTTTCATGATCGACGACGGGGAGCGCGATGAATTTGTATCGGTTAAAAAGCCGGGCGACGATTTCCTGATTCTGATTTTCGGGAACCGTCACGACTTCGGTTTTCATGATTTCGCTGATTTTCCTCTCCTGCGGGGCGCGGAACAACTCCTGAAACGAGACGACCCCCAGCAGACGCTGCCCCTGGTCCAGGACGAAAACGTAGAATATGCTCTCAAGATAATCTTTCGCCTGAAGCCGGAGGTAATGAATCGCCTCGTCAATGGTCTGATCCGGGCGAACCTGCGCGAACCGCGTGTTCATCAGACCGCCGGCAACGTCCGCTTTGTAGGTTAAAAGCGCCTGAACTTCCCGGCGGGTCCGCTCATCCAGCAATTCGAGCAATTTCGACCGCTGCTTCTTCGGAGACTGCTGAATGATATCGGCGGCTTCGTCGGGCGGAAGCTGGCGCATCCAGAACAGGCGTTCGGCTTCCGAAGCCTGCAGGATGAAGGCGGCTCTTTTATGACGGGAAAGGGTGAATAAAAATTCCTGGGCGGAAGGGCGGTCCAAAAGCTCAAACGCTTCGATCTGTTCGTCCGGCGACAAAACATCCCACATCTCGCGGACTTCGAACAGCGTGAGACGTTCGTCGGGAAACGCGGTTTTGGACGATCGATTCATGATAACCCTTTCCGTTTGTGATATGCGGGTATTATAACCAAAGGTTCGGATTAAATCCCGGTTTCGTTTTCCGCTCGCTAAGGACCGTCCTCCGTAAAAATAAAAGGAGCCGCAACTGCTTGCGGCTCCTTTCCGCACTGATTGACCGTTTAAACGGGAACCGGCTTTACTTTTTAACGGCTTTGGGAGGAACGACGGTTCCGCCGAGCGCTTTGCAGGCATCAATCGATTTGACTTTTTTAATGACGCCTTTTACGTCGCAGTTTACTTTCTGGGCTTTGGGTGTCGCAGCCAACGCAGTCCCGGCCATCAGCATGACCAATCCTAACGCAGCTATCTTTTTCATTGTTTTAACCCTCCTAAGGTTAGTGAATCTTTCACGGCGGAGTATAGGACGGAGACATGACGGCGAAATGAAAATCGGATTAATTTTTATTCATTTTAACTTGTCGCGGGAAAAAGCGTTTTTCGGAACGATTTCGCAGGGGCAATCCGGCATCGGCCGGGCGGAGGGGAGAGAGCGGTTTTAAATGCGCAACCGGTTATAGGGACGCGCGATACAGAATGACGTTCGCTTTCTCGAGAGTGATCAGGCCTTCCCGCACCATTTCATCCAGAAAGGGAAGGAAACGGTTGATTTTTTCCTCGCTGTCGACGATTTCGATCACGATCGGCAGGTCTTCCGAAAGTCTCAGGAGTTTCGCCGTGTGCATATGGCTTTTCGCTCCGAATCCCATGAATCCCTTGAGAGCGGTGGCGCCCGCCATGCCTTCCTTTTTTGCCAGATGAATGATGGCCTCGTAAAGCGGCTGTCCGTGCCATTTGTCCTGCTCACCGATAAAAATCCTCAAAAGTTTTCCGTCCGCGGGGATTTTCATGATTGGGATGCCTCCTTTAGATGATCTCTCCGAGTAGAACGCCGAGACGAAACAAAAGAAATCCTCCGGCGACGCTGAAAAGAACGTTCAGAAAAGCCCTCAACGTCTCGCCGTCTTTCATTAGATTGGATGTTTCGAGCATGAAGGTGGAGAAGGTGGTGAAGGCCCCGCAGAAACCGATCATCAAAAGCAGTTTCATCTCGGGGCCGACCAGGAATTTTTTTTCCGCGAGACAGGAAAGCAATCCGATCAGAAAGCATCCGAGCAAGTTTACCGCGAAAGTCCCGTACGGAAACGAAGTCCCGAAGACGCGGTAGGCCGCTCCGGCCAAATAGTAACGGGCAAATCCTCCGGTCAGGCTTCCGATCGCAATTGCCAAAATTTTTTTCAAAAAAGCTACTCCCATAAAAAACCGGCGATTTTTAAAAACTTGCCGGCTGACGGTTGCTTTCGTTTTTTAAGATTTTTTCCGGCCCTTACCGATTGCCCCGGCGGCCTGCGCTTTTTGATTTTGCGTCCCGCTTGCCATTTGTTTTACGGCTTGTTTCCCTTTTTCTATTCCGACGGCGGTGTAATTATCGATTTGTCCCGCAGTGTTGATTCCCTGGCGGAAAGTTTGATCGGGGTTCGCGATCGCTTTTTTCCCGACGGACTTGGCCGTGTCGGCTCCGGCGTGCGCCGCGCTTTTCGCGGTCGAAGCGGCGTTATGCGCTACGTTTCCGGCCGTGCCGGAAGCCTTATTGGCGGTGCTTTTTGCCGTGGAAGCGGCGCTTTTGGCCTTGCTTTTGATTTTGCCGGTCAAACCCGCCTGGCCCGTGCAGGGCAGAGCAAGTAAAAGCGCGATTACGGTAGCCATTATTTTTTTAAACATGTTTTCCTCCCCGTTTTTAAATAACTCTGTTTGCTGTTTGACCTATTCTACTCCCGTTTTAAGAGAACGGAAACCGCTTAAATAAGCCGGGATGACAAACCGGGAATGCCGTGGGAACTTTAGCCTGCGGGATCGGCGGCCCCTTGTGTTTTTCGGAGGAGGAAGCGGAAAACGTCTTCGCATAAAAATTGTCCGCGCCGGGTCAAGCGAAGGTTCCCGGCCGATATCTCAAGCAGCCCTTCTTTGCAAAGTTCGCTAATTCTTCCCGGCAATTCAGGGGAAAGGTGAGAGACGATGTTTTCACGGACACCCTCTTTTAACCGGAGCGCGGTTACGAACGTTTCGGTGGCCCGGTCCCGCGGGGATAGGAGATCTTCGACGTCGTTTGTCCAAATCCCGGCTTCGCATTTTTCAAGATACCGGGGCACATCCCGGGCGAATTGATAACGGACGCCGTTCAGATAGGAAAAAGACCCGGGCCCCAAGCCGAGATATTCCTGATTGCGCCAATAGATCAGATTGTGTCGCGAAGCAAATCCCGGTATGGCGAAGTTCGAGATTTCATAATGATCGTACCCGGCCGCGGCGAGTGAGTCGATCGCGTCTGAATACATTTCGCCATGGGAGGCTTCCGGCGGCAGGGAGAGCTCTCCCCTTCCGAGCATCTTGCCAAATTCCGTGTCGTCGTGGACTTCAAGATCATAGAGCGAGACCTGTGAAACTTTCAGCGCGATGCATTGCGAAAGGGAATCCCGGAAAATTTCCGCGGTTTGTCCCGGGATGCGAAGCATCAGGTCCAGGCTGATGTTAGCGATTCCCGCGCCGCGTATTTTTTCGAGCGTTTCGATCGTGTCGCGGACGGAATGACGGCGGCCGAGCGTCCGGAGAAGATTGTCATCGAAGGATTGGACTCCGAGGCTGATCCGGTTGATTCGGATCCCCCGCGGCTTTGAAAGCATTTCGGGGTCTCCGTCCCCGGGGTTCCACTCGCAGGAAATTTCCGCCTTTTCGCTGATTTTAAAATTCGCCGTTAACGTCTCCAGAATTTCCCTCAATTCATCCGGGCGTAAAATGGACGGTGTGCCGCCTCCCAAATAAAGCGTCTCGAATTCCAATGCGCCGTAAATTTCACGCGCATGGAGGATTTCTTTTAAAAGGGCTTCCAGGTACCGGCTTCGGAGCGCGGGGGAAGGGTCTTCGAGGCGGACGAAATGGCAATAATGGCATCGCGTTCTGCAGAAGGGGATGTGGACGTACAATCCTTTTGTCATGGATGAGAACGGGCTAAGACGAATATTCGTTTGCGGCGGACTTAAAGGATGTGACGACGTCGCAGTGAGGAAACTCGGCGGCGATGTTTTTTTCGAATTGATCGGTCAAAGTTTCGGCCTCCCGGATCGACATCTTGCCGTACGTGAGAAAGCAGACGTCGAGGAAAATTCTTTTTCCCGCTTTGCGGAACCTAAGGCGGTGAAGCCGGAAAGGATCGGGTTTGTGCTGTTCTACGATCTTTTTGACCGCGTGACGAATTTCGCCTTTGGGAGCGGCGTCCAACAGCTCCGAGACGTTTGCGGCAATGCTTTGGAGGGGGAGTTTCATCAGGGCCAGACACAGAAGAACGGCCATCACCGGATCGACATACATCGAAATATTTTCATAGCCCAAACGGCGCAGAACAGCGCCCGACAAAAATCCGAAACACATCGAGAAAGACAATACGCTGTCCGCGAACCAGTGGGTGCCGGCCGTTTTCAGGACGCCCGAGCGGTTTCGGAGGGCGACGGCGCGGAGGTAAACACCGAGGCCCAATGCCAGGATTCCGCTTGCACAGCTTGCCGCCACCGATAAAGGATAGTTGGTAATATCATCCGGATGGATAATGTCCTGGATCGCGAAATTAATTCCGAGGAGACAGGTCGTCAGGATCGCGATATTTTGAAGGACCCCGGCCAGCGGTTCGTATTTCCCGTATCCGAAATGAAATTCGTGGTCCGGCGGGCTGTCGATTTTATGAATGATGAAGCGGACGAAAAAAGCGACCATCAGAATCACAAGTCCTGTGGCGGCGTCGATCAGAAGGGCGACCGAATCCGAAATAATGCCGGCGGCTAGCGAGATCAAAAAGATCAGCGTCGCCCCGGCGATTGAAATGTGTGACGCGGTGACTTCCGGTCTCCGGTGCCCGGTTGTTGCGCGTTGATCAGACATCCTGCCTCCTTTCTGTTATGAAGCGCGGGTTTTTTGGAGCAAAAAAGATTTCGGCAAATTATACACCCGGACAGACCGGAAACGGTACCGGAGCTTTCGCTTTTTTCATTTGACGATTGTTTTAAGCGGAGTTAACTTCTTTCCGGGATTTTTGGTCCATAACCTGCCGTGAACGGGAAAAGGAGAAGCCATGAAAAAATTTGCAGCGGTCGTGATGATCGGATTCGTTTTTTTCTTTGCGGTTTCATCGTCTACGGGTTTTGCCATGGACGAGAAAGAACGGGCGGAAATTACCGGTACCGTCAACGCGCTGATGAATGACATTATCAGCGCCGCGGAGCAGGGGGATGTCGAAAAGACGTTTGAAAACCTGAGCCGCGAGGGGGATGCGTTGTATTACCTGAACGATAAATCCTACGACGCTCCCGCCCTTCTTGAGTTTTTCAAAAAAGAATTTGCCGGGATGAAAAGCCAGAAAATCGAACCCGCTCAATCCCGGGTCGTTGTTTTTTCTCCGGATGCCGCGGCGTGGATCGCGAACGGAAGCGGGTACACGGTGGATTTGTCGGGGAATCAAGCACCGTTTTCCTTTACCGAAACGTGGATTCTTCAGAAAATCGGCGGGAAATGGTGCGTGACGCATTATCACGAGTCCGTTAAGGAATAAATCAACGCCATTCGGTTTGTGAGATCCGCGGCGGTTTAAAAATCGGCTTCAATAGCGTCTTAAGCCGATAGTGATTTCGGTGTTGCGGTGGATGCGTCTTTAAAATCTTGCTTGGGTATCAGCCTAATTCGAATGAGGTAATTCCGAAGATTTTATCCAAGCGAATGTCCGGCGCGGGGCCAAGATACATCCGCGTGGTTGTGAATACGGGCCGCATGCCGAACGAAGAAGCCAAGCGCAGACCGGCCGGGTTCACTTCCGGGATATCCAGATAAACCATCTCAGGCGGCCGGACGGACGAACACAACCGAAGAAAAAGTTCGTTGGCGATGGATTCGTTGTCCGCGAATAAGGGCCCGATTTTATAACCGGTGTCGCATTTCCGGATGACACCGTATCCTTTTAATGACCCGCGTTCGACCCATCCGAAGGCTTTCGTGTTTTTCATGGCGAGCCACTTTTCAAGAAAAACTTTTCTTTCGGCGGGGAAACATTGGCGGTCGTAGGTCCCGATTTTGCTCCGATCAATCGCTGAGGCCGGGACGGTGAGCGTTGTTTGGGAAACCGTCAGCGGCGCGGTCATTTTGTATTCATAACGGGTATTGCCGTACGCGGGGCGGAACCCCGCCCGTTCGTAATTTTTCTGCTGTGCGAGCACGCCATCCAACCCGATTGCTCGTGTGGTTTTAAGGCGCGCCAATGCCGTTTGCCCTAACTGAATCCCAAAGCCTTGGCCGCGAAATTCCGCAAGCACGATATAAAAACCGACAAAAGCGAAATCCGAACCGTAAGAAACCGCCGAGACGCAGCCCACCGGCCTTCCGTCAAGCAGGGCGATGAAGAAACCCTCCGGATCCGTTTCGTAAAAGGCGCGCGCGTCCTCCAACCCGGGGTTCCATCCTTCTTTCGCGGCCTGCCCGACCGCGAAATTCATTTCCGATTCCTCCATCTGTCTGATCACGAAATTTTTCATACGGTTAACCATGTGCAATAGCGGTTTGCTTGCACCGAAAACAAAGAAGTTTTTCTGTCACAATGCATAGTAATAACCGTTTCTTTTGCTGATTCTGACCGGGATATCAAAAAGCGCGCTGATATTGCGGGAAATCAAGACAATCTCCTTCGGGCCGTCTTCTATGATCCGGCCGTTTTTCATCAGCGCGACCCGCCTGATTTCGGGGATGATGTCCTGAAGATTCTGCGTCACAAGGATCATGCCGGTCCCGGCCCGGACGATTTTGCGCATCATATTCTTGAAATGATGCGTCGACCGCAAATCGAGGCTGTTGGTCGGCTCATCCAGGATCAGCGCTTTGGGGTCGTGAACAAGCGCCCGGGCGATCAGAAAGCGCCGCGCTTCTCCGGAAGACATCACGGACATCGCCCGGTTTTTCAGACGGTCAATCTCAAGAAATCGGAGGACACTCAATGCCTTTTTCCGCTGCCCGGCCGTGATCCGCTCGCCATGAAGCCCGATCCCGCCGAAAAACCCCGAGAGCACCGTTTCCAGCCCGGAAATTTCCCGGGCACACAGCGACTGCAGGTTATTTGAGACGAGGCCGAGCAAATAGCGGAGCTCAAAAATATTCCACGAATCTTTTCCCCACACGCGAAACAGGGCTTTTTCATCCGCCAGGGGATAGTATTCCCGCGTGATCAGTTTCAGCAGGGAGGTTTTCCCTGCGCCGTTGGGCCCGAGGATCGCGATGTTCTCCCCGGCGGGGACCCGGAGGGAGATATTCCGGAGGATTTTTTTCTTTCCGCCGTCTTTCGCGACCGTGATGTTTTTCAGTTCCAAAATGGGTGGAGGCCGGTTTATTTTCATCGTATTTTCTTTCAAAAAATTTTTGCCGGAAGCATCTTATCTTGAAAATAAAGCCAGGACAAATAAAAAGGGGGCTTCCTTAATTAAAACACCGCAGCGGAATTTTCCGCCATGCGAAAAATCCGGATTGATTTCGGAACAGACAGCCCTTTATTCTTTGCGGTATAATAAACAAAAACAGGCTTTCGATCAGCACCGGTTTTTGTTTTCGGCGGGGTTCACGAAATGCTAAAGAGATTTCCTAAAAAGATCCTGACCCTCTCCTTTTTAGCGGCGATTTTTGCAACTGTCCATTCCGGTTTGGCGTATATTCCGGACGTTGGGCCCGGGAAATGTGTCGGCAATTGCGAGAACGTTTCCTCCGGCTCCTCCGGCTCGTCTTCTTCCGGAGGCGGTTATTACAATTCTTACGACGCGATGATGATGAACACGACCACACAGCTGATGGGCAGTTTCATGAATACGATGTTTTCGGCGATGTCCCAGGCCTCCGCGCAGCAGCGTGCCTATCAGCAGCAGGTGGCGGAACAGCAAAGGGCGCAGGAAGAGATGGCGCGCGAGGAACAGGCGCGTCTTCTTGCTTTAAAAAAGGAAGAACAGGTCAGGCTTCGTTCCGCGTACCGCGACAAACTCGCCGCTTCATCGGCGTCTATTAAAGCCGGAATTGCGCGGATCGAATCCATGCTCGGGCTCGAGCTTTCGCCGGATACCGGTTCTTTAAAGCTGGAAACATTTAATTTTGGAGAAGGAGCCGGAATTGATTGGGACGGGAAGCGTTCCGGTGCGTCAAGCGGAACCCCGGATTCCCAGGCCCCTCTCGAAATCATGAGGGATGATTTCGTCGATTCGAATGTCGTCGACTTGCGCGATAAACAGGATCTGGTTGTCGATCCGGCGCGCGTGAGAGGCGAAAATCTTCCGGTTGGTTACGGAGAGGGAGCTGCCGAAGAATCGGCTGAGGGGGATTTGATGCAGCCGGTGTCGGATCTGGGACCTTCGGCCGTGCCGGTCAAGCCGGAGGGGGAAATTTCTCAAATCCGGCAGGAAGATCTTTCGCTTCCGGTCGTCGATCCTCGTACTCTCAAAGGGGACACGCCTCCCATTGAGCCCGAGACGATCGAAAGCCTTAAGAGAGACCGGGCCGCCAGGGAACAATTCGAAGCGGCAAGTGCGGAACGGGCCGAAGAACTCCGGGCCGAGGCGCAGTTGGAACGGATCCGGGAGGCGGGTGAGGCGGATCTGAAATGGCGGGCGGAGAGCCGGAGGCAGGATGAGATCGTTTCTGAAATCGTTCGCGAAAAATATAAAACTCAAATGGCGGCCGATCCGGTGCGGAAAAAAGCCATTGAAGATGCGGTGGCTTCCTGGCGCGAAAGCGAAAAAGAATATGATGCTGCGAAACAGGCGGAAGCGGCCGGGGCTGAGAAAAATGACGACGAATTGACATTCCTTCTTGATGTGCTTGATAACCGGCAGCATTGGCCGGGGCCGGTGAATCCCGAACCGCCGCTTCCGAACCGTCTGGCGGAAGAGGAAGAGCGTTTTAAAGCGGTGTACAATATCTGGCATAGGAAAAACGAACAAAACCGGTTGCGGTTCGATTTCGCGGAACCGAAACTTCAGGAGATTCTCTCCGGCCTGGCGGATGAAGAAAAAAAGAAGGAAGGGAAACGGTAACCGAATGATGATGAAAAAAGCGAAAATTATTTTTCTCGTCGGTTCTTTATTTTTCTTGTCCGTTCCGCGTTTTGCGGCCCGAGCGGACACTCCTTCGCTCTCCGGGGAGGCCAAGCGGTTTGTGGAGCGGGGAGTGGCGGCGGCAGACGCGAAAGAATGGACGATCGCTTCGCAGGCGTTTCGGGAAGCTCAGAAGCTCGAGCCTTTTCATCCCAAAATCCTTTTCAATCTCGGATTTTCTTATATGAACGAAGGCCGGGACGTGCTAGCCGATCTGTGGCTGAGGGCGTTTCTTGCATTGCAGCCGGACGCGGCAAATGCCGCTCAGGTCAGGAAGGAAATTCGCCGTCTTGACGTGGCCATTGAAGCAACTTCCGGGAAGCTGATCCAAGAAGCGATGACTCAGCTTGAGGGGTTCCCGGACGCGATGACGGCCGATGAAAAAGAGGCTTTTCAAACGCCCGCTGATCCCGCGGCGCTTCGGGGGCAGAAGATTCCTCCCGACATCGGACAACGCCGGCAGGCCGCTTTGGGCGCGATTCTCTTTGCCCAGACGGCGACGGGGCATATCACCGAGGCCATGAATTTCGCTTCGCGGATGAATCTCAAGAATATTTCCGAGGATTCCCTAAAACGCTTTTTCGGGCAGATTCAGGTGGATGCCGGGGATTTTGCCGGCGCGGAAGATACGCTTAAGGAAATCCGTTTGCCGGCCGAACGGGATCCTCTGCTCCGCTCGCTCGCCGTTGCGGAGATCGCGTCCGAAAAACTTGATCAAGCCGAGGCGCATGCGGCCATGATTTCCGCCGCTTCCGAAAAAGCGGAACTCTTTGGAATACTGATCTTGAAATACGTGAGGCAGCTTGAAGCCGGGAAAGCCGAACAAGTTCTGAACCGGGAGGGTTTTTCCGGGAATGAAAAAAGCCGTCTTCTTTTGTGGATCATGAGCGGGTACGCCAAAAAAGGCGAAGGGGAAAAAGCCCGGGCGGCCGCGCAAGATATTTTAAGCTCCCAACCGGCCGATTTTTCACTCACGGTTCCGGCGCTGGCTGTTTTGGGGCGGACCGATGAGGCGCTGGCCGCTCTCAAACAATCTGCCGGTGATCCCAAAAGCTGGGAGAAACTGCCTGAGACGGCCTTTCTTCTGGTTTCTCTGCTTTGCTGGGACGGAGAGTCTCTGCGGGTCGGGGAAGTCCTCAATCTTCTCGGAAGCGCAAAGGCCCAGATCGAGAAAAAAGCGCTTTTTGCGGTCGCCGTGGAAAATGAGGACGTTGACGGGGCGGTTGTTTTAGCGAAACAAATCCCCTCTCAGGAGCGGGACGCGCTGATCGTCTCTTTTTTCTGGCGGCTGGTCCAGAAAGGACAGTTTGGGAAGGCCGCGAAACTGGCGCTGGCTTCGGAATCAGACCTTGTAAAGGCCAGGCTTTTTCTGAAGCTGGCGGATCAGGTGAGTGGCCCGGAGTCGGACACGCAGAAAAAACGGCTGCGCCTGAAAAGTTTTCAGTGGCTGATAGCGGCTCAAGATGTTCCCGGTTTGCATCAGCTGGCGCGGGATGCCGGCCGGGACGGAGACGGCGAGCTTGCCGCTCGCGCGGATACGGCAAGGCGCGCAATGACCTGGATTGAATTGGCCGATTATTTTTCGCGAATCCCGGCGACTGCGGACCTCAGAAAACAAGTCGAAGGGCTGAAACTCAAAAGTTTTGACGAGATCCCCTATGAAACGGCCGTTTCGGCGATGGAATGGGGGCGCGTTCCGATTTACGTCAAAGCAAGGGAAAAAGACGAACTTTCATCATAAGATCGGAGAACCTTTAATATGAACAGGAAAAAAATATTCTCTTTGCTCATCATTCCCGCGTTGATTCTATCGTCCGGCGGATGCGCCATTAAACTGGGCCCCGATCCGGTAATATTGCCCCGATTAGAAGGAGGCTCTTTCAGACTTGGTGAAGTGACCGAAACCGCTACGGGGACCTGGAACAGATTTCCGGACGCGGGGATTAAGGGTCCGTTTCTCGGAGCATTAAAAAATCCCGAAGCGTCGACTTTTTTTAGCGGAGGGGTGTCCAGTCTTGTAGCGGACATTCATCTCACAACAGATCATGAAGATGACGGTCCCCGACTGACTCAGCTTGGGGCTTTGAGCATGATTACGCTTGGGATTTTTCCTCTTAAATATCATTCGGAGTGGAATGTTCAATGCCGGGTTACGGTCAAAAACGGGGAAGGGAATTCTATCGGATCTTATAATTTTACCGAGCAAGGGTTGTATGAAATACGGGTCTATCCGCTGACGATGTTCGCCCTTTTTGGGGCGGGGATGCGAGGGGCGTCTGATGCGGTTACAATTCATAACCGTATGGCAAATGCCCTTGTCGATAAAATGATGAGGACGCTTAACAAAGACCGACGCGTACTTACCGCTCAAGCCGCTTCCGGGGGGCAAGGCGCCGGCTCATTCTCCACGCTCCGCCAAAACGTGATCATTTGAAGGACGCCGTTATTTTGACCGGACTTTTTTAGATCAGCGCCGGAGTTTATTGTTTGTCATAAAAGGATTTAAGTGCATAATACTGTCCGTTTCTTTATTTTTATCTTAACTGTTTTTCTAATCTAAGGGAGCTGCCATGGCCATGACGATCTCGAAAAAATCTCTAAAATGGATTATTCCCGCGGTTGCCATCGCGGCAATCGTGTTTTTCGGCTATCAATACTGGAAGGCGCGGCAATTCGCGGTTCCGGACGGAATCGCGTACGGCAACGGCCGTATTGAAGCGAAACTGGTGGATGCCGTCGCCAAAGACGCGCTGAGAGTCAAAGAAATGCTCGTTGACGAAGGAGATCTTGTTAAGCCGGGCCAGGTTTTGGTGCGTCTTGATACCAATACCTTTGACGCGCAATTGGAGGAAGCCAAGTATAAAGTCGCGACGGCAGAAGAACGCGTCGCGACCGCCAATTATGCCGTCGTCAAGCAGCAGAGTCTTGTCGAAAACGCCCAGATTGAGTTTGACCGGACCCGCAAGCTCGTCGAGGCAAACGCGCTTTCTCAGCGGGAATTGGATGAGAGAACGACGAATTTAGCGACCTCCAAAGCCGCTTACGAGGAAGAAACCGCTAAGTTGCGGACCGCCAAGCAGGAAGTGGAAGTCGCCAAGGCGAATGTGGCGACGATCCAGACGCATATCGACGATGCAACACTCAAATCCCCCGTCCTGGGGCGTGTCCTTTACCGCCTGGCCGAACCGGGGGAGATGCTTGCCGCGGGCGGGAAGGCGCTGACCATGGTCAATCTGGAAGACGTTTACATGGAAATTTATCTTCCTTCCGAACAGGCCGCCAGCATTAAGGTCGGCGCCGAGGCGAGGATTACCGTTGATTTCGCTCCCGGGCGTTCGGCAATCGGTTATGTCAGCTTTGTGTCGCCTGAGGCGCAGTTCACTCCAAAGCAGGTCGAAACGCGCAGTGAGCGCGACAAGCTGATGTTCCGGGTCAAGATTCAGGTGCCCAAGGAATTGATTTCGGCTTACGTCGAACGCGTCAAGACGGGCATCCGGGGCGTCGGATACGTCAAAATTAAAGATTCCGCCGTTTGGCCGGACTGGCTGAACCACCGTTTTGCGGATGCCGCGAACGCGAATAAACCGGCGCAGAAGTAAATAGCGGATTTATGAATTCAACTTCTTCCGCGGTCAAGCCGGTCATTTCCATCCGGGACGTTACCCACCGATACGGCAAGATGACGGCGCTTGACGGCATTTCGCTCGAAATCCCGCGAGGCCTGATGGTCGGCATTATCGGCCCGGACGGCGTCGGGAAATCGACGCTCATGGCCCTGATTGCCGGATCCAAAAAACTGCAGCGGGGGCAAATGACCGTCCTCGACGGCGACATCGCCGACGTCCGGCACCGCAATGTCGTCTGTCCTCAGATCGCGTACATGCCGCAGGGACTCGGCAAAAACCTTTATTTTGAACTCAGCGTTTACGACAACGTCGATTTCATGGCCCAGCTTTTCGGGTTGTCGCCGGCCGAGCGCTCTGCCCGCGTGCGGCAACTTTTGGAAGCGACGGGGCTTGCCCCGTTTGCGAGCCGCCCCGCCGGAAAACTTTCGGGCGGGATGAAGCAGAAAGTGGGGCTTTGCGGCGCGCTGGTCCACGACCCGGACCTTCTCATTCTCGACGAGCCGACCACGGGAGTCGATCCGCTCTCCCGGCGGCAGTTCTGGACGCTGATTGACGACATCCGCGCGAGCCGTCCCGGCATGAGTGTTCTCATCTCCACCGCCTACATGGACGAAGCGCAGAAATGGGACTGGATTGTGGCGATGGACGCGGGGCGCGTGCTGGCGACGGGGACACCGGCTGAATTGATGCAACGGACGGGCACGAAAGACTTGGAAGCCTGTTTCATCGGTCTTTTACCGGAAGAAAAACGCACCGGACACAAGGAACTTGCCATCCCGCCGCGGCCGGCCGGGAAAGCGGAAGTCGTGATTGACGCAAAAGGGCTGACTCGCCGTTTTGGGAATTTCACGGCCGTGGATCACGTCAGCCTCGAGATTGAATGCGGCGAGATCTTCGGTTTTCTCGGCTCGAACGGCTGCGGAAAATCCACCACCATGAAAATGCTGACGGGACTTCTCCCTCCCACCGAAGGAACGGCGACGCTTTTCGGGCATTCCGTCGAGGCGGGAAGCATGGAGGTGCGCCGGAATCTCGGTTATATGACGCAATCATTTTCTCTCTACGGGGAACTGACGGTCCGCCAAAACCTTGCCCTGGACGCGCTCCTGTACCATATCCCGGCCAAGAAAGCCGAAGCCCGCATCCGCGAACTGGTCGAGAAATTCGGACTGGGGCCGCACTTGGATTCGCTGGCCGAATCCCTGCCGATGGGATTGCGCCAGCGGCTTTCGCTGGCGGTCGCCGTTTTGCACGAACCGAAAATACTGATTTTAGATGAGCCCACTTCGGGAGTCGATCCGGTCGCGCGGGACAGTTTTTGGGAATTACTGATCGAACTTTCAAGGAAACAGGGCGTGACGATTTTTATCACGACGCATTTTATGAATGAAGGCATGCGCTGTGACCGGATCTCGCTCATGAACGCCGGGAAGGTGCTGGCATGCGACGCGCCGCGCAAATTAATCGAAGCGCGCGGGGCTTCTACTTTGGAGGATGCCTTCATCGGCTACATGGAAGATGCCGCCGCCGAAGGCGCGGCCGAAACGCAGGGCAGGAAAAAAGCGCCTGCCGCCGCGGTCGAGACGGCTCAACCCGCGAGCTCTCCAGCGGCGGAGAAGCCTACCGGTTTCCGGCTGAGGCTTGCCCGTCTGCTCGCTTATGCCCGCAATGAGACCATGCAAATCCTCCGCGATCCCGTCCGGCTGATTTTTTCCTTCGCCGGGTCCGCGTTGCTGATGCTGGTTTTTGGTTTCGGCGTCACGAGCGATGTCGAAAATATCCGTTTTGCCGCTTACGATCTCGACCAGTCGCCCGAAAGCCGCGCCTATATCGAGCAATTCACCGCTTCGAGGCCTTATTTTCTGCGGACGCCTCCCGCCCGTTCCGCGCAGGAAAGTCTTGAGCGGCTGCAGGCGGATGACGTTTCCGTGGTGATTGAAATTCCGCCCAACTTCGGGCGGGACCTGCGAAAAGGAAACGGGCCCGATGTCCTGGCCGAAGTGGATGCCGCCATGACTTACCGGGGAGAGACCGTCGCCCAGTATGTTCAGGGGGTTCACAATCTGATGCTGCAGAACCCCGCGAACGGGCTGCAGGTGGAGCCGATGAAAGACACGGCCCAATTTGAAGAGCGTTACATGTACAACCCGACATTCGAAAGCGTTTACGCGATGGTGCCGAGCATCCCGGCTTTGCTCCTCGTCCTGATTCTCGCGATTCTCATGGCGGTCAGCATTGTGCGCGAAAAAGAACTGGGCTCCATGATTAATTTTTACGTCACGCCGACGGGAAGGCTGGAATATCTCTTGGGGAAGCAATTGCCTTACATCGTGATCGGCATGATCAACTTCTTCATCCTGGCCGCCATGGCGCTTTTCGTTTTCAACGTCCCGGTCAAAGGAAGTTTCCTGCTGCTGACGCTGGCCACCCTGCTTTATGTGACCACGACAACCGGCATCGGCATGGTGATTTCCACTTTTACGACAAGCCAGGTCGCGGCCGTTTTCGTCACGGCCATTCTGACGGTCACGCCGACCATTCAGTTTTCCGGGCTTCTTCAGCCGGTCTCGACCCTCATGGGAAGGGCCAAAACGATCGGCCTGATTTGGCCGACGACCTATTACATGCATTCCAGCGTGGGGGCCTACACCAAGGGGCTCAGCCCCAGTCTCATGCTGCAGGATATCGCTTTTCTGGCCGCGTGTATCCCGGTTCTCTGGCTGTTCAGCATGCTCGGTCTCAGAAAGCAGGAGAAATAACGATGGGGACGCTTACGAATATTTTCTGGCTCGGTCTCAAGGAAATCCGGAGCCTTCTCAGCGACAAGGTGATGCTCCTTTTTGTGATCTACGCGTTCACAATGGCGATTTACATTCAGGCGACGGGGACTTCCAACGACGTCAACAACGCCTCCATCGCTATTGTGGACGAGGACAATTCAGCCCTCTCCAAGGAGCTGTTCACGGTGTTTTATCCTCCGCGGTTTCAGGCCCCGCAGAAAATCGGAGCGAACGAAATCGAAGACTTGATGGACAAGGGGCTTTTCATGTTTGTCGTCGTGATTCCGCCGCGTTTCGAGGAGGATCTTCGCTTCGGGCGCAACCCCGAGATCCAGATCGATATCGACGCGACGGCGATGCAACAGGCCGGCATCGGCACGAATTACATCAAGAATATCCTGAGCAAACGGATTTCAAATTTTCTCAAACGCACGGACCAGGAACCTTCCGCACCCGTCAATCTGATTATCCGGAAACTGTTCAACCCCAACGGGCTGTCCACCTGGTTTCTGAGCGTGGTGGCCATCATCAATCAGGTGACCCTGCTGACGATCGTTTTGACGGGCGCCGCCGTGATCCGGGAGCGGGAACACGGAACGCTGGAGCATCTGCTCGTGATGCCGCTCACGGCGTTTGAAATCGCCATGGCAAAGGTCTGGGCCAACGGGCTGGTGATTCTGACCGCGGCCGCGATCGCCCTTTTCGGGGTCGCCGAAATGGCGCTTAAAGTTCCGTTCGCGGGTTCGCATCTCCTGTGGTTTTTCGGAGTAATCCTTTATCTTTTCTTCGCGACGGCGCTCGGGATATTCCTGGGCACCATTTCGCGGTCCATGGCCCAGTTCGCGCTTTTAAATATTCTGGTGGTGCTCGTCCTTCAGCTGCTTTCCGGCGGGTCCACTCCCGTCGAGAGTCAGCCGGAATGGCTGCAGAACATCACGTTTTTTCTGCCGTCGCGGCATTTTGTCAGTTTTTCCCAGATTATTATTTACCGGGGCGGTGGGCTTAGCGCGGTCTGGTCCCAGTTTCTGATGGTGAGCGCGATCGGGCTCGGGTTTTTTATGTACAGCCTGGCGCTTTTCCGGAAGTCGATCGCGGTGACAAAATAACCATTCAACGGGCGGGGAAGAGAATTCCCCCGGAATTTTTCACGGAATGACGTCTAATAAGGAGGATGCTCAATGAAACGCGTGATCATTTTTATCACCCTTGCCGGATTGGTTTCCGGATGCGCGATCGGGCCCCGTTACCGGGAACCCATGATGGAATTGCCCCAGAGTTACCGGAGTTACGCGACCCAGCAGCAGGGAGAGGCGATGATCAACCTGCCGTGGTGGAGAGTCTTCGAAGATGAAACCCTGCAGGAGCTGATCCGGGAGGCCCTGCTCAATAATTACGATTTGCGGGCCGCGGCGGCGCGCGTTGACGAAGGGCGGGCCCTGGTCGGAGTGGCGCGGGCCCAGCTTCTTCCGCAGGTGGACCTGACGAGCGGCATCTCGCGGGACCGGAATTCGAAAGACCTTTATCCCACGCTGGAACGGCTCACTTCCACTTACACGGGCGGGTTCAACACGACTTGGGAAATGGACCTGTGGGGAAAAATCCGCCAGGCCGTCCGCACTTCGAAAGCGGAATACTTGGCGAAGGACGAGGCGAGGAAGGGGGTCATGGTGACGATCGTGGCCGACGTCGCCCAGACTTACTTCACGATTCTTGAACTTGACCTGGAACTGGACATCGCGAAAAAGACCCTCGAGACGCGCAAGGGAAACCTCGATCTTTTCACTAAACGCTTCCAGGGAGGCACGGCATCCGAGCTGGAAACTTCCCGGGCCGCGGCGGATTACGAACAGACGGCCGCGAATATTCCGGACCTCGAGCGGCAGATCGCGATTCAGGAAAACAAGCTTTCGGAACTTCTCGGCCGGAACCCCGGAGCGATCGAGCGGACGGCTTTGCTGTCCCAGGAATCTTTCACGCCCAGCCTTCCCGGGTCGGGCCTTCCTTCCGAATTGCTGAAACAGCGTCCCGATATTATGGAGGCGGAGCAGCTGCTGCGTGCGGCCAACGCGCAGATCGGCGTTTCGGTCGGAGAATTCATGCCCAGCATCAACCTGAAAAACTTTGTCGGAGGCGCCGGTGACCCTCCTTCGGCGGTCTTTGATTCCAGGGGATACACCTGGTCGATCGGCGGGAACGTGGATTTCCCTCTCTTCAAAGGCGGGAAAAATGTCTACCGGTACAAGGCCGCGCGGGCGCAATGGCAGCAGGCCACGGCGTTTTACAAGCAAAAGGTGGTTGCGGCATTCCAGGAGGTGGCGAACGCTTTGGTGGATGTCGAAAAGATACAAAAGACCCGCGAGGGCCAGGAAAAGCAGGTTGCGGCGCTGAAAAAAGCCGCCGAACTTTCCCGGCTCCGCTACGAAGACGGGCTTTCAAGCTACATCGAGGTCCTGGACGCGGACCAGCAGTATTATGAAGCGCAGAATTATCTCGCTCGCACGCAGGGCTCTCAGGTGATCGCTTACGTCCAACTTTATCGCGCGCTCGGCGGCGGCTGGCAGGTGGAAGAGGGGAAGAAGTAAAACCTCGGAGCGGGGGCAGTCCTCAATGACACATTGCCGGCCCCGGAGTTATGCGGGAAGTATCCCCTGAGCCTGATCTGAAACATTATTTTCCGAAGACGATTCTCCGGATCAGCAATTCTTTCTCCCGGATGGCATCCGACAAGACCCGGTAGCTGTCACTCTCGGCTTGGATTCTTTCCTCCGCGAATTTTCCTTTCAGCCGTTTTCGGGTTTCGGGGTTTTGCAGATAATCCGCGATGTCACGGTTGTACTTCGCGTAGACTTCATTATCATCATCGATGGAAATCAGTTTGAACCCCGACTGGCGGGCGATTTCCCGGTAATCTTCCTCCGTGTTGGCGAACAGGCTCAGGTTGTCGAGCTCGGCCACTTCCCGCATTCTTTTTCCCCAACAGCCGTGCACCGGACTCAGCCAATCTCCGATAATGACGCGCGCTTCCGGCCTTAAAACCCTGAAGATTTCCCTGAACAGAGACAATTTGTCGGCTACGTCCAAATGAAGCAGAACGCCTTTGCTGAAGGCAAAATCGAAAGATTCGTTGCCGAAGGGGAGGTGATTGATATCGTTATAGTACACGAATTCCAGCCTGCGTTTGAGGGATTGCGGCACCCGCTTGTTGGCCTCATCGACCATGGGCTGATTGATTTCAACGCCGGTCACAAGCGCCTTGAATTTTTGAACGAGATGAAGCGCCGCGCCGCCCATTCCGGAGCCGATTTCGAGTATTTTTTTGTCTTTCAGCCCGAAACCTTCGACCAAACGGTCGATTGCTTCCGTGCCGCCCTCCGACAGGAACCCTTTCCCGTAAGCGGCTTCAAGCAAAGTGCAAAGGTCTTCCGGGTATTCGTTTTGTACTTTTTCAATGCTGCTCATACGATCTCTCCTTCACGCGGTTGCCGCAGTTTCCGTCGGCGGGGAAACCGTGCTCGAATTTTCATTGTGCTTTTTGCTTGATGCGTTCGAGCGCGTCCAGCACGTCCTTGTAAAAGTCCAGCTCCGGCTCCAGGCTCCAAACGTGGCACAAAATCTTTTTTGCTTCATCGGGCAGGCTTTCCTTCTCCGAAAGAATCCTTAAAATATGATGCGTTGCGTTGCGGAGAAATTCGGAGCGGATATCTTTTTTTAATTCCGTCAGCAGCGGCAGAATAACCGCGTCATAACCCAATTGAATCAAGGCTTCCGAAGCCAGCCAGCGAACTTCAAACTCCGGGTCGTAAAGCCTTTCGATCAACGAGGCTACCGCGTTCCGGTCTTTAATGACCTGCAGCGCCTTGACGGCTTCCCAGCGGACGGTTTTATTGGCGGATTGGAGGGCTTCCAAAAGCAAAGGGGTTGCGCGCCGTCCCATTTTTTCGAGTTGATGGCGCGCGTGTTCGCGCTTTAAACCGTCTTTTTGCTCCAAATGCAGTATGAGCGATCGGATTTCTTCTTTTCCCGGGTCAGTCCGGTTTGCGTCATTCATTTTGATGCGCTCCTGTCGTTTTGATAACCCTCATTTTCTCCCGTGAGATTCATAGGAGTCCGGTTTGTTTGGCCTTTAAGTGACGGTCCCACCGGCTGCTCAATAATCCTTTTCTCTTTGAATCGAAAATCCTGTACCCCGCCAGCTTAACGCAGTCTTCGATGAAAAATGCGGCCAGGGCATATCCCCAGACGAATAGCGACAAACCCCAGCCCAGGGGGGCCATCAGGAAACCGCAGGCGGCGATCAGCGTCGCGATTGCCTGAGTCCCGATCACCGCGCCGAAAAGCGCTTTTGACGGACGGCTTGACCAGAAAGGGCCTTTGGTCCGCGCGACAAAAATAGTCAGATGCCCGGACACGGAAAGCTTCAGGTAGATCAGCGTCTGGAGCGTTTCCCGGCTCAGATGGAAAACATGATCTCCGAAATAAAACAGAACAAAGGTTTCCATTACGCCGGCAACGCCTAACAGCGTGGCCAAGCCTAACACAATCCGCATATTCCATTGATCGGGATTCGCCGAAGGCTCCGTCCGGTCGTAGGCGATCGATAGAATTGCCCCGTCGTTTAAAAGGGCCAGCAGAACAATCATCACGGCGGTAACCGGATAAAAGTTAAAAGCGAGAATGGACAGCGTCATGAAAAGCAGGACCCGGATCGTTTCGGCGATCCGGTAGATGACGTAATGGTTCATTCGCTGGAAAATTTTCCGGCTTTCCTTGATCGCGTCAATGATGACGGACAAGCCCGGCGACAGCAAAACAATGTCCGCGGCGGCCCTGGCGGCATCCGTCGCGCCCGAAACGGCGATCCCGACGTCGCCTTTCTTGAGCGCGGGAGCGTCGTTGACGCCGTCACCGGTCATTCCCGTTATGTGCCCGCACTGTTGAATCAGGTCCACGATATGGAATTTATGCTCGGGAAATACCTGGGCGAACCCGTCGATTTGCGCCAGGTTTTGACCGATCTCGCATCTGTTTTTTACCGTCATGCTGTCGATGACTTCAGCGGCAAGGATATTGGTCCCCAGCCCTATTTGCCGGGCGGTTTCTCTGGCGATTGCGACCTGGTCGCCGGTAATCATTTTCACGGTGACGCCCATGTTACGGGCCTCGGCGATGGTTTCTTTTGTGTCCGCGCGCGGAGGATCGAATAGGGGTATCAGGCCCAAAAACTGCCATTCCCCCTTCTGATCGGTCCTGGCCACGCCTAAAGAGCGAAAACCGCGTGCCGCAAACTCGTTGATTTTTTTGTCAACTTCTTCCCGCACCGCGGCCCTGTTGGCCGCCATCTCCAGTATGACCTGCGGCGCCCCTTTGGCGGCTTTAAACTCCTTCCCGTCCCGGTTTTTTACCGTCGCTTCCGTCCGTTTGCGGACGGGATCAAACGGCTGGAAATGCGTAACGGTGTATTGATTCAAATCGCTCTTCTTGTATGCGCCGAGTATGGCCAGATCAATCGCATCCTGATTTTCCGCCCGGGAAGTCAATGCGGCGCTGAGAGTCACGTCTTCCGGGGCAATCCCCCGTGTGCAGAAAATATCTCCCAGGGTTAATTTGTTCTGCGTCAATGTCCCCGTTTTGTCGGAGCAGAGCATATCCATGCCGGCCAGCTCTTCAATGGAAGCCAGACGGCTCACGATGGCCTGTTTTGCCGCCAGCAGGCGCGCTCCGACCGCCATGGTTACGGAAAGGACCGTCGGCATGGCCACCGGAATCGCCGCGACCGTCAAGACGAGGGCGAATTTCAGAGTGGTGATAAAAGGATCGTGCCTAAAAAGCGCCACGCTCAATATGAGAACAACCAAAGCGATCGCGATAACAATCAGATAATCCCCGATTTGCAGGACGGCTTTTTGGAAATGACTTTCCTGCCGGACGGAATCGACTAAATGAGCGGTCCTCCCGATATAGGAGTTTTTGCCTGTGGCATAAACGACCGCGTCCGTTTCCCCCTGTTTGATAATCGAACCGGAATAAAGGGCCTCACCCGCTTTTTTCGCTACGGGCAGAGATTCTCCCGTTAAAGCCGATTGATCGACCTGCAGAGGGTCTTCTCCGAGCAAGCGCACGTCCGCCGGGACAATGTCTCCGAGCCGTATCCTCACGATATCGCCCGGGACCAGTTCCCGCGCGGGAATCGTCAGCCAGTTCCCGTCGCGCTTCACCTTGCATTGCAGGGCCAGTTTGGCTTTCAGGGCTTCAATGGCGTTTCCCGCCTGATGTTCTTCCCAGAAACCGACAACGGCATTTGCCAGTAACAGGACCATGATGATTGAAAAATCCGTCCAGTCTTTTACCAATGCCGATAAAAGCGCCGCCGCCTCGATCATCCAGGGGATCGGCCCCCAGAGATAGGTCAGGAATTTGATAAACGGATTGACTTTGGTCTCTTTCAATTCGTTATACCCGGATTGAGCGAGACGTTCTTTGATTTCATCGCGCGATAACCCGTTTTGCGGGGAGGTCTTCAACTGACCGATCAATGTTTCGACGGGAAGTTTTTCCGTCTCGTTGATATTTGGTGCGGCGGGATTTTTCGCGTTATCCTTGATCGGTTGCGACGGGGGATTCATTGCGACCTCCTTTCTTCCTTCAGTTGCGGTTTTCTTCGCCGGACTCCGTAGGCCTGAAATTGCAACGCACCTGAAATTCTACCACGCGGGCCGTTGTTTGTAATCCGGTACCGGTTTCCTGAGGGACGGGCTTCCGATGCCCGGGCCGATTTTAAAAGGCCGGTTTGTCGGCGATCAACCCGGTTACGTCGTTGATTTCAGGGGCATGGACTCAATCACGGAGACTTCTTCCTCGGACAATCCGATCTCATTTCTTAATAATTCCCTGATACCGTCGGCATGGGTTGCCAGCATCTTTTCCTCCTGCGATAAAGCTTCTTGCCTGTCCATTTGTCCGCCGTTTATCATGTTGCAATACCCAAAGCAATCTTTGCTGCAGCCGAACATTTTAATAAAACAGTAATTCATGAAATGATGCAGCTTGCAGTCAAATCGCCAGGTTGACGGCGCTTCGGGAGGTTTTTCCCAGCCCAGTTCCTTCGCGATAGTCGCTTTGATTTTTCTTCTGTCCCAGGCGATATAATCAAACAAGCGAATTTCCCTGATGTTCTTGTTTTTTAATGCCGGGAAGCTCGGGATTTTATTTCCGGGCACCGGGAACTCCAGTTCTTGCAATCTGCGGAAGGCCCGATGGCAGACGGAAAAAATCCCGCGCCGGCATTTCATGCGGAAGGAAGTTTGGGCGTGCCCGGGCCCGGCCGGAGTCTCGATCGCGTTCATCGCCGTTCTTTGCGCGGGGCCCGCCCACTCGCTTTGAGAGGCTCCCCATAATATTAACGGCACTTTGTATTTCTCGGCGGCACGATACACGACGCTTCGATAACCGTAAGAACAGGCGGTGCACAACGAATTTATTATTTTGCGCATGTCTCGGTCGAGAACGGCGCGGCGCATCCCGTAGTAAACGATCTTCCCGGCGCTGTTTATTTTGGAGCGGATTGAAATACATTTCACCTTGAGCCGCCTGCAGGCATTGCGCATATTGATCAACGCCTGACGATCCCCGAATTCGTTATCGTAGTGAACCGCCAGAACTTTTAGCCCGTATACGGCATGCGCCATGTACAGGACAAAGGAACTGTCTCTCCCCCCGCTTAAAGGGACAATGCAGTCATATCGATTCTTTTCCTTCCTGACCGAATCGATGATTTTTACTAATTCTTTTTCTCCCAGATAAACTTCTTTTTTGTACGAAAGACAGAAATTGCAGACTCCGTCCCGGTCGAACTTGATGCCCGGGACCGTTTCCGGCATAACACAGCGTTCACATCGCTTCATGTTTGTTTTCCGGGCCCGCCGGGGTCAGGTCGCGCCGATAGACGGCCGTGACTGAACCTGCGGAAGAGCCTCTCCTATTGTTGAAGATCAAAGCGGTCGAGATTCATTACTTTAATCCATGCTGTCGCGAAATCGGTCGCGAATTTCTCCTGAGAGTCTTTGCAGGCGTAGACTTCCGCGATTGCCCTCAGCTGAGAGTCCGCCCCGAAGATCAGATCAACCCGGGTGCCGGTCCACTTGAGTTTGCCCGTTGCGCGATCCCGTCCTTCAAAAACGTTTTCATCCCCGGGGGCGGGCTTCCACTCCGTGCCCATGTCCAGCAGATTGACGAAGAAATCGTTCGTCAGCGTCTCCGGCCGTTTTGTGAAGACACCGTGCTTAGACTGTCCGAAGTTTGTGTCCAAAACGCGCATTCCGCCGATCAGGACCGTCATCTCGGGCGCGGTCAGTGTCAGCAATTGCGCCCGGTCAACCAGTAAATGTTCTGCCGGCATCGCGTACCCGGATTTGAGATAGTTCCGGAATCCGTCGGCGCGCGGTTCCAGCACGGCAAAGGAATCCGCGTCGGTCTGTGCCTGCGACGCGTCCGTGCGGCCCGGAGCGAAGGGAACCGGCACGTTCAATCCGGCGTTTTTTGCGGCTTGTTCAACACCCGCGCATCCGCCGAGAACGATCAGGTCTGCGAGCGAAATACTTTTCCCGCCGGACTGCGCCTTGTTAAATTCCTGCCGGATCGCTTCAAGGGTTTTGAGCCCTTTGGCCAGCTTGGCCGGTTCGTTCACTTCCCAATCCTTCTGAGGCGCCAGGCGGATCCGCGCCCCGTTTGCCCCGCCCCGTTTGTCGGACCCCCGGAAAGTCGACGCGGATGCCCAGGCCGTCGCGACCAGCTGCGAAACGGACAGCCCCGACTTCAGAATCGCGCTCTTTAGTGACGCGATATCTTTTTCGCCGACGAGTTTATGCGTAACCGCGGGGACGGGGTCCTGCCAGATAAGTTCTTCCGACGGGACTTCTTTCCCGAGATAGCGCGCCCTTGGCCCCATGTCGCGATGGGTCAGCTTGAACCACGCCCTTGCGAAAGCGTCCGCGAATTCCTCGGGGTTTTGCCGGTAGCGCCGCGCGATCGGTTCGTAAATCGGATCGAAACGAAGCGAAAGGTCCGCCGTGGTCATCATCGGACGGTGTTTCTTCGACGGGTCGTGCGCGTCAACCACCATGTCCTCTTCGGCCACGTCCTTAGCCAGCCATTGATTTGCGCCGGCCGGGCTTTTGACCAGCTCCCATTCGTATTTGAACAACACGTTCAGATAACCCATGTCCCATTTGACCGGGTTCGGCTTCCACGCGCCCTCAAGACCGCTTCCGATGGCATCGCCGCCTTTACCGCTCTTGAAACTGCTCTTCCAGCCAAGGCCCTGCTGCTCGACAGGAGCGGCCTCGGGCTCCGGTCCTACATGAGACGCAGGACCCGCGCCGTGACATTTGCCGAAGGTGTGGCCGCCGGCGACGAGCGCGACGGTTTCTTCGTCATTCATCGCCATACGCGCGAAAGTTTCGCGAACGTCCCGGCCCGAAGCGACCGGGTCCGGATTCCCGTTCGGCCCTTCCGGGTTCACATAGATCAAGCCCATCTGCACCGCGGCAAGCGGGTTTTCGAGATCACGATCTCCGGTGTAGCGCTTGTCACCGAGCCACTTGTCTTCCGAGCCCCAATAAACATCTTCTTCCGGTTCCCAGACGTCCTCGCGCCCTCCGCCGAAACCGAAGGTCTTGAATCCCATCGATTCCAGCGCGCAATTGCCGGCAAGAATCATGAGGTCAGCCCAGGAAATCCCGCGGCCGTATTTCTGCTTGATCGGCCAAAGCAGGCGGCGGGCTTTGTCGAGATTGACATTGTCGGGCCAACTGTTGAGAGGCGCCAGGCGTTGACTGCCGGATCCCGCACCCCCGCGACCGTCACTTATGCGGTAGGTCCCCGCGCTGTGCCACGCCATCCGGATGAAGAGAGGCCCGTAATGTCCCCAATCGGCCGGCCACCAGTCCTGCGAGTTTGTCATCAGCGAGTACAGATCTTTTTTAACCGCGTCCAAATCAAGACTTTTGAATTCTTCGGCGTAATTAAAATCCCTGCCCATCGGATTTGATAGGACCGAGTGCTGATGCAAAATCTTCAAATTTAGTTGATTGGGCCACCAATCCTGATTTGACGTGCCTTTCCCGGCTACTTGTCGGCCGGTCATGCCTGTTACCGGACACTTGCATTCGTTTTTTTCTTTTTTTTCAGTCATGGCAATCTCCTAAATGAGACCGGAACTTACGATGTTCGCGATTTTCGAACGTCGTCAAGTTCGCCGGTCGAATTTATCCTAGGAAGCTGCGGCCTAGCAGCTGACGTAGGATTGTTAATAATGAGACCGGAACTTACGATGTTCGCGATTTTCGCAATGTTCCGTACGGGTTTTTCAAAGGACCAGTTTGACAATGATCGTAGAGTAATGCCGGGAATGCGCGGACAGGTTAACCTCTAAGAGGGAAGAGGTCAAGAGGGGAAAACGAATTATGTCCAGCCAGGTCAGCTGTAGTACCTGGTTCGGCCGGTTATGTGTGCCGAATAAGACCGGTCAATAACCGCGCCACGTACAAGCCAAGACGTTCTACGTCGTAACCTCCCTCTTGAATGATGACGGTCGGGAGGCTGAGGCCGGCAATGATGCGGGCAACCGAGTCCAAGCCGCTCGGCCCTACCCGGAACGATCCGCCATTCAGCGGTACCGGGTCACTTTCCATAAAGTCGAACCCGGCCGACAACACTAGGAAGCCCGGCTTGAATTCCCTGATCACGGCCACCGCTTCGCCGAGAGCGGTCAAATAATCATTTTCTGAAACGCTGTGGGGCAGCGGCCAGTTGCGGTTGCACCCAATGGCCTCTCCCTCGCCGCGTTCTTCTTTGCCGCCCCAGAAAAAGGGATACTCCGCGTCGGGGGACGCGTGGAGGGAGCAGAACAAGACGTCGGGGTCGGCGTAGAAGATCTCCTGAGTCCCGTTCCCGTGGTGATAGTCGATATCGAGGATTGCGACACGCTGTCCGGTACTGCGACGCAGGGCGGTCGCCGCGATCGCCGCATTGTTCAGGTAGCAGAAACCGCCGTGCTGATCACGGGCCGCGTGGTGGCCGGGCGGCCGGCACAGGGCGTAGGCGAAGCGGGAGCCGGAGCGGACCCGGTCGGCTGCCGTGACAGCGCATTGAGCGCTCCAGTAAGCGGCCTCCCATGTGCCTTCAAGGATTGCGGCCGCGACGTCAAAGGAATAATACCCAAGTTGCCCGGGCCAGCCGGTCGGTTTGTGCCGCCATCCTCTGCCGTTGAACGTATCCGCGATGGCGGGTTTTGTCCCCTCGAAAAAAGGACGACTACTCTGGTACGCCGTCTGAAGGTATCGGATGAAATCCGGAGCGTGGACGTCCGTGATGGGGGCCATGCCGAAGTCACGCGGTTCATCGAGTTTCCCCAATCCGGCTTTCCGGATCGCCTGGACGATGGCTTCGGCACGGGCGGGGATCTCAAAATATGGCAACGGATAACCCGGCAACCGGAGCGTCGTCGCGTGTTTGGCGTGATGAGGGGAGTACAGGATTTCCATTGCAGCACCCTCCGGCGGTCGAATCATTTATGCTTGTATGCTGTTTGTATAATCCGGTACCGGTTTGTTTGGGGATGATACCTGTTTCTCAGAGAACCGGTACGGGTCACGCGCTTTCTCGCGTATGGCAGCTTCTCGCAAGATAGGCAAAATGATCAAAATATTTCCGACGAAATGATCACCCTCCAAATCCGGATAAAAATTGATCCCCATTTCGAACACTGCCGGGCCATTATAGCAGGACAAACTTCCCTTATCACGTCGGAAACTCGAAAGGGAAGAGGCCTTATTTTAAGGGGGAGGTCAGCCAAAACAAAGGAACGGCTAATATCTCATTGGCATAATCCACAAACTACCAAACGCTAAACCAACACTTACCGTATTAGCAAGATACAACCAACCAAATCCCTTGCGGCCGATCTTATTTTTAAAAGCCCATCTCATAACAAGGGACTCAATGACTGTATTGACAAGAATTGCCGACAAGCACGTAGCAATCCAAGTGTATGGATTAAAGGTTCCCATACGTAAGGCTGGATAAAGAAAAGTCCCTGGAAATAATTCCCAACCTATCCCTGCGAGCGGAATTAAAATGATACCTAACAGCGTTGACGCTAAGTTCATACAAAAAGTAACTAGAGCAGATTTGGTAACGCCAAAACTGGTTATCTTTCTAACAAAAAGATATTCAACTAAGAGTCCTGCAGAGATAACCCACCAGGATAAAATGCGCTGCTCAAGGTACATTGCAGGCCAAACGAGATCAGCATAAGCGAGGGAAGGTGAAGCGAAGATAAATGCGGAAAGACTTAGAAGGATTCTTTTTGAATCTAGTTTCATATTTTGAAGCTCCAATTTCAAAATAAAAGGCGTTTCAGGATTATACACCCACAACGCCTTTTTGGAAATTTCTCCCCTGCCTAGGGGACTTTTATTCAGTACCGTTTCCAAAAGTGCCGGGTTCAACAAGTCAGTTACCAGAAAACAAAAACGCCTCGCCTCTATAAAAGAAGCGAGGCGTCATGTGAATGACGCTCAGGCGCTTACCTGATGATTCATAGGTCAAGTTCGTCTAAGTGTCCAAAATGGCTCGCCCGGGAGTCTGCCTGCCCGCCGCAAAGAAGGCGGGCCAGCCGGCAGGCAGGAGCTTCCGCCAGAAAGATCGGCGGATAAACTTTGTCATCTTGCGCAACCCATTTGACCGGATTTTTGTAATAGATTAAGGATGAAATCCTATTTTCCTGCGGACAGGTGCGGACTTTTCAAGCGGAACCTCAGTCTGAAGTGATTGGATCAATTTCTGAATAATTTCAATGATCGCGCGCTCATGAATATCTAAGCGTGCCGTCAGCACTTTTTCTACCGTAACCAGTTTTTTTGCCAGATCTTCCTTGCTTAGAAGTAAAGTCCGCATTCTTACAAATGCCCGGACTACAAAAATGCTCATTTGCACTGCCCTGCGGCTATTCAATAAGGTAGCTGCCATAATAGCGCCCTGTTCCGTAAAGGCAAAAGGCCGGAAACGCGGATCGCGATGCTTGCCGGAACCGGTCACGATATGTGACCGGTTCGCAATGGTCTCGGATTCTGATAGCCTGAAAATAAAATCCGGAGGAAAACGGTTTCCGTTTCTTTTAACGGCTTGGTTGAGTACTTTTGTGCTTACTCCATAAATATGCGCGAGGGAATAATCTAAAATGACGGCCTTTCCGCGCACATCTAAAATGACATTGGATATTTTGACGACCGATCGTTGAGGATGAGCTTTTGGCGTGACGACATCGTAGAATGGATATTCAGTAAAGTCAATATATAATTGATGAAATATCAATACCTATATGTCAATAAAATACAGAAAGACAAAAAAACCGGCACGAAGAATCCGTATGCAGCTTTGTAAACGGCACTTGCCTGCCGACGCTTTGTGGTGGTGGCTTCCGCCCAAAAAATTGGCGGATAAACTTCTCGCCCTCCCTGTGCGAAGGCAAATAAAAAAGCCGAAGTCATACAAGATGACTCCGGCTTTTTAATATGGCTCCCCGAGCCATGCGGTAGGCAAACCGCCTTTCCGCCTCCTCCGCCATCA
>ERZ795044.236-NODE-236-length-49868-cov-6.402546_pt1 | contig 49868 bp, 35 predicted proteins | sample MGYA00375128_ERZ795044 | MGnify/ENA primary metagenome ERZ795044 (study PRJEB30173, sample SAMN05720213) | anaerobic digester metagenome | isolation source: active sludge of municipal wastewater-treating anaerobic digesters | place: USA | collected 2014-12-22 ...
GCATCCGCAGCAGGCGGTGGAGCTCTTCGTGCGCCCCATGGACGTCCCGCTGCTGAGCGTGGGGCGCAAGGTGCGACTGCAGTTCGACGGGTGGCCGGCGCTCCAGTTCTCGGGGTGGCCCAGCGTGGCCGTCGGGACGTTTGGTGGGGAGATCCGGGTCATCGACCTGACCATCAGCCCCGATGGGCGCTATCGCGTGCTCGTCGTTCCCGACCCGGCGGAGGAGCCATGGCCGCAGCAGGTGCGCGTCGGCTCTGGCGTGTTAGGGTGGGCGATGCTCGACGAGGTGCGCGTCTGGTTCGAGCTCTGGCGCGTGCTCAACGGCTTCCCGCCCAGCGTGCAGCCGGGCGACGCCGCGGCGAAGGACGGCGGGGCGGGGAAGAAATGATCGCCACCGTGCCGCTCGTCTGGGCGTTGCTCGTCGCGCAGGGAGGGACGACCGTTCCGTCCGCTCCCTCCGCCGACAGCACCCGCCCCTTCACCTTCGAGGCGTTCTACCGGGTGGTGGCGACCCACCACCCGGTGGTGCAGCAGGCGCGCCTCCTGGAGCGCATCGCCGATGGCGAGGTGCGTCAGGCCCGCGGGGCGTTCGACCCCACCGTCACCGGGTCGTGGGATCGCAAGACGTTCGACGGGACGCGCTACTACGACTATGTGGAGTCGGCGCTCAAGATCCCGACCCCGTTAGGCGTGGACGTGAAGCTCGGCTACGAGCGCACCGAGGGGCGGTACTTTGCCCCCGACCGGCGCACGCCGTCGGGCGGGCTGCTCTCGGCGGGGATCAGCGTCCCCCTTGGGCAGCGCATGATCACCGACGAGCGTCGCAACGCCCTCGCACAGGCGAGGGCGTTGCGCGACTACGCGGTGGGGGAGCGCGCGGCGCAGGTGAACAAGTTCCTGCTGACGGCGGCCAAGCTCTACGGCGAGTGGTACGAAGCCTCGCGTCGCCAGCAGCTGGCCCGCGAGGCGGTGTCACTCGCCGACTTCCGTCTGCGTTCAGTGCGGAGCCGGGTGCGCCAGGGCGATGCGGCGGCCATCGACACGATCGAGGCGCGGTTGGAGTGGCAGCGCCGAACCGTGCAGCAGCTCGAGGCGACGGTCGACTATCGCAACGCGACCATCGTGATCGAGGGACTGCTCTGGAACGAACGTGGCGAGCCGGTGTCGCTCGATTCGCTTGCCTCCCCTTCGCTCGCCGGGCTCGAGGCGCAACCGATCGATTCCACGAGTGTCGCGCGCTGGCTCACCGTCGCCGAGCAGCGGCACCCCAGCGTGCGAAAGGTCGTGGCGAAGGTCAAGCAGGCCGAGTCGGAGCGGCTGTTCGCGGTGCAGCAGCGCTGGATCCCCCTGGCCGAGCTGTCGTACACGCCGATCGGTGCGCGCGACGAGGGGCTCTCGACGCTCGGCGACGCCGCCGGGACGACAAACGACGCCAAGCTCGGCGCGGCGTTCAAGCTTCCGTTGCTCGCCTTGAAGGAGCGCGGGAAGTACGCGTCGGCGTCGGGAAAGCTCGAGCAGCAACGGTATGAACTCGCGCTCGTGCGGCGCGACATCGCCATTTCCGTGCGGACGGCGGCCAACGACCTGGCCGCGCTCGACACCCTGCTGCAGCTGCAACGCCAGGCGGTGCAGCAATCGCGACTGCTCCGCGACGGGGAGCAGCGGAAGTTCGAGAACGGGGAGAGCACGCTCTTCCTCGTGAATACGCGCGAGCGGCAGGTGATCGACGAGGAGCTCAAGCGCATCTCGCTCGAGGCCAAGTACGCGGCGGCGCGCGCCGCACTCGCCGTCGCCATCGGCGAGCCGGCCCGCCTCCCGGAGCACTAGGGGGCGAGCGGGACGGGACGCGGCGCGCCGGCCACGGCGCGCCGCTCAGCGTGCGCCCGCCAGCGTGCCCCCACCACGGTACGCCGGCCAGAGTACGCTGGCCACCGTGCGGCGACCACCCTGCGCCCGCCACGGAGCGTGCGACGGCGCGGTTAGTCGCCCCCAACGAGAATGCCCAGAGGGGGAAGGGGAAATTCCTTCATTGCGGGATTCGGGCGTCCGATACTCACCGATGACCCCCGGCGCCCGTGGCGCTGGAACCACCCCGTCCGTGAGCTCGGCATGAGCAACCCGACCACCGTTGTCGACGAATCAACTTCGCACGAGGAGACCCCGCCGCCCGAGATGCACGAGGCGCTCGCGCTGGTGCAGCGCATCGGGGGGCGCGACCTGCTGACCAAGGTCATCGGGCTCTTTCGCACGACCTCGGAGCAGCGGCTCGGTGCCATGCGAGCCGCCGTGGCCGGCGACGAGCGGCAGCAGCTGAGCCGACTGGCCCATGCCATGAAGGGGAGCGCCGCGCAGGTGGGGGCCGAGTCGCTGCGCGCCGTCTCGGCGACGCTGGAGAAGGAGGCCGTTGGCCTCGGCCCCGCCGACCTGTCGGCCCGCATCGACGTCATGACCATCGAAGTCACCAACGCCTGGGGGCAGCTGGAAGCCTACGGTCGCATCGAAGGAGGCATCGCGTGAAGCGCATCGCGATCGTCGAGGACAATCCCGACAACCGGTTGCTCGCGCTGGCCCTGCTCGAGGGGCTGTACGAGTGTACGGAGTACGAGACCGGGATCGAGGCGCTGGAGGGTCTGGAACGCGATCTCCCCTCGCTCGTCCTGCTCGACATCTCGCTCCCCGGCATGGATGGCGTGGAGACGCTCGCCCACCTGCGTGCCAACCCGGCGCTCCGGCACCTGCCCGTGATTGCGCTGACCGCGCACGCGATGACCGGCGACCGCGAGAAGTACATCGCTGCCGGCTTCGACGACTACGTCACCAAGCCGATCGTCGACGAGTCGATCCTGTTGGGCGCCATCTCGCGCGCGCTGGAGGGGGCGTTCGCGCGCTAGGCGCTCGCCGCCTCGCGAACACCGCTATCCCATGATGACAGGGGCGCTGCAGCGCGAGCGAGTACTGGTCGTCGAGGACGATGACGTGACCGCCGCGGTCGTCATCGCGGCGGTCAGCGGTGGCGGTGACGGCGTCGATGCCCGGGCGGACTTTGAAGCGGACCGTGTGGCCTCGCTCGCGCAGGCGATCGAGCGGCTGCAACGCGAGCCATTCGCCGCCGTCCTGCTCGACCTCTCGCTCCCCGACAGCAGCGGGCTGGCGACGCTCGATGCGCTGCTCGACCTCGACCTCGACTGCGCGATCATCGTGCTCACTGCGCTCGACGACAGCGCCGTGGCACTCGAGGCGGTGCGTCACGGGGCGCAGGACTATCTCTTCAAGGGGCGCGTCGATCCCACCCTGATCCTGCGCTCGCTTCTCTACGCCATCGGGCGACATCGTGCCGAGGCGCAGCTGCGACACGCGCAGCAGATGGAGGCGCTCGGCCGGCTGGCAGGAGGGGTCGCCCACGACTTCAACAACCTGCTCACGATCGTCATCGGCAACGCCGAGGCGCTCGAGCACGGGCTGCTGGAGCCGAGCGACGTCCCGACGGCCATCGGCGAGATCCGCCAGGCCGCGCGCCGCGCCGCCGAACTCACGCAACGCCTCCTCGCCCTCGGCCGTCAGCAGCAACTGCAGCCTCGGGTCATCGACGTGGGCGACGCGGTGGGGGCGATGGAGCCGATGCTGCGTCGCCTCGTCGGCGGTGACACGGTCTTCACGCTGGTCACCTCGGGGGGGACTCGCGGCGTGAAGGTCGACCCGACGCAGCTCGAGCAACTCGTCCTCAACCTGGTGCTCAACGCCCGTGAGGCGGTCCGCGCCGGCGGTCGCATCACCATCGAGGTGTCGCCGATCGACGTGCGCGAGGGCGAGGCGTGGAAGCCGCGGCTGCGCTCGGGACGCTACATCGGGCTGACGGTGCGCGACGACGGCGAGGGGATCCCTCCCGAGGTGCAGGCGCGCCTCTACGAACCGTTCATCTCGACCAAGGCGCCGGGGCGGGGCGCAGGGCTCGGGCTCTCGATCGTCTACGGCATCGTGCAACAGAGCGAGGGGGCGCTCCGGTGCGACTCGTCGTTAGGGCGGGGGACGACGTTCACCGTCGCCTTTCCGGAGGCGACCGAGCCGTCCTCCGTGGCGGCGCCGCTCATCGAGACGGCCCCCGACGCCGCACAGGGGGAGCTGATCCTCCTGGTCGAGGACGAGCAGGCGGTGCGTTCGCTCACGCGGCGCATCCTCGAACGCGCGGGCTACGCGGTGCTCGACGCGTCCTCCGGCGAGGAGGCGCTGGCCCTCTTCGCCCGCGACGGCGGTCGGGTGCGCCTCATCCTGACCGACGTCATGATGCCCGGGCTTCGTGGACCGGAGCTCGTCGTTGAGCTCGAGCGCCAGCGCCCCGGGCTCCCAGTGGTCTTCATGTCGGGCTATGCCGACGACGAACTCCTGCGGCGTGGCGCATTTCCGCACCACGTCGGCTTCCTCAAGAAGCCGTTCACGCACCTCGAACTCCTGGCGCTCGTGCGCGAGCACCTGCAGCGCGCGCGCGCTGCGGAGCCGCGCGCCATCGCGTAGCCGCACGGTCGGGCGACGCCCGCCGCCCGACCGGTCGAACGCCTAACGCCGCACCGCCTCGTGCAGGGCGATCCCGCCGAGCAGGTAGTCACGGCGCCGCACCACCGTGAACCCGGTGCGCTCCAGCGCCTGGTCGAAGCCAGCCGACGTGGTGAAGTGGCGGATCGAGTGCGCGATGTAGTTGTAGATGACGGGAGCACGGTGCCACCACCACCCCACCAGGCTCCCCGACAGGTGCAAGTAGCCGAGGAAGAGCTCGCGCCAGGCCGCCATCGGCGGACGGTAGAAGTCGAGCGTCAGCAGCACCCCACCCGGGCGCAGCACCCGGTGCAGCTCGGCCAACGCCGCCTCGTAGTCCGGAACGTTGCGCAGCGCGTACCCCGCCAGCACCACATCGACGCTGGCGTCGTTGAGCCACAGGCGCGTCAGGTCGCCCGTGGCGAAGTGCACGCGCGACGCATCGCGCGCCCGCACGCGTGCGAGGGCACGCTCGATCATGCCGCGCGCCGCGTCGACGCCGGTGACGGTCGCTTCTGGGCGCCGCCCGGCCGCGGCGAGCGCCAGATCCCCGGTACCGCATGCCACGTCGAGCACGTCGCACCGTTGCGGGGCGCGCGCGTCGAACCAGGCGATCAACTCCCGCTTCCACCGCGCATCCATCCCGAACGAGAAGAGCCGCGTGAAGGCGTCGTACCTCGGCGCGATGTGCTCGAACATCGGCGTCACGAAGTCCTGCTTGCGCGCCGGATCCCCGAGGTAGGTCGCCAGGTCGAGCGATGCCAGCGCCTGCGGCGACGGCGTCGCCCGGGCGGGCGAATCCGATCCGGGGGCGGGCGGAGGAACGGCGGGGTTCGGCGAGTGCATCAGGGAATGGAGGGGGAGGGATGCCGGGGAGTAGTTTATCTTGCGTGACCTGATCGGGGGGAGCACGCGCCCCACCGTCGAGCGCCCTCACGCCAACATCGCACCGGACATGTCCATCGGCGACACCCCGCCCACCGGGTGGACCTCGTTTGGCAGCACCAGCGCCGCCGGCACGCTCCCCGCCGAGCAGCTGGCGGCGACGGAGCTCCTGTCGTCCGACACGGCGATGTGGGCCATCGTCTTCGCCGGCGGGATCGGGTCGCGCTTCTGGCCGTTGTCGTCGCCGCACCGCCCCAAGCAGCTCTTGCGCCTGGTTGGCGATCGCCCGCTCATCGCCGAGACGGTCGGACGGCTCCATCCGCTCATCCCCGCCGAGCGCACCCTGGTCGTCACCTCGGACGATATCGCCGCGGCCATTCACGGCGCGATCCCCGAGATCCCCGAGGCCAACCTGCTCGTCGAGCCGCGCCCGCTGGGCACAGCGGCGGCGCTGGCGTGGGGGGCCCGGGAAGTCGCCAAGCGTGCCGGCCCCAACGCGCTGCTGTGCGCGCTGCACGCCGACCTCGCCATCGCCTTCCCCGATGCCTTCCGCCACACGTTGCGCCAGGGCGGGGCCGTGGCGGCGCGCGAGGACCTCATCGTCTCGGTGGGGATCAGTGCGGTGCGACCGGAGCCCGGCTTCGGCTACCTGGTGGTCGGCGATGCGCTCGCGATCGACTTCCCGCTTGCGGCTGGCGGCCCGGCCTTCGTCGAGCGCTTTGTCGAGAAGCCCGAGGCCGACCTCGCCGCCGCGATGTGCGCCGAGGGGGCGCTCTGGCACTCCGGCGTCGCCCTCGCCCGCGCCAACCTCATCCTCGAGGCACTTTCGCTGCACACCCCCGAGGTCGCCCCCGTCCTCGAGGCCGCCGATCTCACCGATCACGATGCCTTCGCCGCCAACGTGCGCTCCATCTCGCTCGAACGCGGGCTCTTCGAGCGCATCGGGCGCATGGCAGTCGTTCCCGGCGACTTCGGATGGGACGACGTCGGCACCTGGGCCTCGCTCAAGCGCGCCCGCGACCTCGACGACGACGGCAACGGGGCCATCGGCGATGTGCACTTCGTCGACGCCAGTGGCAACGTCGTGCACGCCGAAGGGGCGTCCGTCGTGCTCTACGGCGTGGAAGGGCTGCTCGTCGTCTCGCTCCCCGGGGTGACCTTCGTGACGACGCTCGAGCGCGCCGCCGACCTGCGCCCGCTGCTCGACCAACTGCCTGACGAGTTGCGTCGGCAGCTCCCGCGCGAGGAGTAGCGCGCCGGGCGTTGTCTGGCTGGCGGCGTGCGTGGACTCAAGAACGGCTCACGCGAAGGCGCGAAGCCGCGAAGCCGGAAGACGCGAGCCGCGGCAGCCGTACCGCAGGTTCTCTTCGCGCCTTCGCGGCTTCGCGTGACCGCCGTTGATCTCACTCGCCCCCCCACGGCCGCCGCCGCCACGAGCGCATGCGCACCTACCGCATCCGCGCCAACTCCGCCTCGGCCGCGAGATACCCGAACGACGCCCACTGCCCCCGCGCGCTCACGATACGCCGGAAGATCGTCTCGGCCTCGGCGCGCCGCCCGTTGTACAGGTGCCAGTTCCCCACGCCGTACGCGGTGGTGATGTCCTCCAGTCCACCGTCGGTCCCAAAGCGCCCCAGCAGTTCCCCGGGGGTGAGTTCACCCTTGTACAGCAAGAGCAGCTTGTGGTACGCCCCGTTCTCGATGATGTCCATGTCCTTGCGGATCGGGACGAGCACCTTGGCCGCCTCGCCGTTTCGCCCGAGGCGACGCAGCGTCATGTACAACCAGTGGCTGCTGGCGACGAGCATGTCGGGGTTGCCGCGTGAGGCGGTGACATCCTCCTGGTACAGGGGCAACGCCTTCGCGAAGTCCCCATTGAGGTAGTACGCGAGTGCCAGGTGATAGCGGATGTTCCCCTTGAGCGTCGACGTCGGGATGTTGCGTGCGTTCGGCTGCCCGTCGGGTTCGACCTCGTCGGGCGCATGCTTCGTCAGGTCGTACGCCTTCTCGAGGTCGGCGATCGCCTTGTCGAGCTGGCGCGTGCTGATGTAGCGGTGCCCGCGATGCCGATAGAAGCGCGCGTCGCCCGGGAACGTCGCGATCCCGTCGCTGAAGATCGCGATCGCCTCGTTGAAGCGCCCGGGATAGGCGGTGCGCCGTCCGTACCAGATGATCGAGTCGGCATTCGCCGGCGTGCGGCGCCACGCCGAGCGCGCATCCGCCAGCTGCTGCTCCATCCGCGCCAGTGTTGCGGCTGGCGGAACCGCGCGCGACAGCGGTTCGCCCGTGAACGCGATCGCCTCGACCACGCGTTCGCCCGGCGCTCCCTTGAGGTGGCGGTCGAAGAAGGCGACCAACCGGTCGTGGAAGTCGACGAAGTCGGCGGGGGTTGTCGACGGCGTCCCGTGCCCGCCGTTCATGTAGTTCACCCACGTCACGTCCTTCCCCAGGCGACGCAGGGCGTAGAACATCTCGCGCGTGTTGTCGGCCGGCACGTTCGGGTCCAGCGCGCCGGTCATCAGGAGCAGCGGCGTGGTGATGCGGTCGGCGAACATCACCGCCGAGTGGGCGACGTACTTCTGGGGCTGCTGCCAGAGCGTCGCCCCCAGTCGATCCTGGCTCTTCTCCGCCGCATGGATGTTGCGCACCCCTAAGCGCGGAGAGTCCGTGTAGAACGAGATCATGTCCACCTTCCCCGAGATGTTGGCCGCGGCGCGGAATCGCTTGGTCTGGGTGATGAGGAGGTTGGTGGCATACCCGCCGTAGCTCGTCCCGAAGACGCCAAGCCGGGCGGAATCGGCGATCCCCGCCTCGATGAGGTGGTTGGCGGCCGCCGTGACCCCCTTGGCCCACGCCTCTCCCGGAAAGCCCGTCTCGAAGCCCACGCTCGGCTTCACCACCACATAGCCGCTGGCCGTGAGCACGTTGATCGTGGGGTCGAAGGTGTCGTCGAAGAACTCCTCGTAGATGTTGAACAGCGTGGGGTAGCGTTTGCTGGCGTCGTAGTCAGCTGGGAGGTAGGCGACGCCGTAGCGCGTGGCGCCGTCCATGTCGTGGTAGGTGATGAGCCGGGTACGGGCGAACGCCTTGCCAGCGAGCTGCGGGTTGCCGTCGGTCACGCGCCGCGCGTTGCGCATGCCGGCGTCGGCGACATACAGCTCCTGCGGACGGTTCCCCTCGCCTGACGAGTAGACGAGCACGTCGCCTGCCTTGGCGAGGCGCACTCCGCCGTACAGGCGCGTGTCCTTCACCAGCTCCTGCAGCGTCTTGCTCTCCCGATCGTAGCGGGCGATGCCGCGTCCCCATTCCGTGCGGCTGGCGATGCTGAAGTAGAGGTGGCGTCCGTCCGCGCTCCAATCGATCGGCTGGTAGCGTGGCGCCGTCCCAGAGTCGCTGCTGGCCACCACCCGCGTGCGTGGCGCGCCGTCGGCAGGTGCAACCCAGAATCCGTCGCGATTGGAAAGGAGCAGGGCATCGCCGCGCGGCGACCAGCGCACCACGGTGAAGCGCTGCGCCTCGCGATCGGCGCGTGCGGCGGCACTGGTGTCAGTCGCCGCGCGGCCGGTGCTGCTGGCGGCCGAGTCGGGGCCTGCGAGCTGGCGGGCTGGGGAGCCCCCACCGGCTCGCTGCACCCAGACCTTCCCCTCGCGGCTCCACGCGAGCTGCCGCCCGTCGCTGGACCAGGCGAGCGTGACGCCCTTGAGCGAGGGGAGGACGACCTGCGCCGCCTCACCCGCCACGCGCGCCATCAATCGGCGCTCCGTCCCGAAGATGACGTCGTAGTCGGTCTGCCGGGTGATGTCGTCTTCCCACGTCACCAACGAATCGTCCTCGCTCACCTGGTACGCGCTGATCATCCCCTCCGGGAGCAGTTCGCGCGGCTGGCTGGTGACTGCGTCGAGCGAGTAGACGGCGCGGACGTTTCCCTCGCGGCGCAGGCGGTCCCATGCCAGGAACGGGTCGCGCCCGTCCTGCACGAAGACCGGCCCCTGCGTCATGCGGGCAAATTCCGCGGAGACGCGCCCCCGCCAGCGGTCGCGGCGCAGTGCGACGATCACGCGCGAGCCATCGCGGCTCCACCGCACGTCGCTGTTCTCGGCCACGTACCATCCGGCCGGGACGGAGAGCGTCCGCGTACGTCCGCTGACGCGGTCCCAGATGAGGGGCTGGAGTCGGTCACCGCGCAGGGCGAGGAAGGCGAGTCGGCTGCCGTCGTGCGACCAGACCGGGGATCGCAGCACGCGTGGCTCACTGAAGACCGCCTGGTGCTGTCCGGTGGCGGTGTTGATGCTGACGAGGCGCGCCGCCGCCGGGCGAATGTACGAGGGGTCGCCGTCGCGCCGGACGTCGGTTCCAAAGCCGTCGGCGCGGGTTTGCTGCAGGACCGCGAGCCAGCGCCCGTCATCACTCAGGTCGGCCACCTGGCTGGTGACGATCTGCAGAAGGTCGGTGGCGGTGACTGGCGCGATCGGGCGCTCGAACCGGGCCTGGGGACTCGTCGACTGCGCGCGGACCCCGTGCAGCGGGGTGAGGGCGAGGGCGAATTGCGCGAGGGCGGTGAGCGTGAGGAGGGCGGCGCTGGAGCGCGGTGCGGTCCGAGTTCGCATGGGGGCGGCAGGCAGCGGGGGGAAGTCAGACGAGCAGGGTGGCGCAAATCGACGGTTTCGTGAGGTGCCTGACGAGCGACGGGGCCTGGCGGGTGGGACGAGCCGTCAAGCGGACGCTCGCGGTAACATCTCCCCCGCATTTCGGCAATAGGGGATCACACATGCAACGCGCTAATCCGCCATGAGGAAAACCCTCATTGTCAAGTCCCGCAACGGGATGCGCCGGTTGTCGCGAAATTTTCTTGACACTCCGGAGACAGTTTCCGAGGTTTGGCCACTCGCAGAAATGCGCCGCAGGACGATTCCTGGCTAGTGATGAGCGGATGAACGGGTTCGCCTCGCCCGGTCTGGTCGTCACCTTTTCTGCGAGTCAATCGGTTCCCCCCCAACATCGGGAGGTTTTTGTGCGCAGGTTCTTTGTCCTTGCAGCAGCTCTGCTCGCGACGTTCGCCATGCCGGCGAGCGCGCGGGCGCAAACGCGTGAAGTCACCGGCAAGGTGACTGTCGCCGGCAGTGGCAATCCGCTTCAGGATGCCATCGTCGGGACGGTCGGTGCCGTGGGCGGTGCGCGCACGAACGAGCGGGGCGAGTTCCGCCTCCGCGTGCCGAGTGGCGACGTCACCGTCCAGGTGCGCGCCATCGGCTACAAGCGTCAGACCGTGCGCGTGTCGGGGTCGCAGACCACCGCCGACTTCGCGCTCGAGAAGGACGTGCTCCAGATCGAAGGCGTGACCATCACCGGTGCCGCCACGACGATCGAAAAGAAGAACGCCGCAACGGCGGTGGCCTCGGTGAACTCCGAGGAGTTGGCCCGCGTCCCGGCGCCCGCGCTCGAGAGCGCGCTACAGGGTAAGGTCGTCGGTGCCAGCATCAACATGAACAACGGCGCCCCGGGCGGCGGTGGTCAGGTGCAGATTCGCGGCGCCTCGTCGCTGATCGCCAACTCGCAGCCGTTGTTCGTTGTGGACGGCGTCATCATCTCCAACGCCACGCGCTCCAACCGCATGGCGGTGGTCACCGGCTCGCTCAATGCCGGCGAAGAGAACGGCACCAACCGTCTCGCCGACGTCAACCCCAACGACATCGAGAACATCGAAGTCCTCAAGGGTGCAGCGGCCAGCGCCATCTACGGCTCGCAGGCCACCAACGGCGTCGTCGTCATCACCACCAAGCGTGGCTCGGCCACGGCGCCGCGTTTCAACTTCACGCAGCGGGTCGGGACGTTCCAGGCGCAGCGCCTTCTTGGGTCGCGCCAGTTCCAGTCGCTCGACCAGCTCACCGCGCTCGGCCTCGGCGCCGAAGCGACGGCCGCTGCGACCGCCGCGTGCAACCCGAAGTGCCCCTACTTCGATTACCAGAAGCAGCTCTACGGCCAGGTCGATCCGTCGTTTGAGAGCGTCATCTCCCTAACGGGTGGCGTGAACAGCACGCGCTACTTCTTCTCGGGGATGGACAAGCAAGAGGCAGGCGTCATCAACAACACCGGCGCCCGTCGTCAGTCGCTGCGCGCGAACCTCGATCAGGCGATCGGTAGCAAGGTCACGGTGAGCCTTGGCGCCAACCTGCTGCGGTCGTTCTCGCAGCGCGGCATCTCCAACAACGACAACGCGCTCTCGTCGCCGATCTACTCGTTCGGCTACACGCCGGCCGTCGTCGACCTGCGCCAGAAGGATGCGACCGGACGTTTCGTCCTGAACCCCTTCCCGGCCACGCTGAGCACCTCGAATCCGTTCCAGACGATGGAGACGATGCTCAACAACGAGGACGTGTATCGCCAGATCTTCTCGAGCCGCATCAACTACGCGGCGCTCTCGACTGGCAGCAACAACGTCAACTTCTCCTTGCAGGCCGGTGCGGACCGCTTCTCCAGCGAGAACTACCTCTACGCGCCGCAGGAGCTCCAGTTCCAGCGCGCCGGGACGGTGCAGGGCGGGCAGTTCCCGGGGACGATCATTCAGGGGAACGGCACGAACCTCTTCAGCAACGTGACGGCGTCGGGGACGTGGAACAACAGCACGTTCTCGTGGCTCAACGCCACGACCTCCGCTGGTGTGCAGTACGAAAGCCGCAGCCTCAACGACTACAACGTCATCGGGCGCGGCCTTGGCCCGGCGCAGAAGAACGCGGCCGGCGCAGCGAACACCACGGTGTCGCATAACCAGCAGCTCATCCTGAACCAGGCGTTCTTTGCCCAGGAAGAGCTCCTCATGTTTAACGAGCGCCTGTACCTCTCCGGCGCCGTTCGCGGCGAGCGTTCCAGCGTGAATGCCGATCGCGAGAAGATCTTCTACTTCCCGCGTGTCAGCGGCTCCTATCGCTTTGCCGCCCCGATCAAGGGCGTCACCGAAGTGAAGCTTCGCGCTGCGTACGGTGAGTCGGGCAACCAGCCGAACTTCGGCGAACGCGATCTCACGTTCGCGTCGTACGGCCTCATTGGCGGCCTAGCCGGCTTTGGCATCCCGGGGACGATCGGCAACACGACGGTCACCCCCGAGCGCCTGAAGGAAATCGAGTACGGCATCGACGCCGGCTTCCTCTCGGATCGTATCCGCCTCGAAGCCACGTACTATGACCGCAACATCGTCGACCTGCTGGTTCGTCCGACGCTGGCTCCGTCTTCCGGCATCACCACCACGACTGTCAATGGTGGCGAGATGAAGGCGACTGGCGTGGAACTCGGCGTCACCACGGTGCCGGTGCAGACCGGCAACTTCCAGTGGACGTCGCGCGCCACGTGGTACCAGAACAAGGCCGAGATCACGTCGTTCCCCGACGGCGTGAAGCCGTTCCGCGACAACACGGCGGCCCGCGGCTTTGGCAATGCCTACGGCCAGCTCTTCTACACGCCGGGGCACACCGTCTCGACCATCTGGGGCAACGCGCTCATCAATGGCGTGCAGACGACGCAGACGCCGCTGGCCGACGCCAACCCGCGCTACGTGATGTCGTTCTCCAACGACTTCAACTACAAGCGGTTCAACGTCAACATGCTCATCGACTACCGCCGCGGCGGCACGTTGTCGAACATGACGAAGAACCTGTTTGACGAGGGTGGCAACTCGTGGGACTACGACGAGAAGTCGCCGGAAGACGGCGTGCCGCTTGGCGAGTACCGCTACAACACATGGAATGGCGGCCGCACGACCGCGATGTATCTGGAAGACGGCTCGTACACGAAGATCCGCGAGATCAACGTGTCGTACGACCTGCCGCAGAGCTGGTGGTCGGTGGTGCCGGGGGCCCGCTCGGGGCGCATGTCGCTCGCCGCGCGTAACCTCTTCATCATCTCGGGCTACAACGGCTTCGACCCCGAAGTGAACAACGGCGGTGCCTACGTCGTGCGCTTCGTCGACCTGGCGCCGTTCCCGCCCACCCGCTCGTTCTTCTTCTCGATCGATCTCGGCTTCTAACCGATGACGTTCCGACTCAATCAGACTTCAGCGAGCACTCGCTCGATGGGAGATCGTATGCGCATGAGGTCCATTGCGCTCCTCGGAGCGCTCACGTTCAGCGTCGTCGGGTGCAACGCCGACAAGCTCAACGTGCCGAACTACAACGCGCCCAGCGTCGACGCCTTGTCGAAGGATCCCAACGGGATCCAGCTGTTGGCGACGGGAATCCTCGTTTCGGAGCGTGGCGCGCTCGCGGGCTACAACCGCGACGTCGGCATCTTCGGACGCGAGGTGTACAACTACTTCACGACCGACGCCCGTAACGTGTCGAACTACCTGGTGGGGTTGGCCAACCCCCAGCGTCTCGATCCGGGTGGTTTCGCCAGCGGCAACTGGGCTGGCCGTTACCAGAACATGAAGAACGCGCTTGCCATCGTCGACGCGGCCAACGCCTCGAACCTGAGCGCGGCCCAGAAGTCGGCGGTCGAAGGATGGGCCAAGACGTGGTACGCGCTGGATTTGCTGTACCTCATCGCGACGCGCGACTCGATCGGCGTCCCGACCGAGATCCCGAGCACGCCGAGCACGCCGGCGCCGTTCGTGGCCCGCGCGCAGGTGTACCAGCGCATCATCGCCACGCTCGACACGGCGAAGACCAAGCTGGCAGCTGGTGGTGCGGCGTTCCCCTTTGCCATGCACTCCGGCTTTGCGGGGTTTGACACGCCGGCCAACTTCCTCAAGTTCAGCCGGGCCCTCGCCGCCAAGGCCAACGTGATCTACGGCTCGCTCGGCTGCGGCAACACCTGCTACGCGGCCGCCGTGACCGCGCTCGGCGAGTCGTTCCTCTCCACCACGGCGACGTTGGCGTCGCTGAACACGGGGCCGCAGCACATCTATTCAACGGCCACCGGTGACGCAACCAACGCCAACTCGTTCGTGCAGCAGAACTTCATCTACGCACACAAGCAGGCCGTCACGATCGCCCAGAAGCAGGCCGATGGCGTGACGCTCGACGACCGCGTGGCCCGCAAGCTCGTCAAGCTTGCGACGCCGGTCTTCCCGCCGCTCAACACGAACATCGCGGCGGAGTATCGCTTCGACATCTGGCAGACCCCGAGCTCGCCGGCCGCCATCATCCGCAACGAGGAGCTCCTCCTCCTGCGCGCTGAGGCGCTGTGGGCACAAGGACAGACGGGTCCGGCGCTTGCCGACCTCAACCTCGTGCGCACCACGTCGGGCAAGCTACCAGCCCTTGCGGCGCTCCCCACGGGTGCGGCTGGCCTGGACCTGATCGCGTATGAAAAGCACCAGTCGCTCCTGTTCGAAGGATCGCGCTGGGTCGACATGCGTCGCTGGGGTCGCCTCGGTCAGCTGCCGATCGACACGCCAGGGATGTTCGTCGCCAAGGTCATGCCGATCCCGCAGGCGGAGTGCGATGCGCGCCGCCCGGTCGGGGCGCCGGCGAGCGTCACGCCGCGTGGCTGCGAGGGGAACCTCTAGTCCGCATTAGTTTTCTCTCTTGTAGGACCTGCGGCCGCTCTCAGGTGAGAGCGGCCGCAGGTCTTTATTACGGCGAATTACTGCCTGGTTCGCTCAAAGCTCAAACAGAGGGCAAGGTGTTCGTTGCAGCACGATCGTAGACAGAATTCACACGTGTGGGTTGGAACGATCAGTAGTCATCGAAATTCGGAAGGTGCCACATGGAGTCAGAGTACGACTTCTTACCTGAGCACCAGTCTCTGGAGTAGAAGTGATGGTGACCCGGCGCGTACTTCGCCGAATCCGTCCCATTGTTGGGGCCTGGAAACTTGGTGGTATCCCGGTACGTGGTCTCTTCCATTCGCATGGTGCCGAGAACACCGCACACGCTGAAGCCAGCAGTGCCGCCATAGCTTGGCCAGTCCGGCCCTTTCACGAACATCGCGCCGCTCTGGTAGGAAGGATAGTTAGGCGCGTGATCTTCGTTGATGAGCACCTTGGCGCGCGCGTAGGCCACGTAGCTAGGCATGTCTATCGCGAACGTAGTGGAATCTCGACCTGATTTTGTCTGATACGAGTTTCCGCACACGTCGAAGCGATCGCAGTACTCGACATGCCATTCATAGAAGTATGGGCCTCCGGCTCCACCTGAGACGCTGTTTACCCAGAAGTCCTTGTGGCTGCCATAGGTAGCCTTGGGGCTCCAGTTGTAGCTGGCGGTAATGGTAGTGCCAGACGGAGCTGTAGGATTGTCGCCGGAATCCATCAAGAGTCGTGACAGTGAAGGAAACTCAAGAGCAGAAGGAATCGGCGTGCTGTCGATGGAACTGCTGCATGCGGTAGTCGCGAGAGCGATCGCGCTCAGTGTGATCCGTCGTGAATGTGGTCGCATGATCTCTCCTGGTCAGGCGTCGTAGGTTGCGCGGCCTCGTCTATGAGGCGCGCACACGGCAGCTGCAGTGCGCTAGCACGGTAGTGTGCTTTGTCTCGGCATGCTGTGCGCCTGCGCACGCGAGGTACATGCGAAGGCTGCGCCCGCTTGCAGGTGGCGGAGTCGAGTATGGGCAGATGGCGATGCGGAGAGCCGGCGCGCTGAGCGAACGCCGCGCGAGCGCCGAACGATGCACGCTGGGGTGCGAGTGGTGCCACGTTAGGCAAGCCCGGCCGGCGGCGCGTGTCTGTCGACAACCCCGGCGTAAGCGCACAGGTCGGGCGCTCGTGAGAGTTGTCGTGCTGCCTGCGTTGCGCAGAACCGTGAGGCGATTGACCGACGCCTCCGGACTCTCGACTGGACATCTGGCCGACCCAGACCTCGCCGGTGGCCATCATCCGCAACGAGGAGATCCTCCTCCTGCGGGCCGAGGCGCTGTGGGCGCAGGGCCAGACCGGCCCGGCACTCGCCGACCTCAACATCGTTCGCACCACCTCGGGCAAGCTCGCGCCGCTCGCCTCGCTCGCCACGGGCGCGACTGGTCTCGACGCGCTCATGTACGAGAAGCACCTGTCGCTCCTTTTCGAAGGGACGCGTTGGGTCGACATGCGCCGCTGGGGCCACATCGGGCAGCTGCCGATCGACCGCGCCGGCCAGTTCGTCGCCAAGGTCATGCCGATCCCGCAGGCGGAGTGCGATGCACGCCGTCCGATCGGGGCGCCGGCCTCCGTCCTGCCGCGCGGCTGCGAGGGCAACCTCTAGTCGCACGGTTCGATCCTGTTCCACGGTTGCAGCCGGCGGCCGGTCCCTTCGGGGGCCGGCCGCTCGGCATTTGTGGGGACTCGGGGGCGTTAGGCGGCGGGGCGACGTGCGCTCCCTCCGGGGCCGGCGTGCCGATCGCCGTCGCAGGGGTCGGCGTCGCAGGGGGCTGCGTCGCAGGGGGCTGCGTCGCAAGCGCCCCCATCGCTCGGGTCGGCGACGCGCCGGCGACCGATGAAACGTGCGCGTCTCGCGCGCGTACATTCCATCATGGCCGCCGCTTCTCCGATCGCCGCCCCCAACGCCACCCTCCCCGCCACACGACGGGGCTACTGGCACGAGAGCCGCTCTCCGCGCTACTCGCTGACCTTCGCCCTCCCGCTCCTCGTGCTCTACGAGGCGCTCGCCGCCGCGCTCTCGCAGGACGCCAACGGTGTGCGTAACGGCGCCGACGTCCTCCTCAAGTCGGCCTTCCAGGCGGTGCTCGGCGGGCGCGGACAACTCGTCTTCGGCGTGGTCCTCGTGGGGACCATGGTCGCGTTCATCGTGCGTGACCTGCGGCGTTCACCCGGTGGGCTCAAGGGCTCCACTTTCGTCGGGATGCTTGTCGAATCGGTCGTGCTAGCGGCGCTCTTCGGCACCGTGGTGGGCCTCCTGACCGCGCAGCTGGTGGGTGCACTGGTTGGCGGCGGTCAGGCGACCGGGTTGGCGATGGGCGCGCTGGATGGCGTCGGATGGCCCACCGCGCTGATGGTCTCGTTGGGAGCCGGGCTGTACGAGGAACTCCTCTTCCGCGTGATCCTGGTCTCGGTCCTCCTCTGGTCGGCCAAGAAGCTCTTCGGATGGGGGCCCGTCGCCTCGGGCATCTTCGCCACGCTCACGGCGGCGCTGATCTTTTCGGCCTTCCACTACGTGGGACCATTCGGCGATCGACTGGAGCTGGGAAGCTTCGCCTTCCGCGCCATCGCCGGTGTGGCGTTCAGCGCGCTGTACATCGTGCGCGGCTTTGGGATCACGGCGTGGACGCATGCGCTGTACGACGTGATGCTGCTGGTCACGCGCGGGTAGCGCTGGTGTTCGGCTCCTCCTCGAGTCGAAGCGCGACGTCCGCAAGGAAAAGCTCGACACGGAGGTTCACGGAGGTAACACGGAGGTAACACGGAGGTTCACGGGGGAAAGCACTGCCGTGGTACGGTGCGCAGACGTACCCCGCGCTCGACAACCTCCGTGAACCCCCGTGTATCCTCCGTGAACCTCCGTGTCTTGCTTTTGAACGTCTATCGCCCCGCGCGCCGCCGGAGATTGCGCCCGCCCCCCCGCGTCGCGAGGTTCCGGTAGGCGGCCCGCGCCCGGGCCCTCACGTCACCACGACCTCGACATGTCCCGATACCTCCATCGCGCCTCATCCACGCGCGTCTTCGCGCTCGCGCTCGTGTCCGCCGCGGCCACGCTCACTGCCTGCTCGCGCTCGGCGACGATCGCCAACGGCGGCGCCACGCCGTTTCGCAGCACGACGGTCGACTCCGCCTACGTGCTCTCGCTCCTGACGGCGCTCTCGCACGACTCCATGGCTGGCCGCATGACCGGCGCGCCGGGCTCCGCACGCGCGGCCCGCATGATCGGCGAGCAGATGCAGCGCATCGGACTTACCCCGGCGGGTGATTCGGGCTTCTTCCAGCGGGTTCCGCTCTATCAGGTGCAACGCACCATGGGGAACCAGACGCGCACGGTGCCGGCGCTGGCGGCGTCGTTCGCGGCGCTGGATACCATCCCCGCCGCGCGCCGCCTCACCGGGGTGAACGTGGTCGGCGTGATGCGCGGGAGCGACGCCGCGCTGGCCGGCGAGGCCATCCTGGTCGATGCGCATTACGATCACCTGGGCACCACCACCGCCGTCGACGGCGATTCCGTCTTCAACGGCGCCGATGACGACGCCTCGGGGACCATCGCCGTGCTGGAGATTGCCCGCGTCCTGGCCGCCGGCCCGCGCCCCAAGCGCACCATCATCTTCGCCGCCACCACCGGCGAGGAAGTCGGCTTGTTAGGCACGCGCTGGTACATCCAGCACCCCGTGCACCCGCTTGACCGCACCGTGGCCAACCTCGAGATCGAGATGATCGGGCGACCGGACTCGCTCGCCGGCGGGCGAGGGAAGGGGTGGCTCACCGGTTACGAGCGCTCGACGATGGGCGAGGCGCTGGCGGCGGCCGGGATTCCGCTCGTTCCTGACAAGCGCCCCGAGCAGAACTTCTTCATGCGGAGCGACAACATCGCCTTTGCGCGCCTCGGCATCCCGGCGCACACGCTGTCGTCCTTCAACCTGCACGCCGACTACCACCGGCGCACCGACGATGCGTCGCGCGCCGATGCCGGGCACATGGCGCAGGTGATCGACGCGGCCGCGCGCGCCGTGCGCCTCCTGGCCGACGGCCCCAAGCCGGAGTGGAAGCCCGGCGGGCAGCCCGGCCCGGCCGCGCCGCGCCGCCAGTAGCTCGCACGCCGTCGTTCGTCGATCGTCGCTCGCCGCCCGAAGCCCACACGTCATGTCGCACGACACCACGCACGCGTTGCACCTGGAGACGGTTGCCGTCCACGCCGGCCACGCCCCCGATCCCACCACCGGGGCCGTGGCCGAGCCGTTGCACCTGTCGACGACCTTCCTGCGGGCCCCCGACGGGACCTACCCGAGCGGCTACGTCTACTCGCGCGATCGCACCCCCAACCGCTCCGCCCTCGAGACGGCGCTCGCCGCGCTCGACGGGGGCGCCGACGCGGCGGCGTTCTCGTCGGGGCAGGCGGCGGTGGCGGCCGTCCTGCAGTCGCTCGCCCCGGGCGATCACGTGATCTGCCCGAACGCCGTGTACTACGGCACCAAGAAGCTCCTCGCGCAGGTCTTTGCCCCATGGGGGCTCGAGTATTCGATCGTCGACACGACCGACCTCGAGGCCGTGCGCGCGGCGATTCGTCCGCGCACGACCCTCGTGTGGGTCGAGACGCCGTCCAACCCCACGCTGGCCATCACCGACATCGCCGGCTGCGCCGCCATCGCCCACGCGGCGGGGGCCCGCCTCGCGGTCGACAACACCTGGGCCACCGCGCTGGGGCAGCGATCGTTGGCGTTAGGCGCGGACCTGGTGATGTATTCCACGACCAAGTACTACGGCGGCCACTCCGACACGCTGAGCGGCGCCCTCGTGACCGCACGCGCCGACGACCTGTGGGAGCGCATCCGCCTGGTGCAAAGCTCGGTGGGCTCCGTCGCCGCTCCCTTCGACTGCTGGCTCGTGCACCGCGGCATCGCCTCGCTCCCCTGTCGCCTGCGCCAGCACACCCACAACGCCGAGATGGTCGCGGCGTTCCTCGACTCGCACGCACGCGTTGAGGCCACGCACTATCCGGGGCTCCCCGCCCACCCGGGGCACGACGTCGCCGCTCGCCAGATGCAGCTCTTTGGCGGGATGGTCTCGTTCCAGGTGCAGGGGAGCGCCGCCGACGCGCTGGCCGTCGCCGGCCGGCTCCGGATCTTCACCCAGGCCACATCGTTAGGTGGCGTAGAGAGCCTCGTCGAACATCGCAAGTCCGTCGAGGGGCCCGAGTCCCCAACCCCAGACAACCTCCTCCGCCTCTCCGTCGGCCTCGAACACGCCACCGACCTGGTCGAGGACCTTCGGCAGGCGCTGGGGTAGGAAGGGCGCCCGATCCAAAGAGCGATGGCAGGGTGAAGCACGGCAGTCGAAGATGAGCCCCTCGGCATCTCCACGCCGCGTGATCTCTAGAAGCTGTCACTCGTCTTCCCGTCTTCTCGTCTTCTCGTCTTCTCGTCTTCTCGTCTTCGCGTCCTCGGTGTCCCATGGATGACCGCAAGTCCCAATACCTCTACGGCTTCGCCGCCCTCGGCCTCAGCATCGCCCTCGGCCTCTTCTTCGTCTCGGGCGCCCTCAAGGACATTCGCCGCGGCAACGAAGAGGTCACCGTCACCGGCTCGGCCCGCCGCCCCATCCGCTCCGACTTCGTCGTCTGGCGGCTGAGCGTCGCCGTGCAATCGGCGTCCATTCAAGCAGCGTCGGCCGAGCTCACGCGCGGCACCGACCGCGTGCGCGAATTCCTCAAGGCCGAGGGGGTCAACGATTCGCTCCTGACGGTCAAGCCGGTCGAGGCGATGGGGATCTCCGAGACGCTCCCCGATGGGCGCGAGACGGGGCGCGTCATCGCCACCCGCCTCTCACAGGCGTTCGAGATCCGAAGCCGCGATGTCGATGGGATCACCCGGGTCTCGCAGCGTGCCAGCTCCCTCATCGCCGACGGCGTCCCGCTCCAGGCGTCGTCGCCGGAGTACCTCTACACCAAGCTCGCCGACGTGCGCGCCGGCCTCCTCGAGGACGCCACGCGCGACGCCAAACAGCGCGCCGAGGCGATCGCCAAGAGCTCGGGTGCCACGGTGGGCGCTGTGCGCGACGCGCGCATGGGCGTCTTCCAGATCACCCCCCGCTTCTCCACCGAGATCAGCGACTACGGCGTGAACGACGTCAGCAGCATCGACAAGGACGTCACGGCGGTGGTGCGGGCGACGTTTCAGCTGCGGTGAGGTAGGCGGGCAGGCGAGTCCGTCAAAGGGGCACTGCCGAACAGCGGGACACGGAGGTGCACGGAGGTCACTCGGGGGTTCACGGAGGAAGTTCCGGCGCGCGCCGATCTCCTCCGTGAACCCCCGTGTGTCCCCCGTGCCCTCCGTGTCCCGCTTTGGGATGTCGAGGTCGCCCTACGCGTCCAGCGCCGTGCGCAAGACCGCGTCCAGCTCCTCCACCCGAAACGGCTTCTGGATGCACGCCGTGACGAAGCCGGGGGCGAATCGGCCACTGACCTCGCTCTCGCTGAAGCCCGACATGAGCACGATGGGGAGCTCCGAGTCGATCGCGCGGATCGCGGCGACCAGCTCCTCGCCCCCCATCCGCGGCATCGTCAGGTCGATGACCGCCAGCTGCACAGCGTCGCGTTCGCGCCGGTAGGCGTCGAGCCCCTCCACGCCGTCGGTGGCCACGCACACCTGGTAGCCGTGGCGCTCCAGCATCGCACGCGACACCTCGCACACCGTCGGGTCGTCGTCGACGACGAGGATCACGCCGCTCCCGCGCAGGTCGCCCTCGCGCGCCGCCGGGGTCCGGTTCGTCCCGGGCGTCCCTGGGACGCTCACGGGGAAGAGGACGCGAAAGGTCGTCCCCTCGCCGGGGGTGCTGTCCACGGTGATCGTCCCGTGGTGGCCGCGCACGATGCCTAACGTCGCCGCCAACCCCAGTCCGCGCCCGGTGAACTTGGTCGAGAAGAACGGGTCGAAGATGCGCTGCATCGTCTCCGGCGTCATCCCGATCCCCGTGTCCGCCACCTCCACGAAGGCGTACACCCCTTCGTCGAGGTCGTAGTCCATGAACGGCGATTGCAGTGCCTCACGATCGGCCCACATCACTCCGGTGCGCAGCGCGATCGTCCCGTTCTCTCCCGACAGCGCGTCCGACGCGTTCGTGATCAGGTTCATCACCACCTGTCGCACCTGCGTCGCGTCGGCCTCCACCGGCGGTACCTCACGCCCGAAGTCGAACTGCAACGACGCCTTCTTCGAGATCACCGTCTGCAGCAGGTGCGCCATCTCCGACACCAGCGCCGAGAGGTCGAGCGGGCGCACCACGAAGCGCCCGCGCCCGGAGTAGGCGAGCATCTGCTTCGTGAGGTCGGCCGCGCGCAGCGCCGCCGTCTCCACGTCGCGCAGGAGTTCGTGCAGCTCCGAGGTCGGCTCCACGTCCATTAGCGCCAGCGACGCGTTCCCGAGGATCCCCACGAGCAGGTTGTTGAAGTCGTGGGCAATCCCCCCGGCCAGCACCCCCAGGCTCTCCAGCTTCTGCGCATGCTGCATCTGCTGCTCGAGGCGCTTGCGCTCGGTGATGTCCTGCCCGCTGGCGATCACGCCTAACGGTCGGGAGTTCACGTCCAGCAGCCGCGTCACCGTCCACAGCACCGTGCGCGCGTCGCCGCGCCGCGAGACGATTGCGTCCTCGCGCGGGCGCGGCGTGTCGCCCGCCAGCACGCGGATGACCTCGTGCCGCATCGCCTCCCGACGCGCCTCGTCACTCATCAGTGCGAAGTAGTCGCGCCCCAGCACCTCGCGCCGGGCATAGCCGAACAACCGCTCCGCCTCACGGTTCCACTCGATCACCATGCCGTCAGGCGCAATGCCGATCAGCACGCTCCCCGTCGTCTCGATCAGCGAGCGGTACCGATGCTCGCTCGCCAGCAGCGCCTGCTCCGCCGCCCGGCGTTCCGTCACGTCGCGAAGAAAGACGTACGTCAACGGCGTGCCGTGCGCGTCGCGGAACACCGTCGAGGTGATCTCGGCCTCGAATGGGGAATCGTCCTTGCGCCGCATCGTCACGACCCCGGCGAAGCGCCCCGTCTTGCGACGCGTGGCGAGCGCCGAGTGCACGCGGTCGTCGCGCGGGTCGGTCAGGTCGCGTGTGCCGAGCCCCACCATCTCGCCGGGTTCGCGCAGGAAGAGCTTTCCCGCCTCCCCGTTCGCCGCCAGCACCTCGCCGTCGAACGTGGTCAGGAGGATCGCCTCGAGCGAATGCTCGAAGATCGCCCGATAGTGCGACGCGTCGGACTCCGGCATCGCCGAGGGCGGTACCGGAAAGCGAAGTGCGTCGGGCGTCTCTTCCCCTCGAACGACCATCGGGACAGACACGGGCAGGCGGCGTCGGGTGGATCGTGAACGTGCTCTAATTGACGTCCAGACCTGGACCCGTGTCACAGATCACGCCCCGTTTCCCTCCCACCCTTCTCCCGCTCCGGTTCGACACGGCTCTGGCCCACGGAACGCTTTACAGGTTACTCTTTTCTCTCCTCGATCCGGACGACTCGCATGGTTGCGGCACCTCTGTTCCTCGCGCTCGCGTCGGTAGCCTCGTTTGCGGGCGGTGAGTGTCGCCCGCCCAAGGACAGCTCCGAGGCCAAGCTCTTGGCCTTCTTTGCCGCCCCCATCGCCTTCTCACCCGCCGGACATGCCGAGCGGCTCGACCCCGGCGCCGTCCGACTGTCGTTCGACGTCACCTACCTCCCCAAGCCGGCCGCCAACATTCGCCGCGCGAGCTACTGCCAGCGAAAGAGCGAGAATACCGATCTCTCGCCGATCTTCCCGCGACCGCGCCTCGCCGTCGGGTTGCCCGGAGGGCTGTACCTGGAGGGGAGCTACCTCCCGCCGGTCACCGTCATGGACGCCACGCCGAACCTCGGATCGGTCGCCTTGGGGTGGACGCGCGCGATGAGCAGCAACGCGGCAGGGGGCGGAACCTGGGTGGGACTTCGTGCGCACGCGACCTTCGGCGAGGTGAGTGGCCCGATCACCTGCGCCGAGGACGCGCTGCAGACCAGCTCGGCCACCCGAGCGTGTTACGGGACGAAGCCATCCGACGACACCTACGAGCCCAACATGATGGGCGGAGAAGGGATCTTCGGCTGGAACGGGGGCGCGCGACTCTCGGCGTACGTCGGTGGCGGCTACACGTCGATCAAGCCGCGCTTCCAGGTGAACTTCACCTCGCAGGGCGGCACCGTCGACGATACCCGCGTCCTGCTAGACGACAGCCGGATCACGGCGTTCGCGGGGGGCGCCTTCAAGATCTCACCGCGCGCGTCGCTGACCGCCGAGCTGTACTCCGTCCCCAAGGACGTGACGACGATTCGTGTGGGGGGGAGCTGGATGCTGCGCGGGGCGCCCTAACGACGCGCGACGACGACTCCGGGCAGCGCGACGAGGACGAGGGAGGGGCGGGGGGCGGCGACGCGATTGACGGCGTGCCGCGCCCCGTCTACGCTTTGAGGCAGTCACTCGCTGCTGGCGGCCACCTTTCCTCCGAACATGTCCCGACTGTCTTCGGTCCTTTTCGCCGCGGCCCTCGCCCCCTTCGTCGTCGGGGGCGCGCACGCGCAGGCTACTCCGTCCGCCCCTCCCACGCAGGACTATCTGGTATACACGGTGGCCGAGTCGGCCGACCAGTTGGCGCTCGTTCGGTTCGGTCCCAAGGGGATCAAGATCGAGCGGCAGCACAAGGTCGGAATGATGCCTACGGAGATCAACGGGCCGCACGGCATCAGCGTCTCGCCGGACGGGCAGTTCTACTACATCAGCATCGCGCACGGGACGCCGTACGGGACCTTCTGGAAGTTCCGCACGTCCGACGACGAAGCGGTGGGCCGTACGACGCTGGGGCTCTTTCCGGCGACCGTACAGACCACCCCCGACGGGGCGCTCGCCTTCGTGGTGAACTTCAACCTGCACGGCGACATGGTCCCGTCGTCCGTCTCCGTCGTGTCGACCGATGAAATGGTCGAGATCGCGCGGATCACCACCTGCACCATGCCGCACGGATCGCGCATCAATCCGGCGGGGACGCTCCAGTACTCGGGGTGCATGATGGATGACATGCTCGTCGAGGTCGACACGCGTGCGCTCGAGGTCTCCCGGCACTTCCTCGTCGCCAAGGGGAAGGAGATGGGGATGAAGGGTCCTCCGGGGGCGATGTCGCATGCCGGACACGCCGGAATGGCGAACATGTCGCACGACTCGGCGATGGCGGCGGCTCCGGTGCAGTGTTCCCCGACGTGGGCGCAGCCAAGTGCAAACGGCGGAAAGATTTACGTGGCGTGCAACAAGTCGAGCGAGATTGTGGAGATTGATGCCGCGACCTGGACGATGACGCGCCGGTGGGACGCGGGCGACGGCGTCTACAACCTCGCCGTTTCGCCCGATGGCAAGCAGCTCGTGGCTACCAACAAGCGCGGAAAGTCGGTGTCCGTCTACGACCTGGCGACGGCGAAGGAAATCGCGCGAATCCCCACGCTGAAGGGAGTTGTGCACGGGGTCGTGGTGTCTCCCGACAATCGCTACGCCTTCGTCACGGAGGAGGGGCGGGGTTCGGAAGCCGGCATTCTGGAGGTGTTCGACCTCAAGAGCTTCCGGAGCGTGGCGACACTCGAATTGGGGCAGCAGGCGGCGGGGGTCGACTTCTTCCGCGTGGAGCCAGCGAAGTAGCGGTCGCGCCGGCGCGCGCACCGGCAACGGCGTGCTGTGGGGCGGGGAACGGCGGCGCTCGACGAGTGTAGCCTTGCGGGTTCCTGCATCTCACGGGCGTGAGGGGCTGGCCGGCAGGGCGGTGTCACTTTCCATGGTTGGCCTCGCGCGAGTGCGTGCGGCCGGATATTCGAGGGAGAGGAGTCGTCAGTGAGACAGTGGATCATCCTTGGGGCGTTGTCGCTCGCCGCGTGCTCTGGTGGCGATACGCCGCCCACCGGAACGACGCCCCCTGGCCCGGTGGCGCAGGTGAGCATCGCGGCGGTGGCGTCCTCGATGGTGGCCGGGGGAACGCAGCAGCTGACGGCCAGGTTGTACGACAAGGACGGCAAGGCAGTGACCACGTCGACGGTCACGTGGAGCGCGACGCCAGCGACCGTCGGCACCGTGTCGTCCGCCGGCGTCCTGACGGCCGTCGCCCCGGGGACCGTCAAGGTCACGGCGACCTCGGGGACGCTCTCGTCCACCGTCGACATTCTCGTCGAAGCCAACCCCTGCACGACGCCAATCGCGCTCCAGGCGGGGCAGGTGCGCAGCTTCACCGGTGGTGGTGTCGTCTCGTGCATCACGCTCGCGGCCAGCGCCGGGAGCAGCGACTACCTCGTCATTGGCGCCAACACGCGCCCCGTGCAGGACGACCTGATGCAGTACAGCGTGAGCCTGCAGTCGGTGGCGGCCTCGCTCTCCTCTCCGGTGGTACAGGCGCAGCTCGATCCTCGCCTGCTCGTGCAGGATCAGGAGCAGGAGCGCATCGACGGCACGCACGAGCGGCTGCGGCAGTACGAGCGTGCCACGGTGGGGCCGGTGTTGCAGGCGGTGGCGCGCACGCGTACATCGCCGACGCCCGCTGCGCGCGCCAACCTTGCGGTCTCGCTCGCGGTGTCCGCGGTAGGCGATACGGTGAACCTCCGGGTGCCCAACCTCAACACGGGGAAGGACATCTGCAAGGACTTCATCGCTATCAAGGGCGTGGTCCGGGCCAGCTCAACTCGCGCGACGATCGTCGAGGATGTGGCGTCGCCCTCGGGCGGTTTCACCACCACAGACTACAACGCGATTGCGCAAGAGTTCGACAACCTGATCTTCCCGACCGACACGTCGTGGTTCGGCAAGCCGACCGACATCAACAGCGACGGGCGCGTCACGATCCTCTACACCCCCGAGGTCAACAAGCTCACCCCCTCGGGTTCGTCGGGCTTCACCGCCGGCTTCTTCTTCGGCTCCGACCTCATCAAGAAGTCGGAGTATCCGAGCACGAACGAGTGCCGCAACCAGACCAACGAGCAGGAGATCTTCTACGTCCTCGCCCCTGATCCCGCGGGGACGTTCAACAACGTGCGCTCGACCGTCACCGTGCGTCAGGGGACGCGCGGCGTCATCGCGCACGAGTTCCAGCACATGATCAACCAGGGGGTGCGCCAGTACAATCCGGCGGTCGAGGCCCTCGAGACCTTCTGGTTGAACGAAGCGCTCTCGCACCTCGCCGAGGAGATCGTCGGGCGCGCCATCATCGGCGTGGGTGACTTCCAGCGCCTGACGTACAGCCAGGTGAACCCGTCGCCCAGCTCGGCCAACGACTACAACGCCTTCTTCCGGCAGAACCTCTCGCGCTTCCAGCGCTGGATGGTTCGCCCGGACACGTCGGCGCCGATCAGTGTCCAGAATCGCGCGCAGCTTGCACCTCGCGGGGCCAGCTGGGCGCTGCTGCGCTACGCCATCGACCAGTACAGCAACGGCTCGGCGCGGGCCTTCACCAAGGCGCTCGCCGCCGGCCCGCAGACCGACGTGGCCAACCTGCTGGCCCGCACGTCGGGGGCGCAGTTCGACCAGATCATCACCGGCTGGCTGGTCGCCAACTACGCCGATGGCCTCAACGTCAGCGGTCTGTCGCCGCGATACGGCTACCTGAGCTGGAACATCCGCGACGCGATGTCGGGGTCCAACAGCGGCTCCTTCCCCCTCCTGGTTACCCCGCTCCCCGGGACGTACACCACGCAGTCGCTCTCGAGCTCGGGCAACTACTACCGCCTCAATCGCAGTGGCAGCTCGCCGCAGGTGCAGATCAAGCTGCAGGCGCCAGGCGGGGGCAACATCACCAACGAGTACACCACGGTGATCGTGTTGCGCGTCTCCTGAGTTGCGTGACGGGAAGACGGGAACGCGTTCCACTTCAGAAAGCTCGACACGGAGGTTCACGGAGGTAACACGGGGGTTCACGGAGGACGTCGGCGCGCCGGCCGCTCTCCTCCGTGAACCCCCGTGAATCCTCCGTGAACCTCCGTGTCCCGCTTTTAGGTCGTCCCGTCCTCCGAGTTCCTCAGGACTCCCGCAGCGCCGACATCGCCGTCTCGCGGAAGACGTCGCGCCCGCTGAGCATCCCGATCGCCACCGCCATCAGCATCATCGCGGCCGAGATGCCTAACGCCTGGCCGGTCGCCGCCGTGAACGGGCGATCGAAGACGTAGCGCATGATGGCCCACGCCCCCCCGAACGAGAGCACGAGCCCCGTCAGGCTCCCCAGCACCCCCAGCACCGTGTACTCGGAGACGAGGATCCGCCCGATCTGCGCGCGGGTGGCCCCCAGCGTCTTGAGGAGCACGCCTTCCCGCACCCGCTCGCGACGCGTGGCGGCGACGGCCGAGAAGAGCACCGGGATCCCCATCGCCAGCGAGAAGATCGCCAGGAAGCGGATCGCCAGCGACGCACGACGCGAGATCTCCCCCACGGTCTTCCGCACGAGCGAAAGGTCGATGCTGGCCACGTTGGGATAGCGGCGTACCACGGCGTTCTGCACGCGCGCGCCGGCCTTCTGGTCATCCGACGCGGCGAGCAGGACGAAGGTCTTGGGGGCCTTCTCCAGCGTGCGGCTCTGGAAGACGGCGTAGAAGTTGGGTTCGAAGCGCGCCCAGTTGACCTCGCGAATGCTCGTGACGCGCGTGGGGATGCGCACCCCCTGCACGTCCCACGTGACGACGTCGCCTAACGCCACATTCAGTTCGTCGGCGATGTCCGATTCGAGCGAGACCTCATCCGACGGCTTCCCCTCCGGCGGCGCCGTGGCACCGAACCACTTCCCCGCCAGGAGCACCTCGCCGGTGAAGAGGGTGTCGCGAAAGGTCGAGCGATACTCTCGGCGAAGCGCCCACCCCGAGGGGCGACGCTCCCCCTGCGGGCGCTGGGCGTTGCGCTGGCGCTGGCCGCCGCCCTGACCCTCGCTCAGCGTGTCGGCCGGGCGCCGCGGGGCCAGCTCGTCCACCGTCTTCCTGTTCACCAGCGCGATGCGCATCGTCACGATCGGCGTGCGCTGGATGACGGGAATCCCCGAGGCGCGCACGATCGAGTCGACGCCAAGCCCCTGGTCGTCCTGCACGTCGAAGAAGAGGAGGTTGCCGCGCGACGCCTCTTCGGTGATGCGGAGCTGGGCCAGCAGGTTGCTCTGCACCAGGTACAGCGTCGTGACGAGGAAGGCACCGAACCCTAACGAGAGCACCACCGACCGCGTCTGGTTGGCCGGGCGATAGAGGTTCGCGACTCCCTGCCGGACGACGTACGGCCACCCCGCCCGCACCGAGACCCGCGCCACGCGTGAGAGGATGGCGGCGCTCAGCAGGAGCAGGACGAGCACCCCGGCGATCCCGGCGCTGAAGCCGATCACCTCGCGCGGCGCGTTGGCGCGCGTGGCCGAGATCCCCACGACGGTCAGGACGATGAAGAGGTTCACCATCCACACCGCCCAGTCGAATCCCGGCGCCTTGGGCGGGTTCACGTTGCGACGGATCGCCTGCAACGGCGAAATGCGACGGAGCGCCACGAGCGGACGCAGGGCGAAGGCGAGGGCGATCCACACCCCCAGGCCGATCCCGGTCGCGATCGCCACCGGCTCCAGTTGCACCTGCACATCGAGCGGGAGCGCCCCCTTGAGGAGCCCCGGGAGGAAGAACTGGATCCCCACGCCCAGCGCGGCGCCTATCGAGGCCCCGAGCAATCCCATCAGCGCGGCCTGCGTCGCATAAATCAGCAGCACCTGGCGCGACGTCGCCCCCACGCAGCGGAGCACCGCCACGATGTCGATCTTGCGCGCGACCCACGCGTTCACCCCGCTCGCGACGCCAACGCCCCCCAGCAGGAGGGCGACGATCCCGACGATCCCCAGGAAGTTGGCCAGTTGCTCGATCGACTCGGTGAGCGAACTCTCGCTCTCCGACACGGTGCGCGACCGCACGCGCGCCGAGTCGAGCGTCGGTCGAATCGCCTTGAGCCAGTCTTCGGCGTTGACCCCGGGGCGGAGGCGGGCAAACCCCTCGTAGTCGGCTCGGCTCCCGAAGGTCAGGAGCTTGGTGTCGGCGACGTACTGGTCGCCGATGTAGATGCGCGGGCCGATGGCGGCGGCCATCCCGGGGTCGCCCGGGACGTTCACCAGGCTTCCCACGATCTCGAAGCTGGCGAACCCCAGCTGCAACGTATCGCCCACCGCCACGTCGAGGGCGATGAGCAGCGAGGGGTCGACGAGGGCGACGCGGCGCTGCTGCAGGTCGGCCCAGCGCCCCGCCGGGTCGGTCGTGACTTCGCCGTACAACGGATACGTCTGCGTCACCCCGCGCACCTGCGCGAGGCGGGTCGTCCCCTTGGCCTTGGAGGTGGCCATGGAGGCAAAGCTCGTCTCGCGGGCCAGCGTGACCCCGGTCTTCCCTAACGAGTCGAAGAGGGCGTCGGTCTGCTTCGTCCACCCCTGGCGCGCCGTGAACGAGACGTCGCCGCCCACAAGGGCGCGCGACTGCGCCCGCACCGAGCGGTTGATGTTCGCGGCGAACGAGTCGATGGCCACGAGCGCCGCCACACCTAACGAGATCGACGACATGTACAGGAGGAGGCGCCGCCGCGTCGACCGCGACTCGCGCCAGGCCAGCGAGACCAGCGTGCGGGCCCCCCCGGCCTCCTGGGCCGATTCGGGCGCCCCAGCCAACGGTGCGGGCGTCATGCCAGCCCCGGCGCGGTGGTCGCCGTGGCGGGGGGCGAAACGAGGGCGGAGGGCGCGGCCTGCGTCTCGGCACCGGCCGTCGCCCGATCCTCGACGACGAGGCCGTCGGCAAGGCGGATAATGCGCTGGGTGCGTTCGGCGAGCGTCAGGTCGTGCGTGACCAGGACGATCGTCGATCCCGATTCGCGGTTCAGCTCCTCGAGCAGGGCCACGATCTTCGCCCCGGTGGTGCCGTCCAGGTTCCCCGTCGGTTCGTCGGCGAAGAGGATGCGCGGCCGATTCACGAAGGCGCGCGCGATCGCCACGCGTTGCTGTTCTCCCCCCGAGAGCTGGGAGGGGAAGTGGTCGAGCCGGTCGCCGAGCCCGACGCGCTCGAGCAGGGCGCGCGCACGAGCCCCGGCCCCTCCCTCGCCGCGCAACTCGAGCGGAACCTGTACATTCTCGATGGCGGTAAGCGTCGGGATCAATTGAAAGGACTGGAAGACGAACCCAACTTTCGCCCCGCGGAGCTGGGCGCGCTGATCCTCGCTCATGGCGGTGAGGTCGGCGTCGTCGAGGAGCACCTGCCCGCGGGAGGGGGTATCAAGTCCGGCGAGCAGTCCGAGCAGCGTCGTCTTGCCACTGCCTGAGGGGCCGACGATCGCGACCAGCGCTCCCTGCGGCACCCGGAACGAGACGTCGCGCAGCACCGTAAGTCGATGAGTGCCGCTGTCGAATTCCTTCGTGAGACCTCGAGCTTCGAGCATGCGAGTCCTGTTGAGTATTGTCGCCCTGGCGAGCGTGGCCGTGCTGGGCTGTTCGGGCACCGACGCGGGGAAAGATACCGCGCGCGACACGTCCGCTCCCGCCCAGCGGGATGAACGCGCCGACGCCATGTCTGGTGCCGCCGCGGTCGGGGAGGACTCCGCGGCGTCGTCCGGTGCCCCGACCATGTTGATCGTGGGGACGTCGCTCACGGCCGGGCTGGGGCTCGACCCCGCCGAGGCCTATCCCGCGGTGCTGCAACGCATGTCCGACTCGGCAGGGTACGGGGTGCGCATCGTGAACGCTGGGCTGAGCGGGGAGACGTCGGCCGGAGCGCTGCGCCGCCTGGAGTGGCTCCTGCGCGAACCGGCGGCGGTGGTGATGATCGAGACCGGGGCGAATGATGGGCTTCGGGGGCTCGACGTCGATTCGACGCGGGCGAATCTGGTCGCGATCGTGCGGCTCGTGAAGCGGGCGCTCCCCGCGGCCTCGGTGCTGCTGGTGCAGATGGAGGCGCCGCCCAATCTTGGCGCGGAATACACCCGGCGCTTCCACGACAACTACGGGGCGGTCGCGGCGGCCGAGGGGGCGACGCTCCTGCCGTTCCTGCTGGATGGGGTGGCCGGCGTGCGGCGACTGAACCAGGGAGACGGGATTCATCCGACGGCGGATGGGGCGAAGCGGGTGGCGGGGAATGTGTGGCCATCGCTTGGGCCGATCCTCTCCCGACTTGCCAAGCCCGGCATGACCGGCTAAAATCCGAGGCTGTCGCAACTTACGTTTTCTTTCGCCCACTTCAGGCGGAGCTCGTTAGGTCATGGCTGTTCCTGCCACGCAGATTCGCAAGGGCATGGTGATCGTCTTCGAAGGCGATCCCTGCCGCGTGATCGATTTCCGCCATCATACGCCGGGCAACCTGCGCGCGATGGTGCAGACCAAGATGAAGAACCTCCGCTCGGGGGCGAACTTCGAGCACCGGTTCCGCGCGGACGATTCGATCGACAAGGCCTCGATGGAGACTCATGAACTTGAGTTTCTCTATCAGGGGGGAGACACGTACCACTTCATGAATCTGGAGAACTACGACCAGATCGAGTTGGACTCCGAGGCGCTGGGCGACAATGCGCAGTGGATGGTGCCCAACATGAAGATCATCGCCGAGTACTACGATGGCCGTCCGATCGGGATCGAGCTGCCGCAGTACCTGGTGTTCGAGATCGTCGAGACGTCGCCGGTTATGAAGACGGCGACCAAGACGTCGTCGTACAAGCCGGCCAAGCTGGAGAACGGGGTGACGGTCAACGTCCCCGAGTTCATCGGCACCGGCGAGCGTGTTCGGGTGAACCCGAGCACGGGTGAATACCTGGATCGGGCGAAGGACTGATCGACGCTCGGCCGGCGGCTCCCCGGTTGTTTCAGGGGTGCGGCCGGTTTAGAATGTTGGTCCTTCGCACGTCATGGTGGCCGTAGCTCAATTGGTTAGAGCACCGGACTGTGGCTCCGGGGGTTGGGGGTTCAAGTCCCCTCGGTCACCCCTGTTTCAAACAGACGGGAGACGGGAGACGCGAGACGCGAGTCTCACGATGCTCCAGCCGACTGCCTGAATAGGTCAGTAGCTCAATTGGTAGAGCACCGGTCTCCAAAACCGGCGGTTGGGGGTTCGAGTCCCTCCTGGCCTGCTGGACAGAACGGAACGAAAGCGCTGCGGACGTCCCGCCGTGGTGCCGAACATTGCAGGGAGTACCGCCTCCAACCCACCGGAGGTGGGTCGGAGGCGGTATCGTCTAGGGGACTAGGACACAGCCCTCTCAAGGCTGGAACACGGGTTCGAATCCCGTTACCGCTATGGGATGTCCCGAGGGGAAGTCGGCCCCATCGTCTATCGGTTAGGACGGCACTCTTTCAAGGTGCAGAGACGGGTTCGACTCCCGTTGGGGCCACTGCAGGTGTTGGTGTGCAGTGACTATGTTGGTGCAAGCTGGACCGCAGGAAAACACGGAGTCGCAATCTCCGTGCAGGGTTCGCGTACGGTTTTCGTGGATGGCGTCGCTACGCTCCTCGCGAGACGGGACGCACGATTGAAGTCGGGGGCTGTAGCTCAGCTGGTTAGAGTGCCGGACTGTCACTCCGGAGGTCGCGGGTTCGAGCCCCGTCAGCCCCGCTGTCGTACCTGGAAAATGCCCAAGTGGCGAAATTGGTAGACGCGCCATCTTGAGGGGGTGGTGCCGAAAGGCGTCGCGGTTCGAGTCCGCGCTTGGGCATAGCTCGTCGCAACACCGGCAACATCTTACGCCGCACCTGGCAGCACCTCGCACCACGCGGATGGATTCCGCCAGCGTAGCTCAGTGGTAGAGCACCCGATTCGTAATCGGGCGGTCGTCGGTTCAATCCCGACCGCTGGCTCTGACAGGCTAGAGCGCCCGACGTCCCCGTGACGTCGGGCGCGTTGCTTTTCCGCCCGAGCCACCGAAGCGCCGCGCGGTCGACCTGCCGGTAGGTGCTCGCCGTCGCGGGGATCAGGCGCCACATTTGCGCCTCTCGTTCACCCGCCGCTTATGCATCGCGCTCACCACCGCTTCGCTCTCGCCGCCTGCCTTGCAGGCGTCGCCTTCGTCGTTCATCCGGCATCCGTCGGCGCCCAGCAGGCGCGCGCGATGACCTTCGACGACATCACGAAGTTGCACGCGCTGTCGGAGGCGCGCCTCTCCCCCGACGGGCAGTGGATCGCCTACGCGGTGCAGTCGAACGACGTCACCGCCAATACCACCGACTCGGACCTCTGGCTCGTGGCGGCCGACGGCCGCGCGGCGCCACGACGGCTGACCAACAATCCAAAGCGCGATCGCTCGCCCGATTGGTCGCCCGATGGCCAGCGGCTCGCCTTCATCTCCGAGCGTGCCGGTGCGCCGCAGCTCTTCCTCCTCCCGTTAGGCGGCGGGGAGGCCGAACAGGTCACGACGCTCAAGGGGGCCGTGCTCTCGGCGCAGTGGTCGCCGGACGGGACGCAGCTCGCCGTCGTGGCGACGCAGCCCCCCAGCGAGGACGAGGAGAAGGCGGTGAAGGGCGGGGACGACGCCGTCACCGTCGACCTCAACCTCAAGCACACCCGGCTCTGGATCGTGACCGTCGCCACGCGCGCCGCCCGCGAGGTCATCGCGCGTGACTGGGACGTCGCCGATCCGCAGTGGTCGCCCGACGGCAAGACCATCGCCTACCGCGCCTACCCCTCGTCGCGGGCGGACGATGGGCATCGCGGTGACATCTGGCTCGTCGACGTCGCCAGCGGCAACGCGCGCCGCTTCAGCGAGAACGCCGGGAACGATGCCTCGCCGCGCTGGTCCCCCGACGGGTCGGCCCTCGCCTGGCTCGCACGCCCGGCCACGGGGCCGATGATCGCGCAGGATCGGCTCGTGGTGGGTTTGGTGGCTGGCGGGGCGCCGCGCGAGGTGATCGCGCCGTCGTTCCTCTACCAGCCGGCCCCCGTGACCTGGTCGGCGGACGGACGCACGCTCTACTTCACGACGCAGACCGGGACGACCACGCAGGTCTTCGCCGTCCCGTCCGCGGGGGGGACCCCCGCGGTGATCACGAAGTTCGAGGGCACGCTCGGCGGCTTCTTCGGCGCGGAAGGGGTCGCCTTCACCGCGGATCGCTCGCGCTTTGCGTCGGTCGTCGCCACGACCACGACCCCGTTCGAGGTGGCCGTGTTCGACGTCGCCACCGGGACGCCGCGCGTGGTGACGTCTCACAATGCGGTCGCCCGCGAGTGGTCGTTAGGGCGCACCGAAGTCGTGCGCTGGAAGTCGACCGACGGGCTCGAGGTCGAGGGGCTCCTCGTCTATCCCGTGAACTACCAGGCGGGGACGAAGGTCCCGCTCCACACCGTCGTGCACGGCGGTCCGTCGGGGGCGTGGATGCAGTCGTTCGCCGGCGACTGGTACAACAACGCGGCGCATGTGTGGGCGGCCAAGGGGTGGGCCCTCTTCTATCCCAACCCGCGCGGTTCGTCCGGCTACGGCGAGAAGTTCCTCCTGGCCAACGTGAAGGATTGGGGGGGCGGCGACTATCGCGACATCCAGACCGGCATCGATGCCCTGGTCAAGCGCGGGATTGCCGACCCGGACAAGCTGGTGCAGTCGGGGTGGAGCTACGGCGGCTACATGACGGCGTTCACCCTCACGCAGACCAACCGCTTCAAGGCGGTGATGGTCGGCGCCGGGCTCACCAACATGTTCTCCATGTACTCCACCAACGACCTGCAGACGCTGCTCGAGGGGTATTTCGGGGGAGAGCCGTGGGACGTGAAGCAGCAGTACGAGCGCGCGTCGGCCATGACCTACATCAAGAATGCCAAGACGCCCACGCTGATCCTGCATGGCCAGGCCGACACGCGCGTGCCGGTGGGGCAGGCGCAGGAGCTATACCAGGGACTCAAGAAGAACGACGTCCCGGTGGAGCTCGTCTTCTTCCCGCGCGAGCCGCACGGACTGCAGGAGCCGCGGCACCAGGTGGACAAGCTCAAGCGCGAGTACACGTTCCTGACGCGCTATGCGCTGGGAGAGGGCGTCAAGATCGTCCCCTGAGTTGGTCGACGGAACGCACGCGGGGCGCGACACGGAGCAGGACCGGCCGCGTCGTGCCCCGTGTCGTTCATCACGCGCCGCGCCGCTCCCGCACGCCGGTCAGTGCCGCGGCGCTTCCTGCCACGACGAGAAGCCACCAGGTCGTTTCGGCGCGTGCAGGACGTGGGGAAGGTGATACCCGCGCGTACGAGCGTGCGAGCCAGCGTGAGAGCCAGGCGCTCTCGTCCATCCCAACCAGAGAGTGGAAGACCGCGTCGACGCGGACGTCCCGCCGCCACGCCTCGCCGAACTTCGCCGGTCCCACTTCGCGCACCAGGTCGGAGAGCGCGAGACCCTGCCTAACGCCGAGCGCGCTGCCATGTACCGAGTGCCACGGCAGCGGCCCCACGAGTCGCTGCGCCGCGACCACGGCGGTCGGACGCTCGTCGTCGAACATCCAGCGGCCGTGGTGTGTCGCCTCGCTCCACGTGCGCGCGCAGGCGGCGTCACCTCGCGCGAGGCATCGCGCCCCATTGGCGGAGAGGTCGCTCCAGGGCTGACGCGCTTCCTCATCGTCGTTGGCGACATCGTTCCAGCGCGCGAAGGCCGCCGGGTTCCACTGCGCCGAGTCCAGGTGTGCGCGCAGGGCCGCCCCCGGCAGACCGAAGGCGACGAAAAAGGCACACGGGCCCAGCACCCCGCGCCCGGAGGAGAGGGTCGCGACGATCCGGTCGCGGTTGAGGTTGCGCACCGTCAGGAGCAACGTGCAGGGTTCGCCGGCGTGCCGCGGGAGGCGCGCGTACCTGGCCACGAGGGCGTCGGCGTTGCCCATCCCGACGATTGGCGGGAGTGCCTCACGCGGCGACCGCGAGACGAGGACACGAAGCGGCGAGCGGAGTTTGCCGCCGGCTCCCAACGCCAAGGTGGAACGTTCGCGGCTGATCGCCTCGCGTACCATCGGGAGAATAGCCCGCCCGGCCGAGTCGATGGCCACCACGGTGACGTCGCTCGTGTCAGGAGTGCTCACATCCGCGTGGTCGGCGATGGCGATGAGTTGCTGGTCCGTATAGGCGTTCGCCTCGCGGATCATGGCGTCACGGACCGCCACTCGCTGCGCGTAGAGGGTGCGTTCGCGAGCACGTCGCAGGTAGTACGGACGCTCCTCGGCCTCGCCGAACTGCAGCGCCAGGGCGAGGGCGGCGGCGCAGGCGCCCAGGAGCGTCAGCCGCCAGGGCATGGTGGTCAGTCGCATCGACGCGTCCTCCGCAGTCCGAGTCCCGTCAGGAGCAATGTCCATCCGATCGTGGCGAGGGCGACCTCGCCCGTGGGGCGGATGCGTGCGCCTCGCTGCGAGATGACCCGCCGGCGCCAGCTCGACAGCAGCGAATCCTCTTCCACGCCAGCGGCAGCGGAGAGGCGCGTGCCGATGTCACCGGTGCTGGCACGCAGGCGCGTGATGGCGCCATCCCCGCCCAGGCGCAGGGCCTCGTGGAGGAGGACAAGACGCGGGGCCTCCAGCGTCGGTGCCGGAAGACGATCGGGCCCCAGGCGTTTGATCAGCGTCGAACATGCCGCAGCGTCACCCGTGAGGCATCGGCGCTGCAGGCGCGGCGCTTCGTCCCCGTCCGGCGGTGCGAGACGCAGGCGGCTGGCGAGGTCGCGGTAGTCCTCCGGGGCGTACCAGGCGTGCGCGGGATCGGCGGGGCGTCCGCGCAGCGACAGCACCCTTGCGCAGGCCGCGAGGTCCCCGACCACGCACCGTCGCGCAGCGAACGACCCGGCGGTGGCGATGTCCATGCGGGCCCGCGTCTCCACGGTGGCCGGGGGGGCGACCGTCACGACGGACACGTTGAACAGCCACGTGCGCATCGCATCGTCCATGGTCCGGTTGGTGATGGCGCCGACGATGGCTGTCAGCTGCAATCGCAGGTCGTCGCGCGGCAGGAAGGCCTCGCCTCCGGCCGGTCCGTATAGCCCATAGGGGACCTCGTCCCATACGACGAGGCGATCCGGACCGAACGACCGCCCCTCTTCTGGCAGGAGAGGTCGGACGTGGATGAGGTGCCGCCGCAGCGAGTCGACAATCGTCGCGTCGAGGGACGGTCGCAGTTCTCGGGACAGCGCGGTGGCCGCACGACGTACGCCTTCGCGAAGCCGGCGGGTCGTGGCGATCCGGAAGAGCCCGGCCTGCACGGTGTCGGTGAACCAGTGACTGGTCGCCACGGTGCGTTCGCGCTTGCCCGTGCTGTCGAGCGCGCGTCGGCGGTGGTCGAGCTGCTGCAGGCGACGCGCCCGCGCGGCGGGCGAGTCATCGCGCGTCGCCATGACGGCGTGTCGTCGCGCGGTGTCCGGACGCTGCACGCCGCGGGCGGCGGCGTGCGAGCGCCCCGCCACGGCAACGACGAGGACCAGCGTGCGGAGCGCGAGCGCCGAGATGCGCATCGTCCTAGACATCGATGAAGCTCCACGGACTCACCAGGATTCCGAAGGGGCCCCCCGGAAGTACCAGCGCGCGTGAGGCGAGCGAGAGCCAGGTGAGCGGCGCCGGCAGCGTCTCCGCAGGGAGGAGGACGAAGAGAAAGAGGAGGATGAGTGCGCCGAACACGACTCCGCGCGCGCGCTGTCCGGCGCCGAAGCGCACGAGAAAGCCGATGGCGTGCACCAACCACGCCGCCATCAGCGCCCGCAACGCCAGCGACGCGGGATAGGCGTGCAACGACTCCGGGAGCTCGAGAAGCCCCGCGGCCACGGCCCCCCCGAGCCAGACGGCGACGGCGAGCATCCCTAACAGGAGGAAGCCTCCCCCCAACCGGTACAGGAGGTACCGACGACGGGCGATGGGGAGCGACAGGGCATAGACGTGCCGCCCGCGATCGTCGACCGACCAGTTCTGGACCACCAGGGCAACCGCTGCCAGGCAGACGGTGATGGCCACGAGCAGCCCGATCATTCCCCCGACCTCGACGTAGCCGTTCGCCGAGATCCATCCGATCCCGAACCGTGCGGACATCGGGACGGAGAGCACCGGGAGCGCGAACCCCGCTGCCAGGAAGAAGAGCATGATGGCGCGCGTCCAGACCCACTGCGCCCGTAGCATGGCGACAAACATCACGCAGCCTCCCGTCCATCCGTGGTGATCTGTCCGCGCGCTCGCGCGGCGCTGAGCAACTCGACGAAGCTGTCCTCGAGGTCCAGATCCTCGACCTCGCGCAACGTGCTGCCCGGTAGGAGCGCGGCGAACGCGCCCCGCATGTCGGGACGCCAATCGCGCACCACCCACTCCTCGTCGCTGCCGATCAGCGTGCGCCTGGCGAGGACGCGAAAGGGGAGGGTCGCGATCGTCGCACCCGCACCCGCACCCGCACCCGCACCCGCACCCGCACCCAGACCCGCGCCCGCACTTTCACCCGCACCTGCAGGCGCGCTTGCACCACGCACGCGCAGTCGTTTCACTCCCGCGCGAAACTCGGACATCGGGAGTTCGGCGACCATCCGTCCGTCATCCAGCAGCCCCACCCAGTCGCAGATGCGCTCCTGCTCGTGCACGAGGTGGCTGGAGATGAAGACGGTCGCCTTGCTCGCCGCGACGTAATCCACGATGGCGGAGAGGACGTCACGCCGAACGACCGGGTCGAGTCCGTCGGTCGGTTCATCCAGGACCAGCAGTTCCGGCCGCACGGCGAGCGCGAGGAGGAGCATCAACTTGCCCGCTTCGCCCTTGGATAGTCGCCCGACCAGCGCGTCGCCGCGGAGCGCGAAAGCGCGCTTGAGTCGATCACCCTCTCGCGCGTCCCAGCGAGGATAGAAGGCCGCGTGGTATCGCATCGTCTCGTCGACCGAGAGCGCCGGGTAGAGGTGCAAGCGTTCGGGGACGTAGCCCACGCGCGCGAGCGCGGGGACCACGTCGTCGGGGACGCGGTGACCGAGGAGGTCGATCGTGCCGTCGTCAGGCGGGAGCATCCCCATCAACGACTTGATCGTCGTCGTCTTGCCCGACCCGTTTGGGCCGAGGAAGCCGTACACCGAGCCGCTCGGCACGGTGAGGTCGAGCCCACGCAGGGCGAACTCCCGTCCGGTGCGATAGGTGAGCGAGCGGATGCGGATGGCGTCGGTCATTTCCTGGTCTCCTGCATGGCGTCGTGAAGTGCGCGACTCAGCTCGTCGGCAGCGATTCCGAGACGAGTTCCCGCCGCGAGCATCTCCTGCACGAGCCGCCTGGCCTCGGCGGCGCGATCTCTGCGCTTTCGTTCGGTTGGGACGCAGGAGACGAATGTCCCTGCTCCCTGGCGCATCTCGACCGTCCCGTCCTGCTCCAGCTCGCGGTACGCCTGCGCTACGGTCGCCGGATTGATACGGAGCTGGCTCGCGAGCGCGCGCACCGACGGCAGGGCGTCGCCGGCGCGCAGCTCGCCCGCGGCAACGGCGACGCGGAGCCGTCCGGCAATCTGAGCGTAGAGAGGAGTCGGGGAACGCGGGTCGATTCGGTCGAACATGCCGCCGTCGCTAAGTGTATCGGTGTAGTAGTACACTGGTACGACGAGCGATCGCCGACGCCGTCACAGGCCCTGACGAAAACGAAGACGGCCGCCCCGAAGCGGGGCGGCCGAATCCGTCGTTGACGACGATCAGAAGGAGGCCAGCAGTTCGTCGAGGTCGGCGGCGTCCGGCGGGTCGGCTGTCTGTGGGTTGGTGGAGTGGCGTGCCGGATCGACCACCCGCGCCCTGGGCGCCGGGGCTGCGGCCAAGGGAGCGGGGGAGGGGGGCGGGCTCGCGGCGTCGTCGTGCAGCTGGAAGCTCCCCACCACGGCGCGCAGCTGGTCGGACTGCGACGCCAGTTCGACGGCGGCTGCGGCGCCTTCCTCGGCGGTTGCGGCCGACTGCTGCGTCACCTGGTTCACCTGTTCCACCGCCAGGTTGATCTCGTCGATGCCTAACGACTGCTGTGCGCTGCCGGCGGCGATCGTCGACACCACGGCGCCCGCGGACTCCACGCGCCGGGCGATCGTCTCGAGCATCGCGCGGGCCTCGGTCGTGACCGCGACGCCATCGTCGGCGTGGTGGACGAGCTGCTCGAGGAGTCCGGCGGTGCTGCGGGCGCCGTCCGCGGCGCGCACGGCGAGGCTGCGCACCTCGGCCGCCACCACCGCGAAGCCGCGTCCGGCGTCGCCGGCGCGGGCGGCCTCCACGGCGGCATTGAGGGCGAGCAGGTTGGTCTGGAAGGCGATCTCGTCGAGGGTGCGCACGATGCGCGCACTCTGGTCCGCCGACTCCTTGATGCGTCCCATGGCGTCGCTGAGCCGTTGCATGCGCTCCACGCCACGCGCCGCGTCGGCGCGCGCGGCGTCGGTGATGTCATGCGCCTCACGTGCCTGACGAGACCCCGCCTTTGCGGTCGAGGCGACCTCGTGGAGCGACGCGGAGACCTCCTGCAGCGCACTGGCCTGCGATGACGCACCCTCCGCCTGGCCGCGCGCCCCGGACTCGAACTCGCGGCTCACCCGCGCGAGCGTCTCGGCCGACACGGCCACCTCGTCCAAGGCAGAGCGCAGGTTGTCCACCGCCCCGTTGATGGCGCCCTTGATGCGGTCGAAGTCGCCGCGGTACTCGCCGGACATGTGCACACGCAGGTCGCGCGAGGCGACGCGCCCGAGCACGTCCGACGCCTCGTTGATCGGGGCGACCACGGCATCGAGTGTCCGGTTCACCCCCGCAACCAACTCCCGATAGCCGCCGGCGTAGGCGCCCGCATCCGCACGCGTGTCCAGCGCCCCGGCCTCGGCGCCGGCGACCAGCGCGCGCGTCTCCTGCACGAGGTTGCGCATGGTGTCGGCGGCGCGCGTGAACGCCTCGATCGACCGCGCGCTCTGCTCGATGATTCCGTTGACGCTCGACGCCAATGCGGCGAGTTCGTCGTTGCCGTTCACCGGGAGGGGCGGGGTGCCGTACTCCGCCCGCGCATCGAGATCGCCGGCGGCCAAGGCATCCAGCGCGTTGGCGAGGTTGGCAATGCACACGCGTTGCAGCATCTGCGTCCGCTCGAGCATCAGGTTGAGCGTTCGCGAGAGCGTGCCGGAGACGACGATGGCGATCCCCGTCGCGTACAGGATGACCGCAATGAGCAACCCGAGCACCATGAACGTGACGCGTTTGGCCAGCGCCGCATTGCCCGCGGCGAGCACTTCGGCGCGTCGCAACAACTGGCGCTGCATCTCGTGCATCGTCGCGGCGAGCGACTGTTCCATGAAGTACGTGCCGCCCTGCAGCGCCTTGGACGCCTCGGCGCGCTGGCCGGAGGTGATGAGCCCGAGGACCCGGTCGCGTTCGCCGCGAAAACGTCGCAGTTCATCGAGGAACGCGACGTTGATGAGTTGCAGCTCCTTGGTGTCCAGGCGCTGCTGCACGCGCAGGAGCAACGTGTCGATGCGCGCATCCACCTCGACCGCCTCGCGCGCGTGCCGCGCCGCCGTCGTCGCGGAGTCGGCCAGGACGGCCTCTCGCATGTCGACCCGGATCCCCTGCAGGTCGGTCATCGCCTCGCCAGCATCGGCGAGGGGGACCGTCATGTTCTGGAAGAGCGCGCGGTCCGCCGTTTCCAGTCGACGCATCGCCAGGAGGGCGACCACGCCGAGCAGCGCCGTGATCACCGTGACGCTCCCGAAGCCGAGGAGGAGCTTGGGGCGGAGCTTGAGGTTCTGGAACCACCGCATGAGGTTCGTTCTCCTTTCAGTCGATCAACGCGTCGCGTCCAGGACGCCGAGCGGCGCATCGGCTGTCTCGCCAATGCGCCGTACGGCCGCGCCTTCGGGTCAGACTCCTGCGAACGACCGTCGTCCCATCGGGCGACGTGCAGCTGACGATGACCTGCTGCTCGCCACGGAAGCGGGGGCCTCCACTGCCACCGCGCCGCCCCCGTCGCCGAGGTTGAACTGCCCAACCAGCTCCTGCAGGTGCGTCGATTGCCCGGCGAGCTCGATGGACGTGGCCGACGACTCCTCGGCGTTGGCCGCGACCCGCTGCGTGACGATGTTGATCTGCTCGACGGCGGTGCTGATCTGGTCGATGCCAAGCGCCTGCTGGTCGCTCCCGGCCGCGATCTCGCTCATCGCGATCCCCGCCGTTTCCACGTGCTGGGCGATGGTCGCGAACTGCTTGAGAGCGCGCGCATTGAGGGCCACCCCTTCGTCGGCCGTGCGCACCGATTCGGCGATGAGCCCGGTGGTGGTGCGGGCCGCATCCGCGGCGCGCATGGCAAGGTTGCGCACCTCCTCGGCGACGACCGCGAAGCCGCGACCGGCGTCGCCGGCCCGCGCCGCTTCCACTGCGGCATTGAGTGCGAGCAGGTTCGTCTGGAAGGCGATCTCGTCGATTGTCTTGATGATCTTGGCGCTCTCGTGCGCCGACGACTTGATGCGGCTCACGGCCGATTCCAGCTGCCGCATCTCCTGCAGCCCCTCGGCCGCCTGCTGACGTGCCTCCTCGGTCACGGCGCGCGCCGACTGGGCGCGTTCGGCGCTGTTCTTGGCCGTCGCCGAGACCTCGTGGAGGCTGGCGGCGACCTCTTCCAGCGAACTCGCCTGCTCACTCGCCCCCTCGGCGAGTGTCTGGGCCGACGAGGAGATCTCCTCGCTGGCACCCGCCACCTGCATCGCCGAGGCGGAGACGTCGCCGAGCGCGCGCTGCAGGTTGGCGACCGCCAGGTTCACCGCGGCGCGGATCGTGTCGAAGTCGCCGTTGTAGCGACCGTTCATGGTGGCGGAGAGGTCGCGCTCGGCGATGCGTCCGAGCACCGCTGAGGCTTCCGAGATCGGGGCGACGATGGCGTCGAGCATCCCGTTCATCCCGTCGCCAAGTTCCCGATAGCCCCCCTGATACTTGCGGGCATCGACCCGTTGCGAGAGGGCGCCTGCCTGCGCGGCCCCAACGAGCGATTGCGTTTCGTGCACCAGCCCCTGCAACGTGTCCGCGGCGCGGCCATACGACTGGATGGACTTGGCGCTGGTCGCGATGATGCCGTCGACGCTGCGCGCCAGGTCGCCCAGTTCGTCCTTCGTGCTGATGTTGAGCGGCGGCGTGCCGTACTCCGGTCGGGTATCGAGCTTGCCGTCGGCGAGCGCGTCGAGTGCACTGCCCAGGTTGGTGATGCAGACACTCTGTAGCCTGTTGGCGCGCTCCACCATGAGGGTGAGCACGCTGGAGAGGCGCGAGGAGATGAAGAGGGCGATGACGAGGGCGACTAGGACGCCGGTCACCAGACCGATCACGATGATGGTCGACATGCGCGAGCCCAGCGCGACGTTGGCGTCCTTGACCTCGGCGGCGCGCGTCACCTTCTGGACCTGCATCTCTCGCATGGTGGTGAGGAGCAGCTCCTCGGCCTCGGCAATATGACTGTCGAGGAAGGCATATGAGCCAATCCGGTCGCCGGCCAGCACGAGAGAGAGCAGCGAGTCGCGGTCGGTCCCGAACACCTTGAGGTTGGCGTCGAACGCCGCATACGACTTTCGTCCCTCGTCGGTCGTGATCGTCTTCTGGTACTCAGCCAGGAGGGAATCGGCCGTCCGCGAGAATGCACGGACGTTGGCGATGTGTGGGGCGGCGGCCTGCTGAGACTCGGAGAGCACGGCGTCACGGAGGTTGACGCGCACGCGCTGGAGGTAGTTGATCGCGTCGCCGGATTGGGCGAGCGGGACCGTCATGTGTTCGTACAATTCGGCATCTGCATCGCGCATCTGCTTGAGGCTGATGACGCTGACGACACCGATCACGATCATGATCGTGACGACGCTAGAGAAGCCAAGCAGGAGCTTGGAGCGGAGACGGAGGTCGTGGAACCAGTTCATACGAGGCACCAACGGGCGGGAGGTCGGGCGACAATCGTGACGGGAAGTGTCGGCCGTTGTTCCGGATCTCTCCTCTCCTGCGAGGCCCGTCCGCGGATTTTCGGTGGAATGGAGGACGCGCGCCCCCCCGCTTTTCCGGACATCGCTTGATTTCCGGGTGAGACGACGCTTAGTATTCGCCTCCACTTGCGGGCGTAATTCAGTTGGTAGAATGCCAGCTTCCCAAGCTGGACGTCGTGGGTTCGAGTCCCATCGCCCGCTCTCCAAACATCGATTCGTCGGTCCGAAGGGCCGTCCCGCCACAGCGGGACGGCCCTTCGTGTTTGAGGGGGGCGGGGGGGGCGCGGTTTCTCGATCGCGCCCGGCGGCCTGGCCGCCGGGGTGTCGACACCCTTCCCGCGCGGAACCGCCGTCCGTCACCGCTCCCTCGGCATCTGACCCACAGAAAGCAGGGGAGCGCCCTACAACGCATCGTCGGTCACGGGGCGACCTTCTTCGCGTAGGGCAAGTCGAGAGCAATGAATTCCTATATGCTCATGTAAGCATCTTGAGGTCCCTCGAACGTTCTTATGAAACGACGAGACTTCATTCGATTCGGCTCGGCAGGGCTGACGGCAGCGGCGGTTCTTGGCGCCGCCCGATCACGGCAACTGCAGGCCTACGCGCACCCCGTCCCCGATCCGCGTACCGACGGCGACCGTGTCGTTCCCTCCTTCTGTGAGCTCTGTTTCTGGAAGTGTGGGATCCTCGCGCATGTGAAGGACGGGCGCGTCACGAAGATCCAGGGCAATCCCAACGATCCGCTCTCCGGCGGGCGCCTCTGCCCGCGCGGGGCCGGGGGGACCGGGTTGCTGTACGACCCGGACCGCCTGCAGCGCCCGATGATCCGGCGAGGGGCGCGTGGGTCGCAGCGATTCGAAGAGGTTTCGTGGGATGCCGCGCTCAACCGCGTCGCCGAAGGGATGCAGGCGATCACGGCGCGCCACGGCGCCGAGGCGCTGGCGCTGTACTCCCACGGGTACGGCGGCAGCTGGTTCGAGCACCTCTTCAAGGCGTATGGCTCGCCGAACATCACGCATCCGTCGTACGCGCAATGCCGAGGGCCGCGCGACGCTGGCTTCGAACTCACCTTCGGGGAGGGGGCTGGCTCGCCAGAGATCACCGACATTGCGCACGCCCGATGCCTCGTGCTGATCGGGAGCCACCTCGGCGAAAACATGCACAACACGCAGGTGCAGGACTTCGCTTCGTCGATTCGCGCGGGAGGGGACCTCATCGTGGTCGACCCGCGCTTCTCGACCGCGGCGGGAAAGGCGCGCCACTGGCTGCCCATCAAGCCCGGGGCCGACCTGGCGCTCCTGCTGGCGTGGATGCACGTCCTCATCACCGAGGGGCTCTACGATCGCGACTACATCGCGCAGTACGCCTACGGTTTCGAGCAGCTCAAGGCGCACGTCGAGCCGTTGACGCCCGAGTGGGCACATCCGCGCACCGGCATCGACCCGGCCGTGATCCGGCAGACCGCGCACCTGATGGCGGGGGCGCGTCCCGCGACGCTCGTGCACCCGGGGCGCCACGTGACCTGGTACGGGAACGACACGCAGCGCTCGCGGGCCATCGCGATCCTCAACGGGCTCCTGGGTTCGTGGGGGAGACGCGGAGGGCTTTACAGCTCTTCGCAGTTGGAGGTGATGCCCTATCCCAAGCCCGCGTATCCGACGGTCACGGCGGCGATTCGCGACCGCGCCGACCCGACGCTCTATCCGCTGGGGCACGAGCTGGCGCAGGGCATTCGCGATGCGTCGATCCGCACGGAGGGGAAGGAACCGGGAATCCGCGGCTGGATGGTCTACGGCTCGAACCTCCCGACCACCCTCCCCGACCAGCGCGCGACGTATCGGGCGATCCAGGATCTCGAGCTCCTGGTCACGGTCGATGTGCTTCCCATGGAGATCGTGGGATGGTCGGACGTCGTCCTCCCCGAAGCGACGTACCTGGAGCGGTGGGACGACCTCAACACGCCGGCGTATCGCGAGCCGTTCGTCTCGCTGCGACAGGCTGCGGTCGATCCGCTCTTCGAGAGCAAGCCTGGTTCGTGGATCGCGAAGGAGCTGGGGAAGCGCCTGGGGCTCGCGTCCTACTTCCCGTGGAACGACGCAAAGGAATACGTCGAGACACGCGTGCGGGCGACGGGGCTCGACTGGGAGCGGTTGCGCAAGGACGGCACGTTGCGCGGCTCGCCGCAGCCCCTGTACTACGAGGAAGGCGTGGCTCCGTCGTTCGACACCGAGTCCGGGAAGATCGAGCTCTACTCCGCGCAGCTGGCGGGGCTGGGTTTCGATCCGATGCCGACGTTTCACGACGGCGAGGTCGAGGATCCACCCGCCGGCTACTATCGCCTCCTCACCGGGCGCGCCCCCACGCACACCTTCGGGCGCACCACGAACAACCGCCTGCTCTCGGAGGTGTTCGCGGAGAATGCGGTGTGGGTCAACCGTGCCGTCGCGGCCAAATGGCGCCTGCAGGATGGCGAGCGGATCTACCTGAAGAACCAGGATGGCGTGCGGTCCACCTACTCGGCCCCCGTGAAGGTGACCGAGCGCATTCACCCCGACGCGGTCTACCTGGTGCACGGCTACGGGCACAAGGCCAAGGGGCTGCGCTTCGCACAGGCGCGCGGCATCGACGACGCCGAACTGATCACCCGCTACAAGGTCGACCCGATCATGGGTGGGACCGGGATGAACGTCAACTTCGTCACCTTCCTCCGCGCCAGTGACGTCGACGCCGAGGCGGCGAAGGAGGTGGTCACATGAAAGGGCCGAGCTACGGCATGGTGCTCGATACGCGCACTTGCGTGGGGTGCAGCGCCTGCGTGATCGCGTGCAAGACGGAAAACGACGTTCCTGACGGCGTCACGCGCAACTGGATCTTCACTGAGGTAAGCGGCACGTATCCCGACCTGTCGATGTCGATCCGGTCGGAGCGCTGCAATCACTGCGAGAACGCGCCGTGTGTCGCCGTCTGTCCGACCGGGGCCTCCTACTACGGCGCCGGGGGGACGGTGCAGGTCGACGCCGACAAGTGCACCGGCTGCAAGGCGTGCATCGCGGCGTGTCCCTATGGTGCGCGCTTCGTCGATCCGCGGACCGACACCGTCGACAAGTGCACGTTCTGCCTGCACCGACTGGAGAACGGGACTCCAACGACGGCTTGCCAGGAGATTTGCCCGACCCAGAGCATCTACTTCGGGGACCTCAACGATCCGGAGAGCGACGTGAGCCGATTGCTGGCCTCGCGCGCGTCGTACACGCTCCTGCCGGACGCGGGGACTCGCCCCAAGCACTTCTTCCTGCGGTGAGGGGACGATGAACGAAATCACCTCGACGCGATCGAACCCCTTCGTCGACCCCTCGGTGCACGTGTGGCACGCCGAGGTGCCGATCTATCTCTTCCTCGGCGGAGGGGTTCTGAGCGGCGGCTTACTGAGTCCACCTGCCGTCCAGCAGGTAGAATTTGATTCAGGACGCTCAGAGTGTATGCTAGCGGCCTATACGTAACGAGCTGCTTTCTGCGACCCAATTAGTGCTGAATACAAAGCGATTCATTGCGCAGAAAACCCTGTTGCGAAGAATCAATCAGCCAGTTTCGATGCGCCGAGTTTTAGAGACCAAGTGCCGGAGTTATGCGGCAAAACTGTCTTCCGATGACAAAGTTTGGCATGGAGATCATATGAGCGATTGGGACTTTCTGCACGAGATGCATCATGACGGCTATAGCCCGGAGCAAATAGCAGATGCCGCTGCCTGTGGCTATAACCCTTGGGAGTGGGAGCCTCTACACGAGAACGAGTTGCCGGCGTCGTGCCCACAGGACAATCCCGAGCTGGTTATGATTTTCGAGAGCTTGGTCGAAAACGCCATGTCATACCACGCACTTACGGGACGCTACCTGCAAATTTGGGGCGAATTGGGTGAGTTTTATGCTGAAATCCAATATGGCATTAAGCGCCACAAACCACATACCAGAGGTTCAGATGGCAAACTGGGAAATGATTACATTGAAATAAAAACAATTTCCCCTGAAAAAGATGGAGGCAAAGTTCAAGTCAAACGTGCCGGAAATTTCAGCAAGCTGCTTGTAATAAAAATCAGCGAAAAATTTGAGTTCGAGGGGCAATTAATTGAACGCAAGCGGTTAACAAAAGGCGAAGGCAAATACGCGAGTGTGTCTTGGTCGGCTCTCGCCACATCCAAGCAAGTGCCTCAAGCATAAGCAACGCGCCTAGCAAATTGGTCGAGCGGGACTAGCCAACAGCTGGCTTTGCCAGCTGCTGCCCCCCTCTTCAAACGTTGAACGGCTGCTTTCCTGCACCTCGATAGGCCTCTTGGTCACACTCCCGCCGGATAACCCCGTTGTTACTTGTCATCACAACCGTTCACGAACTGGAGCCGCTCACGCTGGTGATCGCAAGTGCTACGCACGAGAAAGGTATAGCATGGGCAAGATGGCTAATAAAATGGAATCGCTTATGAAGGATGCTTGTGAATTTCAAGGGATGTCCCTTGCGTCACGGCAAAAGAGCTCTGAGGAATATCGGAAAAAAGAAACGGATTCAGAGAGTGCACTAAGGGTCATGCTTGATGGTCTTATGGCAAGGCTTGCTTGCCATATGCAAAACAAGATTGAGGTTACTAACGAAAAAATTTCTTACCAAATTTCGCTATCCTCGTCTTTTGTGCGAACCCATTTTATTATTAATGACTTAATTCTAACCGGCGACTTGGTTGAAGCCACGACCCTTATAAGAAAGCAACTTGAGTCCCTTGCGCGGCTGCACGAAATTGATGCCAAGCCGCTTCAAAAGCTGATTCGTAAAACACCAAACGTTATTAATACGTTGAAGGATGTTGGGAAGAGCGTATATCCCCATCTTTCTGAGATAGCACATTTTGCAAGCCCCAAAGCAGGAGATTTGCTTCACGTCATCAATGATCGTGATCTGTTAGGCCCGAGCACGATTCCTGTTTATACGGAATTTGCTCATGG